>Ga0308164_10000860_pt1 | contig 41041 bp, 36 predicted proteins | sample PhyTR2_FD_201031 | JGI IMG/M metagenome (GOLD analysis project Ga0308164, IMG submission 201031) | Phyllosphere microbial communities from UC Gill Tract Community Farm, Albany, California, United States - DLSLT.R2 | ecosystem: Host-associated > Plants > Phyllosphere > Unclassified | place: USA...
AATAAAAAAGTAAAATCCACGTTGAAAAAACCGACCTTCGAAAACATTGCCAATTTTTTTCTGAAAAATTTCTTTCAGGGACTGGTCATTATTGGCCCTATTGGGTTAACGATCTTTGTAATCTGGTATATTGTCAGTGCTATTGATAATATTATTCCTTCTGTTGCAAAGGAAATTCCGGGGCTCGTTTTCGTTTCGACTATCCTGATCACTGCCATCCTTGGATATTTAGGTAATAAGTTTGTCGTGGGGAAATTCTTTTTCGATACAATGGACAGGGTTCTGGAAAAAACTCCCGGAGTAAAACACATCTATACACCTACAAAAGATGTTATGTCCTCATTTGTAGGAGATAAAAAGAAATTCAACGATCCCGTCTGGGTAAAAACCAATGAAAACCCAGAGATCTGGAGAATTGGGTTTTTGACTCAAAAAGAGATGTCAGACGTTGACAAGCACAATTACGTAGCGGTATATCTGCCCCATTCCTATGCTATTTCAGGATGGGTAATTGTTACTGAAGAAAAAAACATCAAACCCGTTGTGGGAATGACTGCAGCTTCTGCTATGAAGTTTGCTGTAAGCGGCGGTGTTGCCGGGTTCCATTCTGACGACAATATATTTAAAGCTCCGGAGTAAATTCTTCTGCTTCCTTTAAATATACAATGATGAATTTGAAATTAATTTCAAACCAATTTTCTTTACAAACAATCTAAAAAATATTTTAACGCATGAAATTACCGTACGCGGAACCATTCCGTATCAAAATGGTGGAGGAAATCTACCAGTCTACAAGAGAAGAAAGAGAGCAGTGGCTTAAAGAAGCTAATTATAATCTTTTTAACCTGAAATCATCACAGGTATTCATCGATCTTCTTACCGATTCCGGAACAGGGGCAATGTCTGACAGACAGTGGGGCGCATTAATGACCGGGGACGAAAGCTATGCAGGATCACGTTCTTTTGAACAGCTTCAGAATACCGTTGAAACAATCACCGGATTTAAATATTTATTGCCTACTCACCAGGGAAGAGCTGCGGAAAACGTTCTTTTCTCAGTTTTGGTAAAAGAAGGTAATGTAGTTCCCGGAAACTCTCATTTCGATACTACAAAAGGCCATATCGAGTTCAGAAAAGCACACGCAATTGACTGTACCATCGACGAAGCTTTTGACATTAATGATCTTCATCCTTTCAAGGGAAATATCAATCTTGAAAAATTGGAAGAAATTTATAAAAGTCATCCAAAAGAAAATATCCCTTTCTGTCTGATCACGATTACCTGTAATTCTTCAGGAGGGCAGCCTGTTTCTTTAGAGAATATGAAAGCGGTTAAAGAGCTTTCTGATCGTTATGGAATTCCTGTTTTCTTTGACTCTGCAAGATTCGCGGAAAATGCCTATTTCATCAAAAAGAGAGAGTCGGGACAGGAAAACAGAAGTATCAAAGAGATATGCAAAGAGATTTTCTCCTACGGAGACGGAATGACGATGAGCTCTAAGAAAGACGGCTTGGTAAATATAGGTGGATTCATTGCCTTAAACAGTGAGGAGATTTTCAGAAAAGCATCTAGTTTTACCATTATCTATGAAGGTTTTATTACTTATGGAGGTATGGCCGGAAGAGATATGGCAGCTTTGGCAGTCGGCTTGAATGAAGCTACTGAATTTGCTTACCTTGAAAGCAGAATCTCCCAGGTAGAATATCTTGGAAACAAACTGATTGAATATGGAATTCCAGTTCAGAAACCTATCGGAGGACATGCTGTTTTCATTGATTCTCTAAACTTCCTTCCAAAAGTTTCCAGAGCAGAATATCCTGCACAGACTTTAGGTCTTGAGATCTACAAGGAAGCCGGAATCAGAACAGTAGAGATCGGAACATTATTAGCAGACAGAGATCCTGAAACAAGAGAAAACCGTTATCCAAAGCTGGAATTGGTACGTCTCGCAATTCCTAGAAGAACCTACACGAACAATCACATGGATTATATTGCTGCTGCGATCAAAAATGTCTATGAAAGACGGGAAGAAATTTCCAAAGGATATAAAATCACCTGGGAACCTGATCTACTGAGACACTTTACAGTACAGCTTGAAGAAGCATAAACATAACCGGGATTATTTCCCGGTTTTTTTATTATATATTATTGCCAAACAACACTTTAACCTTTACAACTACAAAAGAAATATTATATGTATTTCATTTTATATTTTATTAATTTTAAATAGAATTCATTTATTTTTTATAAATAATGAATGTATTTGAGTTAAATTTGCACTTATCTTAAAACAGATAAAAGACATAAACTGAAACACTAACTGAAAAAATCCATTATTCCGAAATGAACAAAATTGCTGTCGTGGGCGCCGGCATCTCCGGCTTAAGCATAGCGAATTACCTGGAAAAACACCAATTAGATTACCACATTTACGAAAGAAGAAAAAAAGATGATCTTACCGGTCATGGCTTTCTGCTTCCAAAGGAGGGAATAGACTATCTTTCCCAGATCATCGAACCATCTGTACTTTTTAAGCATGGTAATTTCTTAAAGAAATATATCCGGTATTCACACAATGGAAAAATACTTGCGCAGAAAGACCTCAATGATGTTTTTGTGATTTCAAGAAGTGCTTTGATCCATATCCTTGCCCATAATATCCCGGCTGAGAAAATCTCTTATGAAGAAACAGTTATGCCATGCCCTATTCAAAAGGGGAAACTTAGAAAACAGGACGGAACTTATATAGATTCTGATGTGACAATTGTTTCAGATGGTTCTAAAAGCCGTATCAGAAGAGAAATTTTCCAGGAAGAAACCATGAAAACTGTCCAGGAAAACGAAATCGTCAACATTATCAAATGTAAAGATATTGCTGCCAGCCTGGAAGATAATTTTATGAAGTACCACCATGAAGACGGCGGACTTACTTTCGGAATCCTTAAGCTTTCTGAAGACACGGTTTTATGGTATTGCCAGTTTGACAATAAGAAGTACAAAATCTCCGAAACCAGCTCGGTAAAAAGTCTGAAAAGCCATATGTTTGAAATTTTTAAGGACTGGGATCCTATGGTATCTTCCATTGTCAAAGGTTCAAATTATGAAAATGTACATTTATGGAGGGTCTATGAATTGGAAAAACTGAATCCTTTTTATAAAGACAACACCGTGTTTATAGGCGATGCTGCTCATCCACTCATCCCTTTTACAAGCCAGGGTGTGACTTCTGCATTGAAGGACTCTTTCGTTCTTACCCAATATCTGGCATCAGAAAAAAACAGCAGCGATGCTTTCAGAAAGTATGAAGCCGAAAGGAAACCGGAAATAGAAATTCACATCAGGAACGGGAGGATTCTGCTGGATCAGTTCCTAAAACCACTTGATCAGCAGACAGAAAATATTTTACCCATATCATATAAATAAAGAAAATGTTTAGTAATAACGATATTAATTTTGAAGCTTTAAAAAGAAAAGCCTATAACGGAAGATGGGCAACATTGGAAGAAGGCATAATTCCCCTTACAGCTGCAGATCCGGACTTCAGAACAGCCCCGGAGATAGAGCAGGGAATCATTGAATATATAAAAGACGGTTATCTGAACTACGGCCCGTTCTCAGGACTTCCTGAGTTCAAGAAAAATGTTGCGGAACACTTTAATACAGAAAAACACGGAAACTTTACCCCTGAAAATGTACTTGCTGTGAACAGTGCCGCTCAGGGAATGTTCCTCGTGGCATCTTATGTTTTAAAACCGGGAGACGAAGCTATTATTTTAGATCCTGTAGATTTTCTATTCAAAAGATCTGTGGAAGCAGCTGGTGGTACAGTAAGATTATGCTCCGTAGATCACACAACAGGCGAAATTGATTTTAAAAAGCTCGTAGAACTGATCACCCCCAAAACAAAGCTGATCAGCATTTGCAATCCCCATAATCCACTGGGAAAAATTTATTCCAAAGAAGTACTGAAAAAGGTTGCTGAAATTGCTTCAGCCCATGATCTTTGGGTAATGAGTGATGAGATATGGAGTGATATTATTTATGACAACAAGGATTTTCATACGTACTCCTCCGCTTCAGATGAGGCCAGTAAAAAAAGTTTTACAGTGTATGGTTTTTCAAAAACATTTGGAATTGCCGGACTGAGAATTGGCGCCGTTTTGTGTAATGATCAGGAAATTCTTGAAGATTTTACTGAAAAATCTAATTTTAACTCTACCATAGAAGGTGTTTCCACTTTATCACAGATTGCAGGCAGCGTTGCCTTGGAAAGGGCAAAACCATGGTACAAAGAATTCCTCAGCCATTTGCAGCACAACAGGGATCTCGCATTTAACATCCTCAACCAATCAGAGATTCTGAGTCCGAATCTACCGGAAGCGACTTTTGTATTATTTCCAAAGATCAAAAATAATTTAACCAGTGATGAATTTACCCGTCATGTATTGGAATATGGAAAAGTTGCTATTGTTCCCGGTTCGGAAAGATGGTTCGGAAAAGGAGCTGAAGGACATATCAGGATCTGTTTTTCTACTTCACAGGAGATTCTGGAGGAAGGGCTTAACCGGATTATCAAAAGTTTTTAAGTTAAAATTTTTCATAATTTCAACAGTATTAACTAATAATTTTCTAAAATCAACAGAAAACAAACTTATTTTCAATAATTCATACACAATAGCTTATTTTCATATTGATTTGAGGATAAATTTCAATATTTTTGAAACAATCACCAAATCCAATATGAAATATGAAATTAAAATACACAAGTATTCTTTTTTTAGGGTCCGTATCGATGTTTTATTCACAAAACACAAATGACACCATTTTCAAAGAGTCAAAAATAGATGAAGTATCCATTACCGGAAGCCGTAATAAAAAAAGAACAGTCATTAATACTCCCGTTCCGGTTGATATTATTGATATCAAGCAGGTAAGCCAGTCTACGGGTCAGGTAGAAGTGAATCAGCTTCTGCAGTTTGCGGCACCTTCTTTTAACTCTAATAAACAGTCGGGGTCAGATGGAGCTGATGCGGTAGACCCCGCCACCCTTCGAGGTCTTGGGCCAGATCAGACACTCCTCTTACTGAACGGGAAAAGATACCATCAATCATCATTGATCAATCTTTTCGGAACCAAAGGAAGAGGAAATACAGGATCTGATATGAACACGATTCCAATCGGAGCTATAAAAAGAATTGAAGTTCTCCGTGACGGAGCATCTGCCCAGTATGGCTCTGATGCCATAGCCGGAGTAATCAATGTTATTTTAAATGACCGGAATCAAGGCTTTGAAGGGAATGCCTTTTATGGAATGAACCTCTTTAAAAGCCCTGGAAATAAAGATGTGGTATCGGATCATAAAATAGACGGAACCACTTTTGATTTCAGCGGAAATCTGGGAACAAAAATTGGCAATAAAGGCGGTTTTGGAAATTTCACCGTTGAATTTATCAATAAAGACCGTACGATAAGGAATGCAAATCCGGAAAAAGGCTATATATCTCCAAGAGAAAAGTTTGGAGATGCAAAGTCTCAGAATATATATTTCTTCGGAAATGTAGAGCTGCCGTTATCTGACGGATTGAAATTCTATTCCCGCCAGGGCTTTTCGTACCGTAAAACGAATGCATACGCATGGACAAGAACAGCAGATGCTGACGGAAATATTCCCGAAGTGTATCCCAATGGTTTTAATCCTATCGAAAATACCACTATCACCGATTTCACTTTTGACAACGGGCTGAAATTTAAAGTGGCTGACTGGGATGTTGATTTTTATAATGCATTCGGGAGCAACAGATTCACTTACCAGATAGATAACACAATTAACGCTACATTAGGTGTAAAATCTCCAACCAGTTTTAATGCGGGCGGACACTCACTTTTACAAAATACAACCGGTTTTAATGCTTCAAAAGGGTTCAGTGTACTTCAGGGATTAAATATTGCTTTCGGATCTGAATTCAGATATGAACAGTTTGAAATTATCAAGGGAGAAGCATCATCATATGCAATGTATGACATCAATGGAAATATTGTAACTCCTGATACTCCTGAAACCTTGTGGGTAACAAATCCTCTTTCGGGTGGCACAAGACCTGGTGGCTCACAAGGTTTTCCAGGATATTCCCAGGAAGTCAATAAAAACAGAAACAATTTTGCAGCTTATGTAGACACTGAACTGGATATTACGAAAAAGTGGATGATCAGCGTAGCCGGAAGATTTGAAAATTATAATGATTTCGGAAGTACCTTGAATGGTAAATTTGCAACGAGATATGCTATAACACCCCAGTTTGCATTCAGAGGATCAGTATCTACCGGATTCAGAGCGCCTTCTCTTGCACAGAAATATTACAGTTTACAATTTACCAATTTCCAGGGAGGAGATCTGGTAACAATCCAACTTGCATCCAATGATAGTGATATTGCACAGAAATCAGGAATCTCACAGTTAAAACAGGAAACTTCATTGAACGGAAGTGCCGGTTTTACTTTTAATACAGGGAAATTTACAGCAACAGTGGATGGATATTACATTAATGTAAAAGACAGAATTGTTCTGACGGGTAATTTTGCCCGAACTGATCTTCCTGAGGTTGTTCAGGTGCAATATCCGCATATCAATCAGGCACAGTTTTTCGCCAATGCGATCGATACCCGAACTAAAGGTATTGATGTTATATTAAGTTATACTGAAGATCTCGGTTCAGGGAAACTGTCTGCTACTTTGGCCGGAAATTACAACGAAATGGAGATTACCAAGGTAAATGCTCCAGAAAAACTGAAAGGAAAAGAAGACATATTTATGAGCGCAAGGGAACGAGCTTTCGTTTTGGCATCAGCTCCAAAGACTAAAGTCAACCTTAATTTAAATTATAAGATTGATAATTTCAACGTCAACGTTCAGCTGGTAAGATTTGACAAGGTAAAGCTTGTGGGCTACGGCGGAGCAGATGATTATCAGTTTTACGGAGCAAAAGTGACCACCGATTTATCTTTTGGCTATGAGTTCTCTAAAAATTTCAACTTAACCATTGGAAGCAAAAATCTATTCAACCGCTACCCTACTCTGCAAACTGCAGCTGTAGCAGGCAATACAGAATCGGGAGGAATCTTTGATCCTGTACAAATGGGTTTTGCCGGAAGACAGGCTTTTGCAAGACTTAATTTTAAGTTTTAAAAATTATTGATATTAAAAAAAGTATCCTGCAAAAACGCAGGATACTTTTTTATTTTTTCGAGATCTTATACAGCTTTCCGCTGTCGGTTACAGCATAAAGATTACTGTCAATTCCATTCAGAACATCCCTGAAACGTTCTTTCTGATCAGCAAGAAGACGCTCTTCTCCTACTACTTTATTATCTTTCATTACAATCCTGTTAATGTGCTCACCACTCAAACATCCGATAATGAGGTTTCCTTTCCATTCTTCGATATTTCCGGTATAAAAGGTTATTCCACTTGGAGAAATTACAGGATCCCAATAATAAACAGGCTGTTCCGTCCCTTCTTTTTGTGTAATTCCTTTCCCAACCTTTTCTCCTGAATACTCAATGCCGTAAGTGACATCTCCCCAGCCGTAATTTTTTCCAGACTGGATCAGATTGATTTCATCACCACCTCGGGGACCCATTTCAACGTCCCAAAGAGTTCCATTCGGATCTATAGCCATTCCCTGGGGGTTTCTTACACCATAAGCATATATTTCAGGCTTAAATCCAACTTTTCCAATGAATGGATTTCCGGGAGCCGGCTTTCCATCTTTGGTAATTTTTAATATTTTTCCTAAATAATTATCCGTCTTCTGAGCATAAACCCTTGTCACTTTATCTGATCTTTCTCCCGTACTTACAAACAAGTTCCCGTCTTTGTCAAATGCAAGTCTGCTACCATAATGCTTGTCTCCGTCATAAGAAGGTTCTGCCCGGAAAATTACTTTAACTTCTGAAATATTCTTCAGATCAGCAGAGAGTTTACCCTTAGCAACAGAAGTCAGATTTCCTTCTCCGAAAGGTTCAGAGAAACTGAAATAGATCATATTATTGGTTTTAAAATCGGGGTCAAGTGCTACATCCAGCATGCCACCCTGCCCTTTCGGGTCTACTTTTGGAAAACCTTCAATCTTGGAAACCTGTTTACCGTCTGTTGAAACAACGTTCATATGACCTCTTTTATCTGTAATAAGAAACCTGCCATCCGGAAAATTAATAATTCCCCAAGGTTTTCCAAGATCTTTGTTCAGTATTTCCACGTTGTAAGCAGTTGCAGTTTTTACAGCCTTGATTCTTGTCTGTCCCTTAAAAGCCGGTTTATAATCAGAATTAGGCTTTTCAGTTTCCACACTGCCGTCGCTTCCAGTCTCCTGGGCACTGGCGTTGTTTTTCTGACACGAAGATAGAAGTAAAAAAATTGTGAGTGTTGCTACGTAAAAGTAATTGAATTTCATAGTATTGTGATTAAGTGGTATAAAATGAATGGAAAAATAATGCCATAAAATTTGTATATCATAATTTTTATTCTCAGCCTTATCAGGTAAGTTTAATGACCCGTCGTTATTTTGAAAAAACAACAGAAGAAATGCCTCCTCCTGCAAGACGGAAAAGCAGTAGCAGCAATATACAAAATGCCCGCAACCATATCATTTCAATAGGATTAATTGATAAAAGCGCTTTTTATTTAGCGCTTTTTATTTTATTCTGACAAACTGATGAAAATTTTACTATCAAAACATTCATCTTCAAATACTTTATGAAGGCTAAAAATTTCTTTCGTATTTTTGTTGTATACATCATTTCCTATGAACTTTAATCTTCATTCAGAATATAAGCCAACAGGCGACCAGCCTCAGGCGATCGAAAAACTTACAGAAGGTATTGAGATCGGCGAAAAATACCAGACCCTTCTCGGGGTCACCGGTTCCGGTAAGACCTTTACTGTGGCCAATGTTGTACAGAATGTCCAAAGACCTACTTTGGTTCTTGCCCATAATAAAACTTTGGCGGCTCAGCTCTTTATGGAATTTAAAGAATTCTTTCCGGATAACGCTGTTGAGTATTTTGTAAGTTACTATGACTATTACCAACCGGAAGCTTACATTGCAACTACCGGAACTTATATTGAGAAAGACTTAAGCATCAATGAAGAAGTAGAAAAACTTCGTCTTTCTGCAACAGCCAGCCTACTTTCGGGCCGAAGAGATGTGTTGATTGTTGCTTCTGTTTCCTGTATTTACGGTATCGGAAATCCTTCAGAATTTCATAAGTCACTTATTACCTTGGCTATAGGGGAAAAAGTAACAAGAACCTCACTGCTTCACTCTCTAGTTAACGCTCTATATGCAAGAACATTAGGAGATTTCCAGAGAGGTACATTCCGTGTAAAAGGAGATGTAATTGATGTTTTTCCAGCTTACGCTGATAATGCCGTCAGGATCCAGTTTTTTGGGGATGAGATTGAAAAGATCCAGAGTTTTGATCCGGTAACAGGAAATGTGGAAGCTAGTTTTGATCAGATACAGATTTACCCTGCTAATCTATTCGTAACTTCAAAAGAAACCCTGAATGGAGCGATCAGAAGTATTCAGGATGATATGGTAAAACAGGTAGACTTCTTTAATTCTATTGAAAAACCACTTGAAGCTAAAAGATTACAGGAAAGAACTGAACTTGATCTGGAAATGATTAAGGAACTGGGTTACTGTTCAGGAATTGAGAACTATTCAAGATATTTAGATGGAAGGCTTCCGGGTTCAAGACCTTTCTGTCTGATCGATTATTTCCCGAAAGATTTTTTAATGGTAATTGATGAAAGCCATGTTACTGTTCCTCAAGTACACGCCATGTATGGTGGTGACCGCAGCAGAAAGGAAGCCTTGGTGGAATACGGTTTTAGGCTCCCTGCTGCTATGGATAACAGACCTCTTAAATTTGAGGAGTTTGAAGGTATGCAAAATCAGGTCATTTATGTTTCTGCAACACCTGCTGATTATGAACTGGAGAAAACCGGAGGAGCTTATATTGAACAGATCATCCGCCCCACAGGCCTTTTGGATCCCGTTATTGAGGTAAGACCAAGTCTAAACCAGATCGATGATCTGATGGAAGAGATCCAAAAAAGATCGGATGTCGATGAAAGGGTTTTGGTGACCACTCTAACTAAAAAGATGGCTGAGGAACTAACAAAATATTTTGTCAAGTTTGGAATCAGAACAAGATATATTCACTCGGATGTAGAAACGCTTGAACGTATTCAGATCATGCAGGATCTCCGTCTAGGAGTATTTGACGTTCTGATCGGAGTTAACCTTTTAAGGGAAGGACTTGACCTTCCTGAAGTATCCCTAGTTGCCATCCTGGATGCTGATAAAGAAGGAATGCTGAGGAGCAGAAGATCAATGATACAGACGGTAGGACGTGCCGCAAGGAATGTAAACGGAAAAGCGATCATGTATGCTGATAAAATAACAAAATCGATGCAGGCAGCATTAGATGAAACGGAATATCGCCGGAATAAACAAATACAGCACAATGAAGCAAACAGACTTGTTCCAACAGCTTTAAATAAAAAGATCTCAGAAAACCTTGTCGGAAGAAGCAAAGACTTCCCGGATCCAAAGTATACCCAAAAAGAGATTCTTCAGAAAGCAGCCGAAACAAAAGCCAGCTATGGAGGCGAGGATATCGATAAAATAATCGGACAAAAGCAGAAGGAAATGGAGGCTGCTGCAAAAAATCTTGACTTTATAAAAGCAGCAAAATTAAGGGATGAAATTGAAGCTTTGAAGGCATAGCTTACGATTATAAAAACGTTTAGGGGCGGCATCTTCGATGCCGCCCCTAAACTATAAATTTGTTCTAAAAATAGATCAGCCTATCTTAAAGAAGCCCTGATCGGTATAAGGAGTTCCATCAGACCATTCAGCTTAATTTCATAAACGGTTGAAAGCTGCATTCCCAGTTTCCCTTTAGGCATTCCTTTTCTGTTAAACCATTCAAGGTAGCTTACCGGAAGATCTGCAAGAATAGTTCCTTCATATTTTCCGAAAGGCATCTTGGCTATGCAAATCTCTTTTAGTATTTCTGAATTGAGTCCTTCCACTTTATACAATTAAATTAATTTTCCCTTCCACATCATCATTATCCGGCAGTTTGAGATCTGGCGGTGTATCTTCATCAGAGAACTCATTCCCGTAAACCTGTATGAGAAGAAGTGTGAATGAAATTAGAATAGGTCCAAAAATAAGTCCCATGAAGCCAAACAGATTCATTCCCATGATAATTCCGAATACGGTATTCAGTGGATGTATATTTTCCAGCTTTTTTAAAAGGGTAAAACGTAGCAGATTATCTGTAAGTCCCACGATGATCAAACAATAGGCTGCAAGACCCAGACCCTGTCCGGTATTTCCTTCTGCGATCATAAAGATACAAACAGGAATATAAACGATAGCCGCCCCTACAACCGGGATCATGGAAGCAGCAGCCGTAAGTGCAAACAGCAAGACCGGACTTGGTGCTCCAAAAATAAAGTATCCTATCAGTGCTACAATACCTTGTCCCATTGCTACTACAGGAATTCCTATAGCGTTGGCCATGATAAGTTTTCTAAGTTTATCGCCGATCAAAGAAATATTAGCTCTCTTTAAAGGAGCGGAAGAACTTAGAATTCTTTCAAAAAGTCTTGGTCTTTCCAGCATAAAATAAAGAATAAAATACATGGACATGACCACCGTAAGCGTGTTAAAAGTCCCGCTGAGAGCAGATGTGGAATATTTTCCCGCAGAATTTTTCAGCTTATCCATATTTTCCTTACTGAGAATATCAAAACTGGTTTTTGAATAGACATACGAATGTATTTTATCGAGAAACACATTGAATTTAGTCATGTATGCCTGAGCATTACCCAATTTATCAATCAGAAGATCAGCAATAAAATAGATCGGAAGAATGAGGATAATAAGACTGGCCAGCATCAGTACAAGCGCAGACAGCCATGGCTTCCATTTTTTTTCTTCCTGAAGATAAAAATTATATTTTCTGCAGACAACATAAATAGTGATAGCGCCAAGTACTGACGGTATAAACAGTGAAAGATTAAAACACACCAGCCCTGTAAGTACCAGAATAATGGCCAACAAGGCAACCTGTTTTATTGCAACATTACTTATCTGTTTATCCTTATTTATCATCTATTGTGAGCTTTATTTTTTATTTTTTTAATGCGATTTGTCTCGGTTTTCCCAAGAAAGCACAATAAGCGGAGTACATTACAATCATAATAAAGGGTGCTGTAACAATAATTCCGATACCGCATAGAACAATTCCGGCAATAGAAATCAGTCCACCTAAAAAGGTAGCACCAAGAAACGTTCCGTAATTTTCTTTAGCAATATTGAACGATTTCCCTAATGCTTCCGTAGCCGATGCGTTTTCGAATAATAAAATCGGATAACCTAATAAAAGGAAAGGATACACAAAAATGAACGGAAAGAAGCACAAAGCCATCGCAATACTGCAAATAATTCCTGAAATAAAGCTGTAAATCAGGATATTCACAAAATTCTGTTTGTATCCGATAAACAAATCTGCAAAATCGATCTGGCTTTTGGTATTGTATTTATTAACAATATAAATTAATCCTACATACAAAGGAGCAAGTAAGATTCCCAAAAGACCTGATAATGAAAGGTACAGCGAAAAACCAGGTGCGTTCCAGTAACTGAAGCTTGAGTAATCTCCACCTGCATCCCTCATCTCCTCCATCATGGAAGTTGAATTAAAGCCGCTAATAGTCTGGATCAAGAATCCACCTATCATGTAAATTACCATCGCTACGATTCCGTAAAGGAAAACGCCTTTATACATCTCAAAGGAATGCGAAATAATAGATCCTGTATCTCTGTTTGGAACGGACCCTTGCTGGTCAAATTCGTTAAATTCTGACATAGTTTAATATTTAATGATTTCATCAAAATTAACTTTTTTTGGCATAAAAACATATTAAACCTATTTAAAATTTAACTTTTTTCCGAGAAAATGGTTTTATACAGTGAGTAAATCATGGCATTCCAAAAAGGAAATGTAAAAAGTCCTCCAATAAAAAGCAATGCAAACCCAATATATTTAAATAAAACGGCAACAATGACACAAACAAATATCTCTATATAATACTTTTTAAGTGCTTGGAAATTTAGAGAAATCGCCTCGAAAATCCTTTTATCGGTAAAAAACATAAGCGGGGCAACAAATACTGTTACACAAACCCAAACAACGGCAAGAAATAGGGTGGGTACCGTCAATCTATACACCATTACCCAAAATATATAATAACCCAAATATTTTAAAAAATTAAGCCCTCTATAACCGGCAAACAAGTCTCCCAACTCAATGGGTTCATTAAGGTCTATTTTCCTGAAAACCTGAAACAATCCAAGATTTAACGGATACAGAAAAATACTGGTTCCTAAAATGGCAAAGCTGAACATCTGATAATTTTCTGTTTCGCCTAGAGCCTTCAATTTTTCCAGGTATACTGTGGTTCCCTGTTTTAAAGCTTCTGCCAGTTCCTGGTTCTGCTCCCAAAGCCCATACCTGGCCGCAAAGAAAAACATAGAAGTGAAAAAAACCGCAAAAAATATGATTGAGAACATTAACTGGAAAGCTAATGTCTTATTCCAATAGAAAAATGCCTGCTTCAATATAAAATCTATTCCCGGTTTCTGAGGATATTTGTTCTGCATCAAAAATTTTTATGCAAAAGTAATCATCAATAAGTACTTTTGCGGAATGTTTTCAGTGAATCATCAAAAATTTATGGAAATGGACGAACTTTCTCTTCAGAAGGTTCCTTACTTTTTCATGATCGACTTTCTTGCAGAAAATGTAGAAATCTACAGAGAAAATGAAATTGAAAAATCAGGCTTAATTATTGATTTTCAAAATTATACAAACATAAAACAGAAGCCGGAACTTAACAAAAAAATTGAGTGGAAACCCTTTCCGGAAACATTGGCAAGCTTTAAAATAGGGTTTGATAAGGTTCAGAAAAATATCCGTTTGGGAAATTCTTACCTGACCAATTACACCAGAAAGACTGAAGTTCGGACGAATTTAAGCCTTGAAGAAATTTTTTATCATTCAATTGCAAAGTACAAAGTGTTTTATAAAGATTTTTTTGTATTTTTTTCTCCTGAAACTTTTGTAAAGATTATAGACGGCAAAATTTTAACTTATCCAATGAAAGGCACTATTGATGCATCATTGGAAAACGCAGCTGAAGTTTTGAAAAACGATAAAAAAGAAAAAGCAGAGCATTATACGGTTGTAGATCTGCTGCGGAATGATCTCAGTATGGTGGGGGATGATGTAAAAGTAGACCAATTCCAGCATATTGACCTCATCAAAACACAGCAGAAAGACCTGTATGCCATGAGTTCTGAAATATCAGGAACAGTAAAGCCTGAATTTAACGGAAAAGTTGGCAGTATCATGAAGAAACTGCTGCCTGCCGGATCAATTCTAGGAGCTCCCAAGCCTAAAACGCTGGAAATAATCTTAGATGCAGAAGGATATGACAGAGGATACTATACCGGAGTATGCGGCTGGTTCGATGGAGAAAATCTTGACAGCTGTGTTATGATACGCTTTATTGAAAGAGAAGGTAATCAGCTTTATTTTAAAAGCGGAGGCGGTATAACCCACATGAGCCGGTTAGAAGACGAATATCAGGAAATGAAAAATAAAATCTATGTCCCAATTCATTGAAAGCATAAAAGTAGAAGATCAGGAAGTTTTTCTTTTGGATCTCCATCAGAAACGTGTCAACCAAACCTTTGCCCATTTCGGAAAAGAAGGTTCTATTGATCTGTCTAAGATCTTCAAAAACCTTGAGCACGATGAAGATGGTCTTTTCAAACTAAGACTGTCCTACGATCTTGATAAAAGGGTCCGGACCATGATGATTCCATATGCTATTCCTGAGATACAGAGTTTTCAGCTGGTTGAGAACAACAGTTTTGATTATTCTTTCAAATTTGAAGACCGTAAGGAACTGGAAAAGATGAAAATGAAATCAAAAGCAGAAGAGATCATTATCGTTAAAAACAATCATATCACCGATACTTCTTTTTCCAATATTCTTTTCCTTAAAGGAAAGGACTGGTTTACGCCTGCTACTTATCTTCTGAACGGTGTACAGCGTCAGAATCTGTTGAAAACCAAGAAAATAAAAGAAACCGAAGTCACTCTTCAGAACATTAAACAGTTTTCTCATTTTCAACTGATCAATGCCCTGAACGACTTTGATGATATGTTTATTTATCCCATCGACAGAATTAGCAATCTGCCGGGAAGTGAGGAATATCTGGATCTTTAATTTCCTTTCATGAATTCAAAATAAGCCTTCTGAACATCTGCACTGTTCTTTCCGTAAGTATTGACTTCCAGAATTTTAGGCTGCAGATCCGGCTTGAAGAAATTCTCCAGAACCCTGTCCAATGTTGGTTCATCCTCCACTTTAATGTAGGAAAATCCGAAATGCTTTGCTAAATGTTCAGCATGTTTGCGGTGCTTAGTGGCTATAAATTCATCTAACGTATTGGGATTGGCATTTCCCGGTCCCGGAATGATCTTAAAGATATTTCCTTCACCATTATTGAAAATAATAATTCTTACAAACGGTGGAATATATTGATTCCAAAGTCCGTTGATGTCGTAGAAAAATCCTAAATCTCCTGTAATAAGAAGTGTTGGATTTGCATTTTTTATGGCAAAACCCATTGCCGTAGAAGTAGATCCATCTATACCGCTCGTTCCCCTGTTGCAGTATATTCTTTTCTTCCCGAAATCAAATAACTGGGCATATCTGATCGCCGAAGAATTACTGAAATGGATATTATAGTTTTCCGGAATCGTCTGCGAAGCTTTATTAAAGAAATAGAAATCTGAAAACTCAGCTTTATTCAGGAAAAGTTCGTGTTTAGCATCCTTTTTATCTCTTAAAACATCCCAGAGATTAAAGTAAGGCCTTGGCTCCAGGTTGATGAATTTCAGAAGTTTTGAAAAGAAAACTTCAGGTTTTACCTCTATCTTTTCTGTAAGAGAAAAATATGTATCCGGCTGCCACACTTCATCCAGATGCCAGTGTTGCTTTGGACGAGCATTTCTAAGAAACTGTTTTACTTTCTTAGAGACCACGTTCTGTCCTATCGTGATCAGAAGGTCCGGAGCATAGGTTTTATAATCTTCTTCTGTAAAATTAAAGATGTACCGGTCAATATGCCTGAAAAATTTTTCATGATACAGATTGGAATTCGCTTCACTCAATACCACCACAGAATGATTTTTCACAAGCTGCGTCAATTGATTCTCCAATTCCGCGCTGTAATCTCTTGTTCCCACCAAAAGCATAATCCTTTGGGAGGTATGCCAGTCTGCAATTAAGCTGGATGGTATCTCATACTCCTTATGTCTGATCGTTTTTTCAATAGCCGGAAAAGCAGGAAGTTCTGAAACAAGTTCATATAAAGGCTCTTCCAGTGGAATATTGATATGCACCGGCCCCTGCTTTTCAAAACAGAGCTCAATTGCTTTTTTAATGATGTCAAAATTAATGTCTTCTGCATTTTCCTGGCTATCTTCCAGCAGTTGAAAGTCACCATAGGAATGCTGATGAAAAATATCCTTCTGTCTGATCGTCTGCCCGTCAAAAATATCTACAAAATCTGTAGGACGGTCAGCAGTCAGTATCAAAAGTGGAACATTCTGATAAAAAGCTTCTGTAACAGCCGGATAATAATTAGCCACAGCCGAACCGCTGGTACAAGTTATAGCCACAGGTTTTTTCTCGCTTTTAGCCATTCCCATTCCTACAAAAGCGGCACTCCTTTCATCTACAATACTGTAACAGTTGAAGGCATCGATTTCCGAAAAATGGATCGCCAAAGGTGCATTTCTGGACCCTGGAGAAATGATGACATCTGAAATTCCGTACTGCTGAAGAAGGTGGGCAAGTATCTGAATACTTCGCTTGGAAGAATATTTTTTCATAGAGCAAATTTAACTTATAAATACTGATTTTAAAATCATTTCATTTAAAAAAAATGTAATTTTGTAATTCGTAAATTTCTAAAAATGGATAAAATACCTAGTGTAGACCTGCGTGATTTCCTTTCGGACAACCCGGAACGCAAACAGAAATTTGTAAATGAAATCGGAAAAGCTTATGAAGAAATTGGTTTTGTGGCCTTAAAGGGACACTTTCTTGATGACCAATTGGTAGAAAGTTTGTATGGAGAGGTAAAGAACTTTTTTGAACTTCCAACGGAAACTAAACAGAAGTATGAGATTCCCGGAATTGGAGGCCAGAGAGGCTATGTAGGATTCGGTAAAGAAACTGCAAAAGGTTTTAAAAAGGGAGACCTGAAAGAATTTTGGCATTTCGGGCAGTATGTGTCTGATGATTCAAAATATAAAAAGGAATACCCGGACAACGTAATCGTTGATGAACTTCCAAAATTCAACGAAGTGGGCAAAGAAACGTACCAGATGCTTGAAAAAACTGGAAAGTATGTTTTAAGGGCTTTGGCTTTGTATCTTGGTTTGGATGAGTTTTATTTTGATGATAAAATCGCAGAAGGAAACTCTATTCTAAGACCTATCCACTATCCGCCAATTACTCAGGAGCCTGATGATGCGGTAAGAGCAGCAGCTCACGGAGATATCAACCTGATCACTCTTTTGATGGGATCTCAAGGAAAAGGTTTGCAGGTTCAGAACCATAATGGTGATTGGATCGATGCGATTGCAGAACCGGACGAACTGATGATCAATGTGGGAGATATGCTTTCAAGACATACCAACAATAAATTGAAATCTACGATCCACAGAGTGGTAAATCCACCTAGAGAATCCTGGGGTACTTCAAGATATTCAATTCCTTTCTTTATGCACCCGGTAAGCGGCATGTCATTAAATGCTCTTGAAAACTGTGTTGACGAAAACAATCCTAAGTTATACGAAGATACAACCGCTGGAGAATTTTTACATGAAAGACTGATAGAATTAGGACTTATCAAAAAGTAACATAAAAAAGTCAATAATTGAATCTGTATTCCGGTTGTCAGTGTAATGTGGTAACCTTCAGTTCAATTATTGACTTTTATTTTATCTATGTAAATGGTTAAACCCCAATTCTATAAGATATCAATTCACAAGACAGCACATAGCTGTTAAACCTATAGCATCCCATACCCATAATTAATTCTTCATAAGGATCTTGGAATGCATCTTTTATTTCAAAACAGCTTTTTGTTCCTCCGATTATACTTTTAAGCTTTTTGCTCAATATTCTCTAAATTTGTAGTAATCGTCTTTTTTAATTGAAATATTATCCTGTAATACAATAAAATTCCGGGCAGGGAGTTGTTTGGCTGAAAGTTCCCCACGGGCAGATACACGTATAGGTATCACCTCCTCCAGTTCCTCCGCCTCCGCCGGTTCCCGGTCCCACATAAGGTACACATTTCCCGCCCGAACAGATCTGTCCTGCTGAGCAGCCACCTGTACCAGGTCCGTCTCCCTCAAAACAAGAGGCTGGTGTGAGATCTCCCGCAGAAATTTTCTTCTTGTCTTCTCTTGAAAGTCTTTTTAGATTTTTCATGATTTTTTGTTTTTTGGTGTTTCCTACTCTTTCAGCTTTTCGGATAACGCTTTGTTCTACTTAAAATTAAATATTTTTTGCTAATAACCAAGCCTTTAAACTATTTTTATTCACTGCTAATTGAAATTTAGTAGTGATCTTTTTCTATATTTTAAATATTTAATACTAAAAACTACCACACCTTATTAAAATTAAAAGAAATTAATTATCTTTACTTTAGTATCAAATTTTTAATTAAAACAATATGAAAAATCTAAAAAAACTAAACAACAGTCAATTAAAAAGCATCTCCGGAGCAGGAGGAATTAAACTTCCTGAACCAGAATTCTGTATGTATTACTGTAACGGTACTGTAGTTTGTGCAACCTGCAGTGATGATTTCAAATGTCCGGATAACACTATGTAAGGTTGAAAACAAAGTAGAATAATAAACCGTTCCTTTTGTGGAGCGGTTTTTTTCGAATTTAAAGCTTTAGCAAATCTATTTCAATAATATTATTATCTTTTTTTATTCTGTCTTTAAAAAGCTTTTCTTCATCTCTGAAAACCTGATCTCCAGTTCTGAAATTACCCTGACTGTCAGTTTGGTCAGGATATCTACCCCTTAGACTACTTAAAGGATCCCTTCGATAATCAATGAATAGCTTTTTAAAATTTTGCTGGGAAACTTGTTTCGTCGGCTTTGAGTTTTCTGTAAGAGGATATTGTTCGTTTCCTATCAATGTTACAATTTGTGTGGCTGTAAAACTGTGATTTTTTTTATCATCTTCAATCTTTAGAATCAAGCCTGGTAATCCTTTAAATTTATACGGACCATCCTGTATTGGAATATCAGAAGCAAACCATGCAATCCAGCTCCTTCCTCTAAAATTAGTTTCCGCACTTAAGACAGTGTATCCAAGAATTGTCGCTTTCTGATTTGTAATTTTCCATTTTAATTCACCATCATCTAAAACTTCATAAACTATAAAACCAATCTTAGTGATCATACTCACATGAGAAGTCTGAAAGTCTTTAATAACTCTAAAATTAATGTATTCGCGGTTTGGAGGCATATAGGACAATCCCTTTTTGGAATACGCAACAGACGTAGAGTCTATATTATAATTTCTATAACTATAAAACTGAGAATCTTTTTGATGAATATCCAGATACATATATTCTCGGTTGATTGTCTTTGGTATATTGATGTCAGGAACAAACTCATATTTGTAAATAAGCCTTGTTGTCTGTCCATACGAACAGCTAAAAACCAACATTAAAATAATAAAAACTCTCATCAGATAGATCTGTATTTTAATAAAAAAGGCCGTCATAAGTACAACAGCCTTCTGATTTTCTAAATTAGAATTATTAAGCAGGTGTCAAAACAGCTCCCTCAACACAAGTTAAATCACCTCCTCCCGGAGCGTGATCGTGATGTACGGTAGAGCTACAGTTGGTCGTTCCTTTCCAACAGCATTTGTAATCTCCGGTAGGGCTTAATAAGCCTCCCTTCACACTTTTCAATTCGTCTCTCAAAAGTTTCTTTAAGTTTTTCATAAAAATAATTATTAATTTGTTTTGTGTCATCATCGACAATCAAATTTATCAAACTAATTCGTTTTTAAATAGTTAAAGTTATAGCTTTTTATAGGCTATATTTCAACATTTAAAGAAATATTGTTATTTTCGTATTAAACAAATAACACAAAATGAAAAACACAAGATTAATCACTGCCCGAAAATTAAAAAAAATATCTCAGGCCGACATAGCAACTTATCTTAAAATAAGCCAGACACAATATCAGAAAAGAGAAGCTGGAAAAATAAAAATTTCCGACTATGAATGGGATAAAATTGCAAAACTATTAGAGATTGATCTCGATGAGATATTTACAAAATATGAAGATGAAAACAATGACAAAAGTCTAAAGGATGAACTTCTGTTTTTAAAAGAGAGAATTCGAAATCTAGAGCAAAGAATTAAATTTAGTACACAAAAACCTATTTAATAAAAGCAATTTAAATAGGTAAAGCATTTACTTTTATATTATTCACGCAAATCATCTTTACAGATCTGTCCAACTTATCTAAGGATATATCTATTCAAACAGTCTTAGCTGCTGATCCTTCGCTCCGGTGAAATTAGCTGTCGAAAGCTTAGGAAACTCTTTACCATCAAAAAACTTCTTTCGGCCGATCTTAAAGGTAGTATGGATCATTTCAGCAATATTCCCTTCTCCTTTTTGTCTTTTAAAATATCTTTTATCTCCCAGCTTTCCGCCACGCATGGAACGGATAAGATTTAAAACTTTCTGGGCCCTGTCCGGAAAATGAGCTTCGATCCAGTTTACAAAAACAGGCTCCACCGTATCATTCAACCTTACCAGTGTATAGCCGAAACTCAAGGCTCCAGCATCAGAAATTGTTTTTAAAATATGTAAAGGTTCATCGCTGTTCAGGCCTGGAATAATTGGTGCTACCATAACATGCACAGGAATTTTGTTTTCTGTGAGAATTTCTATAGCCTTCAGTTTATTGGGAGCCGAACTTGTTCTTGGTTCCATTTTTCGTCTAAGATCCTCATTAATCGTAGGAATACTCAGGGATACAGAAACAAGGTTCTGTTCTGCCATCGGTTTCAAAATATCAAGATCTCTCAGAACCAATGCATTTTTTGTGAGAATATTCACAGGATGCCTGTAATCAAGACACACCTGTAGTATTTTCCTTGTGATCTCAAACTGTCTTTCCGCTGGCTGATAGCAGTCTGTATTTCCGGAAAGAAGAATCGGTGCAGGTTGATAGCCTTTTTTCTGAAAGAATTTCTCCAGTAGTTCCGGTGCATTTTTCTTCACCATGATCTTCCTCTCAAAATCAATTCCGGCACTGTAACCCCAATATTCATGGGTAGGCCTTGCAAAACAATAGGAACATCCGTGTTCACATCCCTGATAAGGATTCATAGAATACTCCATCGGAAGGTCTTCGCTTTTTACCTGATTCACAATTGTTTTCGGAAAAACTTCAGTAAAAGAAGTCTTTACCGTTTCGAAATCTTCATCTTCAGGCTCATAGGTATACCTGTCGAAACGATTGATTACGTTCCGCTGAGCTCCCTGTCCTTTTATGAAATTTTCGTTCTGCATTCCGGTGTAAAATTATAATGGATTTTTATAAAATAATGTGTTTTAACACTAAAGTTATCCACAAAAAAACCAGCCCTTTCAAAAGTGCTGGTTTTAAACATAAATTAAATATATCTATTTACTACTTCAGTGCGTAAAACTCCACTCCATGATATTCATCTTCCTGATTTTTTTCATCAAAGTGTCTGTGATAATCCGAGTAGGTATCACTGTATTTTTTATCTTTTTTAGTCAAAATCTTTTTAATTCCTATTAAACTTAATACTGCCAAAAGGCCAACTCCTCCTGCCAGTAAAACTCCAACTTCTCTTTTCATATTTTATCTGGTTTATACCGTGGCTACTGCAAAAAGCATACCTATTTTTGTATTTGTAATTATAAATTTTGTTAACATTAAACTTTATTTCCATGAAAAATGTAATGCTCTTTTTTATTAAATTTACAGGTATAATGGTTTAATTATTGTATTAAACATCAAAAACAGCGTTATGGATAATTCAGATAATACCGACAGAATGACAACTTTAAGCCAAGTGATGAAAACACTTTCAGAAAGAGGAATACACAGAGAATTCAGGATGAATGAAAACTGTGAAATGAAGTTTGAAAATTCTGAAAAAGTATATCAGCCTTCAGAGCTTACGATTTTAAAAACTTACCGCTTCGAGGGCGACAGCAATCCGGATGACAATGCTGTACTTTACGTATTAAAAGACAATTCAGGGAACCGTGGAATGATCATTGATTCTTATGGAGCAGACAGCAATTATCCGGGAGAAGAATTTGATAAGTTTTTAAGAGATATTCCTATCCAGGAAAGTGAGGAATTTAACTTCTAATATTTAATTCTTAGAAACAAATCGTTAGCGGTTTAATATATATCCCGGGACTATTCAGTTTCGGGATTTTCTTTTTTCTTGAAGACATTCTTTAAAAACCCCTTCTTTTCCTTTTTCTCTTTTACCGTTTTAAGCTCTTCTTTTTTTGTTTTGATGTCCTGTTTCAGCTCTTTTACCGTCTGCTTAACTTCTTTTACAGAAGAAACTGCACTTTTTACAGTTTTTTCGGTCTTATCAACATTCATTCCGATCAGCGTTTTCTTCAGCCCTTGTTCAATTCCTTTCCAGAAAAGATTGAAAAATGATTTAGTGGGATCTCTCTCAACATTTTCCACCGTAACAGCTTCAGGAAACTTTCCTGAATCGGATCTTATGAAAAGATTGGCAACAGCGGTAAGAACGCCTTTTTTCTCATGATTATCTTTATTTAGAACTGCGATCTTAAGCTCTTTATGCTTCAGATTGAATGTGCCATGTAAACCTGCAGGATTTCCTTTAAAATTGAAAAGCATTTCCTGGATGGTACCGGCAGTAGCGGTCACATGAAGATAGGGTCTTATAAACGGATTGATGCCGCTTGCCGGAAGATTGGACGTTTTTCCTGAAATGGAAAAGGCATCATTATTATCAGCCACATCAAAATTCCAGTTCACAGCTAGCGGAGCCAGATTCATGAATGAACAGTTAATTCTGATATCCACTTTTGTAGGTTTTCCTTTTGCTTTTGCAGAATTCAGGTTTTTAACGTTCATATTAAAATTAGCAAATATCAATTTTCCAGGCCCTGCACTTTCAGGCGTATCTTCCTCATAGACCAGAACTGAATTTTTCAAGTCCAGGTTATTGACTGTCATTGGAATTTTGATGGAACGGAGCAGTTTAGAGTAAAGCGGTTTCACTTTCGGATCATCATTTGGGATCTTACTTCTGAAAATATTGGCATTTGCACCAATAACGGAAACATTTGAAGCATTGATCGATTTATTATTTGTAAAAAGATCCCAGCTTCCGTCTGCCGATATCTGAGAAACCTTGATATCATACAGATCGCGTTCCACAGGTATCATTTTGATAAATTGGGCTCTTGAAACGAGAGGCTTCATCACAAAACCGGTAATCTGAACCTTATTTTTATTCAATTTTAAAAGTCCAGCACTTAAATTGTAGAACTGGGTTTTATAGGCAAAATTACGGGTGGTCAGAAAATAATCTTTAACCTTGAAGGAAAGCCCCTGATTGTTTGCTTTAGGAGCTATCTCAATATTATTTAAGGTGCCATTCAAATCATTAAAAGCCAACGGCTGACTCTTTTTGTCATAAACAATATTGGAATTTTTAAGAGACATTTTCCGTACAATCACCGACTTTATGATTTCGGGGCGGGAATTATTTTTTGGCTGGTGTTCTCCAGCCCTGATGGTTCCGTTTATATTTTCAACAAGAAGATCTTTTATATCCAGATTAAGTTTTTTTTCTACAAACTCCAATTTATTGATATTAAATGCAATATGGCTTGACTTTAGATCCATGCTTCCTTTTCCTGGAGCAGAAGCTCCGGGAGACAGGACAAGATTCCTTATTTCACCACTTCTCGGGTTTAGAGCAATACTTTCAACTGCCACATTCTGGTGATTTGAATACTGAATATCCCTGCCTGAAAAATGAAAATCTTTGTATCCTACAGGAATTACTTCTTCAGCTGTCACCTTATCAAATTTCAGCTTGTTGACATTTAAGTTGAGTGTTTTGGCAGAAAGCAGTTTGGTTCCGTCTGGCTTATTTACAAGAACAACCGCATTATTTAGTTTTATATCTTCTAAATTGATTTCAAACCTGAACTTCTTCTCTCCTTTTTTAGGTTTAGCTCCGGTATTATGAACGGTAAGAACTGGATTTTGAAAATCAGCATTGGCCAGCGAAATTTTATTTTTCTCTAATACCACATCTTTAAAATCCATTTTTGGGATAGAAAATTCAAAAAGTTTAGTCTTTTTGGGATAAAATCTTATAAACTGCTTAAGAGACAAAAGAGGAATCAACCGAAAATTTCCAACTGACATCTGCCCGTTTGAAGTACTGATGGTATTGATGGTAATTGCATAAACATTATCCGGACGGAAGAAAAAATTATTCCCTTTGATGTCATAACGGTCAAAAACCACCGGCAGCTTATCTTCAACAGCCTCTTCCGTCATCTGAAGATTTTCAACGAAGAGATCCAGCTGCTGAACAGACAAAAACTTCTGCTTGGTATGCTTAAAAATATTGATGGTTCCTTTGCTGATCCTGATGTTTTCAAATAGGACCGGATTTCTTTTCTTTCCTGTTTTCCGGTCCGCCGGCTTGGCCAGACTTATATTTAAATTAGGTTTGGAAAGCAGAAGATCTGATGAACTGATCCTTTTATTAAAAACGGCATCATAAATCCCAAAACGGCTGATCTTCAAAGTATCAATAGTCCCCTGAAGACCAATAACATCAGTATTCTGAGGATCTTTGCTGTTTACTGTAATCCCCGAAGCAAAAATGTTTCCTGAGCCGAGATCTACATCCAGTGTTTTATAAGAGATCTTATAATCTGTTTTGTTTTTGATATAATCAGGAAGCTGGGTTTTAAGCCATATATTCAGTCCAAAATTCGCAGCCAGAAGAACGACAGCCAGAATTCCGAAACTTATTAACAGCCTTTTGACCCATTTTTTCATCTGATTTTAGTTTTTATTACCTTAAATATAAGGCTAATTTTTTATTTCCAGTTCAATCACATAGCCTTCATGCCCTCTTATATTGATAAAATCTCCACCCAGAAAACTAAGATACTGACCTTTTATTCCTATTAGTTTCCCAGTAAATTCAGGTTTTTTATCCAAAGTGAAAGAAGTTATCTTTTCAGGTTTACTATAAGGATAGTCGAACTTCCACATATTCTCCTCTTCACTGTAAAATTTTTGGAAATCATCCGGAAAATACTGTTTAATCTTCTGTTGGAAATCAGCAAGGTCCATTTCTCCTTCAAAATCATCCTGAAGCATTTTTTTCCAGTTGGTTTTATCAGGAAGATGGTCTTTAAGAGCAACCTCTATCATTCCGGCCTCATATCGGTTTTCTGTTCTGGCAATCGGCAGTGCAAATGTAGCTCCCTGATCAATCCATCTCGTCGGGATCTGATTATTTCTTGTTACTCCCACTTTTACATCCCCTGTATAGGCAAGATATACGGTATGAGGCTGTAACTGGATTTGTTTTTCCACTTCCAGATCACGCTCAGCAACTCCTAAATGAGCCGTAGAAAGCTCCGGACGGATAATGGTATCACTTGCATATGGACTTTCAAAGAAGCAATTCTTGCAGAATCCCATTCTATAAACAGGTTTGTTTTCTCCACAATTGACACATTGAAATCCGGTGTGTTTTATACGCAGCTCTTTCCCAAAAAGCTCATTCATATGGATAAGATCTCCGGAAAGATTCAGATAATATTGGATCGGCTGATCATCATAGCTCGTCATTTTTAAAATTTGCCCTTGAAACTGCATACTGTTTATATTACTTTTTTAAGTAAATTTAATGATTATATTTTCAAAAAGTAAATTTATATTTTTGCGTCAATAAAAAATCACAAATGACTTATCTTGTAACTGGAGGAAGCGGGTTTATCGGTTCTCATTTAATAGAACGATTATTAAAAAATGGACATTCTGTCATAAACGTTGACAATTTTGATGATTTCTACAACTATCAGATCAAAATTAAAAATACTTTAGAGTCTATCGGCAAAATTCCGGATTTTGAGTTCTCGGGCAAAGAGGCTGACATCAGTCATTTAACTGCCATTTCCCAGTCAGATCAATATCAGCTTTATTACCAGGACATCAGAGATAAAAAAGGGCTTGAAACTATTTTCAGAAACCATCAGATAGACCTTGTCATTCATCTTGCAGCGCTTGCAGGTGTACGTCCCTCCATTGAAAGACCTTTAGACTATGAAGAAGTGAATGTTCGCGGAACGATGAATCTTTGGGAGCTATGTAAAGACTCCAATATCAAAAAGTTTGTATGCGCATCTTCTTCAAGTGTTTATGGTAACAATGAAAAGACTCCTTTTAATGAAACAGACAATGTAGACCATCCGATTTCACCTTATGCCGCTACCAAAAAAAGTGTTGAAATTTTAGGACATGTTTACCATAAGCTTTATCAAATAGATATGGTCCAGCTCCGTTTTTTCACGGTATACGGGCCACGGCAAAGACCTGATCTGGCTATCCATAAGTTTACAAAGCTGATCTCGGAAGGTCAGGAAATTCCATTTTATGGAGATGGAAATACAGCCCGAGATTACACCTACATAGATGATATCATCGACGGAATCACAAAATCAGTCCTTTATCTGGAAGCCAATGCTGATATTTATGAAATTATTAATCTCGGAGAAAGCGAAGTGGTCACTTTATCTGAGATGGTAGCGACTATAGAAAATACTCTTGGAATTTCTGCCACGAGGAAAACTCTGCCAATGCAGCCGGGTGATGTCCAGAAAACCAATGCAGATATTGCCAAAGCAAGGACATTAATAGGCTACAAACCAGACACGGACTTCCAAAATGGCATAAAAAAATTTGTGGAATGGTTTTTGAGAAATGACATGAAGTAAGTTGCCGGTACAGCTGTAATGCGGACTATGACGGACAATGAACAAAAATTAATCAAAAAGAATTGAAAATCAAGTGTAAAAAAGCGTATAATATAAGCTAATTTTATACTTTTGCAAAAAAAATCAGAAATTATGTACTGGACATTAGAACTAGCCTCATATCTAAGTGACGCACCTTGGCCAATGACAAAAGCAGAACTTATTGACTACGCAATCAGAACTGGTGCACCTATGGAAGTAGTAGAAAACCTTCAGGCCATCGAAGACGAAGGAGAAATCTATGAATCTATCGAAGAGGTTTGGAGCGACTATCCTACCGATGAGGATTTCCTTTGGAACGAAGACGAATATTAATTAAAGCAATAAGCTTTAAGCATACTGCTTAGAGCTTATTTGCCCTTTTTATATATATAAATTCACACGATAAGCGTGTCAGTAAAACGCTTAAAGCATATTGCTTTAAGCATAAAGCAAAATATTTATGAGTTTTTTAAACAAAGTTCTTAAAGGGTTTTTGGGAGACAAAAAAGCGCAGGACCTAAAAGAAGTAAAAAAAGTTGTAACAAAAATCAAAGCTGTTGAACCTAATATTCAGCAATTGTCTGATGATGGTTTGAGAGAAAAAACTGCTGAGTTTAAAGAAAATATAAAATCTGCAACCAGTAAAATAACAGCTCAGATAGAACAGATACGGGAGCAGATAAAAAACTCAACCAATGTTGATGAAAAAGAGGCTCTTTTCACAAAGATTGAGACTCTTAAAAAAGAATCATACGATATTGAAGAGAAAGTTCTTCTACAGGTCCTACCTGAAGCTTTTGCCCTGGTAAAAGAAACAGCAAGAAGATGGGCTCAGAATGGAGAAATCCGTACTACAGCAACTGATTGGGACAGACAACTGGCTGCAGCTGGTAAAGATTTCGTAGAGATTCAGGGAGATACTGCCGTTTGGAAAAACTCGTGGGATGCTGCCGGAACGCCTGTAAACTGGGATATGGTTCATTATGATGTTCAGTTTATCGGAGGGGTTATTCTTCACAGCGGTAAAATCACAGAGATGGCAACCGGTGAGGGTAAAACCTTGGTAGGAACATTACCTATTTACTTAAATGCCCTTCCTGGAAGAGGAGTTCACGTGGTAACTGTAAATGACTATCTTGCCAAAAGAGACTCGGCATGGATGGGACCTCTTTATCAGTTCCATGGAATGTCTATCGACTGTATTGATAATCACCAGCCGAACTCAGACGGAAGAAGAAAAGCATACAATTCAGATATTACTTACGGAACGAACAACGAGTTTGGTTTCGATTATCTGAGAGACAACATGGTTACTTCACCTTCAGAATTGGTACAAAGAGAATTAAACTTTGCTATTGTGGATGAGGTGGATTCTGTATTGGTAGATGATGCCAGAACACCGTTAATTATTTCCGGTCCGGTTCCTCAGGGAGACAGACAGGAATTTGACCTTCTTAAACCTTCTATCGACAGAATTGTTGAAGTTCAGAAGAAAACAGTTTCTGCCATCTTTAATGAAGCGAAAAAATTAATCGCTGCAGGAAATACTAAAGAAGGAGGATTCAAATTACTTCAGGCTTACAGAGGTTTACCTAAAAACAGACAATTAATTAAATTTTTATCGGAAAGCGGAAACAGAGCATTGCTTCAAAAAGTTGAAGGTCAGTATATGCAGGATAACAACCGTGATATGCCGATCGTAGATAAAGATCTTTACTTTGTAATCGAGGAGAAAAACAACCAGGTTGATCTTACCGATAAAGGGGTAGAATATATGTCTCAGGGAAATTCTGACAATAACTTCTTCGTACTTCCGGATATCGGAACAGAAATCGCTGAAGTTGAGGCTAAGAATTTATCTAAAGAAGAGGAATTTGAAGCTAAAGAAAGACTTTTCGCCGATTTTGCTGAAAAATCCGAGCGTGTTCACACGATGAGCCAGCTGTTGAAAGCCTATACATTATTCGAAAAAGATGATGAATATGTGGTAATTGATGGCGAAGTAAAAATTGTTGATGAGCAGACAGGACGTATCATGGAGGGTAGACGTTATTCAGACGGTCTTCACCAGGCAATTGAAGCTAAAGAAAACGTAAAAATTGAAGCGGCAACTCAGACTTTTGCAACGGTAACGCTTCAGAACTATTTCCGTATGTACAATAAACTTGCGGGGATGACGGGTACTGCTGAAACTGAGGCCGGAGAGCTTTGGGAAATCTACAAATTAGATGTTGTGGTGATTCCTACGAACCGCCCTATTATCAGACAAGACAAGCAGGATTTAGTTTTTAAAACCAACAGAGAAAAATATAACGCCGTAATTGAAGAGATTGAAAAATTAACAGCAGCAAAAAGACCGGTATTAGTTGGTACAACGTCTGTTGAAATTTCTCAATTGCTTTCAAAAGCGCTTCAGCTAAGAAAAATTCCACACCAGGTACTGAATGCGAAACTTCACAAGAAGGAAGCAGAAATTGTTGCCGGAGCAGGACAGCCTGGAGCTGTAACGATTGCCACCAACATGGCTGGTCGTGGTACGGATATTAAGCTTTCTAAAGAAGTAAAAGAAGCGGGCGGTTTAGCTATTATCGGCACTGAAAGACATGATTCAAGACGTGTCGACAGACAGCTGAGAGGTAGAGCCGGACGTCAGGGAGATCCTGGTAGTTCTCAGTTCTACGTATCTCTTGAAGATAACCTGATGCGTCTTTTCGGTTCGGAAAGAATCGCTAAAATGATGGATAGAATGGGTCATAAGGAAGGTGAAGTAATTCAGCATGCCATGATCAGCAAGTCTATTGAAAGAGCGCAGAAAAAAGTAGAGGAAAACAACTTCGGGATCAGAAAGAGACTTCTTGAGTATGATGACGTAATGAACAAGCAGCGTGACGTAATCTATAAAAGAAGAAAGAACGCTTTGTTCGGAGATCACCTGAAGTATGACATTACCAATATGATCTTTGAAGTTTCCAATTCTATCGTGGCTAAAGGAAAAGCTACAGGAAATTATAAAGATTTTGAATTTGATATCATTAAGTTTTTCACCATGGAATCTCCTATTTCTGAAAATGACTTCAAGAGCAAACAGATTCCTGAACTGACAGATCTTGTTTTCAAGGCAGCTCAGGAAGACTACAAAATGAAACTGAACTTACTGAAAGAGAAATCATTCCCTATTATTGAGAATGTATATCAGAACCAGGGTTCAATGTTCAAAATGATCCAGGTTCCTTTCACAGACGGGCACAAAACTATGACTATTGTTGCTGATCTTAAAGAAGCTTATGATACTCAGTGTGAAAGCCTTATCAACGATTTTGAAAAGAACATTACTTTATCTATTATTGATGAAAACTGGAAGCTTCACCTTCGTGAGATGGATGACCTGAGAAGATCTTCTCAAGGTGCCGTTTACGAACAGAAAGATCCATTAGTAATTTATAAGCAGGAATCTTTCCACTTATTCAGTGAAATGGTAGACAAAATGAACAAAGAAATTATTTCATTCTTATACAAAGGAGAAATTCCTGCTTAAGAAATAAAATAATAAAACTTCATAGAAACCCCGCATCAGTACAATCTGATGCGGGGTTTTGTTATTCAACAACTAATAATTTAATGATAAATATCAATCTTATTATTTATTTAGAACAATTAAAAACAATATATTTGCAGAAAATTTGACTTATTCATGAAAAATGTACTGATGTGTGCCTCGTTATTGGGTTCTATGCTAACCTTTGCTCAGGAAAAAGATACTCTTAAATCTAATGATATTGAGGAAGTTGTTGTCAATGGAAAGTATTATAAGAAATATGTGGAAAAGCAAGGTTCTTCTTCCCTGCGTCTGGATGAAGAGCTTATCAAGATACCGCAAAACATCTCCATTATTACGGGAAGAGCGCTGGAAGACCAACAGGTAACCACTTTAAGTGACGGTGTATTGAGAAATGTTGCAGGAGCACAGAGATTGGAACATTGGGGTGACATGTATACCAGAGTAAACATGAGAGGCTCCAGAGCTGCAGCTTTTATGAACGGAGTAAATGTAACTTCTAACTGGGGTCCATTGAGTGAAGATATGAGCTTCGTAGATCATATTGAATTTATAAAAGGTCCTTCAGGATTCTTAATGTCAAACGGTGAACCAAGTGGAATCTACAATATTGTCACTAAAAAACCTACAGGAAATTCGCTAAACGGAAGTGCAAAAGTAACGCTGGGAAGTTTCAATATGTACAGAGGAGAAGCTGACGTAGACACTAAAATCACTGATAAAGTTGCTTTCAGACTGAATTTAATGGCTCAGAATAAAAACAGTTTCAGAGACTATGAATTCAATGACAGGTATATTATCAATCCATCATTAAAAGTAAAACTAAGTGATAAAACCACTTTGACAGCAGAATACATTTACCAGAAAGCCAAAATGTCTGAGGTAGGTTCTGCTTATGTGTTCAGTTTTGATGGCTACAAAGCAAAACCGGTCCGATATACAACTACGGATCCAAGCGTTGATCCTACCAAGGTTGACAATAATACGGTAAACATTAATTTACAGCACGAATTTAATAAAAACTGGAAATTAACATCACAGCTAACTTATGTGAATGAATATACAATGGGCAGCGATATCTGGCCAAGTAATTTTGAAGGAAATTATATGATCCGTCGCGTCAATTATTGGGAAGCGGATAACACCATGAAGTTCGGACAGGTATTTTTAAATGGATTTGTAAAAACAGGTCCTGTTTCCCACAAAATTTTAGCTGGCCTGGATCTGGGTAGCAAAAAATATATGGCAGATTGGTCTCAAGGATATAATTTGGATAAATTTAATGCTAACGGAGACTATAATGCTGATCCTCAAAACCCAAACACCGTTGCTGATTATAATTATTGGTATAATACAAATACCCAAAATTATGATATCAATGGTGGACTGGCATATTCCGGCCCAAACGGTCAATATAAAGCCTTTGATGCAAGTAAACCTCTATCAGTAAGAGCAGGAGCGGGAAGCACCATCGATCAAAATTATACAGGACTTTATTTACAGGATGAATTAGGATTCTTCAATGATGCTTTAAGACTTACTCTTGCCGCACGTTACACTAATGTAAAAGAGATTAATTATGGAACAAAATCAGAAGCAAACAGAATTACTCCTCGTATTGGACTAAGCTATTCTATTGATGAAAACATGTCTGCTTATGCCTTATACGATCAATCTTTTGTACCACAGGCAGGATTATTCAGAGATGGAACAACAGCAACACCACTTACCGGTAATAATATTGAAGTAGGAGTGAAAAAAGACTGGTTTGGAGGAAAATGGAATACGACCGTTTCATTATATAACATCAATAAAAATAATGAGATTACAGGAGACCCCGACCAAACTAACAATCCCAATGGAAAATATTCTATTCTTCTTGGAAAAACAAGAGTGCAGGGTGTTGAATTTGATCTAAAAGGAGAAATTACCAGAGGCTTTAATGCTATTTTTAATTACGCATTTACTGAGAATAAATTTACAGAAACAACAGCCAAAGCCAATGAGGGAGACAAAGTTCCTGGTTATGCAAAACATACCGCAAACGGTTGGTTGAACTATACTTTTACAGATGGATTACTGGAAGGTTTCGGATTAAGTTTCGGAGGAACATACCTTGCAGGACGAAGCAGCTGGGATTGGGGAAGCACAAACAGCCTTCAAATGGGAGATTATGTAAAATTTGATGCAGGTGCTTCATGGGAAAACAGAAAATTCAGAGTAGGCTTGAATGTATTTAATGTATTCAACAGATACTTATATTCCGGCTCGCCTTATGGAAACTATTATTATTATCAGGCAGATGCTCCGAGAAACTTCAGACTATCAATAGGATATAAATTTTAAATAATAATTAAAGGTTAGCCTCTCCGGAGGTTAACTTTTTTCTATGAGGAAAAAACATCACCATAAAAAGAAGATTTCATTGACCAAAAAATGGTCTGCCAAACTACACTTGTGGTTGGGTTTATCCGTGGGTATCATTATTTTCATCGTATCACTTACAGGGACTTTGTATGTTTTTAAAGACGAAATACAGAACAGCATCCGGAAAGAAGCAATGTATTTACAAAAGTCTGCTGCTACCCCAATTCCTATCAGCGTTTTAAAGGAAAAAGTAAGTCTGGAGCTCAATGAAAAATATCCTATCAATGCAGTGGAGATTTCTTTAGACCCAAATAAGTCCTACCACTTTTCCTATTATGAAAAAAATAAAAAAGGTTGGAATTATTTTGAAGAAGTAAAGATTAACAAGCTCATATATGTTGATCAGTACACTGGAAAAATTCTTGCCGTTTACAATGACAAATACAACTTCTTCAATATTATTAAATCCATCCATTGGAGCCTTCTGCTGAATTCCGATTGGGGAAAATATGTCGTAGGAATTCCTACTGTATTGTTTATATTCATGCTCATCACCGGAATTGTTTTATGGTGGCCAAAAAATAAAAAAGCAAGAAAAGGAAGGTTCTGGTTCAGTTGGGAAAATGTAAAAACCTGGAAACGGAAAAACTATGATCTTCATAATATTCTGGGATTTTATGCTTCATTTTTTGCACTGCTGATCAGCGTTACAGGAATTTATTTTGCCTATCCGTATGTGAAAAATGTATTTAATATTACATTATCCGGTTCCTTAGCGCTGCCAAAAGAAAAGGAAATGAAATCTCCGGATTCTCTAATGACAAAAAACACCTCAGTTTATGACCTTACGGCTCAGGAAACCAGAAAACTACATCCCTCATCTTCCAGCTTCAGAATTCCATTGAATGGAAAAAATAAAAAAGGAAAAGAATTAAAAAATATCCCAGTGACTATTTACGGAGCAGAAGGACGATTCAGCGAAAGAAATACACTGGTTTTCGATAAATATTCCGGAAAGTTATTGGTAGATAAACCTCATCAGAAACTCAGCGATGCTGAAAAATACGCCAATGCCAATTATGACATCCACACAGGTTCTTATTTTGGGCTCTTTGGAAAAATACTCTGGTTCATTACCGGACTCATATGCACTTCCCTTCCTGTCACGGGGTTTTTAGTATGGTGGGGAAAACAAAAGAAACAAGGAAAGAAATAGAATGAAAAAAGCACTTTTATCAGCTGCATGCTTAGGATCGGTTACCGCTTTTGCACAGGTTAAAGACAGCCTGCAGGCCAATAATGTAGACGAAGTAGTGATGACGGCTTCCAGAAAAAAAGAAAGTATCAAAGAAATACCGAGCTCAATCACCGTTGTTGCCGAAAAGCAGATCCAGTCTCAGCTTACCGTCAATTCAGACATCACAAGTATTCTTCAATATACTGTTCCCAGCTTAGGAACGAATTCCGGACAGACCTCCAATACCGGGCAAACCTTAAGAGGACGTCAGGTTTTAGTATTGATTGATGGAATTCCACAATCTACACCGCTAAGAAATGGTGCCAGAGATATAAGATCGATCGATCCTTCAGTGATCGAAAGAATTGAAGTCATCAAAGGAGCATCTTCCATCTACGGAAACGGAGCAGACGGAGGAATCATCAATTATATCACAAGAAGAAGTAAATCTGACAAAACAATTTCCGGACTTACCCAGGTTGGCCTTACCGGTCAGGAGTATGGCGGAACTCTAGGTATAAGAGCTAGCCAGCTTTTATCCGGCAAAATAAATAAATTCGATTATGTATTTTCCCTAGCCTACGAAAGGACAGGCTACATGAAAGATGCAGACGGAGTCAACCTTACCCCAACCTATAGCACGGCCAAAATGGATAATTACAACGGCATGCTTAAACTAGGGTATAATATCGACAACGACCAGAGAATTGAAGCTTCTTACATAGGATATTCCTCCAGGTCTGACCTCAGCTTAGGACTGGTAACCGGAAAATACGGGATCAAGCCAACCATTGGCGAAGGTGTTGGAAAAAATCTTGAAACTACTCCTCAGGGAACGCCCAGAAACCATAATTTCAGGATCAATTATGATAATCAAAATCTTTTCTGGGGAACAACTTCACTGAATTTCAACGCCTACATGCAGGATTTCAAGACTGTTTACGGCTATAGTGATACCTTTTTCGGTGGAGGACAGTCTAATGTGATTTCCAAAAAATACGGAGCCCGATTCAACTTCGATACAAAACTTTGGAACGCTCAAAATTCACAGGCAGAAGTAATGTACGGAATGGATATCCTTAATGACCAAACCGTTCAGAAGCTTGAGGACGGCCGTTACTGGACACCGGATATGAATATGACCAACCTTGCTCCTTTTGTCTTGGTTAAAATTGATCTATTAAAAAAAATAACCATCAAAGGTGGTCTCCGTTATGAAAACATGAGTGTAAAAGTTGGAGATTTCAACACCCTTTCCTCTATTAAAAATGACGGAACTTTCACCAACAGTATTTTCGTTACCGGTGGAAAGTTAAAATACAATGCTTTGGTGGCCAATTTGGGTGTACGTTACAATATAGAACCTTTCATTAACCTATTCGCAAGCTTCTCACAGTCCTACTCTATCAATGAATTGGGACGAATTCTGAGAACGTCCACTCAGGGAACCATTCAAAATCTTGAAACCAAGCCGATCATTGTAAACAATTATGAATTCGGCGCGACCGGACAGATCGCAAAATGGGTAAATTATGAAATCACTTCTTATGTAAGTACTTCAAAACTGGGTGCATCTTTTGTACAGAGCCCAGACAGAGCATTAACAATACAGAGATCTCCGGAAATCGTTTACGGAGTGGAAGGTTTCCTGCATTTCACGCCTGTAAAATGGATCAATTTCGGAGGAAGCTATAGCTGGATGGAAGGAATTACCTCAATAAAAGATGACGGAGACTATTCATCAAAGATCAACAACAGCAGAATTTCTGCCCCAAAAGTACTTGCTTACGTTCAGATAAAACCTATACAAACCCTATCCATCGGTTTTGACATGCTGCATGCGTTTGAGCAGGACAGATTCCAGCCTAATGCAAAAACAGGTCTTTTTGCCTACGGAGAAGGATACGTTCCGGATTATACCGTTTTTAATTTTAAATCAAGCTACGAAATCAATAAAAGCTGGAGAGTTTCCGCAGGTGTTGAAAATGTATTCAACAAAATGTACCAGCCTGCCATTGCATGGTGGTCTGCCCGGGACAGCGAATTCGTGAATTCATTAGGGAGAAGAGGCACATTGATGCTTGAATACAAATTTTAATTAATCTAAATAAAAAGTAAAATATATCTTTGTACAACTTTTTTAACCAGCGATATGAAGAAAAAACATCATCATAAAAAAAAACCGGGCTTTTTCAAAAAATGGTCTGCCAAACTGCATCTGTGGTTGGGCCTTGGCATCGGATTTTTAATCTTCATTATTTCTATTACGGGAGCGCTCTATGTTTTTAAAGACGAAATAGAAAACCTTACCCGCAAAGAAGTCATCTATCACAACGAACAGAATATAGCACAGAAGCAGGTTCTTCCTATCCGAATGATGGAAAAGATCGTTGTAGAGCAAGTAAAAGAAAAATATCCCGTTCACTGGGTGAACATCCCAATTGATAAAAAAATGTCTTATATCTTTTACTGGTATGAGCATAATACGGATGCCTGGAATTATTTTGATGAGTTCCCTGTCTACAAAGCAGCTTATGTAAATCCTTATACCGGAAAAGTCCTCAGAATATATGATGAAAAAAACGGATTCTTCAATATTGTAAAGATGATCCACTGGAGCTTTTTGCTGAAGCAGGACTGGGGGACTTATGTAGTGGGAATCCCTGTTATCATATTTGTTATCATGCTTATCACCGGAATTGTACTCTGGTGGCCCAAAAACAAGGCAGCCAGAAAGCAGCGTTTTTCTTTTAAATGGAAAAACATCAAAAGCTGGAAAAGAAAGAATTATGACCTTCACAATGTACTGGGCTTCTATTCCTCTGTTTTTGCTCTTATTTTCGCCATTACAGGACTTTTCTATGCTTTTTTCGTAGTACAGGCTATGATCTACATGGTATTCTCAGGAGGAGAAACAAAATACCCTGATTTTTCCCACATTAAAACCAAGGCGCCCATAGAATTGCGAACTGAAGGAACACTGGATAAAATCATTAATACTGTACAGCAGAAATACCCTGATGCATTCGGTTTTGCTATTGACCTTGGCCATGAACATATGGATGATCATGAACATCCGAACTTTGAAGTTTATGTAAAGCATCTTTCCTACTCTTATCACAAGAGCAGCAGCCTGATCTTTGATGAAAACTCCGGAGAATTGCTCCATACCCATGATCCTAAGGATAAAAACTTTGGTGAAAAAACAGTGAACGCCAATTATGATATCCATGTAGGTGCTATTTTAGGTCTTCCTACAAAGATCATTGCATTCATTGTGAGTCTTATATGTGCATCACTGCCGGTAACCGGATTTCTCGTTTGGTGGGGAAGAAGGAAAAAGAAAAAACCAGCAACAGCCTAAAACTTTTTTAAATAAATATTTCGTTAATAATCCATTAATACAATCTTTTTTATAATTTTAACCCTTTAGAATTTATAAACAGGAAATGTCATTAATAGATTTATCAAAACAAGTTGCTCTAGGAATTGATATCGGCGGAACGAATACAAAGTTCGGAGTAGTAAACCATCGTGGTGAAGTTCTGGAAAAAGGAAGTCTGAGAACTGATGAGTACGAAAAAGTAGAAGATTTTATCGATGCTTTGCATGAACAGGTTCAGCCCCTGATCGAAAAATATGGTACAGAAAAAAACTTTGACGGAATAGGAGTAGGCGCTCCTAACGCCAACTATTATAAAGGTACCATCGAACAGGCTCCTAACTTACCCTGGAAGGGAATGATCCCTTTCAGCGAGCTGATGAAAGCTAAATTCAGCATGCCATGTACCATTACCAATGATGCTAATGCAGCAGCTCTTGGAGAAATGCTTTTCGGAGCAGCCCGTGGCATGAAAGATTTCATTATGATCACTCTGGGAACCGGAGTAGGAAGCGGGATCATTTCTAACGGAAGCTTAATCTATGGACATGATGGTTTCGCAGGGGAACTGGGCCATACCATTGTAAAACCGGGCGGAAGAAAGCACTGGAGCACTGGATCTGAAGGTAGCCTGGAAGCTTATGCATCTGCTACAGGAATTGCAATCACTGCAAAAAAGATGAGAGCCGAATTTCCTGAATCTATGCTGAACCAATACCCTGAAGAGGCTATCAATTCTAAAACAGTACATGAATGTGCTTTGAAAGGAGACCCTATCGCAATGGAAGTTTTCAGATATACCGGACAGAAACTGGGTGAAGCTTTAGCGAATTTTGTGATGTTTTCTTCGCCGGAAGCTATTTTATTATTCGGAGGTGTTATCAAGGCCGGTGAATTTATTTTAAAGCCTGCAAAGCTTCACATGGAAAGAAACCTTCTTCCGATCTTCAGAAATAAAGTAAAACTGGTTTTCAGTGAACTGGACGAAGCAGATGCTGCCATTCTTGGAGCCAGTGCTTTAGTTTGGGAAAAATAACTGAAAGCTATTTTAAATATACGGAGCATCCTTTTTTAAGGGTGCTTTTTTTGTTGTTAATTGGGAATGTTATATTGAAAATTACCACAGATTACGCTGATTTACAAAGATGTTTATGTTTGATTTCTTTTAGCATTCGCGTTGAAATCTAACCATAGATTACGCAGAGCTGCAAAGATGATTGCGCTTTCCTTATTTGTATTTATTCATAAAAAGATCAGATGCTATTTTGAATATATCGTAGCGTTATTTGTGATATCTATTTGTGTGATTCGTGTGTATAAATGGAAAAGTTTTTCCTATTTTTGATTAGTTGTTTTCATTCATTTCCATCGCGGATAGGAGTAAAACCGGACCAATATAATAATCAATTTACAATGGATAATAATAATTTAGAACAGATCACTTTCGGAGGCGGATGCTTCTGGTGCGTGGAAAGCTGTTTCAATATGCTTAAAGGAGTACAGTCGGCAATATCAGGTTATTCAGGAGGTCACAAAGACAATCCTACGTATGAAGAGGTCTGCACAGGAGAAACCGGACATGCGGAAGTGGTACAGATCACTTTCGACCCTAAGATCATTTCTTATGCGCAGCTAATGGATGTATTCTTTTTCCTTCACGATCCAACCCAACTGAACAGACAAGGAAACGATATCGGCACTCAATACCGTTCTGTAATCTACTATAAAGACGATGCTGAAAAAGCTAAAGCAGAAGAAGCCCTGAAAATATCTGAAGCCTCAGGTAAATGGCCCGGAAAATATGTCACTGAAGTAACCCAATTTGAGAAGTTCTGGCCGGCAGAACAGTATCATCAGGGTTATTACAACGTAAATCCAAATCAACCTTACTGCAGCGCCGTAGTAGGCCCGAAGATCCAGAAGTTTAAAAAGCATTATGGAGAATTGGGAATGCTGAATGAAGCGTAAATATATAAAGCGAACATCACAAGATGTTCGCTTTTTTTGTGTCTAAATTATTCCTCAACCTCTACCGAGTCTTTTGACTTTCCTGCGTATTTATAAATAATCGTAGAAGTTGATTTTCTCAATTCCCTCCCATTCTCCGGATCTATTCCATCATCTGTAAAAAATTCAACATTTCCATAGAATTTTGAATACCAGGTTCTTCCAAGAGCATTAGCCTCTGTCAGAGTATCTTTTCTTGTGATCTTTTTAAAATGTTGAAACAAGTGCTCATTCATGGCTACAATATCAAGCCCGGGCCTGATATAGCTGCTGTCTGTTCCAATATACTTCTCCCCATTCCAGTACATATATTTCTTGTCAATACCAGATTCTATATTTGACATTAATGCTAATGGAAATAAAGAGCCATTATTAAGTTTCTTGTTGTTAGAGAATACAACATTTCCAGTGACAAGACATATAAGCAATGTAATTTCCATAATACCCAAGCCATTCTGTTTCATAAACTCAGGCATTTTGAAATGCTGTTCATTGGTAATATTGATAATAAGTTTTGAAAACCGATCCGTTATTGATTCCTCGTCTTCATCAATATTAATCTTTACCGTTGTTTTATTGGTATCCTCATCTCTTTTAATATAGGTTCTGGAAAAATGAGCAAAATCATCATACCCAACATACTTGCTTAGTTTATCCAATTTATAAGGCTCAATGGTTATTTCATTCTTCGTTCCGGCAATATAGGCATCATAATATCTAACAAGAGTTCTCTCGTCGATATCAAAATTCAAAGCTTCCTCTAAATGCACACTTAAAAAAAGAGCTATCCCATTTTTTTTATTTTTTCCTGAATCAATTTCCCCCTGCTTGAAAACCTCATGAATTAGTAGTTTTATTTTGGACATAATTAGTTTTTAAAGGCAATTACAAAATAGGTGATTTTCGACCATGTCGCATTACGGGTTTCCGCAATGAAATTCCTGTCCATTTCCTGTCTATCGATGTCCATGTTTTGTCTAAAATTTACCTGATCAAAGTTGGATCTTTGCTTCAGAAATCAGTGACAAACAAAACATTAGAAAAACAAAAATACGAAACTGATTTCAAAAAACACCAGATAAAACGGAGGAAAACTCCGGGTTGGGAAGCAGATGTTTCTCCTCCGTTTTTGAAGGTTCACTTCCCAAAAAAATTAGAAGCGCTTCGAAATTTTAAACGTGTACA
>Ga0308164_10000861_pt1 | contig 41002 bp, 33 predicted proteins | sample PhyTR2_FD_201031 | JGI IMG/M metagenome (GOLD analysis project Ga0308164, IMG submission 201031) | Phyllosphere microbial communities from UC Gill Tract Community Farm, Albany, California, United States - DLSLT.R2 | ecosystem: Host-associated > Plants > Phyllosphere > Unclassified | place: USA...
ATCTCTTCATGCGCAAATCCTTCGATTTCGTAAAGGTTAAAAACCAATCTTTGATTATCGGGCAGGTTATTAAGTAATTTCAAAATGTCTTGAACGTGCAGATTAGAAGCTACCGAAACATGTGTAGCGGGGTGTTCAGCTTCAGATAAATCATCTACATAAGATTGATTTTTCAATGTTCTCAGCTTATCTATCGCCGTTCGCGAGGCGATTTTAGCAATCCAACCTTTAAAAGTTTTATTTAAATCGGCAGAATTACCGGGCGGTTGAAAGCCTTCAATATTTTTAAAAATCTTTATAAAACAGTCGTTTACAAGTTCTTCGCCATCGTAACTGTTGTTTACATAGCGTAAAATAATGCCCATTAAGTAGCCGTAAAATGATTTATACATCATCTCTTTACAGCTGTTGTCGTTCTTTTTGCAGCCTTTTATAATTTCCTCAACACTGAGTATTTTTTTTATCAACCCTTCCGAACTTAATAGAGATTATCTTTTATCGTAATGCAAATTTAAAGAAAATGACACCAACCCATTTAAGGATGGTGCCAAATTCGTTTCATATGCAGGTGTTATTTGTTCGTAAGTATCGAAAGCCCAAATTTTGTGCTATCGGTTTTGCTCTTTAAACCTTTTGCCCATAGCGTATAAATCTTACCGGCTTCAATTTTAGTTGCAGGCAGGGTAGCGGTAACGTTATTACTTTCCTTAATTTGAAAATTATAACTCACCGCGGGATCTATGGAAATAAACGGAGACGCTTCTTTATAAGCTTTTGCGGTAACCAAAGCTGTATTCGCTCCTTCCACAGCTAAATCCAATGAAGGTGCATCAGGACTTAAATTAATAAATCTGATTTTTGCCTTGCCAGTTGCAGGTGCAGTTAAATCATCTTCAACAACCAGGATTTTCGGAGCAGGCAACACATCAACCACAAAGGCAGAGTAGAATAAACCCGATCGCAAGGTTACATTCGCTGTATTTAGTAGCCTTAACGAATCCTTCTTTGTGATACCGAATAATCTCGAGCCAGGATAGGCACCATAATACCCTAAATCATTGGTATAATTAAAATCCTTATTATTTGCCCTTTGATTATCAACAATAAAATCTAAGGCGCCTGTGCCAGGTGAGGCATGTACAAAGCCAATTCCGGCAACGGTAATCGTGTTCGATTCGTCCCAATCTTTTTTACAGGCAGATAGAAATATAGTTACGGCGAGAAGTGCTAAGATAATTTTTGTAGTTGTGCTGAATTTTTTCAGAGTAGTTTTCATTTTAATGTTTTAAATCAATTTTAATAAAATTGGTTAATGGCCATTAACACTTTTTCTGGTAAAACGAGATGCACCAAAGAAACGCTACAGCGAGCAGGTTATTTATAAAAAGAAAAAGAGTTTTGACATGATGCCAAAACTCTTTCAAATCATATTAAGATGTACGTTTGTTTTAAGAATACATTTCCTCGCGAAGTTTTGCAACATCCGCATTATTTATATATTCATCGTAAGTCATCAGTTTATCAATAGTGCCTTTTGGTGTAATCTCAATAATGCGGTTTGCTACCGTTTCGGTTAACTGATGATCTCGTGAAGTAAATAAAATTGCACCTTTAAAATCTTTCATGCCGTTGTTCAACGCTTCGATAGATTCCAAATCCAAGTGATTGGTTGGTTCATCAAACATCAATAAATTAGCTTGTTGCAGCATCATTCTTGAGAACATACAACGCATTTTTTCACCGCCAGAAAGCACCTTCACGTTTTTCAGTACTTCCTCACCCGAAAATAACATGCGACCTAAGAAGCTTCTTACAAATTGCTCATCGGCATCAGTTCCCGAATATTCACGCAACCAATCTACTAAGTTTTCATCTTTACCCGCAAAATATTCAGAGTTATCATTCGGAATATCAGCCGTGCTGATGGTAACACCCCATTTAAATTCGCCTTTATCAGCAGTTGTTCTTCCTGTTAAAACATCGTAAAAAGCTGCCGTAGCCAAACTGTTTTGAGATAAGATTGCAATTTTATCTCCTTTGTTTACCATAAAAGTAACCTTGTCGAATAAAATGCCGTCGTTTCCAGATTTTCCTAAAGCATCAACCTGTAAAATTTGGTCGCCCGCCTCACGGCCTGTATTGTTAAAAATAATAGCCGGATATTTACGACTTGATGCCTTAATCTCAGTGATATCGATTTTATCTAAAGCCTTTTTACGCGAAGTAGCCTGCTTTGATTTCGATGCATTTGCACTAAACCTGCGGATAAATTCCTGCAACTCCTTCACCTTATCTTCCATCTTCTTATTCTGGTCGCTACGCTGTTTTAACGCCAGCTGACTTGATTCGTACCAGAAAGTATAGTTACCGGTGTAGATACTCATTTTTGCGAAATCGATATCCACAATATGCGTACAAACGGCATCTAAAAAGTGCCTGTCGTGACTTACAACCAATACAATATTTTGGTAATCGGCTAAGAAGTTTTCTAACCAGGCAATCGTTTCTATGTCCAAGTCGTTGGTTGGCTCATCCAGTAATAAAATGTCAGGATTACCGAACAATGCTTGTGCTAACAGCACACGTACTTTTTGAGTATTATCCAGCTCTTTTAGCAATTTATGGTGATTATCTTCTGTAATACCCAAGTTGCTTAACATGGTTGCAGCATTGCTTTCCATGTTCCAACCATCCATTTCTGCAAAAAGGTTTTCCAATTCTCCGGCGCGTTCGCCATCTTTTTCGGTAAAATCTTCTTTCATGTAAATGGCGTCTTTCTCTTTCATGATCGCATAAAGTTCTTTATGGCCAATCATTACTGTTTCTAAAACCGAAAACTCATCGAATTCATAGTGGTTTTGCTTTAAAACTGCCATTCTTTCGCCCGGGGTAAAAGCTACGCTACCCGAAGTTTGGTTTACCTCGCCCGATAAAATTTTCAGGAAAGTAGATTTACCAGCGCCGTTAGCCCCAATCACGCCGTAGCAATTGCCTTGCGTAAACTTTAGGTTAACATCTTCAAATAATGTGCGTTTGCCGTATCGTAATGATAAATTAGAAACTGAAATCATAATAAATAGAAATAAGCCGCAAAGATACTGAAAAAGGTTGAGGGTAAAAAGATAGAAGGTAAAAGCTTTGCGATTAATGATTTGGAAATGAGCGTTCAGTATTTCATGGCAACTGCAACCCCGCTTTCCCTCCAATCTTTTTGTTCCTGTTGCAAGAAACATGTTACAAATGTGCAACAAAAAGTATTTTCGTTCAATCAGGTTTATTTGGAAAGTGTGTGCACTGACGAACAATTACCAAGCCATAGTTTGGCTAAAGCCAATTTGCAAAAATTATCAACCCGCCGGTTTAAACCAACAGAAATGAAATGTAAAATACCTATAAATTTCTTATGTATGCTGCTGTGGCGAAGTGCGATGAGAATATTAAATACGAGTGTTCTTTTACTGTAAATGACGGAAATGGACCGTAATAAGCCGATACCTTCCTAGGCAACCAATGCTAATTAAAATATACATACTATAAATTTCTGTTCCAACCAATGGTAATTTAAAAGCAATTTGCTTATGGACTGCCGTTGGCTTCAGGCAACGGAAATCTAGAAAATTTCCCTAATTTTATGGTGCGATGCAAAATTTATCAGCTGCCATAAGCCATCCTGTCGGAAAAATGGAAGTAGAATCATTAGCCGCAATGGAAACCCTTTCTCCTCAATATTTAATTGATTTAAGTTTTAATCAAGATGAGCAGGTCAGTTTTAGAGCAGCATGGATTTTAGAGCGTGTCTACTCCAACCATCGGGAACGCTTTTTACCCTTTGTGTATTATTTTCTAGAAAAACTCCCTTTGCAGGAAAATTTATCTGCACTTCGGCATTATGTCAAAATTCTGGCTTTTATAACAAACAACAAAGCCGATAACGAAGTGCGGAAATTAATTCAAAACTATGACACTGATGGTATTGTTGAGGTGATTTTTGCCTGGCTGATTGATAAGCAAATACCCGTCGCTGTAAAATCACATTGTCTAAATATCCTCGCCAACTTAGTTCCCAAGCACAATTGGATTAGAAATGAGTTGATTGATACAATGGAATTTCTTGTAGATAAAGAAAGCGTTGCTTTTTTTGCAAAAGTAAAGCAAATTAGAAAACAGCTGAAAAGCATTTAGTAAAGTTTTTTAACAGATTATCAAAACATGAAAAAGTCAAATGTTTGCTTTTAGCAACTTTGCTTTTGGCTTTCGGCACTAGTTTTTTAGCTTTTTGTTACTTTTACTGAATGAGTAATTATGAAATCGTATCACAAATAATAAAAGAACGCCGTAGTATTTTTCCTGCGAGCTACATAAAAAAGGAGATTCCTGTTGAAGTTATTAATCAAATTCTTGAAACTGCGAATTATGCGCCAACACATAAGTTAACGCAGCCCTGGCGTTTTACTGTTCTCAGAAAAAACGGATTGGTGAGGTTAGGTGAGGAGCTTGGTAATTTGTACAAACAACATGTTCCTCCGCAACAATTTTTGCAGAAGAAATACGATCGTTTTGCCGAGAAAACAAGTCAGGCAGATTGTATTATTGCAATTAACATGGCGGTGAGTGGTAAAATTCCAGAATGGGAAGAATTGGCTGCAGTATCTTGTGCAGTCCAAAATATGGCTCTAACTGCCGAAAGTTTAAAAGTTGGCGCTTATTGGAGCTCCCCACCTTTAATTAATGACTTAGGCGGTTTTTTAGGTCTTGCCGAAAACGAAAAATGTATAGGTCTCTTTTACATGGGTTACCACAATGAAAAGCCCTGGGAACCAAACCGAACATCGATGGCGGAAAAAGTAAAATGGATTGAAGAATAACTTCTTTTCTACTACTGTAAAATGAGGTAATCTTCAGCGTTAAGTTATTACGCATTAAGATTCCGTTGTTTCGTCCAATACGATTTGCTTATTACTTTTCCATTTCACATTTTTCACCAAAAACATGTCTCCCTTAAAATCACAATTATATCAGCTTTGCTTAACTTTTATTCAAAAGAGAATAGAAAACATCGAATATTCACTGCAACAAGCCAGGCAAGCATCAAACGACGACACAAAAAGCAGTGCCGGAGATAAGTACGAAACGACCAGAGAAATGATGCAGCAGGAAATGGATAGAAACAGCAAACTGCTTTACGAGGCGGGTCAGCAGAAAATAGCCCTGCAGCAGGTAGAAAATGTAGATGCTGCTAAAGAAGTAAAAAACGGCAGTTTAGTATTAACGTCTGCAGGGAATTTTTACATCAGCATAAGTGCCGGCGAGCTTAAATGCAACGAGCAAACATTTTTTGCGGTATCTCAGGCGGCACCAATCGGAAGAGCGTTCATTGGACGTAAAGTAGGCGATGAAGTTAGTTTTAACGGAAATAAATACTTGGTCAAAGAGATTCTTTAGGTTTTCTTAGGTGGAGATTTACAAATTTATTGTTCGTGACGTGGATTTTAAATCCACAGGTCTTTGGTCTGGATTATAAACCCAGACTAGCGATGTGGAGATTTACTAATTCGTTATTGGTGACGTGGATTTTAAATCCACTGTTCGAAGGTCTGGATTACAAACCCAGACCAGCGATCTGGAGATTTACTAATTCGTTATTGTTGACGTGGATTTTAAATCCACAGGTCTTTGGTCTGGATTATAAATCCAGACTAGCGATGTGGAGATTTACTAATTCGTTATTGGTGACGTGGATTTTAAATCCACTGTTCTAGGGTCTGGATTACAAATCCAGACCAGCGATGTGGAGATTTACTAATTCGTTATTGGTGACGTGGATTTTAAATCCACAGGTCTTTGGTCTGGATTATAAATCCAGACCAGCGATGTTCGTATTGTAAATGCAGACACAGTTAGTCGAAATTTGAAATCTCGTCTTAAAAGTGAGTTTAAAGCCACAGTTTTTTCGATCTGGATTGCAAATCCAGACCAGCGATGTGGAGATTTACAAATTTGCTATCGGTGCAATGGATTTCAAATCCGCAGGTCTTTGGTTCTGGATTTTAAATCCACAGGTCTTTGGTCTGGATTATAAATCCAGACCAGCGATGTTCGTATTGTAAATGGAAACACAGTTAGTTGAAATTTGAAATCTCGTCTTAAAAATTGAGGTTAAATCCACTGTTCTAAGGTCTGGATTACAAATCCACACCAGCGATTTGATTCTTTGGTCCGATTCTAAGTTGTCAGGATTTTAAATCTATATAAAATACTGTTTACCCTAAAGCTATTTAATGCCAATTCTGCCCGCGAATGCAGGAATCAGATAAGGCTTTAACTCTGTAAATGGTATGAAAACAACGATTTGCCCTTGTGCATAACTCGCTATTTCATAAGGATTATACATAAAAGCCAAACCGTTTTTATTGAAATAGAAATTCTTGTTTGGCTTTAAAAAATCATCAAAAAGAACGCTGCTAATTTTATCTTGCGGTTTAATATTATATTGTTTCCGTAGATTTTTTTCAAGCAATGATTGAATCTTATTCGAGTCTATATTAACCACGTCGCTTAAAATCATCTGCTTTTTGTTTTTTACATCCAAACAATACATTAAGCTACTGTAATTTCCATGAGCACCACCTGAGTAGGCATCTGCTAAAAAATCTACCACTACAAAGCCATTATCGTTGTAAACAATAGATTGCTTACTATTATTTGTGTAATTCATCCAAGCTGAAAAACCCCTGTCAGGCCCGTTTTTTTGTTGGGCAGCAATATCCTTTTTGTAATCTGAAAAGTAAGCATCGGCGATTTTTTTGAAGCCGATTTCCCTATCCGTTTCACCGACTTTTACTCCCGAAATTCGCTTGAGTTGGTTGTTTAGCCAATTTCCCGCATCATCTGTCGCGTTTGCCTTCAAGTATTCAAAACTAATCTCAGCAACTGGAGATTTAGCATCATTAGCGAATGCTTTAACAGAATCTTGAAAGATTCCTGTGCTAAACGCGTAACTGCCTTCGGGATATTTCTCTTCAAGAATAATCGGATAGGTTTTCACGTTGTCGCCACTTAACCAATTTCCCCTAAAACCGTTGCCGGTCCACTTTAAATCTAAATGTGGTTGCTTTGCGTCTTGATCAAAGTAATAATCGTGGAAGCTATTCTCGAAAAAAACGAGGCTATCCTTTCCGATTATCGTATCAGTAGTTAAATTTAACCATTGGCCATCGTAATAATAATCACCTTCATACGCTCCATTAATCTTCTGCAGGTGCATTACAACAGGTTTGCCGGCAATAGTTCCTTCTAATCTTTTATAAAAATTCTCCGGTAATTCTGTTCTCACAACCTTTGTAGTGTCTGTTGTTTCGCTAGCTGAATTTGAGCTTTTTGGATTGTTGCAAGCGGTAAACACCACTAATGCAAGCAAGCAAAGGAATAATAAATTTTTCATATAAATGATGGCATTTTAAGGTGATTATTTTACAGATGAAACTATAATTTTGTTTTATTGAAACTCTTATTGATGCTATAGTAAAGGTTTTTTGCAGAATATCTGCCGGGATCAATTATCCTCCTGATCGTATATAGCGGATAATTTTCATCTCTTGCGGTTGATAGAATAAAAGCAGCTTTGAAACCGTGTTCTTTCAATTTGTGTAGGTTAGCGGCTTTGAACACGCCATATGGAAAGGCAAAATATTCTATTTTTTTGCCGGTAATTTCTTCAAGTTTTTTAGTCGGCTCATCTATCTGTATTTTCCAGTCTTCATCTTTGAACTGGGCGAAATTCTTATGATCGTAAGTATGACTTGCTATCATATTCCCGTCATCAGATAATTGCCTGATCTGTTCTTTGGTCATATAGTTAATTCTCCCTTTCCGTCCGATAGAAACCGTCATAATGAAATATACGCCTTTAAAACCATACTTCTTTAAAGTCGTTGCACCAGTTGTAAACTGATCCATGTCCGTGTCATCGAAAGTGATCATAATTGGTTTCTTCGGCAGCTTTGTATTATAAACAAGGTAATTATACAGTTCATCGGGCAAAATGGTGTGATAACCGCTGTCGGCCAGCATTTTGATGTGTTCCTTAAATTTATCTGGCGAAATAATATCGTCGTGCGCTCTTTTGCTATCGCTCGCAATATTATTTCTAATTTGATGATAGCACAGCACCGGTACTTCGCGGCGAGCAAGAATTACCTTATTATCGGCGGGTTTTGTATTCGTCGAATCAGTTTTTGCGACGACCGCAACCTTGCCCGAAGGAGGGATTTCCATTGCAGAATTGCCTGTGCAGGAATTTAAAATTAAGCCGAGAACGATAAGTAAAAAAAGGGGATGAGGGTTTGAATTTAGATTTTTAGTCAAATTATTTCACATTTTATTTAATCAAAGATACTGCGTTTTCTGACAAAATAAAGTCCTTTTCATAGGCATCCCATTCTTTTTGAGTAATTCCCGATTTTAATGCGTTGCTCTTAAAGAAATTATAGTCAGTTAACTCATTTTTAGTTGTTAAGCAAGTGTTTAGAAACTTAAACATTCGTTTTTCTCCAATCATTTGCTCTAACCCCCTTAATAAAAACGGGCCATAAGAATACCGGTAAGTGCCTGTAATGCTGTTCATATCCTTTACAGCATTAAGTGGAACGGCTTTAAAATCTTTGAGTTGCTTTCCTCTGATCTGAAAATATTTAACGGCAAACTCTTTTCCGAATTTCTGTTCGCTCGCTTTAACGGATAAATATTCGGCTGTCGATTCTAGAAAGAACCAGAATAGCGTAGAATTGGGCTGCAGTACATTCCCGAAGTAATAGTGGCCGATTTCGTGTGCAATAAAAGGATAGTCAGTTGTATCTTTTAACTTCGAATGCTCTTGATCAATCATATCACCTAACTTAGTCCCGGCAAATGCGATAACCGGGAACGACACAAAACCCCAGCTACGACCTTTATTGAATTTTTCTACAGGAGCATGTTCAATAAAAACATTTTTAGTATCGTAAGGAATCTTTAAAGCTTTAAAATAATAGGCTTTCATTTCTGCAATGTTTTGTTCAAAAACAGCCAGTTGCTTTTCATTCATTTCGGTATTCAGAAACAAAGCACCACTGGTTTTTTGTACATCGTAGTCGCCCGCAAAAAGCATCGGTGCAATTGCGATATCCGATTTAAAGGCTGCAACAGGGCCCGGTTTCGGCAAATCGCCGTTTACAAAAATGGTTTTAGAATCTTTACTCGTTACCCGGATATCGAAAGTCATCTGCTCAATTTGCCGGTCATTCTGTACATCATAAATTATCGGATACCATTTCGACTGATCTGTAGCCCTAACAGTTTTGCCGTTAAAGGCAATTAATCCTTTAAAATCTATAAAGTTCAAAGTATCCGTATAAATAGGAAAGGCGCCGGTGTAAGTTATGTGCAACTGTTTAGGGTTAGCGAATACATCATTTCCCTTTTGCGGAATGTAAGTTAAACCTTCGCCTCGCATTTTGCCATTATAAAATCCCTCGTAGCTTATCGTTTTATTCGAAGAATCTTTAATCGCTTTTATATTGAAACCTTTGTTTAAGAGAATCAGGTAATTTTTTCCTAAATCAGGAATGTTGCTTAAAACAAAATCGCAATTAATCTGCCCGGTTGCCATTACAACTTCTACTTTGCCGCTTAAATGCGGCTTTTGTGCACATAGCCATAAAAACGAAAAGCTAAATAACAGTAGGGTTAAAAATCTTTTCATGCGAGTTTGGTTAATGATTTCACAAAAGAAAACCCCGATAAATATCGAGGTTTTGAATTAATTAAAAGCTATTTTTAATGCTGTTGCTTAAAGTTTTAGGACTCCAGTAACCGCTGGCAATAATCCTGCGGATGGTAAATAAAGGATCTTTCTCATCCCGTTTGGTAGATAGTTGGTAAGCCATTCTGAAACCCCTTTTTTTCAATTCAGGAATTCCTTCAGCATTCCATAAACCAAAAGGATAAGCAAATTCGGTCATTTTTTTACCTGTTATTTCTTCCAGTTTTTTCGTCGGTTTATCTAATTGCTCTTCCCAATCTTTTCCTGCGTATTTTTTAAAGTTCTTATGGTCATACGTGTGCGAGCCGATCACATTTCCTTCATCAGATAGTTGCTTAATCTGTTCCTTGCTCATATAGTCAACAAACTTTCCTTTTCTGCCTATCGAAACCGTCATTATAAAATAAACAGCTTTGTAACCTAATTTTTGTAGCGTCGGGCGAACAATCGTAAACTGATCTTCGTCAGTATCATCGAAAGTTAACATAATCGGTTTGCTTGGTAACGCAGCTCCTGTGTTTAAATAAGCATAAAGCTGATCAGGCAAAATTGTATGATAGCCACTGTCGGCCAACATCTTCATTTGATCTTTAAAGTTTTGAATTTCAACGATATAATCCTTACCAACTTTACCATCGGTAGGTTTCCAGTTTCTAACTTGATGGTAACATAAAATAGGCACTTGTTTTCTGGCTAAGATGGTTTTTGCATCGGCAACCTTTATTTTAGATACATCTATTTTGGCGGTAGAATTTTCCGTTGAAGGTGTAGTCTGCTCAGTAGAATCGGCAGTTTTACCGCCATCAGTTTGCGATTTAGACTGGCAACTTGCAAATAAAATAGCGCCGGCGGTTAAGATCGTTAAGAAATTGAATTTCATAGAATAAGTATTTGATGCAAAACTATAAATTCTGTTAAAAAATTCAGACTAAAAAGATTTGTGTTGATAACTATTTAGGCAAGCGATGAAATTTCTAAACTATCGCATTTATTACATGTTTGATGCGCCTCATTGCGGTTAATTAAATAATTTAGTCAGCTCAAAAACCAAGCATTAATGAATAAATTTTACAAACTCGTTTTTTGTGCTCAACTAATATCGTTTGCAGTTTCCGCACAAACCAAAACCTTTACCATAACAGAAAATATGCAGGCTCAGCCGAAGGCTAATTATCAGCTTGCATCCAGATTTTCGCCTAACAAGCTGAAGAAAATGGTTTATTCTACTTCAGTAGATCCGCATTGGCTAAAATTATCGAATCGTTTTTGGTATACTTTCGAAAGCCCGAAAGGCAAGTTTTGGTATTTAGTAGATCCTGCCGCGAAATCAAAAAAGCTCATGTTCGATAATGCAAAAATTGCCGCGGATATTACCTTAATAGTTCGCGATCCTTTCGATGCGGAACATTTGCCTCTCGAAAATTTAAAGTTTGCAAGCGACGAAAAAAGCATCACTTTCGAAATAAAAAGCACAATCGAAGAACTTAAGAAGGATAGAAAAGATAAGAAAGCTGCCGATTCTATGCAGAAGAAAATCTACTCTTTTAAATATGATTTAGCGACGACAAAACTTACCGAAATTCCCAACTACAGCAAGCCAAAACCAAAACCAATGTGGGGCTCGGTTGCGAACGATTCTTCTGCCATCATCTTCTCACGCAATTACAATTTGTATTGGATGGATAAAGACAACTACAAAAAGGCAGTTAAAAATGAAGACGACAGCACTATTGTTGAGCATCAGCTGACAAAAGATGGTGTAAAATTCTATTCTTACGGAAGTGATGGTGATGGTGAGAACAACGTCGAAAATGAAAAGAACAATAAAAAACGAAGGGGCGCTTATGTGTTGTGGTCGCCAAACTCAAAATATTTTGTGTTAGATAGGACGGACTCACGTAAAGTAAAAGACTTATGGGTTATTAATAGTGTAACACCGGGTCGCCCGACCTTAGAAACCTATAAATATCAAATGCCGGGCGAAGCCGAAGCACCGCAGGATGAAGTTTTACTATTTGATTTTACGGCCAAATCTTACAAAAAGTTAAGTGTGTCCGCTTTCAAAGATCAAAGCATTTCCGTTTGGAGTAAACCTGCGTTAGTGAAAGACAGAGATAACGAGTTTCGACCATCAGTATGGTTAGGAAATGATAGCAAATTCTATTTCTCACGCACTAGTCGCGATTTAAAGCGAATTGACATTGGTACTGTCGAAATTGCAACGGGAAAAGTTACACCTTTAATTGATGAGCGTTTTAATACTTACGTTGAAGTTAACAGACCGGCATTGGTTAATGATGGTAAGGAGCTAATCCATTGGAGCGAACGCGATGGTTGGGCGCATTTCTATCTGTTTGATGGAAACGGTAAACTTAAAAATCAAATTACTAAAGGCTCTTTCCACTGCGAAAGCATTATAAACATTGATGAAAAAAATCGTGTTTTATACTTCACGGCTAATGGTCGCGAGGGTAAAGAAGACCCATATTATCTTCACCTTTACAGCGTAAATTTCGATGGTTCAAACATGAGATTGCTTAATGCGGGCGATTTTGACCATTTATCGAGCATGAATGATAACAATACTTTCTTTGTTGATAATTATTCGAGGGTAAATACGGCACCGAAATCGACTGTTTACGATAGAAACGGCAAAAAAGTGATGGATTTGGAAACAGCAGATTTGTCTTTGCTAATGGCTACAGGGTACAAATTTCCTGAGCCCTTTAAAGTCAAAGCAGACGATGGCGTTACCGATTTATATGGTGTAATGTACAAGCCATTTGATTTCGATCCGACTAAAAAATATCCGATTATAGAGTACGTTTATCCGGGGCCGCAAACAGAAGCCGTAAACAAATCATTTAGCAAAAGTATGGATCGAACGGAGCGCTTGGCGCAGTTTGGCTATATTGTAATTACTGTTGGCAACCGCGGCGGCAACCCATCGCGTTCTAAATGGTACCACACGTACGGCTACGGGAACCTCCGCGATTATGGTTTGGCCGATAAGAAAACTGCCGTTGAACAACTTGCCGCTAAATATTCTTTTATCGATGATAATAAAGTGGGGATTACCGGTCACTCGGGCGGCGGTTTCATGTCTACTGCTGCAATGCTGGTTTACCCTGATTTTTTTAAAGCTGCGGTAAGCAATTCGGGGAACCATGATAACACCATTTACAACCGTTGGTGGAGTGAGAAACACCATGGCGTAAAGGAAATTATTAGTCCGAAAGGCGATACCACATTTAAATACAATATTGAAAAAAATCCTGATTTAGCTAAAAATTTAAAAGGTCATTTACTTTTGATGACGGGCGATGTTGATAACAACGTGCACCCGGCAAATACCATTCGTGTGGCAAATGCGCTGATGAAAGCCGGTAAACGTTTTGATATGCTTATTGTTCCCGGACAGCGCCATGCTTACGGAGATTTAACGGAATACGCTTTCTGGAAACTTGCAGATCATTTTAATAAATATTTAATCGGCGATTTTTCCGATCCGAGCGATGTTGATTTAGTTGAAATGGACAGGGATATAGAGCAAAACGGGAAGTAGAATTCTCCGGTTGCCATTCTGAATTCACTTCAGAATCTTATTTAAAATGGCTTGCAGAAATGCAGGCCATTTTAGTAATAGACGGTTTTTAAGCACTATGCGAGGTCTCTTAGCAAATTTTTGATATCGCCCATCCTTGCGTGGAATAATTTTCATTGTTTCGTGGCGATCTTTTTCGCACTTGCAATGAGGGGATTGCCGCGTTATTCCTCCTCGCAATAACGGAAAAGGAGCAGAGAAGTCGTGAGGTCTTTTGCTTTCGCACTTGCAAAAAGGAGGTTGCCGCGTCGTTCCTCCTCGCAAGAACGGAAAGGGAGCAGAGAAGTCGTGCGGTTTTTGCTTTCGCACTTGCAAAAAGGAGGTTGCCGCGTCGTTCCTTCTTGCAAGAACGGATAGGGAGCAGAGAAGTCGTGCGATTTAAGAAGTTACTAGCTGAATCATCTTAGAAAATCTTTTTTACCCATTTAATTTTCAATGCCCGCTAAAGAATTTCAGCATGGTGTTTAACGCATCTTTAGCATGCATCCGTTCACCATTTTCGAGAGATTCCAAAGCCATTATCGAAGCCCTTTTGCGCATCTTGATTTCATAAGCCGATATAGCTTCACCTAAATCGTCATATATTTCTGAAGTTAAGCTTTCGCTCAATTCCAAGGCATCGAGCATCGCCATATTAACGCCCTCGCCTGCAAAAGGAGGCATAACATGGGCTGCATCACCCAGCATGGTTAAGTTCGGGATTGCTTCCCATGTTTGATCTAGTGGCATGCAATAAATTGGCCTCGGAATGAAAGGTATTTCTGCATTTTCAAATAATTCGTTCCAAGAATTGCTCCATTCAGGGTACTCGTTTCTAAACCAAGCCAACACCTGTTCCTTATCAGAAAAGTTTAAGCCACTGTCCACTGCCCAATTTTCATCAGCCTTAAAACTTGCATAGAAGCCAATTTCTCCGTTTGCCTTTTGCCCCATTAATATGTCTTTTTGATCGCCGAAGGCCATTACTTTGCCACCTTGGAGCAATGCAGAAATTTTAGGGGCAGATTTTTCAGCAGCATAAATATTTCCTTCCAACATGGTTATGCCCGAGTAAAATGGTTTAATATCAGTAATATACGGACGGATTTTCGAATTTGCACCGTCAGCTGCAATTACCAGATCTGCATAAGCGTTGTTTCCGTTTTTGAATTGCAGTAACCACCCTCCATCGTGATTTTCCAAAGAAACAAATTGGCTATTCCAAATGATTGTGTCCGTTTCGAGAGATTCCAATAACATTTTCCTTAACACTCCACGGTCTATCTCCGGACGAAAATGCTCATGACCGAAAGATTCTTCTTTGGTGATTTCATGATCGCTGAAAAATATTTCTGCCTGCTCGTTTACAATCCTGGTTTTATCGGCACCAATCATGTAATTCTTTTTAAATTCTGCGATCAAATTCGCCTTATTGAGTGCTGCCAATCCTGATTCTGTATGCAAATCCAATGGCGAACCTTGCACCCTTGCATTTTTATCCGTATCTCTTTCGTAAACTTTCACGTTAGCACCCTTAAGCTGTAGTAGCTTTGCTAAGGTTAACCCGCCCGGGCCGCCGCCTACAACAGCGATTTGTTTATTTTGTAGTAGCATAATATTGATTTTTACACTACAAAATTACTGCTTCGAATACACTAGGAATTGTAAAAAACGGTCGTTTTCATTTTTGAACAGTTCTTTTGGCGAAACACCTGATAGCTTTTTTATTTCCTTAATAAAATGCGATTGATCTGTAAAGTTGAGCTGCGGATAAAGTTTGCCTTCGTTAATGTGTTGAAGCGAGGCTTGAAAGCGGAGGATATTGCAGTATGCCTTGAGCGAAAGGCCGAATTGCCCTTTGAAATAGCGGTTGATTTGTCTTTCAGTCCAGCATATTTTTTCGGAGAGTTCTTTAACTGAGATTTCTCCATTTGCAGCCATAATCATTTCAAACAGTTTGCGCTTTCTTTCATCGATTTCTTTGGGCAAAAGTGAACGTATTTGCATCGATGCTTTATTGCAGAAGCTACTGAAATCATTCAAATCATCAACAGAAAAACCCCAAAAGTCATCTGGTAAGATTTTCGCGGTATTTAATATTTCAGCAATTGAAAAGCCAAAAACATATTCAATCGCAAGCGGATTAAAACTAACGGAAAAGAAATTTATAACATCAACCTTTGCATGCTTCGGTTTGGTTTCCAAACCTAATAATGCAATAGTGAGGCGATTGTCTGCGTTTCTAGAAAGTATTAAATCAATTTTCCCGTTCGGGATAATAACCGCCTCGTTTATGGTTGAAATGTTGTTTAACGATGAGAAACAATAAACATAATCAGTGAGGGATTTGTCGGGTTTTAACAGTTGGTAATCTAAAGCCTCATGCATCGCTTATGTCTCTGTAAGTTCCTCCTTTGATATCACTTAGGATTTTGAGCTTGCAAAATAGAAAAAATCAAGAATATTTTGTTGAGCACGAATCCTTAACAGGCAAATTGTTAGTTTCAGACTAAGGAGAATCGTGATTAGTTAAGCTATTGTTGTCTAACGAGGCGAATCCACTCGCCAAGTCCCTTAGTTTGACTATATTTCCAATTCTGTGTTGTTTCCCGTTCTCATAATATGTTTTCATTCCCCTTCCATTTTTCCGTCTATTTAATTCCCAATACTTTCTAATTGAAAATTTTCATAGTAACTTTTCCATTCCCCTTTCCTACGCTTGGTCTCAAAACTGCCAGTCAGTTCTATTTGTCCATTTTAATGATGATATTTCCATTCACCCACTGAATTTCCGTTTTCATCTAAGTTTCCTTGTTTTTCAACTTGTCCATTATCATAAAAAGTCTTATATCTTTTTCTTGTCCCTTACAACAAATTGCAAATAGTTTCTTCCTAGTTATCCATATTTTTCCATTAACATAACTGCATACGAACCCAGTAACGTTAAAATTGTTATTACAGATAAAAATATCGGTAACCACCAAATTTTTTGTTTATTGTCGGCTTTAAAATATAAAAAATACGCTATTACAAGTGTAATTATGTTTAAAAAAGCCAATATATCAGCATAATAAAATCCACCGGAATATGACCGCTTTTGTGTCTATGAATGTAGTATAAGTACCCTAAACTCAAAAGTTGTATTGTGATGATTATGACAGGAATAGTTCTTTTATTCATAAATCAGACTGAATCGTTAAGATATTATTCTCAACTTTTTCTACGAATTCAAAGTCAGCTAAACTATATTCTTCTTTTTTGATTAGGTCATCTTTGTCTAAAAACTTCTTCCAATATCTTGGTGCTGATTTCCAATAAATCATTAAAGCAGTTGCTTTGTCAGTTTTTGGGTTGTCGACCAGCCAATTTAAAAATACTGAAGAACTGTCCCAATTCCGTTACATGGTCATTTGATGCCAAATTTTAGGATTTCTTCCTTTTACATATTCCAAAATTTGGTTGTCGACAAGTTCGTCAAATTTTTCGTCTGATATTTTTTCTTTCATCTTGTATTATTTATTGCGGCCTGTTTAAAGTGCCCGCTAATATCTAGATTTGCGCAACCGTCTGTTACAAGCTGCCAAATTTTTCCGCCATATTATTATTTCTCAATTGTCTTACGTAGTTCTGTCAGCACGTTATTACCTTCTTCAAATAATTTTAACCATTGAGAAGAATTATTTTCAAGATTCTTTACTTGTTCCTGCCCAACCCTAATACCTTTATTGGTCAACAAATAAAATTTGACTTCGTCAGTTAATGGCAAAGGTGTCGTTTCTGTGTTTGTTGTCTTTTCTAGAAAATTTTGTGCTAGATCCACAAATTGTTTGGCTGCATTATTCACGTTTTGATGCTGTCCACCACCAATAACGCCACCGCCTGAACTTAAATACAAACTTGCGTCCCCTGTATGGTATTGTGCACTTCCCCAAATTCAGACCAGTTAAAAGTAGAATTCTAGACCGAGCGCAGCGAGGCTATTAGAAAAACTATTAATTTTAATTGGCAATATGAAAAGAATCAAGTTTACGGAATCCCAGATTGTAAAAGCAATCAAGGAACATGAGAATGGCAAGAATGTGCACGATCTCTGCAGAGAGTTAGCAATAAGTACAGCAGCCTTTTACAAATGGCGCCAGAGATATGGCGGAATGGAAGTAAAAGAGTTGTCAAAACTTAAGGCATTGGAGGAAGAAAATGCACGTTTAAAGAAAATGTATGCGAATCTTAGCCTCGTGCATGAAGTTTTCAAGGAGGCTGTAGAAAAAAAGCTTTAACGCCTGACGAAAAAAGGGATTTAGTGGATGAAATGGTAAAAAGGATAAGCCATCGTCAGGCCTGTAAATGCGTTGGATTGAACCGCAGCAAACATTATTATCAACATAAACGACGGGATGATAGTGAAGTAGTTGATGCGCTTTCACTTCTTGTTGAAAAGCACGTCTCCATAGGCTTCTGGCAGTGTTACTACCGATTGCGTCGAAAAGGGCTTAAATGGAACCATAAAAAGATTTATAGGATTTATATATCAATGAGGCTTAATATTCGCCGCAGGGCAAAAAAGAGGCTGCCAGAAAGAGTCAAGAAGCCTTTGTCTGTACCAGAAACTATAAATGAGGTATGGTCCATGGATTTTATGAGCGATGCGCTTTGGAATGGAAGGAAATTTAGGTTGTTGAACATCGCTGATGATTACAACAGAGAGATGCTAGCTATGGAGATAGATTATTCACTGCCGTCGTTGCGGGTTATCAGAGCGTTGGATGAGTTGAAACAATATAGGGGACTTCCAAAAAAAATAAGAATGGATAATGGGCCGGAGTTCATCTCGCATAAGTTGGATGAATGGGCAAAGGAAAACAATGTTGAACTAGTTTTTATTCAGCCAGGAGAGCCAACACAGAACGCGTATATTGAAAGATTGAATGGAAGCATCAGAAGAGAATTGTTAAATGCATACATATTTCACTCCCTGGATGATGTAAGGGAGAAAGTAGAGGAATGGATGATGGATTACAATTACCATCGACCACATCAAGCATTGAACTTCAAATCTCCTGTAGATTTATTACAGGAAATTTGAGGACAAAATTATACTTTTGAATGGTCTGAAAAACAGGGGAGCTTACAGTATGCAATAGTTGATGCAGTTGCTCCACCCATTTCCCAGTCCATAATAATTCCATAAACAATTGTCTTGTCTAATGGTAATGAAAGGCCTAGTTGTTCTGGTGTAGCTGTAAATGCCATATTTCTAAGTCCTTCAAAAGAATTTTCTTTTGTCTGATGAACTTTGGTTTTATTGGTGTCTTGGTTTGCGGTTAATTGCTTGTCATTGGCAGTTGATTTGTTTCCACAACTTTCCAAGTAGAAAACAAGTCCAGCTAAGACAATTCCTATACTAATGTACGTCATTTTCATTGTCGTTTGTTTGTAGTAGTGTTGTCTGATGGTTGCTTGTAACATCTAAATTTACGCATTTCGCAAAGCCGAATTAAATAACATTCGCAAATCTTTAACAAATTATTGGCTTTACGAATCTTTTGCCAAATAAATCGCTCCTCATATCTGGTGTTAAGTAGACAGCATCTAGCGAAACAGTTGGTACTACTAAAATAGAAAATATTCGCACGATCGCAATAGCGGAAAACCGTACACCTTCCGCATTTTGAAGTTTCCTATTTTCATTGCCTTTGCCACTTAGCCCCGATAGCAGTGAAAAGCCCGGAACGTAGTGAGGACTTGTAACGGATAGCGGGAACAAACTTTAAAGAAATGCTTCTGCCTTTGCGCTTCAAAATCTAAAAATGCTAAATCCTTAAAAATTCATAAATTACCTGCTCAAACTAGATTTATGAAGAAAACCATATTTTACCTTTCGGCGCTGGCCATATGCATTTCTGCATGTAAGCAATCGGCGGAAACCACAGCAGATAGTCCCGATTCGTTGGCGATTAAAGCCATTAACGATTCGAGCCTAACGAAATATTTAGCGATAATCGCTGCGGATAGTTTAGAAGGAAGGAAACCTTTTACGGCAGGCGAAACGAAAACGATAAACTATTTAAAAGCAGAATTTGAAAAGTTGGGTTTAAAGCCGGGTAATGGCAATAGTTATTTCCAGGAAGTACCGATGGTAGAAATAAAATCGACCCCTGATGAAAAAATGGTCATTAAATCGGGTTCAAAAGAGCTTTCTTTAAATTACTTAACGGAATTTGTGGCGGGTTCCCGTCGTGTTCAGGATGAAGTAGGTATTAAAAATTCGACTTTGGTTTTTGCAGGTTACGGAATTGTTGCACCCGAATATGGTTGGAACGATTACAAAAATTTAGATGTGAAAGGCAAAACTGTTGTGGTATTAATTAACGACCCGGGTTTTGCGGATTCGACTTTGTTTAAAGGTAAAAACATGACATACTACGGTCGGTGGACTTACAAATTTGAAGAGGCATCGCGACAAGGCGCTGCGGGAATTCTAATTATTCATGATACCAAGCCTGCTGCGTACCCGTGGACGGTGGTTCGCAGCGGTTGGTCTAAATCGAAACTTCAGTTGCAATCGGAAGATAATGGTATGAACAGAACGGTTATAGAAGGTTGGATTGGTTTGGATGCGGCTAAAAAGTTGTTTCAATTGGGCGGTCAGTCTTTCGATGTTTTGGTTGCCGGTGCCCGTAAAAAGGATTTCAAAGTAGTTGATTTAAAATTGACAACATCGCTAAAGGTTAAGAATAAAATTAAAAAATCGGTTTCTTATAATGTTCTGGCTTCCATTCCGGGCGATAAACTTAAAAATGAAGCGATAATTTATTCGGCACATTGGGATCATTTAGGCGTTGGCGAAAAGGTTCGTGGCGATTCGATTTATAACGGTGCGGTTGATAATGCAACAGGCGTTGCTTCTTTGTTTGAAATTGCTTCGGCCTTTAAAAAATTGCCTAAAAACCCCGATAGAACAATTTTATTTATTTCTTATACGGCCGAGGAGCAGGGCTTGCTGGGTTCTGAATATTACGCTAAACACCCGTCTTTTCCATTGGCTAAGACCGTTGCAAACATTAATATGGATATGATGGGACTTGCAGGAAAAACTAAAGACATTGTAGTTTATGGTTACGGGCAATCAGAACTGGAAGATTATGCGGCGGTATCTGCTAAAAAGCAAAATCGTACGCTCGTTCCTGATCCGGTTCCATCGTCGGGTTTATATTATCGTTCCGATCATTTTAATCTGGCAAAGGTTGGCGTCCCTTCTTTGTTTACGGGTTCTGGTGTCGACAATCTAAAAAACGGCAGGGAATGGGGTTTAAAACAAGTTGCTGATTTTACTAAAAATCGTTATCATTCGCCGCAGGATAATTTCGATGCAAAAACCTGGGATTTATCGGGTATTGTTGAAGATGTGCGGCTGTTATTTGATATGGGTTATCGTTTGAGTAGCGAAAGTACGTATCCTAAATGGAAGGATGGCTCGGAGTTTAAGACCATAAGAGAGAAGAAATAGCTCACTCGTCATTTCGGCCGCAGTGGAGAAATCTTTGAAAAGCAAGTTTATTGCATTAAGATTCCCAATTATTTGGGAATGACGACTTTTTTGAAGCCTTCCAATGCGCTAAAACCGGCTGTAATTTAGATTGATTTGTATGGAGTGAATTAAGGATCAGCATCACAGTTGCTTGAACTATAAAAAACAAGAAAGCCACAGATTCGCAGTAGAAATAAAATCTGCGAATCTGTGGCCTTGAAATAAAACTTCTATAAGACTAAAAGTGAAACATTACACCCAATTTTGGTGCGAAAGTATCAGCTTCTAAACCGAAAGAGTTTGTAGTAACTTTGTTTCCTGTAACTTCATTTTTAGCTTGGAAATTTTGGTAACCCAGGCCGTTAACTGAAACTTCGATACCGATTCTTTTAGTAGGGAAGAAAGCAAAACCCGGAGCAATGTTTACACCGATTGAAGTTGTTGAAGCAACTTTAGCACCTGTATCGCCGTTTGATGCAACTACTTTGTTGTTACCGAAGGCCATTGGAACCGATAATTGTCCGAAGAATTTAAATTGATCTGATAAACCAACATAGTAACGACCGAAAGGTGCAACTACGAATGCTTCATTTTGTTTTAAAGAACTAACTTCTTTATTGTAAGTGTAACCAACGCCCGTACCGATAGCGAAATTGTTTGCTACAAAATAACCTGCACTTGGTATAATGTTGAAGCTAACGTCTGATTTCGCAGCGCCTTCTACTTTTGTAGAATTGAAGCCAACGCTACCACCTAAAATTACTTTTCCTTTTTCTGTTTGTGCATTAGCACCATAAACTAAACCTGCAACTGCTACTAACGATAATAATAGTTTTTTCATCTTTTTTTAATATTAATTTGTTTAAAAAAACAGCCAGTTTTTACTTTTTTAATTTCTGACTATATTCGGCTAAAAGTCAACACTTGTGCCAAAAATCATTGTCAGAGTCATTAAAAAATCAGTTTTTGTTTAACTTACTTACTAGTAAATAGATATGAAATTGGTGTTAAGTCAATATTATTTTGGTATGACTAAAAATTAATCGATCAATTAACTATTTTGGTATGCCAAATTGACAACCTGACTTTTTTCGAATAAATGTCAGGTTAATAGCGGAAGATTTGACATCTTTTGGGAATATTATGTTATGACAATATAAACATTCGTGCAGTGCTATTCTTCCTTTTGCATTAAGATTCCCGCCTACGCGGGAAAGACGGCATGGCCGTCATTCTCAATTTAATTGGGAATCTTAAAGCGGATGCTATTATTTCATTTTGCTTTAAGATTCCCACCTACGCGGGAAAGACGAATGACCTGTCGTCATTCCCAATTTAATTGGGAATCTTAAAGCGGATGCTATTATTTCATTTAGCTTTAAGATTCCCGCCTACGCGGGAAAGACGAATTACTTGGAGAAAGGGTCAAAGTGTTTGATTACAAGACTGATATGACCTGTCGTCATTCCCAATTTAATTGGGAATCTTAAAGCGAGCGCTAGTATTTCAGTTTCCTTAGGATTCCCGCCTACGCGGGAAGATGGCTTGGCGGGAATGAACAAAACGTAAATTATAGCCTCAGTTAAACTTGACACGCAGATATTAGGTTTGCGATTTTCTTTTTGATAATTCCAATCGCGGCTTCATCATTTAGATTTCCCTGTTCATCAAACTTATTTTGAGCTTGGGCAATCAACACTTCAGGCTGTAAAACGGGATTCATATTTAAGAAAGTTAAAACAGGTAAAAATGCGGCCTGCATTCTTACAGTTCCCCACATGCCTTGCGTTGCGCCCATAATGGCAACAGGTTTGTGCATTAAAGGGGAATCTTTGCCGCGGCTTGCCCAATCAATTGCGTTTTTCAATCCGCCCGGAATAGAATAATTATATTCAGGCGAAGCAATTATAAAGGCATCAGCTTTTGCTAATTCCGCTCTGAATTTTACAACACTTTCAGGCCTCGTGGCTACTTCTGGCGTATCATTGTCTGCGTTGTAAACGGGTATTTCATCAAAAGAAACTATTTCGAAATCTACGCCTTCAGGTAACAAATCACCTGCAACTTTCAACAACATTGCATTGTATGACCCTTTTCTTAAGCTACCGCACAAACCAATTATTTTCCTGTTCTTTTCCATGTAGGATAAACCAAAACATCAAAAAAATGTTTCAAATTTTCAAAGCCGTATCGTTCAGCCCTAAAATTTATAATGCTTATTTTTGGCGTTAAGAATAAATATGAACGAGCAAACATCAACCCAAACGATAGTAGAAAAAACGGTTTTCCCTATTCTATTTGCGCTAAGCTTCTCACATCTGCTAAATGATACCATCCAATCTTTAATCCCTGCAATTTACCCGATTATTAAAACGAGTTATCGATTAAGCTTTTCACAAATTGGTTTAATTACGCTAACGTTTCAACTAGCAGCATCGTTGCTGCAGCCATTTGTAGGCATTTATACCGATAAAAAACCACAGCCATATTCGCTCGCCATTGGTATGGGTTTTACCCTTACCGGTCTAATCATGCTTTCAATGTCTGCACATTTTTACACCATGTTGCTTTCCGTTGCGATGATTGGTATCGGCTCTTCGATTTTTCATCCCGAAGCATCAAGAATGGCTCACGCGGCATCGGGGGGGAAGCGAGGTTTGGCACAATCCGTTTTTCAACTTGGTGGTAATGCCGGCAGCTCTTTAGGTCCGTTGCTCGCGGCATGGATTATTGTTCCATACGGCCAATTCAGCGTAATTTGGTTCTCCGGAATTGCGCTATTGGCCATTATGGTTTTAACTTATGTCGGCAATTGGTATAAGCGTTTTATGATTGCCCGCAGTAAAAAGCCGTCGATTCATACTGCTGTTAGTCAATTTTCGCGTAGTAAAGTTACTTTTTCTATTGTGATTTTGTTGCTGCTGATATTTTCGAAGTACTTCTACATGGCTGGTTTAACAAATTATTTCACTTTCTATGTGATTCATAAGTTTAATGTTTCGGTGCAAACCTCGCAACTGTACTTATTTGTATTTCTGTTTTCTGTTGCTGCCGGAACACTCTTAGGCGGACCGATAGGAGATAAGATCGGAAGGAAATATGTAATTTGGGCTTCTATTTTGGGTACGGCGCCGTTTGCATTATTATTGCCTCATGCAAACTTACTTTGGACAGGCGTATTAATTGTGCCAATAGGGATGATTTTAGCTTCGGCTTTTTCGGCAATATTAGTTTATGCGCAAGAATTAATTCCCGGTAAGGTAGGTTTGGTTGCTGGCTTGTTTTTTGGTTTCGCTTTCGGCATGGGCGGAATCGGTTCGGCGCTGCTTGGTAAATTGGCCGATGCTAAAGGGATTGAATATGTATTTTCTATATGCGCTTTTTTACCGCTTATCGGCTTACTTACAGGTTTTTTGCCGAATATTGAGACTAATAAGAAATAACCATCAGGTAAAATGGATTTTACTTTATTTCCAGTTTCATGGTTTTAAAACCAAAGTTTCCGTTCATATCGGTGCCTTCAATCCAAACGGTGTAACTGCCTTTTTTATCAGCTGAGAAAAATGAGAAATCAATTTTACCAGTTTCATTTGTTGATAGATGGGGATTCCAATAAACAGTGGATCTGTAATCAGGTGTTTTATGCTCTTTGTATGCAGCGTTGTATTTCGGACTATAGAAAACTTTATTGTCGCCGTAAGTAGGGGGTTTGTACCTATATAAGTTTGAATTTTTTCTTAAAAACGGACCTTGTCCGCTTCTCGTGGTTACCTCTACGAATGCATATTGAACTTCACTTGATAGTTGTGCATATTCAAAAGTGTATGAGGTACTATATTTGCTGCTCGTCATCACTTCGATTCCTTTTATATCGCTTGCATCATAATAATCCAAATAGGTTTTTATGTACTCATAGTGCTCGCTTAATGTCATCATCATACTCGGCGATCCAACAGGCTGATAAAAACGGTCAACATCCATTCCATCTATAACTAACTTAAAAACAGCTCCGTTAATAAAAAAATCAGGTATAGGTGGTCTTGTTTTCGGTCTTACACCTTTTCTAAATCCCTTGATGGTTTCTTCTAAAACATGATACAGTGTTTTCTTTGCAACCTTATCCAAATCTTCTTCGGTAAGTGTTATGTCAGCGTTTCCACTTCCGTTTAAGTTTTTAGAGCCCTTTATAATACGTTTACCCATTATTTTCACTTCACGCAACACAATCCCATTTCGGTAAGCAGCTTTGTATTCTTCGTTCTTTGTTGCGATAAATTGCCTCGTAACAGTATCTGAGGGCATTCCATAAGCCTGATCTTTAGTATTATCAATCAAAAAAGGCGGCATGGGAGCATCATTTAACGCTATACCCAAAGTGCCCGATTTGCCTCTCGAATTTTTAACCTGAATAACATAAGAAGCACTATCCAAAGCAGGGAAATCTTTAAATTCAAATTCTCCGTTTGCATTAGTGGTTGTTTCAGTTACTGAGATTGGTTTCCTCGTTCCCAATAATAATATTTGCGCATTTACGCCCGGCTTATTCAACATATTAGTTATCCTGCCGCTTATTGTAAAGTCTTTTTCAGCTTTAAACACAGGTTTTTTTGTTGATTCCCAATTGTAACTAACCCAAGCCTGGGTAAGCATAAGTGCCTCCAAATCGTTGTGTTTTTGTTCATTGAAATTGTTGAAATAGTAGCCCGGTGTTTCAATTTCGCCTTTTAAATCTGAAGCTAACAAAAACTGACTTAGAATATTATTATCGTTCAAACTGTCTTTGCTTACCTGGTTATCATCAGTAACGGCTACAGAAAAACTTCCTGATACAGGTTTTGATAAAAAAGTATTCGCAGTTAAGCTTATGCAGATACTGTCTCTTGTATGGTATTCCGTTTGTTCGGATCTCAATTGAATTTTAAGCTCATCTTTATGATTTATAAAGAGATTTCTTTCGTTAATAACCTGATTTTTTCCGTTTATTAACATAATCTGGCAAACACCGGTCGGGAAGATGCTTTTCGCAATACGAACTGTATTGTATTTTATACCTGAGTTAAATTTCGCTATAAAACATAAATTTCCCCTCGATTGTCCCATCATCGTTATTTCCTGATTCGGCAAATCGGCAAACATGTTAATGGCCAAAGAATCTGAACGGAAATCGTTGGTAACTTTTAAAAAAGAGGCTGATTGTGATGTTTTAGGGAGGTTTTGTTTTTTTGCAGTTTCATTCAATTTGATATTTGCGGTGTAGGTTTCATTTGCGGCGGGCATCATGTTAAAGTAACCCATTCCCTTATCATTCGAGTGGAAATCAACAATTTTGTTCTGTTTCGAATCGAAAACTTCACCTGAAACCTGTACGCCCTTACCCAAACTGTTAATTGCCTTGAAGGCCATTTTTTGCATTACGTTCGAAGTCCAGTTTCCGCCTTCGGGTAAAAATTGAATGTCGAAGTCGTTTGCTTTTGACGTTGAAACGGTGTTTTGTGTTTTTGCAACAGAAGGCTTTTTCTTGTCGGCCACATAGGTGTTTTCATCCGTAAAAAAGTCTGCGATTTTTATTTCTTTTTTAAATATATAGCTATCACCAAAATTTTGCATCCAGTTTGTATAAGCCCTGAATGTGTAAGTTCCCGTTTTATACAAATCGGGCTTTAATGCAAATGCGCCCCATGTTAAGCCCATTGCGGTAGGCAAACAAATTCTCTGAATGTTATTGCCTTCAGAATCAAACATTTCAAAATAAATCAGTCCGCTAATTTTAGACGCTTCCAGCGTACTCGCATTAACCAAATAAGCTTTAAACCAAAGCGTATCTTGTGGCGCGTAAAGCGATTTATCTATTTGAACATAAAGTTTTTCCCGTGGGAAATTATTTCTTATGCTGTCGAATTTTGAAATTGTTTTCGAATGCGGATTAGTTTGTTGTGCAAACGCAGGATTGCAAAACAGCAGCGCAATAATCAATAAGCGAATAATTTGATAGAAATAATTATGCATAAACTGAAAAACTGTATTTCAAAATACGGTTTTTTCTGTAAAATTGATTGAAGAACAAGCTTTTAAATAAAAAAGGCACACTATTTTTACATAGTGTGCCTCGTTTGTTAAAAGATATTTATTAGCTGTTCTGATTCAAAAACACAAAGTTATGATCAAACATATCCAGCTTAATTTTACTGTCTTTATCTACTTTTCCTGATAGAATTTCTTTTGATAATTCATTCAGAATACGTTTTTGAATAACTCTTTTCAAAGGTCGTGCGCCGAATTGCGGATCGTATCCTAATTGTGCCAACCAATCCAAAGCTTCGGGTGATGCATCCATTTCAATCCCCATTTCAGCTAAAGTTTGCTGAACATGTTTAAACTGAAGTGATACAATATCCCTGATTTCGTTACGATTTAACGGCGTAAACATAATCAGCTCATCAATACGGTTTAAAAACTCTGGTCTGATGGTTTGTTTCAATACCTCGAACAGCTCATTTTTGGTCTTCGCAATAACTTCGTCTCTGTTTTCATCACTCAAATCTTTAAAATTATCCTGAATCAGATGTGCACCAATATTCGAAGTCATGATGATGATCGTGTTTTTAAAATTCACCGTTCTGCCTTTATTGTCGGTTAAACGGCCATCATCCAAAACCTGAAGTAAAATATTGAACACGTCAGGGTGTGCTTTTTCAATCTCATCGAGCAATACAACCGAATAAGGTTTACGGCGAACAGCTTCAGTTAGTTGTCCGCCTTCATCGTAACCAACATAGCCAGGAGGCGCACCGATTAAGCGGGAAACTGCGTGGCGCTCCTGATATTCGCTCATATCAATTCTTGTTAAAGCATTTTCATCATTAAACAAGAACTCTGCAAGTGCTTTTGCCAACTCTGTTTTACCAACGCCTGTTGTACCCAAGAAAATGAACGACCCAATTGGTTTGCGTTTATCCTGTAAACCTGCACGAGATCGGCGAATTGCGTCAGAAATGGCTTCAATTGCTTCATCCTGACCAGCAACGCGTTGGTGTAGCTCTGCCTCAAGGTTTAATAATTTTTCCCTTTCGCTCGCAATCAATTTAGTAACCGGAATGCCTGTCCACCTACCCACAACACCTGCAATATCGTCTGCCGTAACTTCTTCCTTAAGCATTCTGCTATCGCTTTGCTGATTTTCTAAATCGGCTTTAAGCTTTTCGAAAGTATCTTGTGCCTCTTTAATTTTTCCGTAACGGATTTCTGCAACCTTACCATAGTCGCCGGCACGTTCGGCCTGTTCAGCTTCTAACTTGTATTGCTCAATAAGCTCCATTTGCCTATTCAGGTTATCAACCAAATCTTTTTCACCCTGCCATTTAGCCTTTAACTCATCGCGTTCTGCAGATAGATTTGCAATCTCTTCTGAAAGTTCTTTAACTTTTTTATCGTCTTTTTCGCGTTTAATCGCCTCACGTTCAATTTCTAAGCGCATAATTTCACGATCCAAAGCATCAACATTTTCAGGAACGCTATCCATCTCCATACGTAATTTTGATGCGGCTTCATCCATTAAATCGATAGCTTTGTCAGGTAGAAAACGATCAGAAATATAACGCTGACTCATCTCTACAGCCGCAATAATGGCTTCATCTTTAATCCGCACTTTGTGGTGGGTTTCATAACGCTCTTTCAAACCACGAAGAATCGAAATTGCATCTTGTGTATCAGGTTCTTCAACCATCACCTTTTGGAAACGGCGCTCAAGTGCTTTATCTTTCTCTAAATATTTTTGGTATTCATCCAAAGTAGTGGCACCAATTGCTCTTAATTCGCCACGGGCCAAAGCAGGTTTTAAAATGTTAGCGGCATCCATAGCACCTTCGCCACCACCTGCACCAACTAAGGTGTGTATCTCATCAATAAACAAAATAATATCGCCATCGCTTTGCGTTACCTCTTTAACAACAGCCTTTAAGCGTTCTTCAAACTCGCCCTTATATTTAGCACCTGCAATAAGCGAACCCATATCCAATGAGTAAACTGTTTTACTTTTTAAGTTCTCAGGTACATCTCCTTTAATAATTCTAAAGGCAATTCCCTCTGCAATTGCGGTTTTACCAACACCAGGCTCGCCAATTAAAATCGGGTTATTTTTTGTTCTTCGCGATAAAATTTGAATCACCCTTCGAATTTCTTCGTCGCGACCGATAACAGGGTCTAATTTTCCGCTTTCAGCATACTCGTTTAAATTACGGGCATATTTACCTAAAGCCTGATAAGTGGCTTCAGCATTTTGATCGGTTACACGATTATCGCCTCTTAACTCCGTAATGGCTTTTTTAAGGTCTTTTTCGTTAACGCCTTGCTCTTTCAATAATTTCGAAGTGCTGTCGTTAACGGCTAAAATTCCGAGTAATAAATGTTCTACCGAGACAAATTCATCTTTAAATTCTTTTAAAAACGATTGTGCTTTCTGTAAGACGTTATTCGTATTGGATGACAAATAGACATTGCTTCCGCTCACTTTCGGGAACTTTGCAATCTCATTATCTAAATTTTGGTTTAGTAAATTAAGGTTAACGTTTAGCTTCTTCAAAACATAAGAAACCACGTTTTCATCAACTGTAAGCAGACCTTTAAGCAGGTGTGCCGTTTCAATAGCCTGTTGCTGGTTGCCTTGGGCTATTTCGGAAGCCTGTTGAACTGCTTCCTGGGCTTTGATTGTAAAATTGTTGAAGTTCATATAACCGTTTTAGTCAAAACAAATGCCACAGCGATTTTGATTTTTCAATCGGAAATTTTGTCTGTTGCATTTAAGATGGTATGACTAATTTACTGATCCATAGTGTATTGTACTGAAATTCTGTCGTACTACAGATTTGCTAAAGGATTTGGAAACGGGCGGCATTGGGTTTTGGCAACTTTAGCCCTTCTTTCCATTACAAGTTCCGATGAAAAATCGAAAGCTTTCCATTTCAATAAGGTTTAGGTGACCACAAGTCTGCACTTATTTCAGAAAAGCCAGAACATAAAAAAGCATCTGCGTTTTTCTACAGATGCTGTTTAATATTTTGTTATGGTAGGTTAAAGGTTCGCGGTATCACGAAAATCAACCCGCCCTTAAATAACCTGGCAGTAGGCCTTTATTTATCCAAGAATTTCTTTCAGCTTCTCGGTTTGGTGGTCAGCAAGTTTCTGAAGCGGACCTGACGCTAACATTTTCATCATCATATTCAAATCTGCTGAAATGATATGTTTCGCAGTTGTAGTGCCATTACCGTTATCGGCAACTGTCCATTTTAATTCTACATCGAAGGGAGCTTTTTCTGAAGGAATGGCAGTAAGCTCCTGGTTTTCTATACGATTAGAGATTTTTATTGCCAATTTAGCCATGTTTTGAATGGTAAAACGAGCATCATCCTCAGTCGATTCCCAATTGTAAATATTTTCGGGCATTAATTGTTGATGATTGTTCATGTTTGAGAGAAAAGCATAAACCTCATTCACAGGTTTATTAACTTCTACAGCGCTTTCGATAATTGTCATTATATATTTTATAGGTTAGTTTTAAACTGCAGCTTATGACTCATGACTTGGTGCTTGTCCCCATTCTGAGGGATTTAAGCGCCATTTGCTTAATAATTCCATGTCGCTTTTCGCAATAATACTGTGTTCAGCAGCATAATCTATTAGCGCTGCATAGTTTGATAAAGTTAGGTAACGACATTTGGCAGCTGCAAAGTTTTCATCAGCTTTTTCAAATCCGTAGGTAAAAATTGCGGCTAAACCAGCTACTGATAAACCAGCTGCTCTTAGTGCCTCAACAGCTTGTAAGCTGCTCTTTCCCGTAGAAATTAAGTCTTCGATAACCACTACACGTTGCCCTTCTACTACTTCGCCTTCAATTAAACTTCCTGTACCGTGTTCTTTTGCTTTTGCTCTAACATAGATGAAAGGTAACCCTAACTCTTGTGCTACCAAAACACCTTGAGGAATACCAGCCGTTGCCACACCGGCAATAACATCTACCGAGCCAAATTCTTCCTGAATGGCTTGGGCTAATTTCTGGCGAATGTACGTTCTAACCTGAGGATGGGATAACGTAATTCGGTTATCGCAATAAATTGGCGACTTCCAACCGGATGCCCAAGTAAAAGGATTATTAGGTTGTAATTTAATTGCCTTTATTTGTAATAAAAATTCCGCTACCTTTAATTCAATATCACTTTTATTATACATGGCTCAAAAATACAGAATTTATATTAACGATAACACCCTCTTTATATCAGATGTTTTGCCGGAACAAAAAGAAAAAATTCAACAGCTTGAATTTCAGGATTTTGATTTGCAGACATTTTACAAAAAATTGAAAAATGGGTCCAGAAAGAGCTATATTTTTCTAACCAAAAACCCGCAAGAAACCTTCAGGAAGCTTAAAAAGAACTGTGAGATTATAAAAGCAGCGGGTGGCTTAGTAGAAAGTGTTAACGGCAACTACCTCTTTATTTTTAGAAATAAAAAGTGGGATTTGCCAAAAGGCAAGCTCGAAGACGGTGAAAGTATGAAAGAAACTGCTGTTCGGGAAGTAGAAGAGGAGTGTGGAATTAAAGTGGCTAAACGCGAAGAAAAACTTTGCAAAACTTACCATGTGTACCCAGTAGGTTCTAAAATGGTAATCAAGAAAACCAATTGGTATAAAATGAAAGTAAAGGGTGAACCGAAATTAGTTCCTCAAAAAGAAGAAGGAATTGATGAGGCCGTTTGGTTGGATAAAGGACATATCGCACCCGTGGTTAAAAATACTTTTCCATCGATTATGGATGTGTTGCGAGCCGGCGGGATTTTGTAATTTGTTTAACCTGCCGTCATTTCGACAGCAGCTGAGCAATCTCTGGACTCTTAAAATTTTATAAAGAGGCGGTAAAATCTTCAGATTATACGTGCGCTCGTTAGAAACGAGCGCAGGCTTAGATAACCGACGATTTTAATTTTGGGAGCTATAAAGAATCTGTGTTCACATTTGTCCTTGTGGTTAAAAGCTTTATTAGCGCTCATAATCCAAGTCATCAACCACTTTTTTAACCCGATTAAGGTACTTACCATAATAATACCAGGCCCAGACTTCGGTTATAACGCCGATGACCAGGATAGAAATAAAGCAATTTAAGATTAGGTAAACAGGAGAGAGTTTACTCAAAATTCTTGCAAAAACAGAAGCCTTCTCTACAAACAGATAAACTGCGAAAAATGCTAGTCCGATAAAGGCAATAATGTAAGTAAGCGCTTTATAAAGCTCGATGTTCAGTTTCATTTCATAAAAAAACCAAAGAATACTCTTCCGGCTGTCCATGCTCATATCGTAAGAGTTTTTGTAAAATCGGTAAAACTTAAAGAAGTAATAAGCTGTGAACCCACAGGTTACTGCATAAAAAACCATGTAAACGGTTTTCATGCTAGTGCTGAAATTAAAGTAATATGGAACAACAGCAATTAATACCAACGCTACGATCTGGTAGTTAAACTCATGTTTCATCTTTCTTCTGATGATGTCAATCGGAGTTCGGGCTTGTTTTATTTTAAGCATATCCACTGAAATGTTAGTTTCTTCAGCTCCATCCGCATTCCAGTCGTTTTTTAATTCGTCAAAATTCATAGCCATTTTTCTTTATAATGAATTGTAATTTTTCTTTAGTTCTGTTGAGTTTTACACGGGCATTTACTTCGCTAATACCCAAACTTTCGGCAATTTCTTTATGTGATTGGTTTTCAAGAAAAAGAAAAATCAAAGCTTTTTCCACTGCATTTAATTCTTGAACGGCTTTGTACAGATATGCGAGCTTTTCCTCTTTCGCTTCATTTTCATCAACATCAATCACGTCGATATTTTCATCGAGCGGTGTTTTATCTACTTTTCTACTATCTTTTTTAAAGTAAACCAAAGCCGTATTCAAGGCCACGCGATACATCCAGGTAGAGAATTTGCTCTTGCCTTTAAAGGATGGATAAGCTTTCCAAAGCTGCATTACAATTTCTTGAAACAAATCCCGCTGTTGTTCGGCATCATCCATATACATTTTCGAAACTTTATGTATAATCGCCTTGTGCTGATTTATCAAAGTGAGAAATATGTTTTCAGTTTCTTTCATTTAAGATTTGCTAAATGAACAGAATTAGCTGAAAATGTAAACCTTTGTTAAAACTTTAACTGCTTGAGTTTTCATAAATAGTTATTTACTCAATTGGTATCCGTTTTTAAGAAACGTTACATTCCTCTGAAAAAAAAGATTTTTTGATTTCTACAGAAAACCGAGTGCCTCTTTTGGAACGAAAGGACTTACATCGCCGTGATTTCTTAAAATATCTCGAACAATGGTAGAACTGATTGCTGAATATTCGGGTTTACTCAAAAGGAGGATGGTTTCCACCTCGGGCATCATGGTTTGGTTAATTTGAGCAATGGCTCTTTCGTATTCAAAATCTGATGCAGAACGAATACCACGAACCATGTAAGTTGCGTTTATTTTGCGGCAAAAATCAACAGTTAAACCTTCGTAAGTTTGGATTTCGATGTTTTGATAGCCTTGAAAAACTGTTTCTAAAATTTGAAGTCGCTGCTCGGCAGTAAGAAAATTTTGCTTGGAGCTATTTAAACCAATACCAATTACAATCTTATCGAAAAGAGGTGTAGCACGTTGCAAAATGTTAACGTGAGCGATTGTAATGGGGTCAAAAGACCCTGGAAATAGCGCTATCTTCATATTTCAAATATAGAGTTTTTAAGGGGAAAGGAAAAAGGATAGAGCACACACCTTTTCATACTAACGTCATTGCTTCGTACCTCGCAAATCACGACCATTTAAGTAATCAATTAAAACCTTAGCGTTCTTTGCGAAAAACTTAGTCTTTTTTACGGTTAAACAAACTCAAAAAAACTGAAAGAAGAATTTCCATATTTTCTAGTTTCGGTATAACCAGGCTGGCTATCTAGTTTCATATTGCTTTGATGCTCTACAACCAAAAGTCCATCAGGTTTAAGTAGATTTTGCGCTGCAACCATTACAGGAATTTGCGGAATGTTGGGCATATTATAAGGTGGGTCGGCGAAGATTAAATCATAAGAACCCGTCATTTGTTTCAGCAATTTAAAAACATCGCCTTTGCGTACTTCAACCTGATTAAACTCGTACTTTTTGGCCGTTGTTTTAACCCAGTTAACGCAGCCGTAATCCATATCAATGGCCAAAATGCTTTCGGCATCGCGAGAAGCAAATTCGAATGTAAGGTTGCCCGTTCCGCAAAATAAATCAAGAACTGTACACCTTTCGAAATCAAATTGATTATTTAAGATGTTGAAAAGTGCCTCTTTCGCCATATCTGTAGTCGGACGAACGGGCAGATTTGCAGGAGGCTGCAAACGAATCCCCTTTAGTTTGCCTCCAATTATTCGCATAAATCTAAAGCAAGTAAACCGCTAAAATAGTGTTTAGGCATATCGGCTAATAATTCACTGTTATGTTTTCCGGGAGGAAGAAAAAAGTAAAGGTTATTAAAGTATTTTAACAGCGTGTTGTAGTAATCGTCATCTTCATTGATGATGCCTTGCAAATAGACTGGAATAGAATCGGATAAACCCAATTGCTCGATAATCAATAATAAAAAGTAGTTAAACTCTTCAGCATTCTCCGCTTCGTAATGGTTTTGAAAGTAGACTTTGTTATCTTTTACAAATAACAGATTGAATGATGAAGCCGTAAAATCAATTAACAAGGCATCGCCCGCTAAATGACTGAAAAGAGCCAACAGTGGAGACGACTGAGGATAAACAACAGTATTTCCCGGCAGCGTTTCCGTGACCGTTCCATTTAGTGAAAATAAAGTGTTGAAACCCAATTCACTATGATGTTTCGTTTGAACGTTCGAATCTGAGCCTAAAAATTTATGGTAAACAGAAAGGTTATCCGCATCAAACCATTCATCAGGAACAAAAATGAAGTTTGAGGTGTGAACAGCAGCTTTTATAGCGGCGTATTTTTGAGATAAGTAAGCATCAGTTTGAAAAGCAGATTTCAAATCGTGCCCAATATCTTCACTTCCTTGCTTATCGAAAATGACATTAATCTCATCCGAATCTTTGTTGATTACCGCATAAGAAAAGCTGTCATTCGTTATTTTCAACAATAAATGGGAATTCACCGATGTATCAGCTTTAAAATTCGGGTCGACTAATAAAAGGCTGTTTTTACTCATTGAAACAAAAATAGAGTTTTTTAAGGATTAACCGCAAAGCTCGCTAAGTTTTTCGCAAAGGACGCAAAGGTGGTGGCTTTTCAAGCGGTCGTTATTCCTAAATTTAGTTCGGGATGACAACTTGCTTAATTCTGCCACGAAAAGACAGTTTTACGCGAAAAATTAATTTGTGTTTGCCTTTCCATGCCTTCAGTGTTTCTGGGACGAATACTTTACTCAAAATTTTTACCTTATACGCTGCACCCAACTTCGTGTTCTTTGCGGCTTTTATGGTTAACAAAATCTTTGCGCTCTTTGTGGTTAAAATCCTCGTAAATCTTTTTACCAAAATCAAACCTTTCCTTTATTTAGAATCTGAAATATTCAACCTAAATTCGGAACATGAGTTACAAGCCTACTTATAAAGCTGCCAATACTGTTTCTGCTAAAATTGAGCAACATTTTATTAAACTGCATGAAAGTGCAGCTGCCCAAGGCGAACTGGATCTGGCCACCCAGCCTAATCGAAAAACCATCGAGGCACTGATCGATGTTGCCTTTTGGAGTAGCTTAAGAAAAGAAGAAGGGCATTCGCCACGGATTTCTATCGCTTTTTTACCACCATCGCAAACCTCTAAACCTTTAAAATTTGCTAAGCCGCTGCCGCTTAATGCCAATACAATTACTAAGCTTGCGCCCGGTGTAGAACGCTCGGGCATTCACCTTGGCGTATGGGAGGAAGATGGAGAGCTTTACATTTGGGGCACCACACTGAACATCCCGAACTTTTGTTTTGTAGTTGATGTTTCGGAGCCCGGACTCATTGTTATTAAGCACCGCAGAATCTATGGTATAGGGAAATACACCAATGTTGCCGTTTTAAAAGGCGAGCAGATTAGAATTGTTGATGATAACTCTTGCACTAACCGAGATTGCCCACCAATTTTGAAAGCATTATTGGATTTAACGGTGCTGGCGAGTTGGAACGATCCGATAAATATTTTAATTCAGTTTTCTGTTTCCATGCGGAGCCATGGGCGGGGTGGGGCATTGCTCATTGTACCCAAAGGAGATAAGAAATGGGAGGAATCTATTATTCATCCGATACAATATTTAGTGGAACCGCCTTTTTGTGGATTATCAAATTTGGCGAAGCAAGGCGGAAACCAGACTGAAATTTTCTCTCAAGGAGCTTTGCGTCGTGAGGTTGAGCATTTGGCAGGATTGACTGCTGTTGATGGCGCTACCATTATTAATGAAGCCTTTGATTTAATCGCTTTCGGAGCAAAGATTGGTCGTGCGAAAGGGAAGCCAACGGTAGAGCAAATTGCTTTTTCTGAACCGATTGTCGGCGGCGAAGACAAGATTTTATATCCCGGTCAGTTGGGTGGAACTCGGCATTTTTCTGTTGCACAATTTGTTAACGATCAACCTCAAGCTATTGGGTTGGTTGCTTCCCAAGATGGTCATTTTACTATTTTTAGTTGGAGTAAACAGCAAAATATGGTAATGGCTCATCGGATTGAAACATTATTGTTGTAATCGAAAAGTCGTCATTGCGAGACACGAAGCAATTTCTACACTTTTTTCTTTTTGTCCTGGCCGGACGGGCTTTTTTCTTTTTGACAACAAAAAGAAACAAAAATTGCCGGCTGAAAATTTTTCTTTTGAAGTTAGTGGTTTGGTTTTGACAAGCTATCCCGAAAAATTTGTTAGGCCGGATTTAAGTAGAACGGAGATAGAGTGGTAAGGCTTAGCCGGGTGGATGGTTTGGCGTTTATGCATTTTGCAGGAGGTTGTTTTCAAAATGGCTCTATATTTGCCGCCTAAACGGTATTGCAGCGGCATCTTTTTTGATTCCGTACTTCGACGGGCTTAGTGTGACATTCACAAAAAAATACAGCAGAAAGACCGGCTACTTCAATCGATTAGCATTACAATTGCTTTCCGTAAACTAATTTGTGGCTGTTAAAAACAATTTTAAATCAGAGCCATTTTACAATAGAATAAATCAAAAATTCATGTACCTCGATAAAAGTAAACTCATTGCCCAAGCTTACGAACATACGCCTACCCAGGAGCAGTTGATTTTTTGCGAGCGGATGTCGAAATTTTTGCAGGAGGATGATGAATACAAGTGTTTTGTACTTAAAGGTTATGCCGGTACGGGGAAAACTACTTCGGTAGCGGCATTGGTAAAAGTGTTGGCTAGTTTTAAATTGAGAAGCGAATTACTGGCGCCAACGGGGCGGGCTGCCAAGGTAATGAGCCAGTATTCGTATCGAAAAGCGCTAACCATTCATAAAAGAATTTATAGAAAACGTTCGGCGGCATCGCCCGAAATGCAGTTTCAGCTGGCGCCAAACTTATCAGAAAATACACTTTTTATTATTGATGAAGCTTCGATGATTGCCGATGAATTTAATGAAACAGGGTCGTCGATTTTGAAGGATTTATTGGAGTTTGTTTATAATACAAAAAACTGTTTTTTGCTTTTTGTAGGCGATACGGCACAATTGCCACCAGTTGGAAGTTTGGAGAGCCCCGCACTAAACGAGAAATATTTAAAAGATAAATTTGCTTTATCAGTAGCATCTGTGGAGTTGAAAGAAGTGGTTCGACAGGAAAAAAAATCGGGTATTTTGGCCAATGCAACGATGTTGAGGAACCAAATTTCCAAAAATCCTGAAAATCCGCTACCTAAATTTCTGACAAAAAACTACAAAGATATTTATAACATGGCAGGCGCTCGCCTTGTTGAGGGTTTGGAGTATGCCTATAGAAAATTCGGCATTGAGAACACACTGGTGGTTTGTCGATCCAATAAATCGGCCAATGTTTACAATCAGCAAATTCGGGCGAGACTACTTTATCGCGAAGAGGAACTAACCGGTGGTGACCAAATTATGGTGGTTCGAAACAATTATTTTTGGCTCCCTGAGAACGAAGAAACTGCTTTTATTGCAAATGGCGATATGGCGAAAATAATTCGGGTACGTGGCGAGGAAGAACGTTATGGTTTTCGTTTTGCTGATGCCACTTTGGAGTTTATGGATTTCCCTGCGGCAGGACAAATTAGTTGTAAAGTGATGCTCGATACCTTAAATCTGGAGTCTGCAAATTTACCTTATGAGCAAAATAAAAAGCTTTTCGACGGTTTGAATGAGGATTACGAACACATTGCAAATAAAAGAGAGCGCATGTTGGCCATAAAGGCCGACCCATTTTACAACGCCTTGCAAATTAAGTTTGCCTACGCGGTTACGTGCCATAAAGCGCAGGGTGGCCAATGGGATGCCGTTTTCGCCGACCAAGGCTATTTGACAGAGGAAATGATTGACCTGGATTTCCTGCGTTGGCTGTATACCGCAGTTACCAGAGCCAAAAAGGAATTGTATTTAGTAAACTTTGCGCCACAGCTTTTTGCGAAAACGGCCCAGGAAGATTATTTTTAGAAGATAATTACATAGATTGAGGGATTACACAGATTTAGTTGCCGCTTAATATGTTAACCACAGATATTCAGGATAAACACAGATAAAATTGACACGGAAACACTGATTTCATTTGGTTTCTAAACTTAAATAAGTTAGCTGCAGATTCGCATATTGAAGTTTTACCATATAAGACATATAAGAACATATCAGCTCAAATGTTCTTGTATGTCTTATATGGTTCAAAATTCGTCGAATATTAATCTGTGAATCTTCGGTCAAGTAATCATAAATTCTTACCTTGAATCGCTAACCAAATTGTACTATGAAATTCGCATTTAGCCTTAAAAACAAACTTAAAGTTGCCTTTCTGCTTTTTTGCATTATGTGTTGCACTTTGCTTATTCGTTTTCTGGAAGATAAGAGTGTTGCAAAAATTAACGAATCGTTTATTTCGATGTATAATGACAGATTGGTTCCTGCTACCGATCTATTTTTCATTGCCGAAAACCTTTACCAGAAAAATGCCATTATGCAGGACGCCTTTTCGGCCGCGGTTCATCCATCAAACAGTGTTTCTAAAATCAATAAACACAATCAAAAAATCGATTCGGTAATCAATAAGTACGAATTGACCTTACTTGTAAAGCAAGAAAAAGCGTTTCTTAAAGATTTAAAAGTTGCCTTGAATACTCAGCAACTGTTGGAAAGCAAAATACTGGCTTTGGAAGTTGACAAGGCAGAAGAAATCTACAAATCTATTGGAAGGAACGCGTCATCGAGAACGCTTCAAAAACTTTCTGCGCTAATTAAAATCCAATCGAAAGTGGGAGATGAGCTGATTAAGGATTCCAAAATTTTTGTTTCCGGAACCAAAGTTTATTCTACTTTCCAAGGTATTCTGGCGGTTATCATCGGAATTATGATCGTGTCGATTATTTCAGCATCAAACATGGTAAAAATCCAGAACGATAAGTTTAATTTGAATTAGTTTTATCGCGGTTAAAACTAACCATATAAGACATATAAGAACATATCAAACGACCTTCTATGTATTATATGGTTCAAAATTCTTTAGGTAATAATCTGCGAATCAGTGGCAAAAAACGTTAATTATTCTGCGTCATCATCAGTCAACAACCGAATCGAATCATCAGAAAGCACAATTAATCGTTCTTTATAAAGTGATCCAATGGTTTTCTTGAAAGCACTTTTGCTAATCTGAAAGCGATGGTAAATCTCTTCGGGAGAACTTTTATCGCCTAATTCGATCACACCGCCGCTTTTTTTCAATTCAGCCAAAATCATTTCCTTCGAATCAAGAATATGGCCATAACCGCTTGGCTGTAGTGTTAAATCAATTTTGCCTTCTACACGGATTTTTTTAATCCATCCTTTACGTTGTTCGCCAATTTGAATATTGTCAAAAACCTCATTGTGGTACAGCAAACCGATATAAGTATTGTTAATAATTGCGTTAAAACCTAAATCAGTTTCTTCTGTAATTAACAAGCTAACCTCATCTCCCTCTTCAAAATCGAAGTCTTCTTCTTCCACAAAATCATACAATTTTGATGATGCCAAAAGGCGCTCGTTATTTTCATCCAGATACAAATAGACCACATATTTGTAGCCTTTCTGCATAGGTCTTTTCTGCTCTTTGGTAGGTACGTAAACATCTTTATCAATCCCTAAATCGATATAAGTGCCATCCTCACCATCTGCAACCACTTTTAAGAAAGCAAAATCGCCAACTTCGGCATAAGCTTTTTGGGTTGTGCCTGTTAAACGACCATCTTTTTGGATGTAAACAAAAACCTTAACATTATCGCCAATTTCCAAACCCTTCGGTACATATTGGTATGGCAAAATGACTAATTTATCGCCATCTGTTAAATTTAAACCCGCTTCAGTTTTGCTTAAAACCCTTAATTCGTTGTATTTTCCTATTTCAATCATAATATGGGAACCATTTTCTTCAATGGTTGCTGCAAAGGTAGCAATGTTTGAGTGGATTCTGTTTTAATTATTTGGAAAGGTGCGGCAGTATTTCATCGCATTGGTTCAGTCGGGCCGTTCGCTAAATCTTTTAAAACTTCTGTCATTCTGCGGAACGAAGAACCTCTTCCATCGGTTGCAGGTAACTTGAACTTAATTGCTGCAATTTTAAAAGGATATCGCTGCCATCCCGTTTAGGATCAAAGGATGGGGCAAAGCACAATAAACACCCGCCTTTCAACCCTCTCAGCTTATTTCGGAGCAGGCTCGTTAAAATCGAAGAATTGCCCCTCAAAGTCATTTATGCGATTTTAATTAGATTCCGTTGAAATCAAACGGCAATGAATATCGAGCGCAAACCTGTTTCAAGACCTTATAGTCAATCTGTGCTTATCTGTGTTAATAACAATCCATACCATCTTCAAAAATTAAAATAAACATACCATCTATTC
>Ga0308164_10000866_pt1 | contig 40687 bp, 41 predicted proteins | sample PhyTR2_FD_201031 | JGI IMG/M metagenome (GOLD analysis project Ga0308164, IMG submission 201031) | Phyllosphere microbial communities from UC Gill Tract Community Farm, Albany, California, United States - DLSLT.R2 | ecosystem: Host-associated > Plants > Phyllosphere > Unclassified | place: USA...
GTATCATACCCCAGAAGCTTCTTTCACTAATGACCTAGGTGCGGATTCTTTGGATACTGTAGAACTTATCATGGAATTCGAAAAAGAATTCAATGTAGCAATTCCTGATGATCAGGCTGAGACCATCGGTACAGTTGGTCAAGCGATTGCTTATCTAGAGAAAAACGTAAAGTAGAACATACGGTCTCCGTATAATCCGTATAAATGGAATTAAAAAGAGTAGTTGTTACAGGTTTAGGTGCGCTCACTCCAATTGGCAATACTATCCCAGAATTCTGGGATAATTTGTTAAATGGTGTGAGCGGCGCTGCGCCGATTACAAGTTTTGACACAGAAAAGTTCAAGACAAAATTTGCGTGCGAGCTCAAAAACTTCAATGCTGAAGACTTTTTAGAGAAAAAAGAAGCGCGCAAATTAGATCCATTTGTTCAGTATGCTATGGTGTCAACAGATGAGGCCGTTAAAGATGCAGGATTTGATTTCGAGCAATTGGATACAAACCGCATTGGTGTAATCTGGGGCTCTGGTATTGGTGGTATAAAAACGTTTTTGGATGAAATGAGAAACTTTTATGCTGGTGATGGAACACCGCGTATCAATCCTTTCTTTATTCCAAAGATGATTATTGACATTGTTACCGGCCATATTTCAATTAAGTATGGTTTACGTGGCCCTAATTTTGCCACAGTATCTGCCTGTGCTTCATCTACTAATGCAATGATTGATGCCTACAATTACATTCGCCTGAACATGGCAGACGTAATTATCAGCGGAGGATCAGAAGCAATTATCAATGAAGCCGGTATTGGTGGATTTAATGCAATGCATGCGCTTTCTACGCGTAATGATGACCCTTCAACTGCGTCCAGACCTTTTGACAAAGACCGAGATGGATTTGTTGCCGGCGAAGGTGCAGGAACGATTATCCTTGAAGAATTAGAACATGCAAAAGCACGTGGTGCTAAAATCTACGCCGAATTAGTTGGCGGAGGTATGAGTGCCGATGCGAATCATATTACAGCTCCACATCCGCAAGGATTAGGCGCTAAAATGGTGATGACCAACGCATTAAAAGATGCAGGCATGAGTACTGGCGATATTGATTATATCAATGTTCATGGTACTTCTACCCCACTTGGTGATATCAGTGAAACCAAAGCTATTGTAGATTTATTTGGTGAAGATGCGTACAAATTGAATATCAGTTCGACAAAATCAATGACAGGTCACCTTTTGGGTGCTGCTGGTGCCGTTGAGGCCATCGCTTCTATTCTTGCCGTACAAAATGACATCGTTCCCCCTACAATCAATCACTTCACAGACGACCCGGATTTCGATCCAAAATTGAACTTCACATTCAATACTTCACAAAAACGTTTAGTACGTGCAGCATTGAGTAATACTTTTGGTTTTGGTGGACATAATGCGTCAGTCATTTTCAAAAAGTACGAAGAGTAAACGTTGCAAATCGATTTTTATACTATTTAATGCCCCTATTTGACCTCTATAAACTGTATTTATCCCCGGATAAGGAGTTTATAAAAAAGCTGAAAAATATGTTAGGCTTTGTGCCCGGAAATACCATTTTATATAAAATGGCGTTCAGGCACAGGTCTGTGGCTAAAGTTTTGAAAAATGGAAGCCGCAGCAGTAATGAAAGGCTGGAATTTTTGGGCGATGCAATACTCGGTTCTGTAATTGCAGAATTACTCTTTAAACACTATCCTTACAAGGAAGAGGGATTTCTTACGGAAATGCGCTCTAAAATTGTGAACCGTGCCAACCTGAACCAACTTGCACGTAAAATGGGCTTTGACCAGCTGATTGTATTTGATCAGAAAATGGTGAATATGCAGGCTAAACATCACTCGATGTTAGGAGATGCTTTTGAGGCGCTGATTGGGGCTGTCTACCTGGACAAAGGGTACGATTTCACCAAAGACCTGCTGTTAAAACGTATTGTAAAACCTTATATTGACATCCATACACTTGAACTTACCGAAACCAATTTTAAGAGCAAGCTGATTGAATGGTGCCAGCGGCATGCAAAGGATATCACCTTTGATATGATCCAGAACAGTGAGGGGGACAGTGCCAAGCTTTTCACCATACAAGCGGTGATTGAAGGCGAAAGTTATGGAATAGGCAGGGATTACAACAAGAAAAATGCAGAAAAACAAGCTGCAGAAAAGGCCTGCGAAGCATTGTCTATCTAATTAACCCATCAGCTTACTTCTTTCTAAGCGTGTCCGTATACTGTTTATACGAATCCCTGATGTATTTAACCGCATCGTATTCCGTCCAGTTTTTTGATTTGCTGTAGTCTGGGCGATAGTTTAACATGAAATTTTCCAGGTCTTTGCCTTCCAGTTCTGTATTCTTCTGGATCAAAGACTCATTGAAAAACCCGTCTATTGTAGTTTGTTGCAATTCAGTATTGTAATACTTACCAAATCTCTTTGCATTTTTTGGGGTTCTGCCAAACAGTTCGTAAAGTGCGGTTAGCGGTGCAAAAATATAAGAAAGCAATGGGGGTTTTCCGGCATAAAAGGAGCCTTTATCCCTGTAGTCCTGTTTGAGTTCGTCCAATTCCATTTTTTTAGACTGCCCCCGGATGTTTACCTGGTCCAATGTATTGCCCATATCCAGATAAATGATCATGTCCCTGTTAGACAGTACTACCTGCTGCTGATCGGAAAAACCTCTTTTGATGGTAACCAGTGTATCTCCAACCAGGGCTTTGATCTGGAAAATACCCAGGTCGTTACTGCCTACGGTGAAACCCGTCCTCTTGTTGGTAATTTCTGCCAGTGCCACACGGGTGGTTGAGCCTTTTGACATCACCACACCATTAAGTTGAAAATCCTGTGCATGGACAACAGATACAGGGATAATTAAAATTGATAGAATGGATAACCTTTTTAAAGCAGTATGAATCATTTATCTCTAATGTATTTGAAGTAAATTTAACCATTGTTTATCAATATGACGTATCCAATAATATCAAATGACCCTTTAAAGGCAATTGGGCACATTAAAAATTTAACATCTCAACCAATTTAACAATAAATTATATCTTTGCACATGATAAAATCAATGACGGGCTATGGCCTGGCTTCTTCAGATCAGGAAAACACCAAGTTTGCCGTAGAGATTAAATCCTTAAACAGTAAGTTTCTGGAACTCAATTTGAAACTGCCCCGGGCTTATGCCGACAAAGAATTGATGTTGCGAAATATCTGCAGCAAAGAGATCGAAAGGGGAAAAGTAAATGTTTCTATCACCATCGAGCGTAGCGAAGAAAACCTTAAGGGAGCAACAATCAATGCTGCATTGTTAAGTAAATATTACAAACAGCTTGAAGCGATAAACATAGACCTGGGTGCAAACTCAAATAACCTGTTACAAGCAGTATTGAGCTTTCCGGACGTGATTTCTTATACCGAAGAGGTAGTTAATGAAGGTGAATGGGATATTGTACAAAACACATTCAATACAGCACTGCAGAACTTTAACCAGTTTAGAGAGACGGAAGGCGCGGTACTTAAACAAGACCTGGAACTCAGGATTAAAAATATACTTGGCTTTTTTGCACAAATAGAGGTGCTGGCACCTTTACGGATCCCGCAAATCAGGGTAAGACTGAACACGTTCCTTGAAGAAATTGCAGGAAAAGTAAATGTAGACCAGAACCGCCTTGAGCAGGAACTGATCTATTATATTGATAAACTGGATATCACTGAAGAAAAAATCAGACTGAAAAGCCACTGCGACTACTTCACAGAAACATTAAAAAGTAAAGATGCCAACGGTAAAAAACTCGGTTTCATTTCTCAGGAAATTGGAAGGGAGATCAATACTATGGGTGCAAAAGCAAATGATGCACAAATTCAGCAACTTGTTGTGGGCATGAAAGAGGAACTAGAGAAGATTAAAGAACAGTTGTTAAACGTTATTTAGACAGCACCAATAAATGATACAAGGCAAGCTCATCATATTTTCTGCGCCATCTGGGGCAGGAAAAACTACTATAGTTAAGCATCTGTTGCAAAAATTTCCGTCATTAAGTTTTTCCATTTCTGCAACAACGAGGGAATCGCGCGGGGACGAAGCGCATGAAAAGGATTATTATTTTATTTCCAAGGAAGCTTTTTTGCACAAAGTTGCACATCAGGAATTCGTAGAATTTGAAGAAGTTTACAACGGCACGTTTTACGGCACATTACGTTCTGAAATTGAAAGGATCTGGAATGAGGGCAAACACGTGATATTTGACATTGATGTGGAGGGCGGATTGCGCCTGAAAAGGAAATACGAAGAGGATGCCCTGGCCATTTTTGTTCAGCCGCCTTCACTCGAGGTATTAAAAGAACGTTTAAGCGGACGGGGAACAGATAGCCCATCGAAACTTCAGGAAAGGTTTATCAAGGCGGAAAAGGAACTGAAATACGCAGATAAATTTGATGTAATCTTAAAAAATTACGATTTGAAGATTGCCTGCGAAGAGGCTGAAAGACTGGTATCGGAATTCATTAACAAATAACGCAACCAGAACAGGATGGCAAAAACGGGCTTATTTTTTGGTTCTTTTAACCCAATTCATGTGGGGCATCTTATTATTGCTGGTTATATGGCCAACTTTACCGACCTGGATGAAGTTTGGCTGGTTGTCTCTCCCCATAATCCATTAAAGCTGAAGAAAGGGCTCGGCAATATGTACGACAGGCTGGAAATGGCACGTCTGGCTACTGAGCCTGCGGAAAACCTGAAAGTAAGTGATATTGAATTCGGCCTTCCGCAGCCATCATATACCATTGACACACTGACCTACCTCCATGAGAAGTACCCTGCAAAGGAGTTTGTACTGATCATGGGGGCAGACAATTTGTCTTCCTTTAAAAAATGGAAAAATTACGAAATCCTGCTCAGGAATTACCATATTTATGTTTATCCCCGACCAGGCTCTGATATCACTGAATGGAAGAACCATCCGGCCATCACCTTTACCGAAACCCCGCAGATGGAAATTTCTTCCACCTTTATCAGGAATGCGTTAAAAGCGAATAAAAACATCCAGTTCTTAGTTCCTGATCAGGTAATCGCATTTATGGATAGCAAAAATATGTACCGTTAATTCCTGATCTAACGATAGATCAGGAAAATAGTAGGTTTTTTATGCAGGTCAATCTTTTCCTGCTTCCATTGTCCTATTGACTGGGTTTTGATAAATTCATCTTCCCCTGTAATGTTACATGCCACACAAAGCAATGTTTGTGCTGCCGTATTTTTTACAATGTCCTCGAATAAATGATTGTTACGGAAAGGAGTTTCAATGAACATCTGCGTTTGCTTGTTTTTCTCTGCTATCCTTTCCAGTTCTTTGATACTTTTAACCCTTTCCACCTTATCAATAGGAAGGTATCCATGAAAGGTAAAACTTTGGCCGTTAAAACCTGAGGCCATTAACGCAAGCAGCAGCGAATTTGGCCCTACGAGCGGCACCACCTGAATCCCTCGTTTGTGTGCTTCAGAAACTACGTCTGCACCTGGATCTGCCACACCGGGACATCCCGCCTCACTCATCAGCCCTACATCTTTCCCTGTCATTAACTCCTTGAAATACGGGACCATGGAATCATTTCGTTTATGTTTTCCATAATCGTGGATAGTTAGGTCACTTTGTGGAATCTTTATACCTGCCTCTTTGAGGAATTTCCGGGCAGTTTTCTCATTCTCTACAATGTACGTGTCAAGCGCATTAATGGTGTCAATAAGATATGGAGTGAAAGATTTTGCTGAGGCGTTCTCTGCCAGGGGAACAGGAATAAGAAATAATGTGCCTTTTTTCATAGAATATAGTTGTTTTTTATGCCACTACTAAGCCCTGCCGGATAATGACAGGCCCAATAGGGTGATGTGCTGTTAATAATTTTTGCAGGCCATAAAGGTCCTTCCTGAAATTACATGGGCAAAGGTACTGCAATTTGAGTTATATTTAATTCTGGTATTGTTTATGTTGTATAAAAGGCCGTGGACTGCGCCTGCAAAAGAAAAGAATTAAAAGCCGGAAAGAGAAAATAAATCCTAAAAATTGAGATCAATCAATTTATAAGCTTTGTGAGGTCTCTGACCAGTAAGGGCATAATGGGAGGAAACAAAGACTAAACAAATATAAACACTGTATTCAAGACAAAACAAGTAACATAATTCGGAGAAGTTGACTTCTTAAAGGTTTATATTCCTTTATGATTAAACTATTACCGGATTTTACACTCTTAATGGCATAAGTTAGGTTAGGCTATTTTATACACACACAAATGAAACAGATAATTAAATTACCGGCTGTAATACTTGGACTCGTACTCCTGTTCACCGGTGTCACACAAAGCGTAATGGCCCAGGATGATGATGTATCATTGGAGACCTTTTATGAAGAATTATCGCCTTACGGCACATGGACACAGGATCCGGACCATGGATATGTGTGGATGCCAGATGTAGATCAGGATAACTTCAGGCCGTATTATACAGATGGCCACTGGGCAATGACAGAATATGGAAATACCTGGGTATCTGACTATGACTGGGGATGGGCACCATTTCACTATGGACGATGGATTACAAACCGGTTTAACCAATGGATATGGATTCCAGATACTGTATGGGGACCTGCCTGGGTAAGCTGGAGAAGTGGTGACGGATATTATGGATGGGCACCATTAAGTCCGGGTATTGACGTGAACGTGGGGATAGGAGGATTTAATATTCCCCTTGACTGGTGGGTCTTTATCCCACAGATCAATATTTACAGCACCCGCTACCCAAGCTATAACAGAAGGAACCAGGCATTCTTTAACCGGACGTCCCTCATTAATTATACTTACGGCGGACGAGGAAGACATACATTCTATACCGGGCCAAGAGCAGACGACATCCGCAGGGTAACACGCAGAGATGTAACGGTCTATAATGTTAACTACTCCAGCAGACCTGGCAGAACCAATATCACAAATAACAATATCAATATTTATCAGCCGGGAAACCGTAATGGAACGGGTGGCCGTGGAAGCAGCAATGTACGCCCCGGCAATCAGTCTGGCAATCAACCCGGCAGAAATAATCCTGTCGCCAATCAGCCAGGCAGGAACAATCCAGGAAACGGACAACCCGGAAGTCAGCCTGACAGGGCAAATAATCCTGGTGAAGGAAGACCTGGCCGCAATAACAACAATGGCCGCCCGGGTCAGGCAAATGGAGCAAATCCGGCAGGAACCATAAATCCGGCAAACGGGCAACCAGCATCATCTGGATCGGGCATACCGGGAAGAGGAAATAATAATGCTGTGACCGACCAGCCCGGCAGAAACAACCAGGGAAGAAGAAACAACCAGGGAATACGTCCACCTGTGGAAGGTCGCGACCGAACACAGCAAATCCAGCAACAAGGCGACCCTCAACAGCAACAACAAAGAGATGCATTCCGTCAGCAGCAAATGCAACAACGGCAGCAACAGATGCAGCAACAGCGCGATGGACAACAGCAGCAGCAAAGAGAAGCCCAGCGCCAACAGCGAGATGGACAGCAGCAACAACAACAGAGAGATGTACAACGTCAGCAACAAGATCAGCAACGCCAGCAACAGCAGCAACAACAAAGAGACGCGCAGCGGCAGCAACAAGATCAACAACGCCAGCAACAGCAGCAACAACAAAGAGATACACAGCGTCAGCAACAAGATCAGCAACGCCAGCAACAGCAGCAACAACAAAGAGACGCGCAGCGGCAGCAACAAGATCAGCAACGCCAGCAGCAGCAGCAACAACAAAGAGACGCGCAACGCCAGCAACAAGACCAACAGCGCCAGCAACAAGACCAACAGCGCCAGCAACAGGAACAACAACGTCAACAGCAGCAACAACAACAACAACAGCAAAGCAGACCTGTAAATACAGAAGGACGCAGAGGAAGAGGAAATTAAAGCATAAATAACAGAGAATGGAACCGGCCGCTAATGGCCGGTTTTTATTTTATATATTATATTTATCTTTGCAGCCTTCATCAAGCAAATATGCTTAACTCTTTATGATCCACCCCGAAATAGAAAAACGAAAAACATTCGCCATTATCAGTCACCCGGATGCCGGAAAAACAACGCTAACCGAAAAATTCCTGCTATTTGGCGGTGCAATCAATACCGCCGGCGCAGTAAAACGTAATAAAGCCAATCAAAGCAGTACTTCAGATTTTATGGAGATTGAAAAGCAACGTGGAATTTCTGTTGCTACGTCTGTGATGGGCTTTGAATACAAAGACAAAAGAATCAACATCCTGGATACCCCAGGTCACAAAGACTTTGCCGAGGATACCTACCGTACCTTATCAGCAGTCGACAGCGTAATCCTGGTGGTGGACTGTGTGAAAGGTGTTGAGGAACAAACCGAAAAACTGATGGCGGTATGCCGGATGCGGAATACCCCCGTAATTATCTTTGTCAACAAGATGGACCGCGAGGGTAAAGATGCGTTTGACCTGCTTGATGAGATAGAAAACAAGCTGAACATCAGCCTGTGCCCACTTTCATGGCCAATTGGACAGGGACATACGTTTAAAGGTGTTTACAGCATCTACAACAAACACCTCAACCTGTTTGAACCAGACAAAACCAAAATTGCCGATCCGGTAATTGAGGTGAACGACCTGAACGATGAAAAATTAAGCGAATTTCTTAAGCCAGCAGAACTTAACGGCTTGAAAAGTGATCTTGAACTGGTAGAAGGCGTATATGGAGACTTGGACCAGAGCATGTATACAGAAGGATTGCTTGCTCCCGTATTTTTTGGTAGCGCGATCAATAATTTTGGTATCAAGGAACTGCTGGATACTTTCATTAACATCGCCCCCAGCCCAAGAAGCAGGGAAGCGGAAGAAAGAGAAGTACTGGTAGAAGAAAAGAACTTCTCTGGATTTGTGTTTAAGATACACGCTAACCTTGACCCAAAACACCGCGACCGTATTGCCTTCCTAAGGATTTGTTCGGGTAAATTTGAGAGAAACAAATTCTATTACCATACCCGCCAGGATAAAAAACTGAAGTTCTCCAATCCAATGGACTTTATGGCCAATGAAAAAAGTATTGTTGAAGAAGCCTGGCCAGGTGATGTAGTGGGTTTATATGACAGCGGCAACTTTAAAATTGGTGATACTCTGACAGAAGGAGAAAAACTTCAATTTAAAGGCATTCCAAGCTTCTCTCCTGAGATATTTAAGGAAGTAGAGAACAGAGACCCGCTTCGCACCAAGCAGCTTGAAAAAGGCATACAGCAGCTTACTGAAGAAGGAGTAGCGCAATTATTTACGCAGCAACCGGGAAACAGAAAAATCATTGGTGCCGTAGGTGAACTGCAGTTTGAAGTAATTGCATTCAGACTGGAACATGAATATGGCGCTAAAGCCCACTTCCGCATGCTGAGTTATACCCGCAGCAACTGGGTAAGCTCCACCGATAAGAAAAAGCTGGAGGAGTTTGTAAAACGTAAACAAATGCACATAGGCCAGGACAAAGACGGGAATCCGGTATATCTGGCAGATAATGACTTTATGATCAATATGACCAAGAGGGATTATCCTGACATCGAGTTTCACAAGACTTCAGAATTTAAATAACTGAAAAGGCCGGACATAGATCCGGCCTTTTCAGTTACTCATTGTCTTAGACAATATCTTTTGGTATAAAGATTATTTCAATTTGGCCAATGCAGTTTTAATCCTTGGGATCATTAACTGAATATCTTCCAGCGAACATCCGCCGACCGAAGCACGGAACCAGCTTTTTGTTTCGTCTGTCCCAAAACAAGAGAAAGGTACGAAAGCCGCAAGCGCCTCTTTGATCAGATAGGAATTAACATCAGTACTGTCCTTTAACAAATCTCCGGATTCAGTAGTTTTACCAATATAATCGATTTTCAATGTCAGATAAATTGCGCCCATAGGTACAATTGCGTCAACTGCAAAACCCTCTGCTTTCAGTTCCTGAAAACCATTGTAAAGGGCATCCAGACTGGCCTGGATCTGCGTTTTAAAAGATCCCAGGAAACCGTCAACCAATGTTTTGTCTGCAAAATATTTTGCTACGGCTACCTGCTCTGCTTTAGGTGCCCAGGCACCAATATGCGTAAGCAAAGCTTTCATTTTGGCCACTACAGTTTCAGGACCAAAGCCCCATCCTACCCTTACGCCTGTTGCTGCAAGACATTTGGATATTCCATCGATATAAACCACATAATCCCTTAATTCAGGACGCAGGCTCACAGGATTAATATGTTCTTTTCCAAAAGTAAGCAGGGAATAAATCTGATCGTACATGATGTACAACGGTTTTTCTCCTGCCGCCCTTGATTTATTTTCTTCGATCACCATATCGCAGATTTCTTCCAGCTGCTCCTGGGTAAACATTGTACCCGTGGGGTTAAGCGGAGAACACAGGGCCAGCAAAGTAGCACCTTTAATATGCGGTTTTAATAATGCCGCCGTAGGCATAAAATTAGTTTCAGCGGTAGTTTCTACAGCTATACCATCGGCAGATGACAAGTGACAGTAATGGTTGTTGTTCCATGACGGTGCAGGATAAATTACTTTATCCCCTGGATCTACCAGCGCAAGGTAAGTTGCATAAATTAAGGGTCTTGATCCTCCAGAAACCAGGATTTCATTAGACGCGAAGTCAAGATCGTACCTGTCTTTTAGTATATCTACAATAGTTTCACGTAAAGCCAGCACACCGTCAGCCGGAGGATAATTGGTTTGGTGCTCGTTATAAGCGTTTACAATTTCTTCCTTCAGTTCTGAGGGTATTGGGAAAATTGAGGGATCAAAATCTCCAATGGTAAGATTCGCAATTTTAGCACCTTTTCTCTTCAATTCATTAACCTCATGACCAATTTTAATGATTTCTGAGCCAATAAGTGAATTTGCTAATACCGATACGTTCATTTTTATTTTTTATTAATGGTTAGAATTACGCCAGCAATTGTTGGATTGCCGATTTGGTTTTTTCAAAATTAAACTGGTTGAGTATGGCTTCCATCATGGTCTCAATTTCTGGATTACAAAGGTTTCCAATGCTTCCTTCATGAGTATGGTTTACCTTAACACCTGGCACAAAGGTACCATTTTCAATAGTCTCACCAACTATCTTGTACGCTTCCCTGAACGGGACGCCGTGCAAAGCCAGCTCATTAACCACTTCAACGCTGAAGAGGTAATCATATTTTTTATCCGCAAGTATATCAGCTTTGATTTCGATATACTGAAGCATATAGGCCGTCATTTCAAGGCATTCATTTAAAGAGACCATTGATGGAAAGAGGTTTTCTTTTAACAGCTGGAGGTCGCGGTGATATCCTGATGGCAAATTGGTGGTCATCATGGCAATTTCATTTGGAAGTGCCTGAATTTTATTGCAGCGGGAACGAATCAGCTCAAACACATCAGGATTTTTTTTGTGCGGCATGATGCTTGAACCAGTAGTAAGTTCGTCCGGGAATCTGATAAAACCAAAGTTCTGGTTAATAAACAGGCATACATCCATCGCCATTTTGGCGAGTGTGGCAGCAACAGAAGACATTGCCTGGGCAAGAATACGTTCCGTTTTGCCCCTGCCCATCTGTGCGTAAACAACATTATAATTAAGGTTGTCGAAACCAAGAAGCGTTGTGGTCATTGTCCTGTTCAGCGGGAATGAAGAACCATAACCTGCGGCAGAACCCAGAGGGTTTTTGTTACAAATTTTATAAGCCGAAAGCATAACTTCCATATCGTCCACCAGGCTTTCTGCATAGGCGCCAAACCAAAGTCCGAAAGACGAAGGCATTGCAATCTGTAAATGCGTATAACCGGGCATCAGCTTATCTTTATGGGTATTGCTAAGTGAGATCAGTTGCTGAAACAAGGTAACGGTATTGCCAACCATGTCCTCAATTCTGTCCCTGAAGAATAATTTCAGGTCTACCAGCACCTGGTCGTTACGGGAACGCCCACTATGTATTTTCTTACCGGCTTCACCAATACGCTGTGTAAGCAACCATTCTACCTGTGAATGCACGTCTTCCACTGTATCTTCAATCCTGAATTCCCCGGCCTCAATCTCTGCATAGATTTGCTTCAAAGCGACTTGTATCTGAGAAAGCTCTGCCGCAGTAAGCAGGCCTATGCTTTCCAGCATTTCCACGTGTGCAAGGGAACCTAAAACATCAAATGCTGCCATCTGCAGGTCCAGTTCCCTGTCCTGCCCTACGGTAAAACTTTCAATGTCTTTATTTACTTCTATATTTTTTTGCCAGATCTTCATTGCTATTTATTCTTTATCAGTGATGGCAGCCGGGGCTGTCACCAGTGTTGGTTGTTTATTTTCCGTTAATTACGGGTCTGAGCATCCTGATGTACAAAGCTATTCCTTCAGCAATTTCGTTCACATATATGTATTCATCCGCCATGTGCGACCTTGCCGAATCGCCCGGGCCTACCTTAACAGAAGGAATACTCAATAAGGCCTGGTCTGACGTGGTCGGAGATCCGTAAGTGGTTCTGCCCAACGCTATGCCCGACTGGACCAGAGGATGCTCTTTATCAATTGAAGACGGTTTTAATCGTACTGAACGTGCCTTAACTTCACAATCTACATTGGTACGAATGATTTTCAATACCTCTTCATTGGTGTATGCATCCGTTACGCGCACATCAACCGTAAAGGTGCAGGTAGCAGGTACCACATTGTGCTGCGAGCCGGCATTGATGATGGTAACTGACATTTTGAGCGGGCCAAAAACGTCAGACACTTTAGAGAACCTGTAGTTCCTGAACCAGTCGATATCTTTAAGCGCTTTATAAATGGCATTATCGCCTTCCTCTCTGGCGGCATGTCCGGCCTTTCCGGTAACGGTACAGTCCAGCACGAGTAAACCCCTTTCGGCAATTGCCAGGTTCATTTCCGTAGGTTCCCCAACAATAGCGAATTCCAGTTCTCCCAGATCAGGGAGGACATATTCCAGTCCGTTGTTTCCCGAGATCTCCTCTTCAGCAGTTGTTGCAAGACAAAGGTTATAAGAAAGGTCTTCCTGTTCATAGAAATACAGGAAGGTAGCAACCAGCGAAACCAGGCAGCCCCCGGCGTCATTGCTGCCCAGTCCATATAGTTTACCGTCTTCTATTGTTGGTTCATATGGATCACGGGTATAACCAGAGTTTGGTTTTACAGTATCATGATGCGAGTTTAAAAGCACGGTTGGCTTAGCGGCGTCAAAATGTTTATTGTAAGCCCAGATATTATTTAATTTCCGGTTGATTTTAATTTGTCGTTCCTGCAAAAATTGTGCGATCAGATCAGCAGTTTTGTCTTCTTCTTTACTGAAAGACTGAATGCTGATCAGGTTCTTTAACAATTCTAAACTATCCTTTTGCAGTGTTTCTATCATATTATCCCTTTGTATATAATTCACCGGCTTTAACAGCCGATAGCTTGATGCCTTTAATCAGGGATGAACTGAATCCGTTATGCTCCATTTCATTCAAACCTGCAATAGTACATCCCTTTGGCGAAGTTACTTTATCTATTTCCTGTTCCGGGTGCGATTGCATCTGGAGTAACAGGTCTGCGGCACCTTTGGCAGTTTGAACAGCCATTTTAAGTGCTTCATCCGCGTGGAAACCAATTTCTACGCCACCTTGCGAGGCAGCACGTATTGCCCGTAAGAAGAACGCGATGCCACAGGCACACAAGGCCGTTGCTGAAGTCATGAGGTCTTCATTGATATTTACCACGGACCCTACAGTTTCAAACATCCTGGTTACCTCCGCGACATGCTCTTTAGTGGCATTATCTGTGGCCACGCAGGTCATAGACTGGCCAATTGCAATTGCTGTATTTGGCATGGCACGTATTACTTCCAGACCTTCTTTTAGTTTACTGCGGATATCTCCGCAACTAACACCGGAGGCTACAGAAATCACTACATGCCTGTTTATATCAATCACCCCTGCAATTTCCTCCATCAGCAGGTTTAGCTGCTGGGGCAATACTGCAAGAACAATTACGTCTGCCGCAGCCACAACCGCAGCATTATCTGTGCTGACCACATAACCCTGATCAGCAAAATCAGCAAGCTTTTTTACATTTCTCCGGGTCAAACTGATCTGACTGGATTTTACGTAGTTTGCTTTAACCAATCCCTTCGCCAGCGAAATTCCAATGTTTCCGCTGCCAAGTATGGCTATATTTCCTGTAAACTGTCCCATAAATTTATGCTGTTAACCGGGTTCCGAAACCCTGTGTATCAATCTGTGCCAATTCGTCCGCCTTGCCGATGTATACTGCTTTAACGCCCTGCCGGATTGCTTCGAAAGCATTATGCAGTTTAGGTATCATTCCTCCGGAAACAATACCCTGGTCCTGCAGCGATTCAAACTCACTTCTTCTGATTTCCGGAACCAGGGAAAGCTCATCTTCAACATCGCGCAGCACGCCTTTTTTCTCAAAACAGTAAACGAGCCGTGTTTCATAACTGGATGACATCGCCACGGCTACCGCAGAAGCGATTGTATCTGCATTTGTATTCAATAACTGAGTATCACCATCATGGGTAATTGCACATAATACCGGAATGAGATTACTTTTAAGAAGACTATCCAAAGTGGCCACAGAAACTGATGCTTCATCAAGATCGCCCACAAAACCGTAATCAACCTTTCCTACCGGACGTTTTACAGCCTTGATTACGTTTCCATCGGCACCACTCAATCCAATTGCATTACAGCCCTTGGCCTGCAGCTGAGCGACCATATTTTTATTGATCAGTCCTGCGTAAACCATAGTAACCACTCTAAGTGTTTCTATATCAGTAATGCGTCTGCCATCCACCATTTTAGGCTCAATTCCCAATGAAACTCCCAGTTCGCTGGCGATCTTTCCGCCACCATGGACCAGGATTTTGTCTCCCGGCAGTGCCGTAAAATCAAGGAGGAACTGGTGAAGTTTCTCAGAATTATCAATAACATTTCCACCTATTTTTATGATAGTAAGCTGCTTCATTCCGTGTTTTTTACATTTAGTACCTGCTATTGCGGGATCCTAAGTTAAGCTTTGTAACAGGTCTTTCAAAACAGCCTGTGCTGCCCATAAGCGGTTTCCTGCTTCATGAATAACCAGGGAGTTGGGCCCGTCAAGGATTTCTGAAGATAATTCCAGATCTCTCCTTACTGGCAGGCAGTGCATTACTTTCGCGTTATTGGTACCCTGTAATTTATCGTTGGTCATCATCCAGCCTTCCGGATAGGTAAGTACTTTACCGTATTCCTTAAAGCTGGACCAGTTTTTTACATAAATATAATCGGCCCCCTGAAGTGCTTCTTCCAGGTTATGCATAATAGTTGCCCCTGGTGTAAAATCTTCAGAAAGTTCATATCCTTCTGGTTGAACAATGGTAAAATCTACCATATCTTCCTGTTGCGCTTTACACATCCATTCCGAAAAAGAATTTGGAACAGCCTGTGGCAATGCTTTCACATGCGGTGCCCAGGCCAGAACAACTTTAGGCTTTTTGTCCCCCTTCCAGGTTTCCCTGATGGTAACCAAATCGGCCAGGCTTTGTAATGGATGACGGGTGGCGCTCTCTAAGCTTACAACCGGTACACCACAATATTTTATAAACTTATTAAAGAAGTCCTCATTGTAATCTTCATCCCTATTGGTAAGTTTAGGAAAAGAGCGCAGACCCAGTATATCACAGTACTGGCCCATAACTGCAGCTGCTTCACGGATATGCTCTACTGTAGAACCGTTCATTACGATTCCGTCTTCAGTTTCAAGCGCCCAGCCTTCTTTGTCCATATTCATCACCATCACATTCATACCCAGGTTCAGGGCAGCTTTCTGCGTACTTAACCGTGTACGCAGGCTTGGATTAAGGAATACAAGTCCGAGTGTTTTATTTTTTCCCAGATGCTGGTGTGCATACGGGCTTTCTTTGAGTGCGAGGGCATCTTTTACCAGTTGGTCAATGTCTTCAACGTCTTTTACTGAAGTGAATTGGTTCATCCTTTTAAAGCAATTTTAAAGTTTTCTAAAAAGTAATCGGCTTGTTCTTTGTTCAGGTTGAGGGCCGGAAGTAACCTGATTACGTTAGGTTTAGCCTCTCCTGTAAAGATATACTGTTTAAATAATAAATTCTTTTTCACCTGTGACAGTTCCTCAGGAAGATCTATACCAATCATCAGCCCACGTCCCCTAACTTCTTTTACCCCTTCGATCTTTTTAAGTTCTTCAATCAGATAACTGCCAACTGCTTCAGCGTTTTCCATCAGGTTATCCTGCTCCATAATCTCCAGCACAGCAAGTGCCGCCGCACAGGCAAGATGGTTACCACCAAATGTAGTGCCCAGCATGTAATGCCATGGTTTAAATTTAGGGGCGATAGATATACCGGCAACAGGAAACCCATTACCCATACCTTTGGCCATGGTGTACACATCTGCATTTACACCAGCATAATCATGGGAATAAAAATGGCCGGTCCTGCCATAACCACATTGTACACTATCAGCAATATAAACTGCATTGTATTCGTCGCACAACGAACGGATCAGCTGAAGAAAACTTACTGAAGCTTCTCTGATTCCGCCCACGCCCTGTATACCTTCAATGATTACCGCGCTGATGTCATTGCCAAAATCAGCAAAGGCCGCCTTTAAAGCTGCTTCATCGTTAAAAGGCAAAAACACAACGTTGTCAGTCTCATTTACAGGAGCGATAATTTTTGGGTTATCAGTTGCTGAAACCGCCAGTGAAGTCCTGCCATGAAATGCACCTTTGAAAGCAATTACCTTTTTTCTTCCATTGTAAAACGATGCCATTTTGAGGGCATTTTCATTTGCTTCGGCTCCGGAGTTACAAAGAAATAACTGGTAGTCAGTTTTCCCGGATACTTTACCCAGTTTTTCTGCAAGTTCTACCTGCAGGGGTATTTTTACCGAATTGGAATAAAATCCTACCTTAGCCAGCTGGTCTGTTAGTCGTTTGACATAATGTGGATGTGTATGACCAATTGAAATAACGGCATGGCCGCCATACAGGTCCAAATATTCCTGACCATTGGCATCCCAAACTTTGCTGCCGGAAGCTTTTACAATTTCTATATCATTTAGCGGGTATACGTCGAATAAGTTCATCTTTTAAAGATTTTACCCGGGACTTTCTCCCGGGGGGTAAATAAAACAGGATTAAATAGGAATGTTATGCAGGCGAAGCTTTAAAATGCACTCGCCTTAAGCCGCAGTCCCTGCCGTTCATCCAGCCCAAACATCAAATTCATATTCTGTACCGCCTGTCCGCTTGCCCCTTTGAGCAAATTATCTATAATACTGATAATTAAAAGTTTATTTCCATGTTTTTCAACATGTACCAAACCTTTACTTGTATTTACTACCTGCTTCAGGTCAATGTTATTTTTACTCAGATGTGTAAAAGGATGAGACGCATAATATGCCTCATAAATATCATTGGCCTCCTCAGCGGTTAAATCAGAGTCAAGATATACCGCTGCGAGTATTCCTCTTGTAAAATCCCCGCGCTGCGGAATGAAGTTCAGTACAGCATCAAAACCATTATCCAGCTGAACCAGGCTCTGCCCTATTTCGTGCAGGTGCTGATGGTCAAAAGCTTTATATATGGAAAGGTTATTGTTACGCCAGCTGAAGTGGGACGTTGCGCTAAGGCTTTGTCCTGCACCAGTAGAGCCTGTAGTTCCATTGATATGCACTTCATTTTTAATCAGGCCTTTTGCAGCCAGCGGCAGCAAGGCCAACTGAATACAAGTGGCAAAACATCCAGGGTTGGCGACAAAATCTGCTGATTTGATTCTTTCCCTGTTTAACTCAGGCAAGCCATATACCCAGTTGCTTCCCGCAGCTTCAGAAAGTCTGAAATCCTGGCTCAGGTCAATAATCTTGATACCAGCAGCAACAGGGTTCTCTTTCAGGAATGTTTTTGCTGTACCATGACCTACACATAAAAAGAGTACATCAATGTCCTGCGACAGCTCTTCGGTAAAACGAAGCTCCGTATCTCCCAACAGGTCGGTGTGTACATCCGAAATAAGATTTCCTCCATTGCTGTTGCTGTGTACAAAAGCAATGTCAACATCGGGGTGATTGATCAGCAGGCGTAACATTTCGCCGCCTGTGTATCCTGCACCTCCAATAATACCTGCTCTAATCTTCATTGCTGTTTACTTTATGCCAGATCATTACCTGGTTACCAAATATTTTTGAGAAGCCTTTTACATCTTCACCACTCCATGAATTATTCATTTCGCCGTAACTGCCAAATTTATTGCTCATCAGGTCGTGATCAGATTCAATTCCAATAATCTGGAACCTATATGGAAGCAGTTCGACAAATACTTTACCGCTCACGGTTTTTTGTGTATCTGCAAGGAAAGCTTCAAGGTTGCGCATTACCGGATCATGAAACTGTCCTTCATGCAGCCAGTTTCCGTAAAAAGACGCCAACTGTTCTTTCCATGATAACTGCCATTTGGTTAATGTATGTTTTTCAAGTGTGTGGTGTGCTTTGATGATTACCATCGGCGCAGCAGCTTCGAAGCCTACACGCCCCTTAATACCGATAATTGTATCTCCAACGTGGATATCACGGCCAATACCGTAAGGTTGTGCAATTGCCTGTAATTTTTGTATGGCTGTTACAGGATCCAGCGTTTCTCCGTCAATACCGGTTAGTTCACCTTTTTCGAAAGTCAGTTCAATTCTGCGGCTTTCAGTTTCAGTAACCTGGGTTGGCCATGCCTCTTCAGGAAGGGTTTCATTAGAAGTAAGTGTTTCTTTACCACCTACAGATGTTCCCCATAAACCTTTATTGATGGAGTATCTTGCTTTTTCGGCACTGTATTCTACACCATGGTTATTTAAATATTCAATTTCTGCCTCGCGGGACAGTTTCAAATCCCTGATTGGGGTTATGATTTCAACATTAGGAATGATGATATTGAAGATCATGTCAAATCTAACCTGATCATTTCCTGCACCAGTACTGCCGTGGGCAACGTAATCAGCACCGATTTTTTTCACATAATTGGCAATTGCAGTAGCCTGGCTTACACGTTCTGCACTTACAGAAAGCGGGTAGGTTGCATTTTTCAACACATTTCCGAATACCAGGTACTTAATACAACCTGCATAATAATTAGCAGTTTCATCTACTACAGCATGAGAAGCTACACCCAGGGCGTAAGCCCTTTTTTCGATTTCCTGTAATTCTTCTTCAGAAAAACCACCTGTATTAACAATCACAGAGTGCACTTCTAATCCGCGGTCCTGTGCAAGATGAATACAGCAAAATGAAGTATCTAAACCTCCGCTAAAAGCTAAAACTACTTTTTTTTTCATTATATAATTGTTTTTATCGGTTATGAAGCTATCATGAGCATAATGATCACTATTTAAAAGCCATCTGCTTTCTTCGTAGTAAGCTCGGATTGTTAAGCTTCATTGTAATTATTGTTTAATGTTATTACAAAGCTATCATGATTTTGCAGGATTCAGTATCAAATCTGCAAAACAATTAGAGATTAGTTCCTGAAACCGGAAAAACGTTTTATTATTTAAAAAACAGAGAAGACAGTTGCAATATTGCTTTTAGCCCTCCTTTTTCATCCGTTTTCGGTTTAAGTACCAACCGTTGTTTGATGCGCATAAAACGTTCGTACAATTTCGGCTTGCGCTGTAGTTCTTCAGCGAACTTCTTAGCAACATCATGTTTCTGCGTAGCAGGATCGTACAGCATTGCGGTGCACATGCAGTTCTTGCGGTCCTTACTTTTCAGGATTTCAAAGTTTACACAACTTTGGCAGCCTTTCCAGAAGTCTTCATCCTGTGTAAGTTCTGAATAGGTTACAGGTTCGTAGCCCAGGTCGGAATTGATTTTCATTACCGCAAGTCCGGTCGTTAAACCAAAGATCTTGGCTTTGGGATACTTCTGTCTTGATAATTCAAAAATCTTTTCTTTAATCGTATGTGCCAGACCTACTTTTCTGTATTTTGGACTAACCACAAGTCCGGAATTGGCGACAAACTGACCATGGCTCCAGGTTTCTATGTAACAGAAACCGGCCCAAGTGCCATCCTTATGGAATGCGATAACGGATTTCCCCTCGGCCATCTTTCCGGCGACATAGTCTGGGGAACGTTTAGCGATACCTGTACCTCGGGCCTTAGCTGATTCGGCCATCTCTTCGCAGATTTCTTCTGCGAAAACACGATGTTCAGGAAGTGCAACCTGCACTATAAAATCGTTTATATTCATTAATAGTTAACGAAAAAAAATAAATATTCTGATTAATTGGTTTTAGAGAGAGAGGACACTACCTCTTTGATTGAGTAAGTATAACTCAAATACGGGGTGTATAGTTTTGCCGGCTGGTGGTGACATAGATGACGGGTTGCAAACGTTCAATATATAAACTTCTAGCAGCAATATTTTTTGCTGTTAAAATTGAAAGTTTATGTATCGCTTGTTTTATCATTTTCTGTATAAATCCCGCTTTAAATTACTGAAGGTGTAAAGGTTTAAATAAATATTGAGTTGTGCAATACGTTTTTTATTTTTTTACATTTAATCAACTACCGTGCCGGGCATTTTTTATACAGCAAAAATAGTTATTATTTGAAATAATAAAGGGCATGGATATTAAATCTATGTTATTTTGATGTCAACCGGACAACCTAACTGATGCATCTATCGGATTTTTGTAAAAAAACATTCATTTGTCCCCCAATAACGCCCGCCCGTTGTTACCATACTTTAATATTTATCAAAGAAACAATTATGTCTAAATTATTATCGCCTCTGGTTATAAAAAACCTTCAACTAAAAAACAGGATTGTAGTATCTCCAATGTGCCAGTATTCGGCAGTGGACGGATTTGCAAATGACTGGCATCTGGTGCATTTGGGAAGTCGTGCCGTTGGAGGTGCCGCGCTGGTAATACAGGAAGCTACCTCAGTTTCGCCCGAAGGGCGGATCTCCCCGGACGACCTGGGTATCTGGAACGATGAGCAGATACCATTTCTTAAGCGGATAACAGATTTCATCCACCAAAACGGCTCAATAGCAGGTGTCCAGCTGGCACACGCAGGAAGGAAAGCCAGTTTCGGCAGTCCATGGAAGGGAGCCGGACAAATAACTGAAAAAGATGGCGGATGGAAAACTGTGGCGCCCAGTGCCATACCGTATAACGAAAAGGACGAAGCACCCGAAGCCCTAAGCCTGGAGGGGATTGAAAAAGTGAAAGCCGATTTCAGGGATGCTACTGTTAGGGCTATTACTGCTGGATATAAAGTGATAGAATTACATGGCGCGCATGGTTACCTGCTGCACCAGTTCCTATCTCCACTCAGTAATCAGCGTACTGATGAATATGGCGGCAGCTTTGAAAACAGAATCCGTTTTCTACTGGAAGTAGTGGCGGCAACCCAGGAAGTATGGCCTGCAGAGAACCCGCTTTTTGTACGTATATCTGCAACAGATTGGGCCGATGGCGGATGGTCTCCCGAAGAATCGGTTCGCTTATCAGCCATTTTAAAAGACAAGGGGGTGGATTTAATAGATACCTCGTCTGGAGGTAACATCTCTTATCAGAAAATACCATTGTTCCCTGGATACCAGGTAGAGTTCGCAGCATCTATCAAAAAGGAAACAGACATCCTGACCGGGGCAGTTGGCTTAATTACCGAGGCTAGACAGGCAGAAGAGATTCTTCAGGAAGGTAAAGCAGACCTGATTTTTCTGGCCAGGGAATTATTGAGAGACCCTTATTTTCCCATCCATGCTGCCGGGCAGCTGGAAGACGAAATTAAATGGCCTGAACAATACGAACGTGCCAGGCCAAGAAAAAAAGCTTAAATCTGTAAACCAATTTGTGCTAATTTCGTTTTTAATTTAAAACCAGTAATATTATGTTTGATAAATTGATGGCAGCTCAGCAAAAAGCTGAAGAAATAAAAAAACGCCTGGATACCGTTTCTGTTTTTGCAGAAGTGGAAGGCGGCGCGATTAAGGTTACCGCTACGGCCAATAAAGCAATAACCGCAATAGAGATCAACGAAGATTTTTTCAAAGACGCCGACAAAGAAGAACTTGAAGAACTTCTTTTAACAGCTGTGAACAAAGTCCTCCAACAGGCAGAAGATGTGAGTGCTAACGAAATGCAGTCGGCAACCAAGGATATGCTTGGCGGCCTGGGCGGCATGTTTGGGAATTAATTCACTAGTATAAAAACAATATTCAAATGAAGTATACTTATTACGGACAATCCTGTTTTCTTCTGGAAGCTGATGGAAAAAAGTTCCTGATTGATCCATTTATTACACCGAACCCGCTTGCTGCTGCAATTGATACAAAATCAATTGAGGCAGATTATATTTTGGTAAGTCATGGTCATGGCGACCACGTTGCAGACCTGGTACTCCTGGGCAAACAAACCGGTGCACTCATCATTGCCATGCCCGAGGTAGCCGGATGGGCCGGAAAGCAAGGCCTGACCAATATCCATGCAATGAACTACGGCCCTGCTAAGTTCGATTTTGGAAAACTTCGCATGGTTTGGGCTACGCATTCCAGCTCAATGCCTGATGGTAGTTATGGCGGAAATCCTGCAGGTTTTGTACTTGAAATTGAAGGCAAGGCTATTTATATTGCCGGAGATACTTCTTTAAACATGGACATGAAGCTCTTGGCCGACCTTTACAAGATTGACTACGCTGTTTTACCGATTGGTGGAAATTATACGATGGATGCAGATGATGCGGTGATCGCCGCGAAATTTGTGAATTGCGACCGTGTGATTGGCGTGCATTACAATACTGTTCCTGAGATTGAAATTGATACAGAAGTTGCACTGGCTAAATTTGCAAGGGAAAACAAACAACTGCTTCTTCCGGCTATTGGCGAAACGATCGAGCTCTAAACTGAATTGATCAGCTCTTAAAAATAAAAGGGTATTTGCTTCCGTGCTTTCAATGCTTAGCTGCATTAGGCACGGAAGTAAACACCCTTTTTGGTTTTACACTCGTTTTACAACCCCTTTAATGCGCCGCAAGCCAGGTATCTCCTTCGCCAATTTCAATTTCAATTGGAACAGTAGTAGGGATTGCGGTTTTCATCCTGTGGCTGATGATCTTTTTCATTGCCTCAACTTCCGTTTTCAGCACATCAAAAACAAGCTCATCATGTACCTGCATGGTCATTTTGGATTGCAGGTTCTGATCGATAATATCTTTGTGAATGTGAATCATTGCGATTTTGATCATATCCGCAGCTGAACCCTGAATAGGTGCATTAATGGCATTTCGCTCGGCAAAACCACGAACCGTTTGGTTAGCAGAATTGATATCACGTAAATACCTTCTCCTTCCCATGATTGTTTCCACAAAGCCGTTTTCGCGTGCAAAGTTCATGGTATCGTTCATATATCTTTTAATGCCGGGATACTGAGCAAAATATTGTTCAATCATCTCTGCTGCTTCTTTTCTTGGGATGCCCAGGTTCTGTGACAGGCCAAAAGCAGACTGCCCGTAGATGATGCCGAAGTTAACCGCCTTTGCATTCCTGCGTTGTGTAGAATTTACTTCTTCAATGCTTACGCCATAAACTTTTGCGGCCGTTGCCGTATGGATATCAATTCCGTTATTAAATGCAAACAGCATATTTTCTTCCTTACTGATGTCGGCAATAATCCTGAGTTCTATCTGGGAATAATCTGCAGAGAGCAGTACATGGTTTTCGTCGCGTGGAATAAATGCCTTTCTTACTTCCCTGCCCCGTTCTGTACGGATAGGTATATTCTGCAGGTTGGGATTATTTGAACTCAGCCTTCCAGTGGCTGCCACCGCCTGGTTGTAACTGGTATGCACCCGTCCCGTTTTTGGGTTTACCAATAGCGGGAGCGCATCCACATAAGTTGATTTGAGCTTCTGTAGTTGACGGAAGTCGAGAATATCTTTAACGATATCACTCTTACTTGCCAGTGCAGATAATACATCTTCACCCGTCTGGTATTGCCCTGTTTTGGTTTTTTTCGCCTTCGGGTCAAGCTGTAGTTTATCAAAAAGTACTTCTCCCAGTTGTTTTGGTGATGCGAGGTTGAATACTACACCTGCTTTGTCATAAACACTTTGTTCAAATCTTCTGATATCTATTTCGAGTTCTGCGGAGTAACTGATCAGCGTATCCATATCAATCCTTACCCCTTCCTTTTCCATATCGGCGAGTACGTAAACCAGAGGATTCTCAATATTAGTAAGCAGCTCTTCCGCATTAAGCTCTTTAAGAATAGGCTTAAACACATTTGCCAGCTGCAAAGTAACGTCGGCATCTTCTGCTGCATAATCTACCACTTTTTCTACAGGAACATCCCTCATGGTACCCTGATTTTTACCTTTAGGGCCAATAAGCGAGGTAATAGATATCGGTGTATAACCGAGATAATTTTCAGACAAGACGTCCATGTTGTGGCGCGTATCAGGATCAATCAGGTAATGTGCCAGCATGGTGTCAAACAATTTTCCCCTGATGTTAACGCCGTACCATTTGAGTACCAAAATATCATATTTTATATTTTGACCGGTTTTAGCAATCTGATCATTCTCCAGTACAACCCTAAACTGGTCAACTACCAGTTGCGCTTCTTCCCCGAGGGCAGAAACTGGAATATACCAGGCTTTTCCGGGTTCAATACAAAAAGACAGCCCAACAAGTTCCGCAATATTGGCATCGGTTCCGGTAGTTTCTGTATCAAATGAAACACTTTCCTGCTGAAGCAGCAGCGCAATCAGTTCTTTACGTTTTTCTTCCGTATCTACAAGGATGTATTCTGGGTTTGTATCTTTAATGGTACGGCCCACTGGTGGTTGTTCAAATAAATTGGGTAGCTGATCAAAAGTTTTTGTTTTACTGACCGGTTCGTTAACTGCATTTCCAAAAAGGTCTGTTTGTTGTGATCCGGTAGCTTTGGCATCGCCAATATTAAAACCATCACCAAAAACCCTTCGTCCCAGTGTCCTGAATTCAAGTTCTGCAAACAGGGGCTCCAGTAATTCACGGCTCGGTTCTTCCAGCAGGAGTGATTGTTCATCAAATTCCACCGGGACATTTAAAATAATTGTGGCCAGTTTTTTGGAAATCAGTCCCTGCTCTGCAAAGGCCTCCACATTTTCACGTTGTTTACCTTTCAGTTGGTGTGAATTGGCAATAATGTTCTCCATAGAACCGTATTGTTTGATGAGAAGTTTTGCGGTTTTCTCACCGATGCCCGGTATGCCCGGAATATTGTCAACAGCATCTCCCCAAAGTCCAAGAATATCTATTACTTGTAATACATTTTCAATTTCCCATTTGGCCAGCACCTCGTTTACGCCAATGATCTCCATTTCATTCCCCATCCTTGCGGGTTTGTAGATAAAGATATTATCTGATACCAGCTGGGCAAAATCCTTGTCGGGAGTCATACAAAAAACCTTAAACCCGGCTTTTTCAGCTTCCTTGGCCAATGTGCCTATGATATCATCCGCCTCAAAGCCATCTTTGGTTATTACGGGGATGTTAAACCCTTCAATGAGCTTGAAGATATACGGTAAGGCACTAGCCAGATCTTCGGGCATAGCCTCACGGTGTGCTTTATAAGCCACAAAATCTGTGTGCCGCTCAGTAGGGACATCCGTATCAAAAACAACGGCAATATGACTTGGTGTTTCCTTTCTGAGTACTTCCATCAGCGTATTGGCAAAGCCCATTACTGCAGAAGTGTTAATGCCCGTAGATGTAAACCTGGGGGTTTTACTTAATGCAAAATGCGCCCTGTATATCAGCGCCATACCGTCAAGCAGGAAAAGTTTCTTCATTTTTGGTTATTTATTTATGAAACGGTCATGATCATACAGGATTGCAAAGCCCGTCATCACGACAATTCCAGAGGGAACATGTTTATCTCTTTTGTGTTCAAAGTTAACACCTGCAATTTATGAAACCTAATCAGTAAACACGTTTAGTGTTTTGAAAAGAGGAGGATTACAAAGCATAAATTATAGAGGGAATGAAGGGCAATGGAATATCTAAGACTATGGACCATACGGGTATAACCCAATAAAAGGCCAATTGCCAGTTGTGGCAGAGTATATAAAATTCCCCAGGGCAAAAGTGAAATGCCTTTTTCAAAATTACCAAGGTGCACCAGTGCGAAACAAAGTGCGGTAAAATGGAAATGCCATGGAAACAGGCGGTTCCAGAAATTAAACTTACGGCTGATGCTACCAGCAATGGTAAAGCGATAGATGATGAACAAGATCCCAAATATTAATGGACTGATCAGAAACGCCCAATAGGTTTTAGTGAATGCACTCACAAGTATCCCACAGACAAAGGCAATAAACATCAGCCCCGCAGAAAACCGCCGGAGTTGCGCCCTGAAAATGAATTCCTCCAGAATGGGTGCGATAAAAACTGCACCAATAAAAAACTGAAATTGTGATACGTCACGATTATCAAGCAGCGATGGCCCGGGATCTGGAATCAGGTTCTGGCGGACCAATATGCCCGAGAACGACCCGGCAATGATACCAGTCAGCACACAAATTAAAGTAAGCCTGAAGAAGACCAGAAATGATGGACGTGATGAGGTTCCGATTGCGGTGAGCCAGGGATAGCGCAGATAGTAAAAGATTTCCTTGATGAGGGATCTCATTTTGCTATACAACCTTCAATATGATCGTTTACCATACCCGTGGCCTGCATATGGGCGTAACAAATGGTGGTCCCGAAAAACTTAAAGCCCCTTTTTTTCATGTCTTTACTAATGGCATCTGATATTTCAGTCCTGGCCGGCACGCCGGAACTATTTATGATCTGATTGACCAGCGGTTTTTTTCCGGGCATAAATGACCAGATATAATCGTAAAATGAGCCGAATTCCTTTTGGATTCCGATAAAATGTTGCGCATTGGTGATTGCCGAGCGGATTTTCAGCTTATTCCTGATTATGGCTGCGTCGTTCATTAGACGGTTGAAGTCGTCTTCATTGAACGCTGCTACTTTTTGTACGTCAAAACCTGCGAAAGCCCTTCTATAACCTTCACGCCTTCGTAAAATAGTAATCCAGCTTAAGCCAGCCTGCGCGCCCTCCAGCAGGAGAAACTCAAACAATGTATGATCGTCGTACACAGGTTTGCCCCACTCTTCGTCGTGGTATTTAATATACAGTGGGTCTGTACCGCACCAACTGCATCGAATAGGTTCTGCTGTCATATGTAATAGGTCATTATCCCGGTATTCTTCTCATTCTCCCATTTGGGTTTTACAACTCCAGGGCCGGGTCCCAAAAGACGCTTTTAAAATTCTTAACCTTATCACCTTCTACCTGCACACCTTCACGTTCAAGCAACTGCTCCATGAGTTCAGGAGGTGAAAAATGAAACTTACCGGTGAGCAGCCCCTGGGCATTTACTACCCGGTGAGCGGGTATTGGCGGATGGGCTTCATCGGTATGCCTCATCGCATACCCCACCATGCGAGAGGATTTAGCCGCGCCGAGACTTCTGGCAATAGCTACGTATGAGGTCACCCTTCCCTTGGGAATAAGCCTTACTATTTCGTAAACCTGCTCATAGAATGACTGCTCCATTATTCAAATGAAAACTGTATATAATTGATATTTTTATCCTGCTTTAAATAAATCCTTTCATAATGTGTTTTTATTTTCAGCACATCATCATAAAATTCTGACTGGTACAGCTTATCGGTTTTTTTATGGCAGATCAGGTTCTGCTGTTGAACCACTTCTTCGGTATAGGCATACAAACCGTCATTGTCCGTTTTGAGGTTAATTTTTCCCCCGGGCTTCAAAAACCCCTTATATTTGTTCAAAAAGCCCGGGAAGGTTAAGCGTTTCTTTTCCCTGGAGTCCTGAGGCTGAGGATCCGGGAATGTAATCCAGATCTCGTCAACTTCCTGCTGACCAAAATAATCGGCTATATCCTCTATCTGAATTCTTAAAAAAGCAAGATTTTCTATGTTTTCATCAACTCCGGTCCGGGCACCTCTCCAAATACGGTTTCCCTTCAGGTCTATCCCAATAAAATTCTTTTCAGGAAAGAATTTAGCCATATTAACCGAATATTCCCCTTTTCCGCATGCCAGTTCAAGGACAATAGGATTGTTATTTTTAAAATGCTGTACTGCCCACTTGCTTTTGAGATCTTTTCCTTCTTCCATCTGATAGACATTATGAAAGGTATCTATTTCAGCAAATTTCCTTAACTTATCTTTACCCACTATTTTTTTTATTGCAAAAATACAATTTTATCTTCTCTTAGCTATATTGGCAGCCAATTCGTAAACATCAAAATCCATATGGCTACCAGATAAAAATAATTATATTTACGACATAATTTCTAGAAACTTTAATAACAGAACCTTGGAAAAGAGCGCAAAAATTTACATCGCAGGACATCGCGGTATGGTCGGGTCGGCCATTTACCGCAAATTAATTCAAGAAGGCTATTCGAATATAATTACCAGAACCTCAGCAGAACTGGACCTGCGGGACCAGCAGGCCGTAACAGAATTTTTTAACCACGAAAAACCTGATTATGTATTTCTTGCCGCAGCTAAAGTAGGCGGTATTGTTGCCAACAATACCTACCGCGCAGATTTCCTGTATGAGAACCTTGCTATTCAGAACAACGTCATCCATCAGGCATACAAAAACGATGTCAAAAAACTGATGTTCCTGGGATCAAGCTGTATTTATCCGAAATTGGCGCCGCAGCCCCTGAAGGAAGAATACCTGTTAACGGGATTGCTTGAAGAAACCAACGAACCTTATGCTATTGCCAAAATAGCTGGTATTAAAATGTGTGACGCTTACCGCGACCAGTACCAGTCTAATTTTATCTCTGTTATGCCTACCAATTTATATGGCTACAACGATAACTACCATCCGCAAAATTCACATGTAATGCCTGCACTAATCCGCAAATTTCATGAAGCGAAGGTAAATGGCACACCAGAGGTGGTGGTTTGGGGATCGGGATCACCGATGCGTGAATTCCTTTTTGCAGACGACCTGGCAGATGCCTGTTACTTCTTAATGGAAAATTACAATGAATCCCACCTGATCAATATTGGAACGGGTGTAGATTTGACGATAAAAGACTTAGCGCTATTAATTAAAAAAGTAGTGGGTTACGAAGGTGAGCTTACTTTTGACAGCACCAAACCTGACGGTACCCCACGTAAATTAATGGATGTATCGAAATTACATGATTTAGGCTGGAAACACCAGATTGAACTCGAAGAAGGAATAAAACTCGCCTACCAGGATTTCCTGGAAAAATACGCGTAGGACGCCATTCGCCATAGTTAAAGTTTATATCTTTGCAAAAGAAAATAAACTTTAACTATGACTTTAGTACAACTGGAATATATAGTAGCTGTGGATACCTACAGAAGTTTTGTAGGTGCTGCTGAAAAATGCTTTATTACGCAGCCTACCCTTAGCATGCAGGTACAAAAGCTGGAGGAGATGTTGAATGTGAAAATATTTGACAGGAGTAAGCAACCAGTTATACCAACTGAGATTGGCTCTCAGATCATTGAACAGGCACGGCTTGTGCTTCAGGAAAGTCAAAAAATCAAGGAAATTATCAGTAGTCAGCAACAGGATATTGTTGGTGAGCTCAAAGTTGGGATTATCCCTACCGTTGCACCATACCTGCTCCCTCAGGTAATTGCATCGATGATGGAAAAATATCCTGACCTCAAACTACTGATCTGGGAATATACTACGGAGGATATTATCCATCATTTAAAAACCGGTGTGCTTGACTGTGGTATTCTGGCTACCCCATTGGCAGACAATGCCATAATGGAGATTCCGATGTACTACGAGAATTTTGTTACCTACATCAGCAAAAACAGTAAACTGTTTAAAAAGAAAAACATTGATGCCAATGATCTCGAAGACGAGAATATCTGGCTGCTGAATGAGGGGCATTGCATGCGATCCCAGGTATTAAATATCTGCAGGTCAACCAAAGATAACCGGATACAGGGCCTCACCTATAACACCGGGAGTGTAGAAACACTGATCCGCATGGTAGACATGAATAACGGCGCTACCCTATTGCCCGAACTCGCACTGGTAGACCTGAGCCCCAAACAGCTGAGCAAGGTGCGTTCGTTCAAATCGCCCGAACCCGTCAGAGAGATCAGCCTGGTGACCCACAAAAATTATATCAAAAAAAGAATGTTAAATGCTTTGAAGGAAGAGATCCTGGCGGTCATTCCAAAAACCATGAAGCAGAGGAAAAAGAAAGACGTGGTTGGAATATAAAGGGGCGAATGTAAGTGATCCAAAAAAAGATCCCTTGAATCAATGCCTTCTGCTGCGTAATAGCGAGAGTCAGCATTGATACAAGGGATTCTATTTTATCGACGCCAGGAAAAGCACCGAAACAGTATCCGTGGCCGGAATAATATTATCCCTGTGCTTTTTTGAAGCGCTCAGTAACAGCATCCCAGTTTACTACATTCCAGAATGCGGCAATATAATCCGGGCGCTTATTTTGATATTTCAGGTAGTAAGCATGTTCCCATACATCCATACCTAAAATTGGGGTACCTTTCACTTCAGCAACATCCATTAATGGATTATCCTGGTTAGGTGTAGAAGAAACTACCAGTTTATGATCAGCACCAACGCTTAACCATGCCCATCCAGAACCGAAACGGGTTGTACCAGCTTCAGCAAATTTAGTTTTGAAGTCAGCAAAAGAACCAAAAGCCGCAGTAATTGCTTCAGCTAATTCTCCTGTTGGCTCGCCACCTTTACCTTGTCCTAGAACTTCCCAGAACAAAGAGTGGTTATAATGACCACCACCGTTGTTTCTTACCGCAGCAGGAAACTTCGAAATATTTTTAACGATATCATCAATGCTATGTGTAGCTTCAGGTTTACCTTCTAAAGCTTTATTTAAGTTGGTAACATAAGCCTGGTGATGTTTATCATGGTGAATTTCCATGGTTTGTTTATCGATATGCGGTTCTAGTGCATCTGTTGCGTAAGGTAACGCAGGTAATTCAAAAGCCATACTATTATGTTTTTAAGTTTAAAATTTTATTCCTGAGCAAAGATAACATTCGACTCCCTGTTTTGTTCAGTTGTTTGTCAAATTAACCCCTCTTATTTGCAAAAAAACGGGTCATCAACTGCCCGCATTCTGCAGCCAGCACTCCACGCGCGGTTATTGTTTTGGGATGCAGCAAATTATTACTTTTAGTTGAAAAACCTCGTTTTTCTTCAGACGCGCCATAAACAAGCCTTCCGATCTGGGTCCAGTATGCCGCACCCGCGCACATCACGCAAGGTTCTATCGTCACGTACAAGGTACAATCCTTTAAATACTTTCCGCCTAGTGTCTGACTTGCAGCCGTGAAGGCCTGCATTTCCGCATGGGCGGTAACATCATTGAGCTGTTCGGTAAGATTATGGCCCCGGCCTACTATCCTGTTTTTACAGACAATGATAGCACCAATTGGAATTTCATCACTCTCAAAAGCTTTTTGTGCTTCCTGCAGGGCCATCAGCATGTAGTGTTCATCTTCCTTTGTCTGATCCGTTTCCCCGGAAAAATTATAGTAACTCATTTAAGCCATTTTACTACCGTTTGGCACTTTGCCATTCAGCGTGGTCAATACAATATCTCCGTTTTCATCTGCAAACCCTGTTACCAGAAACTCAGACATAAATTTACCGATCTGCTTTTTAGGGAAATTAATGATCCCAACAATCTGCTGGCCCACTAGTTCCTCCCTGGTATACCGCGCAGTGATCTGGGCACTGCTCATTTTTATTCCATATTCCCCAAAATCCACCTTCACTTTATAGGCTGGCTTTCTGGCTTCAGGAAAACCCATCACCTCCAGAATAGTTCCTGCCCTTAATTCGACTTTTTCGAAATCGCCCCAGCTGATCATTTCCATATAAACATGCTCTTATAAACTGTGATAAAATTACAAATCTTCGGGATATAAAAGGCCCTTTATTGCCTATTGCTTTTTACTACCTTTGCAGCATGATTGACGTTGTATTAAAAAAGGGCAAAGAAAAAGCCGCACTGCAGAGACACCCCTGGATTTTTTCGGGCGCGATAGATAAAGTAAAAGGGGCACCACAGAACGGCGAGGTGGTAAAGGTTTATGCAGCGGACAAATCTTTTCTTGCCTACGGTTATTACAACGCACAATCCAGAGTAGCAGTTAGGCTTCTGGAATGGGAAGAGGAGAACAACATTAACAGAGAATGGTACCAGTTTAAATTAAAGCAGGCCATAGCCTCCCGTTCCCATGTGCTTAACGGGACCGACACCAATACCTGCCGCCTGGTTTTTAGTGAGGCAGACTACCTGCCGGGGCTGATTGTTGATCAGTATGCAGATTACCTGTCCCTACAGATTCTGAGTGCGGGAATAGAAAATGTGAAATCAGATATTATCGACATCCTGAGGGAAGAGCTTAGCCCAACAGGTATTTTTGACAAGAGTGACGCGACTGCACGCACACACGAAAGCCTGGAACCTGTTCAGGGACTATTGTGGGGCGAAACACCACCCGAATTTATTGAAGTTAAGGAAAACGGTGTCCGTTACCATATCAATATTGCTGATGGACAGAAATCCGGCTTTTATTGCGACCAGCGTGATAACAGGGAAATTTTGGCCGCCTACACAAAAGGAAAAGACGTACTGGATTGCTTTTGCTACAGTGGCGGTTTCACCTTGAACAGTTTGAAAAATGGGGCAAAACACGTTACAAGTGTCGACAGTTCTGCACTTGCCATAGAAACCCTCAAACATAACCTTGGACTGAACGGCTATACAGAGGACCAACAGGACAGCATACAATCTGACGTAAACAAACAATTACGTGTATTCAAAGACGAAGGCAAAAAGTTTGATGTGATCATCCTTGACCCGCCGAAATATGCCCCTTCGAGATCAGCACTGGACAGGGCTGCACGTGCATATAAAGATTTAAACCGATTAGGTATGCTGTTACTTAACAGTGGCGGTATTATGGCTACTTACTCCTGCTCCGGTGCGGTAGACCTGGAAACCTTTAAACAGATTATTGCCTGGGCGGCACTGGATGCGGGAAAGGAAGTGCAGATCATCAAACAATTTCATCAGCCGGAAGATCACCCTGTTAGAATATCATTTCCCGAAGGAGAATACCTTAAGGGACTGTTAATCAGGGTACTTTAACCGTAAAAATGTTAGCAGATAAAGGGCGGCAAACAATTTTCACGTTTTTTTTGTAAACTATACTAGAAAATTTAATAGATGCTCATTGTAACCAACATCAGATTAAGCCGGATACTAAGGAATACCTGGCAGATAGATATCATTATGATCCTATCCTGTACTGCTGCCTATCTTGTTAGGGAATTCCTGATAAAACACCATTTTGAACTCCCTTCAATTATTCCTACCGTACTGGGTACGGCAATTGCATTTTTTGTCGGGTTTAACAATAACCAGGCATACGACCGCTGGTGGGAGGCCCGGAAAATATGGGGCGCATTAGTTAATGATTCAAGATCCTGGGCCAGGTGTGTAACCACATATATTACCCCTGAAGGTGCCGGGGACTCAGAATTTACCGCCCTAAAAAACAGCATGGTGCGCAGGCATATCGCTTTTTTATATGCATTGAAGGCCAACCTGCGCGGAGCTATAGACGAAACCTATCACCAATACCTGTCGGATGAGGATGTACTTGAATTAAAAGCACATACCAACGTTCCAAACGCAATCCTAACGCTGCAGTCAAGGGACCTGCAAAATCTCAGCAAAAAAGATATGATTGACGGATTCAGGTTTATGGAAATGAACCAGCTGCTGATTAAGTTTTCTGACGAAATGGGTATGTCTGAGCGGATTAAAAACACCATCTTTCCTACTACCTATAACTATTTCACCAAGGTCTTTATCTGGCTGTTTGTGGTATCACTAACGTTGGTCATCAGTCAGCACGCCGGCCTTTGGTCTATCTTTTTGGGCTGGCTGGTAGGTTTTGTATATGTGTCCACACAAATTAACGGGATGAGCCTTGTTAATCCGTTTGAGAACAACTCTTCGGCCATACCGCTTAACCAGATTACCAGGACCATTGAAATCAACCTGCTTGAAATGATTGGTGCTGATAAAATCCCTAAACCTGTAAAACCAATTAACGGAGAATATATCCTGTAATTATTCCTCCTCTTTAAAATAAACTTTATAAAAATTCATCGATTTATCGTCGTCAAAGCCTTTCTCAATCAATTCCTTGTCACCATGGATATAAATGTGGAAGTTTTTATCCAGTTTTAAGACGCTCTTAAATACCCGTGCCTGCTTTTTCACTGCTGCGCCGGAGATGTCAAAACTGTCTGCGATAGGGGTATCAAACTCTTCTTCGTAACTCTTTTTATAATTTTTAAAAGATTCTATTCCTTCCTTATTGCCTATCACTTCCTGTGAAAACTCCTCCATATCAAAACTTTCTTTTTCCTTGAAGTATTTCATGGACTTATTCAGCAGGTCTATTTTATCGGCTTTACTGATATCATATTCCTGATCCAGTTTGTCTGTCACAAAACTTTTGTAGACACCAAGTACATTGTTGGTTTGATTATAGTTATCGTTCCGTACCCTGAGTTTAAGGAATTCATCTTTCCAATAAACGGCTTCAGCGCTGCGGTTGGTCTGGTCAATTACCGCTACTTTATATCCCTCTTCTTTTTCTGTATTAAATATGATGCAGCCCTTATCAAGTTTGTTGATGTTGATCGCCTCCTCTTCATAGCTCAATTTGAAACCCGCCTGCTCAGGATAAACCTTTAGGTAGGTCTCTTTGGTCTCTGATTTAAAAATGCCAATCGCATCGTGCAATTCGCCTTCTATCTGTACATTTTCGAAATAAGCCACATAAAGTTCGCCCGCTTTTATTTTCGGGTGATTGGACACTTCATAGAGGTATTTTGCCAGCTGCATGCTGTTTTCATGAAACTTTTCTCCGTTTTCAAAGATCTGCGTAACAAAATGGTAGATCTCATTCAGGTTCAAATCATCATTAGGATGTGTAAAACGAAAAATTTCGTTTACTTTTTCATAAGGGCTCAGAAAATACTGGATCAGCAGGTTTTTAAGCACTTCGTCCTGTATAAGCATAGAAGCTTCAGACAAGACGTAGAATTCATCCTGTGCTTTGTTCCCGATTCTATGGATAGAAAGTTCTGCCAGCGCGGCTTCAAAAAAAGTGATCATATTTTCGCTTGATTGTAAATGATAAGAGTCCAAAAGTACTTTTAGTAATCGACTCCCTCAAACAAATCGCGATTTTATATCTTATGCTTTTCCTTCTTTTGTAATGTCTTTTAACTCCGGGGGTTTTCCCGAAGTCTTTTTCATTTTGAGGTTGAGCAGTTCAACCAATATAGAGAAGGCCATAGCAAAATAGATGTATCCTTTAGGAATATGCTGATCAAGTCCTTCGGCCAAAAGCGAAACGCCAATTAACAACAGGAAGGAAAGTGCAAGCATTTTTACTGTTGGATGGTTGTTGACAAAACCGCTGATGGCATCTGCAGAAATCATCATAATAATTACGGCAATTATCACCGCAGCAATCATCACTTCAACATGTTCGGCCATACCGATCGCTGTAATTACCGAATCAAGCGAGAAAACGATATCCAACACAAGAATCTGGATGATAACACCCGCAAACGAATGCACTTTGACATTGCCTTCCCCCTCATCTTCTCCTTCCAGTTTGAGGTGGATTTCGTGTGTACTTTTATATATTAAAAATAGTCCCCCAAGGATCAGGATAAGATCACGGCCCGAGATTGCCAGTTTGTCCAGCCACTCCTTATTGTCCAGGCTAATCCATTCGCCAATGTTAAACAATGGAGAGGTGAGGCTCATCACCCAGCTTAACGACAATAATAACAGAACCCTGGTAATCATTGCCAGGCCAAGGCCCAGCTGGCGCGCTTTTTTTTGCTGGCTGACTGGCAGTTTTCCTGACAGAATAGAGATGAAAACGATATTATCAATTCCCAGAACAATTTCAAGCAGTGTTAGTGTGAGGAGGGAGATCCATGCTTCCGGGGTACTAAAAAATTCCATAGGTATTAATTTGGTATTGCCTAATATAAAAAAAGCTTGCTGAAATACTCAACAAGCTTATCATTATATAGTTTTTGCTATGGGTTATTTAAAGTTGACCGATCCATAAGCAGATTGTACCTGTACCGTTGCGGCACCACCATTGCCAATTTTTCCAAAATAGCTTTTGGTAGAAGAACCCCTGCCCTCGTCATTATCTCCGGAGGTGGTGGTTCTCACATTGCCGCTATATTTAAAAGATCCATAACTTTTGCGTACACTAAAATCACCATGGTAGTTTCCTGCAAACGCGACGTCTACATCCACATAAGCAGCATTAATATTCAGGTTTTTACACCCTGAACCTATTTCGTTGACCCTAAAATCATTGTAACTCATTTTGAGATTACCATCCCCCCTGAGTGTGCCGATCGTGATACCAGTATATTGCGAATTCAGGTTAAGTTTACCTACAGAACCGATGGTAAGTGAATTGTATTGTTGTTTGATCAACGCCGCACCTTTAACCGTAGCTATGTTTGCATTTGCATATTGCACGTCAAGCGTGAGGTTGTTCACTGTACCAATCCTCAGCCCGGAACCATACTGCTGTTTAATCTGCGCATCTCCTCTGATTGAAGTAATATTTACTCCGGTATATTGTGCCGTTAACTCCAGGTTTGCCACGCTGCCAATGGTAAGTCCTGAACCATACTGCTGTTTGACAGTAGCCCTGTTCATCTCCTGTATGTTGGTTCCACCATACTGGACGGTTATATCATTATTTACACCTGATAAATTAACAGCATTGAAATCCCCATACTGCACCTTTGCACTGAGCGGCCCCGAGAAGCTGCCTATATTTACATTTCCAAACTTTTGAGACAGTGAAAGCGGGTTTGATGCCGGCATATAAACTACATAGTTTACCTTAATTTCCCTTCGTTTGTTTCGTCCGCCCCATTGTCCGCCCTCAATAACGGTTTTGCAGGAAACCTGGTCCCCGCTCTTGCCTGCTTCAATGTTTACCTGATCAATCAGGTTCTGCGCCTCTTTATCATTAGAGCTGTATGCATTAATAGCAACATCAATTTTTACCTCCTTCTTATCCCATGTTTTGACAGTAATCGATCCAAACTGATTGTCCAGGGAGATCTTGTCAAAACCGTCGACAGGAAAAGTCCTGCTGATATTTTTTGTCCTCAGCGCATCGCCATCCTGAGGATCTGGTGCTTGTTGGCCCGCCAGGTTTATGCTAATCGCCGTTGCCGGAATAGAAGTAACAGGGTTGACTGACACATTCACTGCGTAGTTTGTAGTGCTGATCGTCAGTTTGGGTATTGATGGTTCCTGCGCGTAAATCGCTGTACTTATAATCGTGCATAAACAACCCGCAATTAAATTCTTCATATTCTATTCTCCTTTTTAAACTGGCTTACTTCAGTAATAATAGACAGCTGCTGGCTAACCAACTGCAACTGTATCTCTAAATTTTTCACCATAGCTTTCACCACCAGTTGCTGGTTTGGGCTTGCCGGTAATTGTTTTCTTAAATTCTCATAAGCCAGGTTTAACTGTTGCAGATCGGAACTGAATTTTTTGTACAACTCAGGATTTGCGGTTTCAAAAATCTGCAGGCTATCCCTTTTTTGTTCAATCAGGCTTGCAAACCTCAGCTGTTTGCTTGCATATGCAGGATTTACGTCGGCAATACTCATTCTATCTTTTTTTGCCGGAAACACGTATACAAAGGTAATACCCAGTAAAACCAGCAGGGAAGCTGCCACACCTATCCATAGCCGGATATTTAAAGCAGTGTTTTTTTTACTTTTTTTATTCAGCTCTTTCTCAATATTGTCCCAAAGTCTTGACGAAGGCATTTCCGTATCAAATTCCTTCTTGTTTTCTCTGATAAAATCTTCAATTTTAGTACTCATCTCTTGCTCCTGTCTTTTCTAATATGTTTTTTAACTTAGTCTTGGCCCGCATCAGCTGTGAACGTGAAGTAACTTCGGAGATCTTGAGTATATGAGAAATCTCCTCATGATCGTACCCTTCAAACAGATATAGTGTAAGCACTACCCTGTATCCATCAGGAAGGCGCCGCACCGCAGCTTTCACTTCTTCCACCCTCCACTGAACGTCTTCCTGGTTATCGTCGTTCACATCCGCCACATCCATCCCATCTATACTTACAAACTCCGCCTTTCTTTTTCTCAGGCAATTGATCGACTTATTGATCACTATCTGTTTTAACCAAAGGCCAAATGTGGTGTCGCCCCTGAAATCGCCAATACGTGTAAATGCATCCAGAAAGGCGTCCTGTAAAATATCCTCAGCTTCCGCCTCATGGTTTACAATCCTGAGGGAAGCATTGTACATAGCTTTTTCATACAATTTGTATAATTCAAATTGTGCTTTACGGCTCCCGTTCCGGCAACCATTAACTAAATCAATATTCTTATCTATGTATACTGCTTCCAATGTTTTCGTATTCGGTATAAAGGACGCCGGTTTTTTACAAACGTTGCATTTCAGAAAAAAAACTTTTGAATATACTAAGGTAAATCAATAAGCCTTTACAATATATGGCTCAAAATGAATATTTTTGCGGCTTAATCCGATTGAATAATGTTAAGAACAACAACTTGCGGAGCGCTGACGATAGAGAATTTAGGCGAGAACGTAATTCTGTGCGGTTGGGTACAGAAATCCAGAGATTTGGGAGGAATGACTTTTATTGACATTCGTGACCGTTATGGTATCACCCAATTGGTGTTTAATATGGATGACAACCGTGAGCTTTGTGAAGCTGCCCGTAACCTGGGCCGTGAGTTTGTAATCAAAGCAAGCGGATTGGTTGTTGAACGCTCCAATAAGAACCTTAAAATCGCTACCGGGGAGGTGGAAATCAAAATCACCGCCCTTGAGATATTGAATGCCTCTAAGATACCTCCTTTTTTAATTGAGGATGAAACAGACGGCGGGGATGATTTGCGTATGAAATACCGCTACCTTGATCTGAGAAGAAATCCGGTTAGAAACAATATGGTGCTGCGTCACAGAATGGCACAGTCTGTAAGAAGGTACCTGGATGCGCTGGACTTTATTGAAGTAGAAACTCCTGTCCTGATTAAATCTACACCTGAAGGGGCACGGGACTTTGTGGTGCCAAGCCGTATGAATGCAGGTGAATTTTATGCCCTGCCACAATCTCCTCAGACCTTTAAGCAGTTACTGATGGTTTCTGGCTTTGACAGGTATTTCCAGATTGTAAAATGTTTCAGGGACGAAGACCTGCGTGCAGACAGACAACCTGAATTTACACAGATCGATTGCGAAATGTCTTTCATAGAGCAAGAAGATATCCTGAACACTTTTGAGGGACTGATCAGAACGTTATTCAAAGAAGTTAAAAACTTCGACCTTCCTGAAGTTCCGAGAATGCAATATGCAGATGCGATGCGCTGGTATGGTTCTGATAAACCAGATACACGTTTTGAAATGCGTTTTGTAGAATTAACGGAACTTACTAAAGGACATAACTTCCCTGTGTTTGACAATGCAGAACTGGTTATTGGCATCAATGCGAAAGGCTGTGCGCATTACACCCGCAAGCAGATGGATGAACTAACTGATTTCATTAAACGTCCACAGATAGGCGCTACAGGCCTTATTTACGCGAGACATAATGACGATGGATCCGTAAAATCGTCTGTTGACAAATTTTACAGTGAAGAAGTGCTTAAGAAATGGTCCGATGCGCTGCAGACCCAGCCTGGCGACTTGATCCTGGTAATGGCCGGCGTAAAAGACAAAGTGCGTAAACAGCTGAGCGAGCTTCGTCTTGAAATGGGAAGCAGATTGGGACTACGTGACAAGAATGTATTCAGCGCCCTTTGGGTACTGGACTTCCCGTTACTGGAATGGGATGAAGAATCTGAGCGTTACCATGCAATGCACCATCCGTTTACCTCTCCTAAACCAGAAGATATTGCGTTACTGGATACTCAGCCGGGCGAGGTTAGGGCAAATGCATATGATATGGTAGTTAACGGAACGGAAATAGGCGGTGGATCTATCCGTATCCACGACAGGACTTTACAGGCCCTTATGTTTAAGCACCTGGGATTTTCTGCTGAAGAAGCACAAAAACAGTTTGGCTTCCTAATGGATGCTTTTGAATTTGGCGCCCCTCCGCATGGCGGGATAGCTTTTGGTTTCGACCGTCTTTGCTCTATTTTTGCCGGTTTAGACAGTATCCGGGATGTGATTGCTTTCCCTAAAAACAATTCGGGAAGGGATGTGATGATTGATTCACCTTCTACAATAGATGAGAAGCAACTTAAAGAACTAAAAATCAAAAGTAGTTTGTAGCACTAAATATACAAAGCCTGCCCGCATGTCGGGCAGCTC
>Ga0308164_10000867_pt1 | contig 40628 bp, 36 predicted proteins | sample PhyTR2_FD_201031 | JGI IMG/M metagenome (GOLD analysis project Ga0308164, IMG submission 201031) | Phyllosphere microbial communities from UC Gill Tract Community Farm, Albany, California, United States - DLSLT.R2 | ecosystem: Host-associated > Plants > Phyllosphere > Unclassified | place: USA...
GTTTCCGGCCCGACTTCGTCGGGTTCCTTCGCCCTGTCACTGATCCGGGGGTCGCCGCAACGGGCCATCCATGGCCCGGTGCGGCTAGCCTGGCGTCCTGCCAGGCTACCCCCGGATCAGCGCCAGGACTCAGCCGTCACTGACGTCGCAATTTGCGTTGTCTGTGCCATCGTGGTTGAAAAGCATTTCGGTGGTAGTTAATACGTTTTTGACTATCGTTCCTCACGCTCCGCGTGGGAATGCCGTTCGTGACGCTCTGCGTCACATGGCGGTTTTTTCTTTGTCAGGTGGATTGAGGTTCGGCTCAGGTCACCTTTTCGCCCCTCGGCGCCTTACTTTGAGGGACCAAAGTAAGCAAAGTCCCAGCTCCGGTTTCCGGCCCGACTTCGTCGGGTTCCTTCGCCCTGGCACTGACGTCGCACTCTGCGTCGTCAGTGCCATCGCGTTAAAAAGCGCTTTCAGGCGCGGCGTTTCAGGTCAGTTCAGGCCCAGTTTGCCGCGCAGGGTCGAGAGGTCTTCTGCCAGGGTGTTGACCGGGCCGACCAGGGCTTTGCGGTCGTTCTCTTTGACTTTGTCGTAGGTTTCAAAGCCACCGTCCTTGGTTTTGTACTTGGCGAGGATTTTGTCCACGGTGGCGAAGTTCTTGTCGACTTTGCTGGAGAAGGCCTTGTCCTGTTGTTCGATCTGCGGGCGGAACAGGTCGACGATTTTTTTCGCGCCGTCGATGTTGCCCTGGAAGTCATACAGGTCGGTGTGGCTGTAACGGTCTTCTTCGCCGGAGATCTTGGTCGCTGCCACTTCTTCCAGCAGTGCTGCGGCGCCGCCGACGACTTTTTCCGGCGGGAAGGTCAGGTCGGCCACGCGCTTTTCCAGGTCCTTGACGTCGCTCAACAGCTTGTCGGCGATAGGGCCCTGATCTTTTGTGGTGTTCTGCGAGAACAGCGCATATTCCAGACGATGGAAGCCGGTGAAGTCTTCCGCCGTCACGCCTTGTTCATGGTCGTCGACGCGTGAGTCGATGGATGCGTCCAGGTCACTGAACAGTTCGGCAATCGGTTCTACCGACTCGTAGTACACGCGGGTCGGAGCGTAGAGCTTCTTGGCCGTTGCGATGTCGCCTTTCTTCACGGCATCGGTGAATTTCTGGGTGTGGCTGACCAGCTCTTCAATGTTCTCGGTCACGTAGATCTTGTAGTCCGACACCGGGCCTACCAGATCCAGCGGCGCGGTGGCGGCAAAGGCCGCCAGCGGGGTCTGGAGCAGGCCAAGGGTCAGGAGCAAAGCCAGGGGCGTCTTTTTCATGAGTGTCTTCCGGGTCGGGAGTGGATAGGTCATGCGTTTTTAGTGGGCGCTACGGCCGCCAGCAGCGAGCGACCGATGAAATCCTGGTCGCCGGTTACCCCCGGCAGGGTGAAGAAATAGCCGCCTCCGATTGGTTTGAGGTATTCCTCCAGCGGCTCGCCGTTAAGCCGGCTCTGTACCGTAATGAAGCCTTTTTCCAGATCGGCCTGGTAGCAGATGAACAGCAGGCCCATGTCCAACTGACCGTTCTTGTTAACCCCATTGGAGTAATTGAACGGGCGGCGCAGGATCAGGTTGCGCTGGCTTTCGGCAGTACGCGGGTTGGCCAGGCGGATGTGCGAATCCAGCCGGGTTTTCTTGCCTTCCGGGTCGGCCGCATAGTTGGGCACATCGCTCTCGACCTTGCCGTCCATGGGCGCGCCGGTGCTTTTGCTGCGGCCGAAAATCGATTCCTGCTCCTGCAGCGGCGTGCGGTCCCAGCGCTCGACGAAGTTGCGGATGATGCGCACCGCCTGATAGCTGCCATTGGCGGCCCAGGCCGGTTCATCGCTGCCCGGCTGCACCCAGACCAGCTCGTTCATGGTCTTCTGGTTGTTGGAATCCGGGTTCGCCGAACCGTCCCGGAAACCCAGGAAGTTGCGCGCGCTTTCCGGCGGCTGACCGGGTTTCTTCGGTGCCTGGGGCGGCACGGTGCCTTCCTGTTTCCAGCGCACCAGCAGCAGGTCGGGCAGGTTCTTGACGATGTCGCGCAGCGCATGGATGTTGCTGTCGGCAGTGTTGGCGCAGAACTGGATGCTCAGGTCGCCGTGGCAACTGGCCGGATCCAGCGCATCGTTGGGGAAACCGGTCATGCGGCTCAAGCGTTTCGGCTTGACCGGGGCCAGACCAAAACGCTCATCGAACAGCGATTCGCCCACCGACACGGTGATGGTCAGGTTGTCCGGGGTCACCACCGGACCGAGAATGCCCGAGTCCAGCGGTGGCAGTTTCGGATCGATCTCCGGCACCGGGCCACCGGTCATCAGGAACGCGATGCGCTCGTTCAGCGTGCGAAACAGGCGTTCCAGGTCCTCACGGTCGGCGGCCAGAACATCGAATGCCACAAGCATGCCCGCGGCCGGGCGCGGGTTGACGATGCCGCTCTGATGCTGGCCGTGAAACTCGTTGTGATCCTGCGTTTTTTCACTGTTCGGCGCTTCGGCGACTTGTGCAGGTGCTGCGGCAAGTACATTGCCACTCAGGCTGCTGCCAGCCAGCGCAGCCCCTGCAGCGCCGAGCCCCATCAGCACGCGGCGGCGTTGCAGGGAGGCCGGAGCGTTGGTTGTTTCTGGATTGCTGTCCGGATTTTTCATCGTGATGTGCTGTGCTCCAGTGAATCAGAGGCCAGAGAGGCCGAGTGCCGGGTCGATGCCATTGAGTGCGTCAGCCAGAGCGCCAGCCTTGGCGGCGATCTGCTTGCGCTGCGCCTCATCCACCTGGTCGTAGGGGCGCACACCACCATCAGCGCTGCTCAACGCATCGAGCGTGGTGTCCAGATCCGCCATGGCGGCGTCGATCTTCTGCAACAGATCGCCTGCACTGCGGCTCAGCAACGGACGCAGCAGGTCGACGATCTTGCGGGTGCCGTCCAGGTTGGCGGCAAAACCGTTCAGGTCGCTGTGGCTGTAACGTTCCTCTTCGCCGTTGCTGCGTACCTCAGCCAGGCTACGCAGTGTGCGAGTGGCAATGGCCGCCAGCTGTTCGGGCGCCAGCGATTGCGCCATCAACTGTTGCTTGAGCTGGGTGACATCGGTTTGCAGACGCTGCGCGATCGGCGCCAGGCCCTCGACGCTGTGTTGCTCGTACAGGCCGTATTCGATGCGGTGAAAGCCGCCGAAGCCGGGGTCCTGTTCACGTTTCTCGTAATAGTCGGCGCGGGCGTTGATTGCGTTGTCCAGCTCGGCCAGGCGCTGCGCAGCCGGTGCAATGCGCTGGTAGGCGGCGCGGGCGGGCAGGTAGGCCGCCTGGGCAGCGCTCAGGTCGCCGGCATCGATGGCCTGTTGCAGGGCGTTGACTGCCTTGATCAGCGCCGAACTCTGCAGGCTCAGGTACACGCGGTATTCGGAGAGCGGCCCGATGAAGGCGGTCATGGACGGACGCGCCTTGGCCTTGGCGTCGGACTCTGCGGTCGGCGTGACATGCAAGGTGCCGCGCGGATTGCTCAGCAGACCGCAGGTAATCGCGTAATCGCCGGGTGCCAGGTTGGCATTGATCACCTGGCTTAGCCCAGGTGCGATGTTTTCCCGTTCTTCAATCACCAGCACGCCATCGAGGATTTCCCATTCGACGGCGCGCTCCGAGCGGTTGACGATGCGGAAGGCGTTCTTGCCCGCCGCGACCGTCAAGGCGTTCGGTTCGCAGTTGTGGGCGTGGATATTGACCACGGTTTCAGTACCGGCATTGGCCGCGCGCTTTTTGGCCGCGACCTGCGAGGCGTAGTAGAACAGCCCGCCAGCGGCGATCATCAGGATCACTGAGCCGGCGACTGCCAATCGCAGGACACGGGGCGACCGGGCTTTCCCGGAAGGCCCTGAGGGACGGTTAGACATGGAGGCCCTTATTCGTTCGTAACAGAAGATGTGTTTGGCTGCATGACCTTGCCAGTCGTCGGGGTGTGCGGCTTGAAGAACAGCAGCAGTGCCCCGATCAGGTAAATCAGGTAGGCACTCAGGGTGCTGACCGTCGGCGCGTCCTGATAACCGAACATGCCCGCCAGTACCGAACCGGCAGGGCCGTCCATCGGCAGCAGCGCACTGATGTCGAAGACCACCTCCTGCAGGTGATTCCAGACGCCGGCTTCATGCAGTGCCTGAACGGAGTTGGCGAGAATGCCCGCCGCTACCACCAGAATGAACAAACCGGTCCAGCGGAAAAACAGGCTCAGGTTCAGACGCATGCTGCCGCTGTAGATGGCTACGCCGAAACCGACCGCCAGCAACAGGCCGAGCAGCGCACCCAATGGCGCACCGGAGCCTTCGCTCTGCTGGAACACGGCGAGCAGAAAGAATACGGTTTCCAGCCCTTCGCGGGCCACGGCAAAAAACACCATGGCGATCAGCGCGTAGGTCTGGTTTTTCGAGCCGGTGAGGGCCGCGTCGAGTGATTCGTGCAGCGCATGCTTGATCGACCGCGCGACCTTGCGCATCCAGAACACCATGGAGCTGAGAATGCCGACCGCGATCAGGCCGACGATCCCTTCGAACAGTTCCTGCTGCTTCTGTGGGAACTCGGCGCTCATCAACTCAAGCCCGCCACCGACGAACAGCGAGAGCGCGGCGGCCAGAAATACGCCGATCCACACCGCAGGCATCCACTCGCCGCGGCCGGTCTGCTTCAGGTAACTGGCGATAATGCCAACGATAAGCGCGGCTTCGATGCCTTCGCGCAGCATGATCAAAAAGGGAACGAGCATATCTCACCGAGTCAAAGCTGTAGGGTGAAGGTGTTTCGGCATGTCGTAGGCCGGAAACACTGCGTAACATAATGATACTCATTCTTGAATGCGTGTAGTTGTTTTTTATCGGGATTGCGTTTTTGAAAAGTCGTTCAGGTCAGGTTCAGCTAATCGATCACGGTTTTCTGGACGTTCCGCGGTCTTCGGAAATCAGCGATCATTTTCAACACCCCTGTAAACCGTGGTTGCCCCTCTGACCGCTTTATTCCGGAAATCATCATGTCATCAGAATCAGACAGCGCTGACCGCAGGCATGCCGAGGCGGTCGCTGCGCTCAGGTCCATAGACCCGCAATGGCAGTCGCTGATTGACCAGGTCGGCCCCTGTCTGCACCCGGTCAGTGCAGCGCAGGACCCGTTTCAGGCGCTGGTCAAGGCCGTCGCCTACCAGCAATTGCATGCCAGGGCAGGCGATGCGATGGTCATGAGGTTGCGTGCGCTTTTTGTGGATGACAGCTTCCCAGGGGCGCAGGCACTGGTCGAGCTGGATGATCAGGCACTGCGCTCCTGTGGGTTCTCGGCGTCCAAATGCCGGGCGATCAAGGCGATTGCCGCTGCGCGAGTGGACGGTCTGGTGCCTGAGGTCAGTGCGGCGCTGGCCATGGGCAACGAAGCGCTGGTCGAACGCCTGATCCAACTGCCTGGTGTGGGGCGCTGGACCGTGGAGATGATGCTCATTTACGGGCTCGGTCAGCTGGATGTGATGCCCGCCAGCGACTTCGGCGTGTGCGAAGGCTACCGGCGACTGTATGCTCTGGAACTCAAACCGTCGCACCGGCAAATGGCCCGGCTTGCCGAGCGCTTCGCGCCTTACCGAACCATTGCTGCCTGGTATCTGTGGCGAGTGCCGGCCGATTTCAGCGAAAACGGCTCATCTCGAATTTGAAAGCAAGAGTCGGAGTGCCCGGTGGCCCTGACAGGCGCAGGCTTATCGAAACTCAAGGCAGGCTCGACCATGGACAGCACAGAACGCACCCAACCGGCACGCGCCCCGCGCACTGAAGACGACCCGCGCTGGGACATTCTGGTCAATCGGCGTTCACACGCTGGCGCTGACTTCGTTTATGGCGTGCTGACCACCGGCATCTATTGCAACCCTTGCAGCCCGACACGCCTTCCGCGTCCGGAGAACGTGGTGTTTTTTGACAGTGCGCGCGACGCCGAGGCTGCCGGGTTTCGCCCGTCCCTGCGCAATGCCGGCGACCCGAATGCGCTGCAACTCAGATACGCAGAAGTCGTTGCCCAGGCCTGCAGACTGATCGATGCCGCCGAATCGATGCCCAATCTGACCGAGCTCGCCGAGCAGGTCGGGATGAGCGGTTTTCATTTCCACCGTATTTTCAAAAGGCTGACCGGGCTTACGCCCAGGGCCTACAGCGTCGCCTCGTTACGCTCGCGGGTGAAAACTCAGCTCTCAGAGGACGTAAGCATTACCCGTGCGTTGTACGAGGCGGGCTACAACTCCAACAGTCGTTTCTATGAGGCTTCGCAGAACATGCTCGGCATGAAACCTTCTGAATACCGCGCGGGCGGCGCCAATGTCGATATCAGGTTCGCCCTGGGTGAAAGTTCGCTGGGTTCGATTCTGGTGGCCACCAGCAGCAAGGGCATCTGTGCGATTTCGCTCGGTGATGACCCGCATGCGCTGATCGAAGCTTTCCAGGACCAGTTTCCCAACGCCAACCTGATCGGTGCAGACGCAGCGTTCGAACAACTGGTTGCCGAGGTCGTGGGTTTTGTCGAATCACCCGCGACCGGCCTGGCGCTGCCACTGGATATCCGCGGCACGGTGTTTCAGGAGCGGGTCTGGCAGGCGCTCAGGGACATTCCCGCTGGATCGACGGCCACCTACACGCAGATCGCGGCGCAGATAGGACTGCCCAGTGCAGTCCGTGCGGTTGCCAACGCCTGCGGTGCGAACAAGCTTGCGGTGGCCATTCCCTGTCACCGGGTGGTGCGCAGTGATGGATCGTTGTCGGGCTATCGCTGGGGCGTCGAGCGCAAGCGCAAGCTGCTTGAACTCGAAGCGGCCGAGCAGGCAGGGCTGTTTTCAGGGAGTTGAGCAGCAGCCCATTTTCTGCAGAATCCGATAGGCCAGTTTCACCCGCTCCTCGTTCGGGTAGTTTTTGTTGGCGAGGATGGCAATCCCCAGCTGCTGCTCCGGAATGAACGCCACATAGCCACCGAAACCGTTGGTTGATCCGGTTTTGTTGACCCAGACCGAAGATTGCGCTGCCTGCGGCGGCTCGATCATTTCGGCTTTGACCGTGTTCAGCATGGCGCTGGCATTGCCCTCAAGCAGCGTCTCCAGACGCACCGGCAGCGGATACTGTTCCCAGATCAGGTCCTGAGTCATGCCGCCGACCTTGAAATAGCCGGTCCTTGTATCGCGCAGGGCTTTTTGCAGTGCGGCGTCGTTTTGACCGAGGTTGATGTTCGCTTCGATAAAACGGAGTACGTCCCGGGCACTCGATTTCACGCCATAGGCTTGCGCCGCCAGCGGACCTGGATTGACCCTGACCGGCTCGTCGAGCTTGTTGTAGCCCTGCGCATACAGCGCCTGTTTTTCATCGGGCACGTTGATATAGGTATTACTCAGACCCAGCGCTGGAAACAGCCGCTGCTGCAGGGCTGTTTCATACGGCAGCTTCATGCTGCGCGCCGCAACCATGCCGAGCAGGCCCACACTGGGGTTGGCGTAGGTGCGATGGGTGCCGGATAGATATTCGGGCTGCCACGCCTTGAAATATTCCATTAACTGACGGGCGTTGTGCACTTTATCCGGCACCTGAAGCGGGAAGCCGCCAGCCGTGTGAGTGCCCAGATGGAAAACCGGCACCTTGCCCAGTCGCGTAGCCTGCAACTGCGGAATATAGCTGTCGATGCTTTGCGTCAGCGACAGCTGCCCATTGGCCTGTGCCCAGGTAGCGAGGGTGGCGGTGAAGGTCTTGCTGATCGAGCCAAGTTCAAACAGCGTATCGCGGGTGACTGGCTGGCCAGTGGCTTTTGACGCGACGCCGTAGGCGTAGAACTCCTGTTTGCCCTGGTGAGTGACGGCGATCGACAGGCCCGCGATATGATTTTCCTGCATCACTTTGCTGGCTTCTGCCTGCACGACTGCGTCGACAGCCACGGTGTCGTCGTCTGCAACAGCCACCGCACTGGCCAGCAGAAGTCCTGTGCAGAGCAGCGTTCCATTCCATTGCATTGGGTTATTCCTTGTTGTTTTGGGGCATGGGCCGATCATCAGAGAGCCTTCCTGGGAGCCCCTCCGTGGTGGTCGGTCGTCAAAGGTTTGCGTAATATGCCCACTTTTTTGCGCTTCTTCCACGGAGCGCCGCTCAGGTAACCCATGAAAACGATCCGTATACGTGCCGAAGTCCTGGCAGGCCTCACCACATCTTTTGCATTGGTGCCCGAGTGCATCGCCTTTGCGCTGGTGGCTCATCTCAATCCGCTGATGGGGCTCTACGGCGCGTTCATCATCTGTACCCTGACTGCGCTGTTCGGCGGGCGTCCGGGCATGGTGTCCGGCGCGGCCGGTTCCATGGCGGTGGTGATCGTCGCGCTGGTGGTTCAGCAGGGTGTGCAGTATTTACTGGCGACCGTATTGCTGGGTGGCCTGATCATGATCCTGTTCGGCTTGCTGCGGCTCGGCAAACTGGTGCGACTGGTGCCGTATCCGGTGATGCTGGGCTTCGTCAACGGCCTGGCAATCGTCATCGCGATGGCGCAACTGGAGCACTTCAAGGTGGGTGAGTCATGGCTCAGCGGTACGCCGCTGTACGTGATGCTCGGGCTGGTGGCGCTGACCATGGCGATTGTCTATCTGTTGCCACGCCTGACCCGCATTGCGCCGCCAGCGCTGGTGGCGATCCTCAGCGTCGGGCTGGCGGTCTACCTGCTCGGCCTGCCGACCCGCACCCTGGGCGACATGGCGCACATTGCCGGTGGCTTGCCGGTATTCGCCATGCCGGACATCCCGTGGAATCTGGAGACGCTGCGCATCATTGCGCCTTACGCCATTCTGATGGCGCTGGTCGGTCTGCTGGAAACCCTGCTGACCCTGAACCTGACCGACGAGATCACCGAAACCCGTGGCTATCCGGATCGTGAGTGCGTAGCGCTGGGCGCTGCCAACGTGGTCTCCGGTGCCTTCGGCGGCATGGGCGGCTGCGCGATGATCGGCCAGACCGTCATCAACCTGAGTTCTGGCGGCCGTGGTCGTCTGTCGGGCGTGGTTGCAGGTTTGATGATCCTGATGTTCGTGCTGTTCCTCTCACCGTTGATCGAGCGCATTCCATTGGCGGCGTTGGTCGGGGTGATGTTCGTGGTCGCTCAACAGACTTTCGCCTGGGCCTCGCTGCGTGTGCTGCGCAAGGTGCCGGTCAACGATGTGCTGGCGATCATTGCCGTGACGGTGGTCACGGTGCTGACCGATCTGGCCACTGCAGTGCTGTTCGGGATCATTATCGCTGCGATCAACTTCGCCTGGCAGCAGGCTCGTGAGCTGTACGCCGACAGCCATGTCGAAGCCGACGGCAGCAAGGTCTACCACCTGCATGGCACGCTGTTCTTCGCCTCGACCACACCGTTTCTCGACCAGTTCAACCCGGCCGAAGACCCGGCGCAGGTGACACTGGATTGCCGCCACCTGAGCTTTGTCGATTACTCGGCCATCGCTGCGCTCAAAACCCTGCGCGAACGCTACGCCAAGGCGGGCAAGCATCTGCGTGTGGTCCACCTGTCCGAGCGCTGCAAGCGACTGCTCAAGCGTGCCGGCGTGCAGCATGCCTGAGTTGAGTTGAGTTGATGAGTTGCGTTGCGCGGCGCAGCCTCGTATAGGCTGGATGTCTTTTCTCCGATAGCGAAGGGTGTGTGCCTGATGGATGCTGTCTCTCCTCTGCAAGCCTACGAACGTGCCGTCCAGCGTGGTTTTCAACCCGATCAGGCGCAGTTGCAGGCCGCCCGGCAATTGCAGGTGTGTTACGAGGGGCTGGCCAACGCTCGGGGTCGGGCCCGGGGCGTTTATTTGTGGGGGCCGGTCGGGCGTGGCAAAACCTGGCTGATGGACCGCTTTTTCGAAAGCCTGAGCGTACCGGCCCGGCGTCAGCATTTTCATCACTTCATGCGTTGGGTGCATAAACGCATGTTCGAGTTGATGGGCACCTCCCAGCCGCTGACCGTGGTTGCCAGGGAGCTGGCGCGTGACGTGCGGGTGATGTGTTTCGATGAGCTGTTCGTCACCGATATTGGCGACGCAGTGATCCTGGGCGGGCTGCTGCAGGTCATGTTCGAGGAGGGCGTGGTGCTGGTCTGCACGTCCAACCAGCCACCGGAGCAGTTATACAGTCACGGCCATAATCGCGAGCGCTTCCTGCCAGCGGTTGCGGCCATTCTCAAGTACATGGATGTCGTGGCGGTCGACGGCGGCGAGGATCACCGACTGCACCCCGGGCAACTGCATCAGCGCTACTGGATTGCCGAAGCCGGTCGACCCAGCGCCCTGCAGGGCATCTTCGAAGCGTTGAGCGCGGATCAGCAGGTTCACGACTCGCAGGTCATGCTCGGTTATCGCAGCATCAACGTGGTTCAGCATTCCGACACCGCCGTGTGGTGCCGTTACCGCGACCTTTGCGAACAGCCGCTGGCGGCCATGGATTTCATCGCCCTGTGCGATCGCTTTTCGGTGATTCTGCTCAGCGAGGTGCCGCTGCTGGGGGCAGCACAGCGCGAAGCGAAAATCGCCCGCGGCACCGAGGATGGCGTCGAGCAGGTGAGCGCAGGCGATCGCGAGCTGCCGCAGTTGTCGCCCAACGATGATGGCGTGCGACGCTTCATCGCGCTGGTCGACGAGTGTTATGACCGGCGCATTCCGCTGTATGTCGAAGCGCCGGTGCCGATGGACGAGCTGTACACCGAGGGCTATCTGTCGTTTGCCTTCCGGCGCACCCTCAGTCGACTTCAGGAAATGCAGTTGGAGCGTTTCACCGAGTCTTGACGCTCAGCTCGCATCCCGGCGTCGCTGGGCCAGCATATGCTTGGCGCCTTCGATCATCAGTACCACGACGGCCATCCAGATCGGCAGGTACGTCAGCCATTCCTCGCGACCGATGCTCTCGCCGAGCAGCAGGGCGACGCCGACCAGCAGCACCGGCTCGACATAACTGAGCAGCCCGAACAGGCTGAACGGCAGCAGGCGGCTGGCAAGGATGTAGCTGACCAGCGCCGAGGCACTGATCACCCCGAGCAGCGGAATCAGCAGGTACAACAGCGGTGCCTGTTGAATGGCCTGAGGATGGCCGTTGGCGATGAACCACAGTCCGATAGGCAGCATCAGCAGCATGTCGAACCAGAGCCCGCCGAGGTGATCGGTCTTGAGCTTGCGACGCAGCACGAAGTAAAGGGGATAGCCGCCCGCGACCAGCAGGGTTTCCCAGGAGAAACTGCCCAGCCTCCATAGCTCATGCGCCACGCCGATCATGGCAAACACCGCAGCGACTTTCTGCAGGTAGGAGAGGTGCTCGCCGTATACCACGCGGCCAGTGAGAATCATGCTCAGCGGCAGCAGGAAATAGCCCAGCGATACCTCCAGACTGCGCCCGTGCAACGGTGCCCACATGAAGATCAGCAACTGCGCACCGAGCAGCACCGAAGACAGCAGCAGCGCGAAGATCAGCAGCGGTTGCTGCCTGAGCCGGACAGCCACTTCGCGGACTCGCCGCCAGTCACCGCTGACCAGCATGAACAGCGTCGCGCATGGCACGGTGAGCAGCATGCGCCAGCCGAAGATCTCTTCACCGTCGAGCGGGGTCATCAGTGACGTATAAAAATACATGACCCCAAACAGCGTTGACGCCAGGACCGACAGCACCACACCTTTGTACACAACGGCCTCCGCGACAGCTGATTCGACAGATTACGCACCTGTCTGGTGCGCGTGGTCGTCAGTCTACTGGCCTGAGGTGCAAAAAGCTGCAAATCGGACGGCCCTTGCACGACGATGGAACGAGCCTCGTGCAAGTGCATCAGAGGTTTTGGCTAATCGATCAGCTTTGTTAGGCTGTCGCGCTGGCCGGCGTGACCGTACTCGGCAAATTACAAGGAGCATGCATGACCTCTTTCAGCACCGCAGCCCAGGATGCCAAGGCTCGGGCGGAGCAGTCTTCGACGCGTATCGCGTTTTTCATTGCCGGTTTCAGTGTCGCCTCGTGGGCGCCGCTGGTGCCTTACGTCAAACAGCGGATGGGCCTCGATGAGGGCACGCTCGGGCTCTTGTTGCTGTGTCTGGGGGTGGGCTCGATCATTTCGATGCCGTTGGCGGGAGCACTGGCGGCACGGTTAGGCTGTCGGCGCCTGCTGGTCTGTTCGACGCTGCTGATCTGCCTGTGTCTGCCGCTGCTGGCGACGATTTCCAGTCTGCCGCTATTGATCGCCACGCTGTTTCTGTTTGGCGCGAGCATGGGCGGGGTGGATTGCACGGCCAACGTGCAGGCGGTGATCGTCGAGCGCGCCAGCGGCAAGACCATGATGTCGGGCTTCCACGGCCTGTTCAGCCTCGGCGGGATTGTCGGTGCCGCGGGTGTCGCCGGCTTGCTCAGTCTGGGCATCTCGCCGTTCACGGCGATGCTGATCGTGGTATTTCTGACGTTGGTTGCGCTGGCCAAAGCGGCGCCGAATCTGTTGCCTTACGGCAGTCCGGCCGATGGGCCAGCCTTTGCCATCCCGCGTGGCGTGGTGCTGTTCATCGGCCTGCTGTGCTTCACCGTATTTCTGGCCGAAGGCGCGATGCTCGACTGGAGCGCGGTATTCCTGACCTCGTTGCGTGGTGTCGAAGCGGCGTATGCCGGGCTGGGCTATGCGGTATTCGCCGCGACCATGACCCTGGGGCGGTTGTTTGGCGATGCGGTGGTAAAACGGGTGGGCTCCAATCGGGTGATCATTCTTGGCGGACTGTGTGCCGCAGCGGGTCTGGCCGTCGCGACATTGATCCCGGTCTGGCAGGCGGCGCTGCTGGGGTATGCATTGGTAGGCGCGGGTTGCTCGAACATCGTGCCGGTGTGCTACAGCGCGGTCGGTCGGCAGAAGACCATGCCCGAAAGCGTGGCCATCCCGGCGATTACCACAGTCGGTTATGCCGGGATTCTGATCGGTCCTGCGGCAATCGGTTTCATCGCCCATGTCAGCAGCCTTGAACTGGCGTTCATGGTCGTTGCCGTGATGCTTCTGGGCGTGGCGATCGGCGGCAGCAAACTCAGGACCTGATCCCCGCTACAACCTGCGCGCCATCCCCGACACCCGGATCGAGCTTCCCCGTTGCTGCGGGATTTCGGCGCGCAGGCGCGATGGGCTGCCCATGTCCTCGCCCTGAATAATGTCTATCAAACCGCCATGCGGCCAGTCGATATCGCGCAGATAGCCGCCCAGTGCCGCCGTGGCCGCTCCGGTGGCCGGGTCCTCATAAACGCCACCGAACGCAAACGGGTTGCGGGTGTGGAACAACTGATCGGTCTCGGCCCACGCCAGCAAAATCGTCGCCCAGCCTTCACGGACCATCAGGTCGTGCCCCGCTTGTTGGTCATAGCGCATGGCCTTGAGCCTGGCGCGGCTGTTCAGCGCCAACAGCAGGTGCCCGGCACCGCCATTGATATGCGCGGGGCTAATGCGCTCATCCAGATCGGCATGGTTATAGCCGAACAGCGCCAGGGCTTCTTCCAGCAACAGCGCGCTGATCGGCGTGCTGAACGTGGGCGGCGATTGCAGCGCCGCCGACGTCAGAGAGCCCTGCGCATGGCCTTCGACAGTAATCTGCGCCTGATTGAGTGTCAGCTGATACACGCCATCGCCTTGCTGCGCCGCCAGCGCTGCGCCCAGGGCGATGGTGGCGTGCCCGCAAAACGGTACTTCTGCCAGCGGCGAGAAATACCGCACCCGCCAGCCGGCTTCGACAGGCGCAGCGAACGCCGTTTCGGAAAAACCGATGTCGGCGGCAATCTGTTGCATGACGGCATCATCGGGTAACGCATCGCCGATCCATACGCCTGCCGGGTTGCCACCGCGATCTCCATCGCTGAACGCCGCCAGTTTGAGTACTTCAGTTGTCATAGAAGGTTGTCCTTGCCTGGGTCAGTAGGGGACAGTGTGCAATGGCAAGGATTTGATTATCCAGTGAGAACATTTGATGTACGGCATCCATCTGCCTGATGCGTCACACCTCACACCTCGCCAGGCGTCGCTGCATCAGGCGTTCACGCAGCGTGTCATAGGCCCAGTTGAACAGCAGGGTATAGGGCAGAAACATCAGCAGCAGACCGATGTCCAGCCAGAACGCTTCCATCAGGCTGATTGTCAGCCACCATGCGGCCAGCGGCACCACGGCCAGAATCAGTCCGGCTTCGAACCCCGTTGCGTGCAGGATGCGGACCGTCAGGTTCATGGTAAATCCGCAGCGGTTGCGCAGACGGTCGAACAGCGCGTTGTAGGTCATGTTCCACAACATGGCGATGGTCGAGATCATCACCGTCATGGCCCCCATCATCGCCAGCGATTGGTCCATCAGCCAGGCCAGCAGTGGTGCGACCAGAATCACACCGCCGATCTCGAACAGCGCGGCATGCAGCGCCCGCTCACGCAGGGTTTTGCTGGCGACGCCGGGTTGCCGGTCGGTGTGCGGTTGGTTGTTACTCATGACTACGCTGTCCTTGGTGCTGATGGATGGCAGTATTATCATCGGTGTTTGCGTTAAGCTGAAAATCAGTACCATCGGTTAAACCGATATGAGAGCGCCATGAGTTATTCACCAGAAGCCCTGGAAGCCTTCGCCCAGATTGCCGCGCTGGGTTCTTTCAGCGCCGCCGCACGCCGTCTGGGCAAGAGTCAATCGACCATCAGTGAGGCGATCGCCCGCCTGGAAATCGATCTGGGGCTGGAGCTGTTCGACCGTTCTTCCAGGCAACCAGTCCTGACCGAAGCGGGTAGGGTGATGCTTGGCCGTGTCGATGATCTGCTGTGCGCCTCGGACCGGCTGCGTCGTGCTGCCGCGCGGCTTGCAGCAGGCGTCGAGCCGCGGCTCACGCTGGTGCTGTCGGATGCCAACCAGTTTGCTGATTTCGAGCGGCTGATGACCGAACTCGATCAACGCTTTCCAGAGCTGGAGATGGAATGCGTGTTCGCCGAGCATGGCGACGCCATCAGCCTGGTGCAGTCGGGGAGGGCGTCGCTGGGGCTGCTGTCGGCGCAAGCCAGCTACCCACCGGAAATCGGTCACGCGACCATCGATGAAAGTGCCGATTTCGGTCTGTTCGTGTCGCACAAACATCCGCTTGCCGCGCTGGAACGGGTCGATTACCAACAGTTGTCCCGCTATCGCGCCTTGCGCCTCAATACGCTGATCGAGCACAGCATCCCCACCGACGACTTGCCCACCAGCGGCCATCGGCACTGGTCGGCACCCAATTACCTGCTGTTGATGGACATGGCTGCGTTCGGCTTTGGCTGGTCGGCATTGCCGCGCTGGCTGGTGTCGCGTTATTCGGGCGGACTGCTCAAAGAACTGCACGTCTCCGGTTGGCCGCGGCGCTCGGCGGTGGACGTCATCTGGTCGTTTCAGCGCAGTCTGGGGCCTGCGGGCGCGTGGCTGCTGGAGTCGCTGGTGCCGTTCGCGGGAGAGTGAGACGGGTTTAAGTGAATTCCTGTACGCCACAAGCCCTTCCAACCTCGCGACTGCAACAGAATCCCGCTATAAAGAGTGCCTGCAACCCGACGGCAGAAGGAATCAGGCATGGCTTTCGATTGGCACTCCGACCTCATCACGCGTGATACGCCAGTGGATGACACCTATCGGAACACGCAGAACGTGAGGCGTTTCATGACCGGGCAGTGCGGGGCGTCGTTCAGGTTCGATCGGCCATTCATGGCATGGATCAACAATGGCGAGCCCAAGAACATGGGGCAATTCGCGGACCAATGGTTGCGCCTGCATGCCGCAGCTTCGGCGTCGAACTGATATCACGGGTCAATCGGGATCGGTACGGCGTGGCCCCTGTACTCGTGAATGTTGTTCACAAAAGTACCTATCGCGCTGACTGGGTCAAAAAAACCAGAATTTCTGAGCTCAAAACGCCATTATTTTTGCATGCGAGCGGTTTTTCTCGTAGCGTGCTTGTGCCGCCCCGCATGACGGGAAAGCGGCGCAACCAATACCTCAGGTGCCGCCGCTTTGACCCCGACAGATTTACAACATCTCCAGAGCCGATTGGCGGCTCTGGAGCAGGAAAATGCCTCGCTTAAAGAGAGCCTGAGCGTCACCGGTCGGGAGGCCGAATACGCCCTGGCCCAATCCCAGGAGCGCTATCGTTTTCTGTTCAACGCCATGGATGAAGGCTTTTGCATCATTGAGTTCTTTGACGGTCCACACGGTCCGCTGAGCGATTACATTCACATCGAAGCCAACCCGGCCTACGAGTACCACGCCGGCATTTCCAACGTGGTGGGCAAGAAGCTGCGCGAGATGGTTCCCGAGGAGGCTGATGGCTGGCTGGAGTTTTACGGCGACGTGTTGCGGACCGGCAAGCCGATCCGTTTCGAGCGCGAACTGGTGGCCACAGGGCGCTATCTGGCCTTGACCGCGTTTCGCATCGAGCCGGCCAGCCGCAAGCAGGTCGCGGTGTTGTTTCAAGACATCACTGAACGCAAACGCGCTGAACTGGCGCTCAAGCAACTGAACGAAACTCTGGAAGCACGCATTATCGAAGCGGTGGCCGAGCGTAATGTGCTGGCCGACGTCGTCAACGGCACCAATGCGTTCATTCATGTCGTCGACTGCAATTTTCGCTGGATGGCCATCAATGGCGCTGCCCTGCGCGAATTCGAGCGTCTGTTCGGTGTTCGGCCGCAGGTGGGTGACAATATGCTCGACCTGCTCGACGACCGGCCGCAGAGCAAGGCTGATCTTGAACGGCGCTGGACGCGTGCGTTGGCGGGCGAAGAGTTCGCCGAAAGTGTCAGCTTCAGTGACTCGAACGATCCGGCCAGCCATTTTGAAATACGTTACAGCACGCTGCGCAATGCTCAGGGGCAGGCCATTGGGGCCTACCTGTTTGCCTACGATGTCAGCGAACGGCTTCGCGAGCAGGAGCGCCTGAGCCAGGCTGAAGAAGCCTTGCGCCAGTCCCAGAAGATGGAAGCCGTAGGCCAGTTGACGGGCGGTATCGCCCATGACTTCAACAACCTGTTGACCGGCATCACGGGTTCGCTGGAACTGCTCAAGACACGGGTGAGCCAGGGCCGTTTCAATGAACTGGACCGCTACATAGGAGCTGCGCAGGATGCCTCCAAACGTGCGGCGTCACTGACTCATCGATTGCTGGCGTTTTCGCGCCGGCAGACTCTTGACCCCAAGCCGGTCGACGTCAACCGATTGGTCATCGGCATGGAAGAGCTGATTCGTCGCACGGTCGGGCCGCATATCACTGTGGAGGTGGTGACCTCGGTCGGGTTGTGGTCAACGTTCATCGATGCACCGCAGCTGGAAAATGCCTTGTTGAACCTGTGCATCAACGCCAGGGACGCCATGCCGCGCGGCGGGCGAATTACCATCGAGACAGCCAACCGCTGGATTGACGAGCGCGGCTCACAAAGCCGCGATCTGATCCCCGGGCAATACCTGTCGCTGTGTGTCAGCGACACCGGTACAGGCATGTCGCCCGAGGTCATCAATCGGGCCTTCGACCCTTTCTTTACCACCAAGCCACTGGGGCAGGGTACGGGGCTGGGCTTATCGATGGTGTACGGTTTCGTGCGCCAGTCCGGCGGGCAGGTGCGTATCTATTCCGAGCCTGATCAGGGCACGAACATGTGTCTCTACCTGCCGCGTCATTACGTTGGGGCACCGGAAGAGATCGAGGCTGCAGATGCTGCTGGATCGGCGCCTGTGCAGACCGAGCGCACCGTGATGATTGTCGACGATGAGCCGACCATCCGCATGCTGGTGGCTGAAGTGCTGGAGGATCAGGGCTACATTCCGATCGAGGCGGGCGAAGGCGCATCTGCGCTCAAGGTGCTGGAGTCCGATGCGCGTATCGACCTGCTGGTGACTGATGTCGGGTTGCCGGGGGGTATGAATGGCCGGCAATTGGCCGATGCCGCGCGCATCATTCGACCCGACCTCAAGGTGCTGTTCATCACCGGGTACGCTGAGAACGCCATCATTGGCAACGGCCATCTGGATCCGGGGATGTGGGTGCTCACCAAACCCTTCACCATGGAAGCGTTTGCCAGCCGCATCTACGAAATGATTGAGCGCGAAGACTGATTCCAGCAGCCGTCAGCGGGTGGGCGGCGCCTGGAATTCACCCTTGGACAAGCCTTCCACGTCATTGCCCATGCTGTCACGAATGCTCAGGTCTGCGCCCTTGTCGGTCAGCTCCTTGAGCACTTCGGTGCGTTTGAACAGGGCGGCGTACATGGCTGCGGTCTGCCCGGCATTGTTGGTGAGGTTCGCACCGCAATCTGCCTGAACCAGACGCTTGGCGATGCTCAGTTCACCTTTGAAAATCGCACCCATCAGCGCCGTATTGCCGCGATTGTCCTTGGCGCAAGGGTCTGCTCCGGCATCTATCAGGCGTATCACCGAGTCTTCATGGCCGTGATAGGCCGCGAGAATCAAACCGGTATAGCCTTGTTCATCGCGGATGTTAAGGTCGTAATGAGCCTCGATAAACGTGTCCAGCATCGGGTTGTTGCCTTCACGGGAGGCGTCGAAAAACAGCGTGCGCAGCTGGCTGGCCGTCTGTTCGGCAGTCAGCTCCGGGGGCGGTGGAGTGGGGGTCGTTGTTGATGTCGGTGGTGTGGCGTTCGCGGCTGCGGCGAACAGCAGCAAGCCATAGATCAGATGCTTCATGGGCGTTCTCCTGACGGGAACCGTCCCGGCGACTGAGCACCGGGACGGGGTATCAGATCATCAGTCCTTGAGGCTTGCAGCCAGGGACTTGACCTTGCTCAGATCGCCTTTGGCGACTTCGGCTACCCGAGTGCCGTAGTCCGGATCTGCCTTGTACAGGTACGACAGCATGATGTTCTTGCTTTCAGTATCGGTGTCGGCCAGCGACTCGCCGAAGCTCTGCACCAGGTCAGTCTTCTCTTTCGCGCTGTAGGAGCGATACAGATCACCCGCCTGCTTGAAGTTCTGCTCACGCGTGATCTTCGCCTGCTGGGTAGTGCCACTGAGCGGCAGTTCGCTGTAGCGCGCCTTGTCATCCGCTGGACGAGGTTCCAGACGGCTCGGCTCATAGTTGACGCCGCTGGTGGTGTGGCCAGTGTTCAGCGCACCGTCCTGATTACCGTTGTTGACCGCAACCTTGGGCTGGTTGACAGGCAGGCTCAGACCATTCGCGCCAAGGCGATACATCTGGGTGTCAGCGTAGGAGAACACACGGCCTTGCAACAGGCGGTCTTCGGAAGGTTCGATACCTGGAACCAGGTTGGCCGGGGCCATGGCGACCTGCTCGGTTTCCTGGAAGAAGTTATCGACGTTCTTGTTCAAGACCATCTGCCCGATCTTCTTCTCGGGAACGTCCGGCCAGATCTTGGTGGCGTCCAATGGATCGAAGTCGAATTTCGCCAGCTCTTCAGGCTTCAGGACCTGAACGTACAAATCCCATTTCGGGAAGTCCCCCTTTTTGATCGCACCAACCAGGTCGTTGGTCAGGTGGCTGTAGTCCTTGGACTGGACTTGAGCGACTTCCTTGGGATCAAGGTTCTTGATGCCCTGCAGGGATTTCCAGTGGAACTTGACGTAGTGCACTTCGCCCTTGGCATTGACCAGTTTGTAGGCGTGTACACCGTTGCCATCCATGAAGCGATAGCCTGCTGGGGTGCCCTCGTTCGAATACAACAGGGTCAGCGTACGGGTGGCTTCCGGTACGTGGGAGAAGAAGTCGAAGCGACGCGAGTCGTTGTCCAGGTTGGTACGCGGATCAGGTTTGAACGCGTGGACCATGTCCGGGAACTTGATGGCATCACGAATGAAAAACGTCGGGAAGTTGTTGCCAACCAGGTCCCAGTTACCGTCAGCCGTGTAGAACTTGGTGGCGAAGCCGTGCGGGTCGCGCAGGGTTTCAGGCGAGTGATTGCCGTGAACCACGGAGGAGAAGCGTACAAATACCGGCGTCTTCTCACCGGATTTGAAAACGGTCGCCTTGCTCAGATCACTGATGTCGGCAGAGGCCGTAAACTCGCCTTTGACGCCGGTGCCGCGGGCATGCACGACGCGCTCGGGGATGCGTTCGCGATCAAAGCGCTGCAGCTTTTGCAGCAACTGAACGTCTTGCAGCAGGACAGGGCCCTGGGCGCCTGCGGTCTGAGAGTTCTGATTGTCGCCGACGACGGCGCCATTGTCGCGGGTCAGGGTGTCGGCTGCATAAACGGTCGGAACAGTAATCAGACCGGCTGCAGTCAGGCACACCATGTGTCTGGACCAGTTTAATAACGGCATTTTGAATCCCTCATATTTTTAGTAGGCCGGATAATCTTAGGCGCGTGAGGGAAATGCGGTGATTATAAAAATATATTGGGGTGATTGAGATAAATACTCGAACAAAAGGTGGACCCGGTAACGGATGTTTGTACCGAGTTGGCCTGATGCGTTGATTGCACGTTCGGTCGCTGTAAATCAAGTTATATTTCCATTTTTTTGCTAGTTATGCATCCCTTTGAAAAAATTGGATTTTTATTGAATGTCAACAGTCATTAAACTTCCTTGTATCCTCTTACTCAGGTAGATGTGAATCATTATCAACTTTATTATTTGGTAACAGACTGGCGACTGTGGTGTGTGCTGGTACGATCGTACCGATACTTGTGGTGGTCTTTCGGGTGGATGGCTATTTGATATTCTTTTTTTAAAATCATCGTATAAGTTGCAACTAAGTTGGCGCGCTGCAGCATGCTGGCAATATGACAATATCGGTCCTGAGTGCCTCGACGCGCTATCATGTGGCCACATCCCGTACAAACACACCTATTAATGGAGCCCCTTGTCCCATGTCGACGATCATGCTGCTGAAAACCCCGCCGCCGGAATTCATCCGTAGCCAGATCCAGCAGATGGTCGTCGACTACGTGACGGACATCAGTCTGGTGGCGATCGCGGCGAGCAACCCGCTGTACAACCTTTACCAGTACGGCGTGGGGTATGAGGTGCATTTGTACCTGAATGCCATGGACGGTTCGCAGCAGCTGACCGTGGAGCTGATCGTCGCGCTGGACGATGAAGACCCCGAAACTGTAGTGGGGTTTTTGCTCTATCTGCCTGTGCAGGACGATCCGCAGGCCTGCGCCGTAGCCTACATGGCGGTGCGCGACAGCCACCGCCGTCAGGGCATCGCACGCTCGATGCTGGAGAAAATGACGAGCCGCTATCCGCACGCAGAGCTGTATTGCGTGGTCGGCAAAGTCGCGTATTTCGAGGTAATGGGCTTTCAGGTGCTGGGCGCGCGTGGTCCGCAGGTCATCATGAACACGCGTGATCACGGTACTGACGGTCTGCTTGCGGTCATGGATATCGCGCCCATCTACAACTCGGTCGAAGTGCGGCAGATCCACGCTTACCTGCTCAAACAGCACGGCAAAAGCGCGATGGTCGATGCGGAGAAGCAACGCGATCGCCATCTGGACCGCATGACTCTTGAAGCGAGAACGTTCGCCGAGCAACGTCTTGGCAATGATGGCCTGGCAGCCGGCGCATCAAACACCGTGCGGCTGCACTGATAACGAACAGGATTTGCGAACGGGGCGGTGCCGATAGAAGGCAATAATCGCAGATCTGCGACTTGTCAAAGTTTTTCTATCAAAAAGCGAGGAGGTCGGGAACGATCCAAATGAGGTGAAGTCATTATGACATCATCGCTGTTTGATCAACTCATTCCGGCACTGACATCACTCCTCATTCAGCAACAGGTAAGCCCCATGAACGTCCTGCGTCAGTCCAAATTTTCTACCAAGCTGCTCTCCGCTTTCATCATCTGTGCATTGATTACGCTGGCCGTCGGCGCCTTGGGTATGGTGGGCGTGACACGCCTGGCCAATGCCCTTGAGCTGACCTTCTCCAACAACCTTGTCTCGGTCAGCAACACCAATGAAGCGCTGACCAGCTTCACCGCCCACAACCGCGGGCTTTACCGTTTGCTGGATGCGCAGGATGGCGGTGTTTCCGAAACGGACAAGGATCGAGTTCGTCAGGCGTTGAGCGATGACCTGGCCCGTGCGCAAAAAGTGTTTGCGATCTACCGCGCCACGCCTCTGGAAGATGACGAGCGAGCCGCCGGTGACCAGTTGGAACTGATGCTGCCCGCGTACGTTTCGGGCTCTCAACAGGTTGTCGACCTGATGAAGGCGGGTAATTACGAGGCTGCCCGGACCCAGTTGAATAGCCTTTCCTCGGAAAGCTTTACCAAGGTGCGCAGCTATCTGCGGATCATGATCGATTCCAACAATCGTCAGATCAAGGAAGGCGCAGCCGCTGCTGCCGACCTGAAGGCCAGTTCGGTATTAATGCTGGAGATTGGCGTGGTGATTGCTTTTCTGGTGGCCATCATGCTCGGCGTGCTGATTACCCGCATGATCACCCGTCCTTTGGCTGTCGCAGTCGCCAGTGCTCAGCGCATTGCGGGCGGTGACCTGACCCAGCCCATTGTTTCCAACAGTGGCGATGAGGCCGGACAACTGTTGAACGCGCTGTCCGACATGCAGGGCGGTCTGAAAAACACCATTCAACAGATTGCCAGTGCCTCGGACCAGCTGGCTTCCGCTGCCGAAGAACTGAGTGCCGTCACCGATGAAAGCACCCGCGGGCTGACTCGCCAGAACGACGAAATCCAGCAGGCGGCAACGGCCGTCAATCAGATGACTGCCGCAGTGGAAGAAGTGGCGCGTAACGCGGTATCCACGTCTGAGGCTTCGAAGTCTGCTACAGACGATGCCGTCGATGGCCGTGGCCAGGTCGATCACACGGTCAAGGGCATCACCACCATGGTCCATGAGATCACCGCATCCACTGGCGCTGTGTCCGAGCTGGCCGGGCATGTCCGGGAAATCAGCAAGGTGCTTGACGTTATTCGCAGTATCGCCGAGCAGACCAACCTGCTGGCCTTGAACGCCGCCATTGAAGCTGCACGTGCTGGCGAACAGGGTCGTGGTTTTGCGGTGGTGGCTGACGAGGTTCGGGCTCTGGCGCACCGTACCCAGGCATCGACAGTGGAAATCGAAGGCATGATCAGCACCGTGCAATCGGGTGCTGACGGCGCGGTTGCGGCGATGGGCAAGAGCCTGTCGCTGGCCACCAACACGCAGGAATTGGCCCAGCGTGCGGGCGCGGCGCTGGAGAAAATCACCCAGGGTGTTGCAACCATCAACGAGCGCAATCTGGTCATTGCCTCTGCTTCGGAAGAGCAGGCCCAGGTGGCTCGCGAGGTGGACCGCAATCTGCTCAACATTCAGGACCTGTCGACCCAGAGCGCTGCAGGTGCCAACCAGACCAGCGCGTCCAGTCAGGAACTGTCGCGACTGGCCACCTCGTTCAATTCACTGGTGGCCAACTTCAAGCTGTAAGTCGCTCCCAAGAGGTATTGTCTGGCGCACGTCCTGGCCCGATCGGTTGTGAAATTCCGGTCAGGCATAAAAAAGGCGTTGCGCCCGACCGGGTCATTTCGCGCATCATAGGCGGACTCAGCCCGAGAGAGACTTTTCATGCCTGTCATTCATTACTTTCTGCGCCTGTCGCTCCCGCGAGTGTCGTTAGCCTTTCTGGCCGTGTTGTGCTCTGGTGTGTTTGCCAGTGCTGCGCTGGCTGGCGACGAAACGCAACTGATCGAATCCCTCAATGCCTATCGCAGCCAGGCACAGCGCTGTGGCGAGCAGGTGTCCACGGAACTGCCGCCGCTGACCAGCGACGCGCGTCTGGTGCTGCCGGCCAGTGGCAATCTGGACCTGCAACAGGCGTTGACGCGCGCTTCCTACCCAATGGTCGCTGTGCAGGCGATAAGCCTGTCCGGTCCGAACAATGCAGACGCTGCACTCAAGGCGGTTCTGGAGAGTTTCTGCCGCGTGGTGCTGGACCCGCAGTTCGTCGACATCGGTGTCAGCCGCGAAGGGCGAGACTGGCGTATCGTGCTGGCGCGCTCGCTGGTCGCGTCGCGTCTTGGTGACTGGCAGACAGAGGGGCAAAAGATTCTGGAAATGATTAACAATGCCCGCACTCAGGCACGTCAGTGCGGCCCACAATCCTTCGCCGCTACCACGCCGCTGGCCTGGAACCTGGTTCTGGGGACCGCTGCGCAACGTCATTCCCAGGCGATGGCCAATCAAAACTTTTTTGACCACAAGGATCGTGACGGCCGCACGCCTGGCGACCGCGCTGAACTGGCCGGGTATGTGGGGCAGCAGGTGGGCGAGAACATTGCTGCCGGCCAGGACAGTGCGCGCAAGGTGGTGGATGGCTGGCTGCTGAGCCCGGGCCACTGCGCCAATCTGATGAATCCGGATTTCCGCGAGCTGGGTGCAGCCTACGCGATGGACCCCAAAAGTGACGCAGGGATTTACTGGACGGCAATGTTCGGCACGCAGCAGTAGCGTCTAGCGCTGCGCCAGTGGCTGGCAAGCCTGGGCAGACCATTCGAAGGAGAGATGCCGGGAAGCGAGCTTCCCGGCAGAGGGGCTTAAACGCGGAATTGCCTGGTGAGACGGTTCAGGCTTGAAGCCAGGGTCGACAGTTCGGCAGTGGCGATGGCCGTCTGATTGGAACCCTCGGACGTCTGGCTGGACAGATCACGAATGCTGACCAGGCTTCTGTCTACTTCTCGAGCGACCTGAGCCTGTTCTTCAGCTGCGGTGGCAATCATCAGGTTACGTTCATTGATCTGGCTGATGGATTCGGTGATTTCGAGCAGCGCCTTGCCGGCACCATTGGCCATCTCCAGTGTCTTTTGGGCCTGAACGCTGGTCTGCTCCATTGCGCTGACAGCATTGCCGGTACCGGTCTGAATCGAGCCGACCATCTGTTCGATTTCACGGGTCGATTGCTGAGTACGATGCGCAAGTGCCCGGACTTCGTCCGCAACCACGGCAAAGCCCCGTCCGGCTTCACCTGCGCGGGCTGCTTCGATGGCCGCGTTGAGTGCCAGCAGGTTGGTCTGTTCGGCGATGGCCCGAATCACATCCAGCACCTTGCTGATATCCGTCGCCATGACGGCCAGGCCCTGTACCTCGGTGGACGTAATCTGCACCTTGGAAACCATCAGGTTGATCGCCGTGACGGTCTCATCGACCTGAGCGCGTCCGGCCATGGCGGCAGTGCTGGATTGCGAGGTCACCTCAGATGCCGATGCGGCATTACTGGCTACTTCTTCCACCGCCGCGCTCATCTCGTTAACGGCCGTGGCTGCCATTTCGATCTCGTTGGTCTGGCGCTGAATGGTGCGCGATGCGTCCTCCGTGACGGCATGCATTTCCTCGGAAGTGGCAGCCAGCTGGGTGGAGGAGTCGCCGATCAGGGTCAGGGCATTGCGCAGGTTGGCCTGCATGGTGTCAAGTGCGGCAATCAGTTTCGCCGCCTCATCAGTGCCATGCTGCGGAATATCCTTGCTCAGATCATTGGTGGCGATGCGTTGCGCGATACTCAACGAATCGCCAATCGGGCCAGTCAGGCTGCGGGTGTACATCCAGGCAAGGAGCAGCGTGGTAATGACGCCCACGGCGATGAAAATACCCACCATCCACAGCGTCTGCTGATAGGCAGTCTGAGCGGTATCACCGGCTTTCTCGGCTTTGGCGTCGTTGACGGTCCTGAGTTTCTTCAGTCCGGCTTCAACCTGATCGGCCGCGCTTTTCATTTCGCCATTGGAGGTTGCCACTGCAGCTTCCAGATTGCCGGCGGCCACCGAGGCCAGGTAGCGATCCTGTGCCACCTGATACCCGGCCTGTGCCTGGGACAATTCATCGAATGCCTGGCGTCCTTGCGGAGTCACGATCAATTTGCCGAGGGCGTCAAAATAGCCGGCGATCAGCGAGCGAGACTGCTGGATATCGCTGAGCGCCTTGGTCTTTCGATCCTGCGGTTCAATCGGATTGCGCACTCGGGCGTTGTTGCCCCGAATACTGACAAACTCCCGATCAATCGACGCGATCTGTTTCACGCTCGGAAGCACATTGGTCTCGATGAATTTTTCCGCAGCATTGAGCTCGGCGGCCTGACGCAGGGCGAGCAAGCCCAAGGCAATGATCATCAGGCAGAACACGCCGAAACAGAGCGTCGAACGAGCGGCCAGGTTAAGTTTTCGCAGGATCATAAGTGTTTCTCCGAAGGGGTAATCAGGTATCGCCCTCATTCGGATTAACTTGGCCGTAAAAGAGTAACAAAGTGTTTCAGAAGGGTTGCAATATTGGCTTTTATCAAAACCGCTTGGTTCTGTTATGCGGACTCAACGTTTCTCCATACCCAACATGAAGGTATCCACCGCGCGTTCGACCATGGCGTGAATTTCTTCGATACTCAGCGGCATGGGCGCCTGCTGGTAAAGACGAATGTCGGTTTCGGCAGTCAATAGCGAGGTCAACTGCAATGCGGCGATGTGCGGATCGGTTTCACGCAACTGGCCTTTTCGCATCGCCAGAGCCATCAGTGAGCTGACTGTCTGCAAACACTGGCTGGGACCGGACTCGTAAAACATCATGCCGATGTCCGAGTGCCCTGACTGGGCCACTACCATGCGATAGACAGCCAGTGCCTTGTCGTCATTGATGAGCACCATGAGCATGCGTTCCCCGAAACGGGTAAACAGTGTTCTCAAATTGATCGGTTTGTCATCCTGGATCGCCAACTCTGAAACCGCGTCGGCCAGATGAGCGGTGGCGAGCCTGTTAACCACGGCGATGAACAGTTCTTCCTTGGAGGGGAAGTAACTGTAGATCGTCGCCTTGGAGCCACCCATTCGCTTGGTGACTTCATTCATCGAGGCACGCTCGTAGCCCATTTCGAGGAAGACACTTGCTGCGGCATCAATGATGGCTTCGCGGCGAGCTTCAGTACGGACCTTCATTCATATCCTCAATTCTCCAGTGGGCAGATTGTGTGCAAAATTCTCTAGACTGGAACTGAACCGTTCGGTACGATTTCAGCAGACTCCGTGGAGCTTACTGGAAAAGCAGGCGCAGATAAATGCCGATGGACTGCACCCGGCCATTCGTTGCCCGAATCCATTCAAAGATGGAGTGAACAGTTCTATGACCATTATCGACTTCAACAAATCCGTCAAACGTGCTTTTCGTAGTAATACGGCAGCCGCTCCTCAGCTGGAAAAAATGCTGACCGTGATTCTGAAGACCGACGCTCCTGTGCTCATGGGGATTTGCAGTGACGGGCTGCGTAGCAACAGCAATGTAGTGGGCGGGGAATTTTACGGCGAAAACTTCAGCGGCTCGGTACTCTCCGGCGGCAGCAATACGCTGGTTGAGTTGTCATCCGAGCTTGCCTTTCTGGAAACCCGTTTCACGCTGGTCACCCAGTTGGGTGAAATGATCAACGTTGAAAGCAGGGGCGCTCTACTCGTTGACGAAGCGGGCCAGCACGACCTGCAGAACGGAGTATGGCCAATCAGCGAAGGCCATTATCAGTGCACCTGTACACCGCGCTTTCAGGTCTCTCTGGGCCCTAACGAGTGGCTGGAGAAGAGCGCATTCATCGGCAGGTTCGAATACCTGTATGGCAATGAAGCGCTGATCAGCTTTTACCGAATGAAGTTCTGATCAGTCCCTGCGAATGTCCGCGTAGCACGCCTGGGCAGGCCTGCTACGCGGCAGCCTTTTAAAACGTGACGCTGGCACTCAGGCGCGCGGTGCGCGGTTCACCCACGTTGACCTGCAACTGGCTGCCGGTGCTGGACGGGTAGTACTGCTTGTCGAACAGGTTATCCACATTCAACTGCAGGCGTGTTTTATAACCGGCCATGGGCACGTCCCAGCGTAGAAACGCATCCGCCACTGTGTAGCTGCTCATATAGAAGGTGTTGGCATCGTCGCCAGCACGTTCGCCCACATAGCGTGCGCCGCCACCTGCGTGCCAGTCGCCCAGGCCGGACGTGACTTGCAGGTGGTGGGTGAGGTACAGGCTGGCCGTATGCTTGGGGGCCTGGCTAAGACGATTGCCCTTGTTGCTTGGATCATCCAGCACTTCGGTGTGGGTGTAAGCGTAAGTGCCGATCATGTCCCAGCGCTCGGCAATTCGACCGGTCACGTCCAGCTCGATGCCTTGTGAACCTACCTTGCCAGCGGCTTCGCTGACACCCGTCACGCCAGTAGGGGTGACGACGTTTTTCTTCTCGATATCGAACACCGCAAGGTTGAAGTCTAGTTCCGGTGCCAGTGCATATTTGGCCCCGACTTCGTAACTGCGACCTTCTTCCGGGTCGAAGGTGGTGCCGTCATCGTTAACGTCATCATTGGGGACGAAGGAGCGGCTGTAGTTGCCGTACAGCGACAGGTCTTCATTGACCTTGAATACCAGGCCCGCCATCGGCAGGAATATATCGTCATTTTTGTCCAGGTTAGTGTTGCGGCTGGCGCCGAGGCCTTGGGCGATGTACTGGTCATAATGCTGATAGCGGCCGCCGAGGACCAGAATCCAGCGGTCATCGAGGTGCCAGTTATCCTTGAGGTAAATGGACGATGAAGTCAGTTGATTGCTCAGGTTGCTGTTCGCTGCGCTGATCACGCTGGGCTCTGCCAGGCTGCCATAGCTAGGCGAAAAGATGTTGAAGCCGTTCTGGGCGGTGTTGCGATAGGTCTTGCCGCGGTACTTGTCGGAGTCTTCCTGTTCGGCACCGATCAGCAGATCATGTTGCTGGCCAAACAGCTCCTGCTTGCCGATGAAGTCCCAGCTGGCATAACGCGTTTCATAATCGTAGTGGCCGCCATTGGCCTGACGCCGTAGCACGCCGCTGCTGGACAGCGTACTCGGCTGGGCAATCGAGAGGCTGTAGCGGTCGTTGTTCCAGCCGTAGGTCAGACGGGTTTTCCAGTCATCGCTGAGCTGGTACTCGAAGCGCGCGGTTGCGGTTTCGCTGATGCCGACTGTATTGGACCATTTTTCATCCAGTCGCTTGTCGTAGCTGATATTGGCAGGATGACCGCCCGTGAACACCGTGCCACGATCGAACGGGCTCACGTAATCGTTGTATTCGTAAGCCAGCGTCAGGCTGGCGCGCTCCCCGGTCCAGGACAGCGACGGCGCGACCAGCGTGTGCTGGTCAACGCCGTAGTTACGCCAGTAGTCCTCGCTCTGACGCTCGGCCACCAAGCGGTAGGCCAGCCCCGAGTCGCCCAGCGGGCCGGTGGTGTCGATGCCGAAGCTGCCGCCGCCTTCGCTGTACGCCGAGCCACTGAGCGTGGTGCTTTGCACGTATTGCGGCTGTTTGCTGATCACGTTGATCACGCCACCCGGCTCCATGGCTCCGTACAGCAGCGAGGCCGGGCCTTTGAGCACTTCAACGCGTTCGGTGGTAGCGCCGAAATTTTTCGACACCACCGAGCGCACGCCGTCACGCAGCACCGAGCCATCATCGTTGGTGCCAAAGCCACGCTTGACCAGCGAGTCCTTGGTGTTGCCAAGCGTGTTGCCCTGGCTGACGCCACTGACAAACTTCATGGCATCGTCCAGCGAGCGCACGTTGTAGTCGGCGATGGTCTGCGGTGTCACCACGTTGACCGACTGCGCTTCTTCCTTCAGCGGTACATCGCTCTTGCTCGCGGTGCTGGCGCTTTTGGCGCTGTAGCCTTCCTGTGTTTCGGTCGCGGTTGCCGACACCTGCGTGGCAGGCAGCGTTGCGGTTTCAGCTGCATGCACTGCGCCGCCGGAGAACATCGCCAGAGAAAGCGCGGACAGCAGAAAAGTGCCGGGACGGCGAGGGCATTGGAAGGAAGTGCTCAAGGGAGATGCTCTGCTAGGACGTTAATAGCAATAATTGTAATTTGATATTGATTCTCATGTAAATAAATGATTGAGGCGCCTGCCGGCTTCTTTCCCCCTGCAAACAGGGGGCGCACGGCTCAGGGCAGATTAGGTACATTGGCATCAATCCGCTTACCCATGCTGATAATGGGCTCAGGCGTATAGCCCAGGGCTTGATAGAAGGCCTGCACGCTTTCATTAAAGGTATGGATCTGCAGGTTGATCTTCACACAGCCAAGCTCCGCGAGCGCTTTTTCAGCGTGCCTGACCAGCTGGGTGCCCAGGCCTTTGCCACGCTGTTGGGGATCAACGGCAACCGAATACAGCCAGCCGCGATGACCGTCATAGCCGGCAAGGAGGGTCCCGACCACCTCGTCATCCGCTAGAGCGACGAAAAACAAATGGTCGTCGACAGCCCTTTTTTTGTCTATCGACAGGTCTGGGCGATTGTGCGGCTTTTCGTCATTGAAGACGGTCTTCCACAGTTGGATGACCGCGAGACGGTGATGCGGGTCTGAATACTCGACAATACAGTTCATTGCGAGGTCCTTTAGCCATGAATCCGAAGACTAAGGCCACGCGCCCTGCATTGTCTAACCGGCGGTCTTTGAGCCCTTGCGCTGTTTTGTCACCTGAGGCAACGATGCGGGTGTATCGAGCAGGGCGCGAATGGCCCGGCTGTAAGCGGGCTGCCCGAGCTGCATGCTGTTGTTATGCGTACCGCCAGGCACCAATAGCAGTTTCTTCGGTTCCTGCGCGGCCTCAAACAACTGTTCGCTGAAGCGGGCCGGGACATAGCGATCCTCGGTGCCATGCACGATCAGCACCGGCATATGGATGTCTGCAATCTTGTCCAGTGAGTCGAACTTCTGCGACAGCAGCCAGCGCACCGGCAGCGAGGTATTGGCCAGCGCGGTAGCCACATCGGCCAGGTTGGTGAACGTGGATTCTATGATCAGCCCGCGGGCCTGAATCGGCACATTGCCCTTTTCAGCGTCTTCGCCCAGCTCGGCAGCCAGATCCACTGCCACCGCACCGCCCAGAGAATGTCCATAAATCAGCCTGCGCTGCGGATCGGGTTGCAATTGCTTCAGGCGTTCCCAGGCGATGCGTGCGTCTTCATACACGGACTTCTCCGACGGCAGCTGGCCCATGCTTTGCCCGAAACCCCGGTAATCGATCGCCAGTATCGAGTAACCCTGCGCCTTGAGTTGCTGGATACGGAACAGCTGGCCGGTGAGGTTCCATCGTGATCCATGCAGGTACAGCACCGCCGGGGCTTTCTTGTCCGCAGCGGGCCACCACCATGCGTGGATATTCTGCGAGTTACCGAATGCCGGTGTACTGAGTTCGATTTCCTGTACATCTGCCGGCAGACCGCTGTACCAGCTGGCGGTACCGGGCTCGATGCGAAATACCAGTTCGCGCTCCTTGTGTTCAAGCACTGAGCAGCCGACGGGCAGGCCAAGGATGACGGCTATCATGCTAATCCATCTGAGCGGACGGGCTTTGAAGCGAGCCAGAGGCGAAATCGACATAAGAAGGAGAGTCCGGTCAACAAAGTGAAATAAATGCAGAATCTGCATCCGGGATGCAAGACCAGCCGACGAACGCCGGGTTACAGGATATTGCGTACCTGCGCCGGAAGGATTGATAGACCGAGGCGAGTAAAACCGGTGGCTTCAATACCTTGCGCGATGTGGCCCGAAGGCAGCCTGGACAACGACGCTCATTAGCACGTTTTGTTATTGAGGTAGCTCTTATCGATAGCTGCGGATTATGCTGTGTCGGCGAGGGCGCTGTGTTTTTGTCATCTACCGCCGCCGGATTCGCCGATCTGCCTGCTGTATTCCCGCGCTTTCTTCAATTTCTTCAAGAGGTTACCGCCTATGTTCACCTACCGTCCCCTGGAAGAAAAAGACGTCCCCCTCATCTGCGAGATGCCGCAGAATGCCGATGAGCTGTTCTATATGTTCCCCAGGGCCACGTACCCGTTGACCGCCTCGCAACTCATCGAAGCGCTTGAGACGCGTCATGATTCGACTGTCATCGAGATGGATGGCGAAGTAGTAGGGTTTGCCAACTTTTCTCTCTGCACGTTTCGCGGCCGCTGTTCGCTGGGCAACGTCATCATCGCACCGAAAGCCCGCTCCAGAGGAGTAGGGCGCTTCATGATCACCACCATGATGGGGATTGCGTTCGACAAGCACGAGGCGAGTGAAATGATCGCGTCCTGCTACAACCACAACGTCCCGGGCTTGCTGTTCTATCCGCGAATGGGGTTTCGTCCTTTCCACATCGAAGAAAAGCGCGACAAGCGTGGCGAGCGTGTTGCGCTGATTCACCTGCGGCTGTCCGGCACCGACGCAAAAGAGAACATGCAAGACACACAAGAGTAAGTTTTCGAGCGGGGCACGCACGACTCTTTTAAAGGAGCGGGCGTGCCTTGCGAGCGCAGTAACCATTTTATGTTCAACCGTTCGTCGGTCTTTATTCCTTCCGTTCACGTGCCTTTTATACGCGGCGGTTCACGCCGAGTCCCATTCTGTTGAAGAACATGAGGGTGAATCGTTTTTTCTGTGGGGGCACTCAATAAGAAAACGCGTTAAAAGGGTGATCGATATTCAGGTATGGAAGTTGCCTGAAGTGCAGCGCGCAGTGTATAACGGGTTTAAGCATCAAGTGAGTGGCGACGGATAATTGGCGGGCTGGCGCGGGCCGTTTTTAAAAAGTCATCAACAATAAAAATTATCAAAAATTTGTCACTGTCGGGACATGCTTACACACATAAGGAGATAAAGAGATGATCGCGAGTGGACTGTCCGAGTTAGAACTCAGAAGCATCGTTGAACGTGCGTTCCTGCCGTTACGCTGCACCTGTACGATTGCCAATGATCAGATGAACGTGCAGATAAGCGACCCGGTATCGGGGCGTACCCAGCGCCAGATGAATCTGCCGCTCAGCCGTATCAATACGGTTCGGGACATCTCGGCACTGGTGGCCGAGTTACGCGAAGAACCGGTAATGCCCCGTGTGGCGAAAGCGTATTACAGCGCTGCCTGATACTGCTGCACCCCGCTGATGCCCTGGCATCACGTTACCTGGCCCTGATCATCGCTGATCGGGGCCTTGTCGTTTCTAAGGGCCGCTTTATCGACCGCATTCGGCGCAGGCAGAGAGGCTAGGCGGTTCTTCATGAACGCGAACCTCTGGTGGCGCACAACCGCTTTGTGCTCGTCAAATTAACAGCGTCGAAAGAATGCTGTTTTTAGCGCAGACTATAAAAAATAAGTTGAACGCATTGAATGCGTTAATGTCAGCGAAAACTGCTCTTTTGAAGGGGCATTCAACGATTAAACGATACAAGGTCATTCAAATCATCAGGTTATAAAGCGTTCCAGGCCATTGTCGCCGCCCGCAGCCCATTTGACACCCCCGATTTTCTTTGCAACTATTCAGTTGCCCGACTTATTTTGTAACGCATTGTCACTCTTTTCAGGCTGATAAAAGCGTTGTCTTAAAAAGGGCGGTAGCATGACGCCTTCTTCCTGTCAGGTCTGAACATTGGGCCTGTGTCTGTTGTACCTAGTGTAATTTTTTGTGAAGAACACCTTCTCTAACCATGTCGTCTCATGGCGCCGTGAATGAGCGCGTGTGTAGTGTGCTGCATGTGTTTCGCCTCGAATCGTGCAGGGACGCTGGTTCGCCTTATCAATCAGGTATTCGACATCCAGAACATCTGGACTGCACCCACGTATGAAAATGACGATGGAGCATCATTATGTTTGATAACTGTATGGAAACAGCCTGCGGTTGCGTGGTGGGAGGTGCCGGGCTCGCGGGCATGGGCTTTTTGTTCTACGCCCTGAAGAGCGGCGCGATGCCCGGGCTCGCTGCCAAAGGACTGATTGTCATTGATGCAAGCGACCAGCCCGGGGCGGGTGCGCTGGGAGATTACCGGATTACTGCCAACTCGGTAGGCGATGTATTCATCGATTGCCTTCGTGATCCGGCATTGCGCGAGGTGTTCGAACCCCTTGAGTACTCGGCAGCCTATTGGCGCATCAAGGCGCAGGCACAGAGCGCGCCACAGCTGTCGGATGTGGGCCTGCTCATGGCCGAGGCAGCCAGGCTGGTGCTGGACCACATCGTGCAACGTTATGGCGTAGAAGTATGGTCCGGCACGCGCCTTGATGAGGTGATTTGCGAGGGCGACGAGTTCTGTCTGCACGTTGACAGCGTGTACGGCAAAAGAAGCGTGCGCTGCCAGACGCTGGTACTCAACCTGGGCGGGCGCCAGGATCCACAACACCTGATCGATGATCTTGCCCGGCAAGGTCTGACGCTGCCGGACACCTGCACTATCCAGAGCGCTGACCGCTTGTTGCGCATGAACGCGGTGCAGTTACGCGAAGTATTTGCCCCGGCGCTGGCCGATAACGGGCGTATCACCATCGTCGGGGGATCTCACAGCGCTTTCTCGACGCTTGAGAATCTGGCGGATGCACTGGAGTTTGCTGGCTTGCAAGAACTGTCACTGGTTCACCGGAGCAGTATCAGGCTGTTTTACGAAAGTGCTGAACTGGCGCACGCAGCCGGCTACGCATTCGACGCGCAGCTTGATGTCTGTCCGGTTTCAGGTCGGATCAACCGTTCCGGAGGCTTGCGTTACCGTGCCCTGGAGATCGGGCGCGAAGCGCTGCAAAGTGGCCGCGTAGGCAAAACCGGCGTGCACGTGCAGATGGTGCAGACACTGGGCGGACGCCCCGATGAACACGAGCAGGCACGACGTGTCCTGGCTGACTCGACTGTGATCGTGCAGTGCTCTGGTTATCAGCCCGTGTTGCCCAGACTGAAGGATGCCGATGGCAACCTTGTCAGCTTGCGCGAGGCCAAGGGGGGACTCGACTCGGACGCTGGCGGCTGCCCGTTCGACCAGCACGGTCGTCGAATCAAGGGCCTGCATCTTTTCGGTCTGGGCGCCGGACTGGGCGTAGACCCGCAATTGGGCAGCGAACCCGCCTTCGACGGCCGGATATACGGCGTCTGGCAGTTTCATCATGATGCCAGCCGAGTGGTACTGGAGGCGGTCACGCGCAGGCTCGCTCATCAACCTGTAGCTGCCGAGACGTTCATTTCGGAGGGGTTCATGCAGGCGGCTTTAGGCCTTCAGGCCGGTTAGGCCGGTGCAGCAGAGAAGCGCAGAATGGCGGCCATAAAAAACGGCGTCCCAGGGACGCCGTACGGCCGGTCTGCCAATAAACGGCAGATCAGCATTGAATAAGGGGGTGGTGCGGGAATTATTGTGGGTCCTGGTTGGGAGCCAGTTCTGCCTGGATACGTTTGTAGATTTCTTCACGATGCACTGAAACATTTTTAGGTGCATTGATGCCCAGGCGGACTTGAAGCCCTTGAACGCCAAGAATCGTGACGGTGATCTCGTCACCGATGTTTATGCTTTCGCCTACTTTGCGAGTGAGTATCAACATAATCTTTTCCTTGATGGCCTCTTGAAAACGCCTCTCTCAAGAGGCTGGCGTTTGCCTTTGCGTGGTGATTGTTGCCGAGTGCATCCAAATGCATCCGTCTTATGACGTCGCACAGGTGAATTAAATTCCCTCGGTTCATTTTCTTGTCATCGAGATTTGCATCCCGGATACGACGAGTGCGCCAATTCTGCCCGTTTCGACGTGAAAATGCCCGTATTTACTGGCGTCATATAAAAAGTAACGTCAGCCGCTGCACCGTTCAGGGTCGTCATCGTCTCGGTCGACGGTGCTGCTCAAGCCATTTCGATATGAGTACAAGCGTAGGCACGACTTCACCAGATTGCCCGGGCTTTCTGAAAATTCAAATGAAAGTGGCGAACGAGTGTGTAGGAAGGGGCTGCAGATCACCGTAGTGTCCACGCTGATGCGGTGTATTGCGGGGGGGCTGGGAAGGGTGATGCACAGGCGTGAGGCGGGGCCAGGCGTTCGCGGGCTGCAGCTCCCGCGAAGGCCTGGTCCGGGGTTTACACCGCCATCGACAACAGCATGATGAAAATCAGGCCGACGACCGAGAGGATGGTTTCCATCACTGTCCAGGTCTTGAAGGTCTCGGCAACGGTCATGTTGAAGTACTGCTTCACCAGCCAGAACCCGGCGTCATTGACGTGCGACAGGATCAACGAACCGGCACCGGTTGCCAGCACCAGCAGTTCGCGATTGACGCCTGGAATCAGGCCGACCACCGGCGCTACGATGCCGGCACCGGTAATGGTTGCCACCGTCGCCGAACCGGTTGCGATGCGGATGACCGCCGCTACCAGCCAGGCCAGCATGATAGGGTTGATCTGCGCCTGCACAGCCATGTGCCCGATCACGTCACCGACGCCACTGGCCACCAGCATCTGCTTGAAGCCACCGCCTGCGCCCACGATCAGCACGATTGCCGCCACCGGAGCGAGACTCTGGTCCAGCAGCTTCATGATCTTGCTGCGGTCAAACCCGCGCGCGGCACCAAAGGTGTAGAACGCCAGCAACAGCGCGGCAAGCAGGGCGGTGATCGGGTGACCGATCAGATCCATCCAGATGCGGAACATGTTGTTTTCCGGCAATACCACGTCGGCCAAGGTCTTGAGCAGCATCAGGAAGACTGGCAGCAGGATGGTCACCAGCGTGATGCCGAAGCCTGGCAGGTTGTCAGTGCTCGACTCCTTGGCAATCTGGTCCATCAGTTCCTTGGACGGCGTACCGGGGATACTTTTGGAAATCCAGTTACCGAAGATCGGGCCAGCGATGATGGCGGTTGGCAGAGCAACGATCAGTCCGTAGAAAATGGTCTTGCCGATGTCTGCACCGAAGATGCCGATGGCCAGCAACGGACCCGGATGCGGTGGAACCAGACCGTGCACGGCTGACAGGCCTGCCAGCAGCGGAATGCCGATCTTGACGATGGGCACGCCGGTACGTCGCGCGACAATGAACACCAGCGGTATCAGCAGGACAAAACCGATCTCGAAGAACAACGGGATGCCCACCAGGAAGGCAGAGAACATCATTGCCCAGTGCACTTTCTGCTTGCCGAAGGTGCGTATCAGCGTTTGCGCAATCTGGTCTGCGCCGCCCGAGTCGGCCATCAGCTTGCCGAGCATCGTGCCCAGGCCAAGGATGATACCGACGAAGCCCAGTACGCCACCGAAGCCGTCCTGGAAGGATTTCATGACTTTTTCGACCGGCATTCCCGAGGTCAGGCCAAGAAAGCCTGCCGCCAGGGTCAGCGCGACGAAAGGGTGCACCTTGAAGGTGGTGATCAGCAGCACCAGGCCGACGATGGTCACCAAGGCATCGACGAGCAGGAACGTCTCATGGGTCATACCGAACATGGGTGTCTCTCCGGTTTATTGTTTTAAGGAACTGTTAACAGCGCCGACTTCAATCGTGTGTGCGCAAGACAGCGCTGTCTTTTGCACTCACACCTTTATCAGGCGTGAGAGCCTTTCCACCATGCTGCGGCTTGTTTGCCGATGACATCGATAGGCTGGGACGCGTCCACGATCAATGTCAGCGGTTCGCCATAGGGCGGTTCGAGGGTCGCGAACTGGCTGTCCACCAGGCTGGCGGGCATGAAGTGCCCAGGCCGGTGCGAGCAGCGTTCGCTGGCGAGTTCCTTGCTGAGTTCCAGAAAAACGAAACCCAGGCCAGGCACCGCATCACGCAGGCGCTGGCGATAAATGAGCTTGAGCGAGGAGCAGGTCAGCACCGGGTGTTCACCGTTGGCGAGGGCGGCAGCCATCTCTTCGCCCAGGCGGGTCAGCCAGCCGGCACGGTCTTCGTCGTTGAGGGGGGTTCCGGCGCTCATCTTTTCGATGTTGGCCGGTGGATGGAACGCGTCGCCTTCGATCAGACGGCCGCCGCTGTTCAGGGCAATCTCGGCACCCACGGCGCTTTTGCCGCAGCCAGACACACCCATCACCACAAGGGCGGAAATAGCAGTATTCGCAGTTGTCACAGTAGGCACCTCATCTGGAGACAGCGCTGTCTTCTTTCGGGTGGACATGAGTCCCAGCCCGGACTGTTCCAGTTATTTGTCGTTGTTTTGGGCTCATCAATAAGCATGGGAGGCTGTTCTCCGCGGGACCCGAACCGGGCAACCCCTGTGAAACCAGCGATAAAGCATTGTCACGTTCCATGAGACAGCGCTACCTTATGGGGCATTCGACACATTTGGCAACCCTTATGTTAGTTGGCAACGCATGATACGCATTGGTTCCCGCTCTACCGGTCGCCCCACGCTCAATGAAGTGGCGAAGCTGGCTGGTGTCTCTCCGATCACCGCCTCGCGTGCGTTACGCGGTATCAGCACCGTGGCGCCTGAACTTGTGGAAAAGGTCCGTGCTGCGGCGCAGGGCCTGGGTTATGTAGCCAACCCGGCCGCCAGGGCACTGGCTTCTTCCTGCAGTCAGACCGTCGTGGTGCTGGTGCCGTCACTGTCCAACCAGTTGTTCATCGAGACGCTGGAAGCCATTCAGGACGTGTTGCGCGTGCGGGGCCTGGACGTGGTCATCGGCAACTACCATTACTCACCTGACGAGGAAGAGAAGCTGCTGCGCAACCATCTGGTCAATCGCCCGCGCGGTATTCTGCTGACCGGTTTCGACCACACGGCAGCGTCTCGCCAGATGCTTGAAACCAGTGGCATACCCTGCGTGCACATGATGGAACTCGACACCCGCCTGGGCGCCTATTGCGTCGGGTTCTCGCAACAACAGGCCGGTGCTGAAGCCGCGCGTCACCTGCTCGGGCGTGGCCGCCGTCGGCTGGCGTACATGGCCGCCCAACTCGACCCTCGTGTACTGCAACGTGGCGCCGGGTTCCGTCGGGTGCTGGAAGACGCCGGGCTGTTCGACCCCGCGTTGCAGGTCTCGACACGCCAGGCCTCGTCGATCGGTCTGGGCGGGGAGTTGTTTGCGCGCCTGCTTGACCAGCATCCGGATGTCGACGGGGTATTTTTCTGTAACGACGACCTGGCACAAGGCGCCGCGCTGGAGGCCTTGCGCCTGGGCGTCACGATTCCCGAACGAGTCTCTCTGGTGGGCTTCAACGACCTGCCGGGGTCCGCGCACATGGTGCCGCGCCTGACCTCGATACGCACGCCCAGAGAAGAAGTCGGGCAGCGCGCTGCGCAGGTATTGCTGGGCCTGCTTGACGGGGTCACCCAGCAGCCTCTGGTGGATCTCGGCTTTGAGCTGGTGGTGCGGGAAAGCTCTTGAGGATTTTCCCCGGCCAATTCTCGCGAGCCTTCTCCGGGTCATTGCGCTGACCAATGGTAATGGCGCTCTGCGGGCTCGATGCCTTCGGGCTGGAGTGCCCGACCGCGCTGTCCTGCACTGCCAGCGATACCCTCATTCGAACGGTTCCGGCACATTTTGACTGTCATTTCTGACAGTACCCATCCCCCCGTGTTGAGTATTCAATGACCCTATGTTTTTGGCTCGGAGCGGCATAAGTGTCTTGGCCGCATCGTTGGATGACGGGGATATATCTTCTTATCTATTCCCCGTTCTGGCGGTCTTACAAGACCTATTGAAGGATCAGAGAAATGCAAAAAAAAGCATCTCAGAACGTTAGAGCCTTGACGCATATCGCTGACCCCGTCGGTTCGGGTGTGCCCTTGGACATCGCGTGGCTGACCGGCATTATCCCCCTGGGCTTTGTACCCGCACAGATCGCTATCAGCCCTGATGAAACCACGTTGTATGTCGCCCATGAAAGTGGCCGGGAAGTCAGTGTGGTCGACATCGCCAGTGCCAGCGTAACGGGCGCCATCAAGCGGGCAGGGGCCGGCGCGATTACCCTGAGCCCCGATGGTAAAAGGCTTTACACCATTGGCCAGAAAAGGTGCTACGTGGTCGATACGCGCCTGCGCGAAGTGATCAGGATACTCCCGGCAGCCAACGTCAACAGGATCCTGTGCAGTGCCGATGGCCGTTTTATCTGCCTGTCCTTTCAGAATGCGCTCGGCGGTTTGATTCGCCTGATCGAGACCGAGAATTACACGGTCGAAAACGAGTTCGATCTGGGCGCCCTGACCAACGCATCGCTGGCCCTCGGGATCAGTCCGTTGAACGACAGGTTTTACGCGACCATGCTGGTTGATCGCACCGCGCCTACCGATGTTCTTGCGATCAGCAAGGTCGATTACCTGCAGCATGACATTACCGGGTTTTCCGACCCACGTTCGATGGCCTTCAGTTCCGATGGCGCCTGGCTGTATGTCGGCGGCATCGACGAGGTCTACATCGTCGATGCCGCGACCAATAAAACCTTCTATCGGGAAAAAATCGGCACGCAGGGTTACCCGGTGAAAGTCATCGGCGTGACACCGGATGACCGCTATGTCTACGCAATCTACACCTGTAATTACGACGTTTACCGGATCGATACGGTGAAGGGCATCGCCACCTGCATTGCCTACTTTCCGTCGGTAGGCGGCGCTGTACTCAACAAGACCGGCACGTATATCTATTCCAGCCATCCGGACATGAGCTGGATCTCGATCTACCGGCTATGAAGACTCCTGCAGTGGCCTGGCTTGCGTGTGACCAGCCGGGCCGCCCGTCAGTCGGCGTCAAGTGCTGCGACACCGGCCTTGGCGACCTGAGCATCCTGTTCGGCTTTCACGCCTGAAACCCCCAGCGCACCGATTACCTGGCCGTCGACGATGACCGGCACACCGCCTTCCAGGGAAGTCAGCAGCGGAGCACTCAGGAATGCAGTGCGCCCGCCATTGACCATCTCTTCGTAACCCTTGGACTCACGTTTGCCGAGTGCCGAGGTGCGGGCTTTTTCGATC
>Ga0308164_10000870_pt1 | contig 40570 bp, 33 predicted proteins | sample PhyTR2_FD_201031 | JGI IMG/M metagenome (GOLD analysis project Ga0308164, IMG submission 201031) | Phyllosphere microbial communities from UC Gill Tract Community Farm, Albany, California, United States - DLSLT.R2 | ecosystem: Host-associated > Plants > Phyllosphere > Unclassified | place: USA...
AAAGGCCCGATTCTTGTATGGCTACCCGATCCCGAGGCAATTTCTTTGGTGACTTTCTTTTTTGCCCGAAAAGAAAGTTACCGCGGGTGTGGGGCGGCGCAAGCCCCGCCTCCACCTTCCGTAGGAATAGAAGAAGTAAACAAGCCGAAGGCAGTCAGGCGTTACCCCCACCCGTAGGAAATAATTGAAGAATCAAACAAACCGAAAGCAGTCAAAAACCCCCTAATAAGAGGAAAAAATCACCGCCCCCCTTGCTCAACCCGCTGAACCAACGAAGTGTCATACCCCATAGCCGCAACCCGAGACAACAAAGCCTGATACTGCACCTCAGGAATAGCAGGCGTCCGAGCCATAATCCAAACATAATCCCGCTTATCCCGAGCAACAATCGTCTGCCCATAATCCGGACTCACATACGAAATCCGATAATCCGCCTTGATCGGCCAGACAAACTGCACCCCCCAGATCGCCTTGTCGTCCGCAGACACAAACCCACGCGACCCCATCTGCTTCTGATCCCCATCCCCCTTGCGATAACGAAAATCGATATCGATCGTCCCATCGGACTCGAGTCGATAGGTCTCCACAGAGTTACGAGCCCCCCGTTCCGGATAGGTCGGAATATTGGCAATCACGAACCAGGACCCCATATACCGGGGAATATCCACGTCACTCGCCAGCGGCACAGGCGTCTCCGGCTTGCGTGAGCCGGCCGCGCAGGCGGCAAGAAGTGCGACGGTGGCGAAGCCGAGGCCCGCAGCGGCGGCCAGGCGAAGATGGTGTTTGTTCATCACTCCACCTTAGAACCGCCAACCGCTCCCCCACGTCGTCCCCTGCCCGCCGCCGCTGTAGGGCCTGGCCGTACGTCCCTCAGCCGTAGACAGCCACCACGTGGTCCGTGAGCAGGTCGCACAAGCGCTTCTGCGCCCAGATCGGCGTAAAGGTATGGTCCGCCCCGGCCACTACCTCGAAGCGAAAGTGCTCCGGCCCGCGGATGCGCGACGCCCGCTCGCCCAGGTAGGTCTGCACCTCGTCCAGCCCGCCATCGTTGGCGCTGAACACCATGAAAACCTGCACCCGCCGCTGCAGCAGGCCGCGAAACAATCCCAGCACGTCGGTCGACGTCTGCTGCTGCTCGGGCGTCAGCGCCACCTTGCCGGCCAGCGCCGCCTGCACCCCGCGGGTGACGCGCTTGCGCAGCAGTTTGCTGACGCCGCCGACGATCCATTTCACGTCCACGTCGCCCCGCGCCACCCGCGCCCAGGTGCCCCGGTCGAGCAGGCGGCTGCGGTAGAAACCCAGCGAGCGGATGTCGCGGCGACTGTTGGGGTCCAGCGAATCCCCCTCGCGCCAGTTGAAGGCCTGCGGATTGATCAGCACGATGCTGCCGACCGAAGGCTCGGCAACCGCACCACGGAAAGACAGGTAAGCCCCCGAGCACAGCCCGACCAACACCACCTTCTCCACCCCGAAGCGGGATTTCAGGTGGTGGATGGCCTCGTGCACCTCCCCCAGCGAATGGCGCGCGAACAAGTGGTTGTCGCGCTGGCCGGGCGCCGCGGGGCTGTCGCCCACACCGCCGATGTCCAGCCGCATCGACAGAAAACCCAGCCCGGCCAGCACCCGGCCGTGCGCCACGTTCATGCGGTTGGGACCGATGTGGTGATTGCTGCCGGTACTGACGAAGACCACCGCCGTGCGGCCGCGTTCGCCCTGCGGCACGACCGGGCCCGACAGGATGCCGAACAGGTTGCCGTGGGCGCCGAATCGCAGGGGGGTGTCGCGTACCTCGACGCCGCCGGCGCCGCGCGTCGGGATCACGGCGTCGCCCGTGTCGACGGCGGCGGCCGGTGCGCCGGCCTGCAACGCGTGGCGCTGCTCCAGCCACTCGCGGATTTCCGTCAGCGCGGCCTCGGGAACGACGGCGTCGAAGGTGTCGCGCATCATGGCCGCGTAGCCGCCGACCTCGGTCGTGGTGACCGGGCAGCCGATCTTTTCCAGGTGCCGGGTCAGCTTGCCGTTCTGCGGGATGTCGTCGCGCTGCAGCATCAGCACTTCGCGCGGCGACAGGTTGTCGGCGGTCGCCAGGGTCGTGAGGTCCATCGCCGCCAGCGCCTCGAGGGTCGGCGGTGTCATCAGGTAGCCGCCGGATTCCTCGCCGGCAGGCGATTCGTCGGGGCCGGCGAGCGTTTCCTGGCTGCCGTCCACGCTGCGCATCATGCGCATGGCGCGGGCCTCGCGCAGATAGAGATTGCCCGAACTGAAAGGCGCCCAGGCGACGACGCTGCCGGCCCGCGCCGCGGCGCCGCCGGCCGCGACGGCCGCCAGCGCCAGCGTCGCGCCCATGCGCACGCCGAACAGGCTGGCGCGCGTGGCGCCGCTGTAGCGCAAGCCGGCGGCCATGGCGCTGGAGACGCCGTCGGTCCAGGCCTGCACACGCGCCGGGTCTTCGTCGCCGCCGGCCGAATCGCCGGTGCCGGCATGGTCGTAGCGCAGCACCGCGAAGCCGGCCTCCGCCAGGCGCATCGCCAGCAGGCGGTAGTGGCGGTAGGTGCAGATGGCGTCGTAGCCGATGGGGTTGCACATCAGCACCAGGCAGTCGCGCCAGCGGCCGGCGCCGTCGGGCACGGCCGGCGGGTGGTACCAGCCGAACATCTGCCCGCCGTCGGGGCCGAAAACGACCGGTTTCGGATCGGGTACTGAAGTCATGAGGATGTCTCCGGCGCGGCGGCCGGCGTGGGCACCGTGCGTTCCGCGCCATTGGCGGGCTGAAGGCTGGCACGCAGGCGGCTGCCCGGCACGCGTGCGACCAGCGTGACGGTCTTCTCGCCGCCGGGCGCCAGGTGGAAATAGTTGTGGTCGATGTCGAAACCCGGCGCGTCGATGGCCACGCCCTGTGCGAAACGCGGGCAACGTACCGTCATCCGGTAGTGGTCGGGCGCGGTCGCCACGAAGGTGGCGGTGAGGCCCAGGCCGGGCTGGACCGCGAATCCGTGGCCCAGCGGAAAAAAGAAGTCCGACCCCAGTTCGGCGCCGGTCGCGGTGTCGCGCAGCACGGCGTGCGCCACGTCGTGCCCGGCGGGGCCGAAGCGGTAGGTGTAGGTGCTGTCGGTGAAGTGGCCGAACAGGGCGTCGCCGCGCACGGTGGCGCTGCCGTGGGCCGGCACCGTCAGCGCCCGCCGGCCCTGGGCGACGGCTTTTTCGCCGTGGCGGTACAGGGTGAGTTCGACCTCCGCGTCGATCGGGCCGGCGCGGTCGTTCACCGCATGCAGCGCCAGTCCGTTCACGCCTTCGTCGGTGAGGTACAGGCCGACCGGCGCCATGGCGCGCCGCAGGTAGTACCAGGCGGCCTTGGGCGTGCCGTAGGCGTCGACGACACCCCAGCCGGCGCCCGGCCACAGGTCGCGCAGGAACCACACGATGGCTCCGGCGCAGCCCGATCCGTGGCGCCGCCATTCGGCCAGCGCCCGCGCCATCGCCTCGCCGCTGGCCAGCCGGCTCAGGTGCAGGTAGCGCGCCATGTCGGCGTAGCGCAGCCGCATCGGATCGACGCCGAAGAGCTGCGCCAGGTAATGGTCGCGCACGTCGTCGAAGTCCCAGCCGGCGCTGCTGTCGCGCGGCACGCGGGCCTTCCAGCGCGGGTGGTGCACGGGGGACTGGCCGTCTGCCAGGAAGCGGTCCAGCGTCTCGGGCTCGGGCACGTTGGCGAAGGCCAGGCATTCGGAGGTGAAACGCACGCCGGCACGCCGCGCGTCGGACGTCGGCTGCAGGTAGGCGCCGACGCCGAAATAATGCGAGGCGCCGGAATCGACCTGGAAAGGCAGCACGCCGCCGGCCGGGCTGGAGGGCCAGTAGGGCAGATCGGGCCGCAGCTCGGTGCCGATGGCCGGCAGCACCTCGCCGAACAGGCGGTTGCGCCACAGGGGCTGTTCCAGGCCGAGCATGGCGGCCTGCTGCTCGATCTCGCTGTTGCCGCAGAGCAGGCCCAGGCTCGGCGAATGGCGGGTGCGCGCCAGGAACTGCCGGGCCTCGGCCTCGACGCTGGCGACGAAGGCCGGGTCGTCGCCGGGATAGTCCATGTTGGCGAACATCCAGTCGTGCCACAGCAGGATGCCCAGTTCGTCGCACAGGGCGTAGAAGTGGTCGGCCTCATAGAACATGGTGCCGCCGACGCGCAGCATGTTCATGCCGGCGTCGCGTGCCAGTCGCAGGGTGGCGCGGCAGGCGGCCGGGTCGCCGACGAGGGTGAGGATGTCGGTGGTGGTCCAGCAGGCACCCCGGCAGAACACCGGCACGCCGTTGACGGCCAGGGCGAAGTCGTCGCCCTCGCTGTCGAGCCGCAGGCTGCGGAAACCGGTCCTGCCGATGGCCTGGTGGTGCGCCGTGCCGCCCTGCTCCACCACCAGCGTCATCTCGTGCAGCACCGGCTCGCCGTGGGTGTGCGGCCACCAGCGCGCCACGCCGGGCAGCGTGGCGGTGCCGGTGGCGCGCCACAGGCCGTCCTGGTCGCAGGTCAGATCGAGCGGGGTTTCGACATCGCCGACCCGCAGCAGCGCGGAGGGCGGCGCGCCGTCCGCCAAGCGCAGCAGGCCGTCGAAACGCAGCGTGCCGGTATCGCCTTCGAGCTGCGCGAAAGCCTCGTGCCGAAGCCAGTCGACCACGCCCTGGCGCAACAGCCGCACCGGCTTCCACGGGCCGATGGCGGGCGCGGCCGGGCTCCAGCCGGGAATGCGCCCGAGCAGGCTGGCACGCACCCAGCGCAGTTGCTGCTGCTCGACCAGGCGGGTGCGCCAGCGCGGGCGGGGCCGGCGGGCGGACAGTGCCTGCTGCACCGAGGCGAAGCGGATCAGCAGCTCGCTGCCGGGCGCGCGCAGGCGGCCGGTCACGTCCACCCGGTGGGCCAGGAACATGTTGTCCGAACGCAGGATGGACTCGCCGTCCAGCCAGCATTCGGCCAGCGTGGCCAGGCCTTCGAACGACAGCCATGCGGGGCCGTCGTCACCGGCCCCGTCGATGCGGCAGCGGTACCAGACGTCCTGCGTGTCGAGCGAAGGCAGCCGGTCGAAATCGGCCCGGCCTGCGGCGAACAGCGCGGACATCGCGGTGCCCGGCACGGCAGCCGGCAGCCAGTTTGCGGCGGCGCCTGCGAGCGAGGCGGGATCGGTGGCGGCGCCGGCCGTCAGCACGGCCATCTGCCAGTCTGCGGCCAGCGGAATGGCGAGGCTCATGGAACGGTCGGGCCCTCAGGCGTATTTTTGCTGCAGGCAGGCGATGGCCGTATCCCAGGCGGCGGACATGTCGTCCAGCAGTTCCTGGCAGACCGGCGCGCGGCCGGTGTTCACCGCGCGGGCGGTCTTCAGCAGCAGCGCCTTGGAGCCGGCGGATATTTCCTGGAAAGCCGCCTCGGCCGGCGCCAGGCCGGTTTCGCCGGAAGCGCTCAGCCAGGCCATGTAGGTGGCCGCCAGCTCGAAGTTGCTGCCCAGTTGCCGCATGGTGGCGAAGGCGTAGCGGTGATAGAAGGGCAGGCCCTCCTGCTGCAGCCACGCCACGTCGTGCGGATACCGTTCGGCGAAGCGCCTGACGGGGTTGGCGCCGGGCCGGCGCGCCAGGTGCCGGCGCAGCAGTTGCAACGACTGGGCGATGAGTTCCGGCATCGGACGCACGCGCCGGCGGTCCACCCGCACGAACTCCGCGAAGAAGGGCATGTAGCCTGCGTCCTGCGGGTAGCCCAGCCGGAACAGGTGGGTGAAGTCGTCGCCCTCCAGCTCGTAGTAGCCGGCGTTGTGGAAATAGCCCAGCCGCCGTTGCGCCACGTCCAGCGCATTGATGACGATGGTGCTCTTGGTGTGCTGCTCGTGGTAGTCGGTGCCGGCGGTGTCGGGCATCCACCAGGCATCGGCCTCGGTGATCACCAGCTTGCCTTCGGCCAGGTGGTGCTGCGCGTGGTCGAGGATGTTGCCGCGCCACACGTTGAGCTCTTCGACCTCGATGTCGTAGAGATCGGTCAGGTCCCGGTGCGGCGGCTTGTAGAAGGTCCACTGGTCGCCTTCGAAGCCGAGCGCCACGGTGAAGGCCAGCATCGCCTCGGGCTGCAGTCCGAGCGCGTGCAGCACCTCGATCCAGATATCGGCGTAGCAGTTCTTCTGCACCCACGCGTTGTCTTCGCGGTGCAGCGGATGCACCGGGTAGCCGGCCGCCTTCAGGGGCAGCACGGAGACCCTGCCAGCGTGGGCCTCGGCCGGCACCGCGCTCATGGCCAGAGACGTGCGCGCACCGCCTCGGGCCAGGCAGCGGGGTCGAACCCGTGGTGCTTGAACAGCGCCATGCACACCCGCTCCAGGCCGAAGCCCAGGCAGGCGGTCTGCGCCAGTTCACCATTGAACTGGTTGATCTCGAAGGTCTTCGAGAAATAGTCCTGGTGGTAGTTGAACGAGCAGACGGCGGTCGGCTTCTCTTCGGAGATGACCGGCACCACCACCTCGAACTTGAGCTTCTGCTCGCGCTGGGCGTTGGCCAGGATCTTGCCGACGCGACCGAAGAACGGGTCGGTGGCGACCTCTTCGTGGGCCGGCAGGCCCAGCGAGCGCAGCAGCTCGAGGCCGCGCTGCAGCCACATGTCGCGCCACTCCAACACCTGTTCGGGCGAGCCGACGCGCACGAACTCGCGCACCCGGAAGGCCTGCATGCGGGTCGGCTCCTCGGAGGGTTCGTGGCGGAACACCCAGTGCGTCATGTCGACCAGCCGGCCGCCCTCGGGCAGGGTGCCGGTGAAGCTGGGATAGACCGGGTAGCAGGCGGCGGGAATCAGCACCACGCCGGTTCGCGCCATCAGGTCGTCGTAGTCCTCGCCGTCGGCGATGCGCTGGACCAGCCTGGGATGGTCGGCGGCGCTGCCGCAGAAGCACACCACGCCCATCGCCAGTTGCGGGAACGACTTCATGTAGCCGCTCTTCTCGAACACGTTGCGCGCCAGCGTGGGCGGGAAGGTGAACTTCTCGGCGCCGTCGTCGGCGGCGAGGGTGCCGACCAGCGCGTTGAAGCGCTCCAGCACGTCCTCGAACACCGCGTTGCGGCCGAACACGCCGGGCTCGCCGGAAGGCACGATCAGGCCGTGCGAAACCAGGCCGTCGTAGAGCGATTTGGAGTCGTATTGCATGGGTTTCAGGTGTCTTTGTAGACGAGCAGCATCGAGGCGCTGCGGGCGTAGATACGGTCGTTGCCCACCATCAGCTGGGCCGAGTGGGCGTCGCGAAGATGGCGGCCGAGGCTGAACTTGCTGTCGTTCTTGTAGCCCATGATTCCGCAGATGAGCAGTGCTTCGTGCACCACCTGCACCATCAGCGTGGAGCAGGAAATCTTGAGGTTGTTCATCTTCAGCGCGAAGCCGATGGTCAGCAGCGACTCGTTGCCTTCCTCGGTGTCCTGCAGCTCTTCGCAATCGCGCGCCACGTCGTGCACGTTGGAGCGCATCGACTGCAGCGTGTTGGACAGCTCGGCCAGGCGCAGCGCGGTCGGCGGCACGGTGCCGGGATCGCGCCGGGCCGCGGCCCGCACGAAGGCCGCCGCGCGCGACATGGCGTCGCTGGCGATGCCCAGCCACAGGCCGGACCAAAGGATGTGCGAGTACGGCACCATGGTCTGGCTCGAGGAGTCGGCGTAATCGCCCGGCAGGATCTGCACGGCGGCGCCCGCCGAGCGGAACTTGAAGCCCGGGCTGCAGGTGCCGCGCATGCCCAGCGTGTCCCACTGCGAGGTCTGCTCCAGCGTGAACTGGCCGCGCCGGGCCAGCACCATCACCTGGTCGCTGCGGGCGGCGCCGGCGTCGCGGCGGCAGGTCACCAGCAGGTCGTCGGCGTGCGCGCCGTACGAGATGGTGGTGGCGTCCTTGTTGAGCACGAAGGCGTCACCGTCGATCTCCACCGCGCAGAGGCTGGAGCGGGTGTCGCCGCCGATGCCGACCTCGGAGGTGATGGAGCCGATCAGCAGTTGCCGCTCCACCAGCTCGCGGCAATAGCCGCGGAAGTATTCCGAGCCCAGCCCGTGGCGCACGATGCACGCGACCTGGATCTGGTGCATGGCGAACACCATGGCGGTGGCTGCGCAGTACTGGCCGAGCGCGGTGCAGATGGCGGTCAGCTCGACCATCTTCATGCCCATGCCGCCCAGCTCGACCGGGACCAGTGCCGACAGGAGCCTGGCTTCCTTCAGCGCGGCGATGGATTCGACCGGGAATCGTGCGTTGCGGTCCACGTCGGCGGCGTGCACCGCGGCGACCTCGCTGCCGATGCGGTGCGCCAGTTTGGCGCTGGCGCCCTGGGATGCATCCCTGCTGCTGCTGCTCATGGCTAAACCTTTTTGCTGCCGACGGACGGGCCGCGGAGGATGCTCAGGCGGTCAGTTCTTCGACGGCTTCGCGGATGCTGGAAATGCTGCCGAACACGCCGCGCTTGAGCATGCGGTCCGGGAACTCGATGTCGAACTTGCCTTCCAGCGCCAGCATCACGTTGACGCTGGCGTGCGAGGTGAGGCCCGCCTGGTACAGGTCGGCCTCGTCGGCCAGGCCCGCAGCGTCGGTGGAGAGTCGTCCGTGGTCCTTGAGGATCTGGCGAATGTCGTCGCGAATGTTGTCGGTAGTGCTCAATTTCTCGTCCCAAATATTGCCGAATCAGCGATTTCTAACCTTTGCTTACTTTGGAGTCTAGTGCAGCGTCATGGCGATTGCCCAGGATCCGACCGATTTCAGGGGTTGACCGTGGCGGCTACGACGGCCACCGCCATGGAGGCTTCGTGGCTGAGGCTGAGGGAGAGGTGGGTGATTCCGGTGCTGTCGGCGAGCAGGCGCGCCGCGCCGTGAAGTTGGAGCTCACACCAGCCGCCGGGCATTTTGATGACTTCGATGGATGGCCAGGGGATGCCGCCGTCGAGGGGGCGGAGGACTTTCATGCAGGCTTCCTTGGCGGCGAATCGGGCGGCGAGGCGGCGGGATTGTTCGGCGCCGCCCTGTTGGCAATAGTCGATTTCCGCTGGGGTGAAAACTCGGTTTAGGTAGAGGTGGCCGAAGGTGCGGACGGATTCGGCGATGGTTTCGACGTCTACCAGGTCGGTTCCGATGCGGGTATGGGGCATGAGTGGCTTTTGTGCGGGGGGGGGGTCGCATTATCGAGAATGCGGTGCTCTCGATTGGTGGTTTGTGGGTTGCTGTTGGTCGGATTGGATTGGTTATTTCTTTCATTCCTCCGGTGGGTGGAAGATTACCTTTTACTGCCTTCGGCTTAGTTACTTCTTCTATTCCTACGGAAGGTGGAGGTGGGGCTTACGCCGCCCCACACCCGCGGCAACTTTCTTTTCGGGCAAAAAAGAAAGTCACCAAAGAAATTGCCTCGGGATCGGGTAGCCATACAAGAATCGGGCCTTTGCTTCGCTCGGCCTGGGGAATATGCCATCGAACACCCATATCCCGACGACTTGAGCATGCCTGATATACCCTCACCGCTCCCGACAGGCCAAGAGTCCAGACCAGGCACGAACCACGGCCCCGCCGCCGCACAACAAGCACCACGCCTATTCGGCCGCACCGCCCACCGATCGCGGCCAATAGGCACGGGTGATTATTGAGCACACCGCCCGCCGATCCCAGGCTGCGTGTGGATAATCGCCGCCCTGCATTATCCCTGAAGGCCAGAGCGATTAAATCGACGCAGTCTGGACTATTGGCCTGTCGGGAGCGGTGCTGTGACCTGAGGCATGCTCAAGTCGTCGGGATATGGGCCTATTGATGACATATTCCCAAGGCCGAGCAAAGCAAAGGCCCGATTCTTGTATGGCTACCCGATCCCGAGGCAATTTCTTTGGTGACTTTCTTTTTTGCCCGAAAAGAAAGTTACCGCGGGTGTGGGGCGGCGTAAGCCCCACCTCCACCCTCCGTTAGGAGTAGAAGAAGTAACCAAGCCGAAGGCAGTAAAAGGTAATCCCCCAACCAAGAAGCAGTAAAAAGAATTACCCAATCCGAAGACAGTCAAGAGTTAACTCTTCCACCAAAAGCGTTATAGAAGAATCACTCAAGCCCAGCAATAAAAAATCCCCCAGACAAAAATCCCCCCGGTCAATGGCTAATCATCCAAGGCCGTTTCGTCGGAAAACCCTTAGCCCCATTAGCCGCAGTAACCGTAGATCCACGCTTGCCCGCCGTACTGCAGCAACCGCATCCACTCGGATGCCGCATGCGCCCATAGCTCCCCTGGTCGCTGTCGCGCGACGAACGCGGCGCATGTTGCGCCCGCTCGTTGGTATCAAGCGCCCGCCGCTGGTCCGGGCTCACACAAGCCAGCCGCGGCGCGGTGGCAAACACCCGCTGCGACGCATGCGCGCAAACCGGGCAGGCCGCCGGCTCGTTCCGATCGGCCAGCCGGCGGATCGCATCGAAACCACCGCAGGCCAGACAGTCGTATTCGTAGGTCGGCATGGCGGCGCTTCCTACCTGTCCTGCGAAATCGGCATGTCGATGCTGCCGTCCAGCATCCGAACAGGCCCGGCCGCGGTCGGGTTGATGTCGAAATCGAAGATCTCCGTCGGCAGCCACAGCGTGGCACAGGCATTGGGCACGTCGACCACCCCGCTGATGTGCCCCTGCACCGGCGCGGTACCCAGGATGGAATAGGCCTGCGCTCCGGAATAACCGAACTTCTTCAGGTACTCGATGGCATTCAGGCAGGACTGCCGATAGGCCACCGTCACGTCGAGGTAATGCTGCTTGCCGGCCTCGTCCACCGAGATGCCTTCGAAGATCAGGTAGTCCTTGTAGGCGGGCACGATGGGGCTGGGCTTGAAGATCGGGTTCTTGATGCCGTACTTGGCCATGCCGCCCTTGATCAGGCTCACCTTCATGTGCACCCAGCCGGCCATTTCGATGGCGCCGCAGAAGGTGATTTCGCCGTCGCCCTGGCTGAAATGCAGGTCGCCCACCGACAGGCCGGCGCCTTCCACATAGACCGGAAAATAAACCTTCGATCCGCGCGACAGGTCCTTGATGTCGCAGTTGCCGCCGTGCTCGCGCGGCGGCACGGTGCGGGCGCCCTCGGCCGCCGCCCTGGCCGCCGCCTCGCCGGTCAACGTGCCCATGTGCGCGGTCGCCGCGCTGGGCGGGTTGGCCAGGCCGGGCACCCGGTCCGGGTCGGTGGCGATGAGTTCGGCCTCGCGGGCGTTCCACGCGTCCAGCATCTTCTGGTCCGGCAGGCAGCCGATGAGGCCGGGGTGGATCAGGCCGGCGAAGTTCACGCCGGGGATGTGCCGGCTATTGGTGAACATGCCGTGAAAATCCCAGATCGACTTTTGCGCCAGCGGGAAATGCTCGGTGAGGAAACCACCGCCGTTCTTCTTGGAGAAGAAGCCGTTGAAGCCCCACAAACTGTCGTCGCGGGCGCCGATGTCGAGCAGGTCCACCACCAGCAGGTCGCCGGGCTGTGCGCCCTTCACGCCGACCGGGCCGGACAGGAAATGCACCGTGGACAGGTCCACGTCGCGCACGTCGTCGGCGCTGTCGTCGTTCTGGATGGCGCCGCCGGTCCAGTCGTAGGTTTCCAGCTTGAATTCGTCGCCGGGCTCGACCCACACCGCCATCGGGATGTCCGGATGCCAGCGGTTGTGGATCTGCTTGTTGTCGTACGGGGACTGCTTGAGATCGACCTTGATCAGGGTTTCGGCCACGGGAAAGCTCCTTTGGTTTCAGACGGACAGGTAACTCTTGATGCGCTGCTGGTCGGTGTCGGCGCGGGTGGTTTCATGCACCAGCCGCCCGCCCTCGATGACGAACAGCCGGTCGGCCACGTCCATGGCGAAGGACAGCACCTGTTCGGAGACCACGATGGTGATCTTTCGCATCTTGCGGATCTCGTTCAGCGCGGCTGCGATGTCCTTGATGATCGAAGGCTGGATGCCCTCGGTCGGCTCGTCGAGCAGCAGCACCCTGGGCTCGGTGACCAGTGCACGGGCGATGGCCAGCTGCTGCTGCTGGCCGCCCGACAGGTTGCCGCCCTTGCGCCGGCGCATGTCCCACAGCACCGGGAACAGCGCATAGATTTCGTCCGGGATGGTCCTGGCCCTGGCGTTCTCCAGGCCGGTCTGGATGTTCTCTTCCACCGTGAGCGTGGGAAAGATCATGCGGCCCTGCGGCACGTAGGCGATGCCCTTGGCGACGCGCTTGAAGCTCTCGTCCTTCGACACTTCCTGGCCCGCCACGGTGATGCTGCCGCTCTTGCAGGGCAGCACCCCCATCAGGCTCTTGAAGAGCGTGGTTTTTCCCATGCCGTTGCGGCCCATGATGGCGACCGTCTCGTTCTCCCGGCCGGTGAACGAGATGCCGTGCAGCGCCTCGCTCTGGCCGTAGGCCACGTGCAGGTCGCTGACCTGGAGGATGTCGGTGCTCATTCAGTGCCCCAGGTAGACGTCGATGACTTTCGGGTCGGCCTGCACCTTCTCCATCGGCCCTTCGGCGAGGATCTTTCCCTGGTGCATCACGGTGACCTTGTGGGCGATGCGCTTGACGAACTCCATGTCGTGCTCGATGACGATCACCGCGCGGTTGCGGCAGATGCGCTTGAGCAGGTGGCCGGTCAGTTCGCGCTCGCGGGCGCTCATGCCGGCGATGGGCTCGTCGAGCATCAGCAGCTCGGGCTCCTGCATCAGCAGCATGCCGATCTCCAGCCACTGCTTCTGGCCGTGCGAGAGCAGTCCGGCCTCGGTGGCCAGCCTGGCGTGCAGGCCGATGTCCTCGGCCACCAGGCGCACCTTTTCGCGAACCTCGTCGGTGCACTGGAAGGCCAGCGCGCCGAACACGCTGCGGCCGGCCGGATAGGACACCTCCAGGTTCTGGAAAACCGACAGGTTCTCGTAGATGGACGGCGTCTGGAACTTGCGGCCGATGCCCAGCCGCACCCGCTTGTGCTCGGCCATGCGGGTGAGTTCGGTGTTCTTGAACTTGATGCTGCCGGCGCTCGCCCGCGTCTTGCCGCAGATCAGGTCGAGCAGCGTGGTCTTGCCGGCGCCGTTGGGGCCGATGATCACCCGCAGCTCGTTCCTGTCGATGTAGAGGTTGAGCGAGTCGATGGCCTTGAAGCCGTCGAAGGAGACGGTGAGGTCTTCCACCGCCAGGGCGAAGTCGGTGTTGCTCATGGCTGGGTTCCCTGCAGGTGGGCGGGCAGCGGCGCCGGGCGATCCTGCTCGGAAGGAGGCGGCGGCGGAACGGGCGCCAGCACGTGGGCGGGCAAAGGCTGGGGCGTGGCGCGGCGCATGGCCTCGCGGCGGCCGCGCCACCAGGGCACGACGTGTTCTTCCCACACCCCCGCCAGGCCCATCGGGAACGCCATGGTCACGCCGATGAACAGGCCGGCCATGAGAAACAGCCACAGGTCCGGGAAGCTCTCCGAGAAGTAGGTTTTTCCGGCGTTGACCAGCAGGGTTCCGTAGACCGCGCCGACCAGGCTCATGCGCCCGCCGACCGCCGCGTAGATGACCATCTCGATGCTCGGCACGATGCCCACGAAACTCGGCGACATGAAGCCCACCTGCAGGGTGAACAGCGCCCCGCCGATGCCCGACAGCCCGGCCGCCAGGCAGAAGGTGAAGACCTTGAAGTTGGACACGTCGTAGCCCGAAAACCGCACCCGGTCTTCCTTGTCGCGCATGGCCAGCAGCAGGGTGCCGAACTTGCCGGTCTGGATCCAGCGGCACAGCAGCATCGACGCCAGCAGCAGCGCCACGCAGAGGAAGTACAGGAGGTACTTGGCGCTGTCGGTGCGGGTGTCCCAGCCCCATATCGTCTTCAGGTCGGTCATGCCGTTGACGCCGCCGGTGTAGCCCTGCTGGCCGATGATCAGCACGGTGACGATCAGCGCCACCGCCTGCGTGATGATGGCGAAGTACACCCCGCCCACCCGCCGCTTGAACATCGCGTAGCTGACGATCCAGGCCAGCGCGGTGGGCACCACGATGACCGCCGCCAGCGCGAAGGGCAGGCTCTTGAAGGGCACCCATAGCGCCGGCAGTTCGGTGATCTGGTTCCAGTCCATGAAATCCGGAATGCCGGGGGTGGACTGGATTTTGGTGGTGACCGGATCGGAGGCCTCGAGCTTGAGGAACATCGCCATGGCATAGCCGCCGAGGCCGAAGAAAACGCCCTGCCCCAGGCTCAGCACGCCACCGTAGCCCCACACCATCACCAGGCCGATGGCGACGAAGGCGTAGCTGAGGTACTTGCCCACCAGGTTCAGCCGAAAGATGTCCAGCGACAGCGGCAGCACCACCGCCAGCAGCAGCGTCAGCAGCAGCATGCTGGCCAGCTGGTACCGCAGGATCCAGGTCTTGAGGAGGTTCATCGACGCACCTTGCTAGCGAAAAGGCCTTGCGGGCGAACCATCAGGATCAGCACGATCAAGGACAGCGTGATCACCTTGGCCATCGAGCCGGCCAGGAAGAACTCGGTGATCGACTGCGTCTGCGCGATGCCGAAGGCCGACACCACCGTGCCCAGCAAACTCGCCGCACCGCCGAAGGTGACGACCAGGAAGCTGTCCACGATGTAGAGCGATCCCGACGTCGGTCCGGTCGAGCCGATGGTGGTGAAGGCCGCGCCCGCCACGCCGGCGATGCCGCAGCCGATGGCGAAGGTGAGCCGGTCGGTGCGCCGGGTGTCGATGCCGATGGCGTTGGCCATCACCCGGTTGCTGACGGTCGCCCGCACCCGCAGGCCCCAGCGGCTGCGGTGCAGCGCCAGCAGCACGCCGCCGGTGACCACCGCCGTCAGGGCCAGCACGAACATGCCGTTGATGGGAATGTCCAGCCCCTCGGACGGCGCCCAGGAACCCAGCAGCCAGTCGGGCAGCGTGGGGCTGACCTCCTTCGGGCCGATGAAGGAGCGAAACGATTGCTGCATCGCCAGGCTGATGCCCCAGGTCGCCAGCAGGGTGTCGAGCGGGCGCTTGTAGAGGTGGCGGATGAGGCCCCATTCCACCAGCCAGCCGGCCGCGAACGCGATGAAGAAGGCCGCCACGATGGCCACCGGGAAGTACACGCCCAGCAGGTTCGGCGCGTAGTTGCCGACCAGCGTGGAGCCCAGGTAGATGGTGTAGGCGCCGATGGTCATGAACTCGCCGTGGGCCATGTTGATCACGCCCATCTGGCCGAAGATGATGGCCAGCCCCAGGCCCATCAGCAGCAGCACCGCGAACAGGCTCAGGCCCGCGAAGCCCTGCATCAGGCCGATGTTCAGCATTTCGGAAACGGTCATCGTGATCTCCGGCGACTCGACTGGGAACTAGGTCCGGAGGCTTACTGGTAACCCTTGGGAAACGGATCGGGCTTGATCAGGTCGGGCGACTCGGCCACCACCTTGAAGCTGGCGTCCGGCTGCCCCATGGCGATGCGCGACTTGCTCCACAGGTGGTGGTTGGCGTCCAGCTTCACGTAGCCTTCCGGCGCGGTTTTCAGCTCGATGCCGGGCGAGGCGGCGACCACCTTGTCGACGTCGAAGCTCTTGGCCTTTTCCACCGCCGCCTTCCACAGCCAGGGGCCGAGGTAGCCGGCCTGGGTGACGTCGCCGATGACCGCGTTGGCGCCGTACTTGGCCTTGAAGGCGGCGACGAACTTCTTGTTGTTGTCGTTCTCCAGCGTCTGGAAATACTTCATCGACGAGTAGAAGCCCTTGAAGTTCTCGCCGCCGACGCCGGTCATCTCGTCCTCGGTGACCGACAAGGTGACCAGCAGCTGCTTGTCGCCGGTGATGCCGGCCGCCTTCAGCGCCTTGTAGAAGGCCACGTTGGAGCCGCCGACCACCGCGACGAACAGGCAGTCGGGCTTCTGCACCTTGATCTTGTTCATCAGCGAGCCGAAGTTGGTGCTGCCCAGCGGGTAGTACTCCTCGCCGACGACCTTGCCCTTCTGGAAGTTCTCGACGTGCTTGCGCGCGATCTTCATGGAGGTGCGCGGCCAGATGTAGTCGGAGCCGATCAGGAAATAGGTCTTGGCCTTCTTTTCCTTCTGCGCCCAGTCCAGGCTGTAGATGATCTGCTGGGTGGCTTCCTGGCCGGTGTAGATGACGTTCTTGGACTGCTCCAGGCCTTCGTAGAAGGTGGGGTAGTACAGCAGGCCGTTTTCCTTCTCGAAGACCGGCAGCACCGCCTTGCGCGAGGCGCTGGTCCAGCAGCCGAAGACCGCTGCGCAATGGTCGCTGATGAGCAGCTTCTTGGCCTTTTCGGCGAAGGTGGGCCAGTCGGAGGCGCCGTCTTCCTTGATGACCTTGATCTTGCGGCCCAGGATGCCGCCCATGGCGTTGATCTCGTCGATGGCGAGCTGCTCGGCCTGGATGGAGCCGGTCTCGGAGATGGCCATGGTGCCGGTGGCCGAATGCAGCTGGCCGACGGTGACCTCGGTGTCGGTGACCGCCAGCTTGGTGGTGTTGACGGCCGAAGTGGCCTGGGCGTGCGACCACGACGGCAGGCCGGCGACGGAGGCGGCGCCCAGGGCCTGCAGCAGACGGCGGCGGCCGGCGTCGGAAGTGTCGGAAGCTTTGGAAGGGTTCTTCATGGCGCGGGTTTCCTGCGGCGGGCGGGTGGTGGGTCGGCGAAACCTTTGGGGTCGTCGCCGGGCTGCCGCGAAGATTAGGGAGAACCCCCGCACCGGCCCATACGTCAATTAACGTAGGCCGGGTACGCGCCGCGCGGCAGGACCCGGCCCTACCCTCCACGTTTCTTGCATGGGGGTTCGGCCATGAGCTCCACCGACCGCGCCGGCGCACCGCCGGGCACGCAGACGATCTTCAGGTTTCGCCGCGACTACAACTCCTGGGTCGCCGACGAGACCATGGAGGACTACGCCCTGCGCTACACGCCCAAGCGTTTTCGGCGCTGGAGCGAGTTTCGCGTCGCCAACACCGCGTTCGGCTCGCTGTCGTTCCTGGCGCTGGAGGCGATCGGCGGCGCCATCGCCCTCAACTACGGTTTCGCCAACGCCATGTGGGCGATCCTGACGGTGGGCCTGGTGATCTTCCTGACCGGCCTGCCCATCGCCTACTACGCCGCGCGCTACGGCCTGGACATGGACCTGCTCACCCGCGGTGCCGGCTTCGGCTACCTGGGCTCGACCATCACCTCGCTGATCTACGCGGTGTTCACCTTCATCTTCTTCGCGCTGGAGGCGGCCATCATGGCGCTGGCCCTGCGCATGGTGGTGGACTGGCCCCTGGTCTGGTGCTACGTGGCGTGCTCCGTGGTGGTGCTGCCGGTGGCCATCCGGGGCATCACGCTGATCTCGCGGCTGCAGGCCTGGACACAGCCGCTGTGGCTGTTTCTGCTGTTGCTGCCCTTCGTGTGGATCTTCCTCAGCCAGCCGCAGCTGTACCGCGACTTCGCCGGCCTGTCGGGCCTGCGCAGCGGCAGCGCGGGTTTCGAGCCGCTGATGTTCGGCGCGGCGGCGGCGGTGATCTTCTCGCTGGTGGTGCAGATCGGCGAGCAGGTCGACTTTCTGCGCTTCCTGCCCGAGCGCACCGCGGCCAACCGCTGGCGCTGGTGGGCGGCGCTGATCGTCGCCGGGCCGGGCTGGATCGTCATGGGCATGCTGAAGATGGCCGCCGGCGCCTTCCTGGCCTTCGCGGCGCTGCAGTTCCATGTCGAGCCGCACCGGGCCATGGAGCCGACGCAGATGTTCCTGGCCGGCTTTTCCGGCTTCTCCCAGGCGGTGGGCCTGCCCGGCATGGCGCTGGCGCTCACCGTGGTGTTCGTGCTGGTGTCGCAGATCAAGATCAACGTCACCAACGCCTACGCCGGCTCGCTGGCCTGGAGCAACTTCTTCGCGCGGGTCGCCCGCAGCCACCCGGGCCGGGTGGTGTGGCTGGTGTTCAACGTGGGCATCGCCACGCTCCTGATGACGCTCGACGTCTTCGGCGCGCTGGAGAAGGTGCTGGCCTTCTACAGCAACGTGGCGATCGCCTGGGTGGGCGCGCTGGTGGCCGACCTGGTCATCAACAAGCCGCTGGGGCTGTCGCCGCCGCATATCGAGTTCCGCCGCGCCCACCTGTACGACTTCAACCCGGTCGGCCTGGGCGCCATGCTGCTGGCGGCGGTGGTGGCCTGCTGTGCGCACGCCGGTCTGCTGGGCGTGGAGGCGGCGGCCTTTTCGCCCTTCATCGCGCTGGGGCTGGCGATGGTGACGTCACCGTTGATCGCCTGGGCGACCCGGGGCCGCTACTACCTGGCACGCGACTCCGAAACCGGCTGGGCGCCGGGCGAACTGGTGCGCTGCGCCGTCTGCGAGAAGCAGTTCGAATCCGAGGACATGGCGCGTTGCCCCGCCTACGCCGCCGCCATCTGCTCGCTGTGCTGCTCGCTGGAGTCGCGCTGTCACGACCGCTGCAAGACCGACGCCCGCGCCGCCGACCAGCTGCGCCTGGCCCTGGCGTGGGCACTGCCGCGCAGCTGGCGCCTGCGGGTGAATTTTCGCGTCGGCCAGTACCTGGCGGTGCTGCTGAGCCTGATGGCGTTCCTGGCTTTCCTGATCGGCGTGGTCTATGTGCAGGAAAGCCTGGAAACACCCGCTCAGTTCCTGCGCTGGCCGTTCCTGAAGGTGTTTTCGCTGGTCTCGCTGATGGCCGCCGTGTGTGCCTGGTGGGTGGTGCTGGGCAGCGACAGCCGGCGCATGGCGCAGGACGAATCCGAGCGGCAGACGCAGCTGCTGCTGCAGGAAATCGACGCCCACCGCCGCACCGATGCGGCCTTGCAGAACGCCAAGGACGTGGCCGAGTCGGCCAACCAGGCCAAGACCCGCTACGTGGCCGGCATGACCCACGAACTGCGTTCGCCGCTCAACAGCATCCTGGGCTACTCGCAGATCCTGCTGAAGAATCCGCAGGTCGACGGCTGGCTGCGCGAGACGCTGGCCACCATGCAGCACAGCGGCCAGCACATGCACGCGCTGATCGACGGCTCGCTGGAGCTGGCGCGCATCGAGGCCGGCCGCCTGCGGCTCGACCCGGTGCCGGTGCCGCTGGCCGAGCTGCTCGACAACGTCGAACGCATGATGCGGCCGCAGGCCGAGGCCAAGGCGCTGCGTTTCAGCGTGCTGGTGGAGGGCCGGGCGCCGGCCTGGATCCGCGCCGACGCCAAGCGGCTGCGGCAGATCCTGATCAACCTGCTGACCAACGCGGTGCGTTTCACCGATGCCGGGGAGATCGTGCTGCGGCTGGATTTCCACCAGCACGTGTGCCGCATCGAGGTGATCGACACCGGCATCGGCATCGCGCCGCAGGACCAGGAGCGCATTTTCCTGCCCTTCGAGCGCGGCAGCGCCGGCCGCCGCGCCAGCGAGGCCGGCACTGGCCTGGGCCTGACCATCACCCACCTGTTGACCGAGCTGATGGGCGGCCAACTGACCGTGCAGAGCACGCCCGGCCGGGGCAGCACCTTCAGCGTGCGGCTGTACCTGCCCGGCATCGCCATGGACGGCACCGGCCAGCGCCCCCCTTCGGCGGTGCTGCGCCCGGTCGTCGGCTACCTGTCGCCGCGCCGCACCCTGCTGGTGGTGGACGACCAGCCCCTGCAGCGCCAGTTGCTGGCCGGCCTGCTGGTGCCGCTGGGCTTCGTCGTGACGGAAGCCGCCAGCGGCAGCGAATGCCTGGAGATCGTGCGCCACCGGCCGCCCGATTTGGTGCTGCTCGACATCACCATGGACGACCTGGACGGCTGGCAGACCGCCGCCCGCCTGCGCGAGATGCTGCCCGCCGAGCGCCTGCCGATCGTCTTCGTGTCGGCCAACCTGTTCGATCCGCAATCCGACCAGCTGGCGAAGGCGCACTGCCAGGGTTTCGTCGGCAAGCCGGTAATCGAATCCGAGCTGCTTTCGGCACTGGAGCGAGCGCTGCGGCTGGAGTGGGTGCGCGAGGCGGTGCCCGCCGAACCGCCCGCGCCGGCGCCGCCGGGCGCCCCGCTCACCGTGCTGCCCGACGGCCTGCGCGAAGACCTGGCCCGGCTGGCGCGCCAGGGCCAGGCCGCCGTGCTGCGCGAACGCCTGCGCCGTGCGCTCGCCGAGTTTCCGAGCCATGGCGACACCCTGCGCGTGCTGCAAGGCTGTGCCGACCGTTTCGACTTCCAGGCGCTGACGCAACTGTTGCGCGAGCCCGAATCCGATGCAGAACCCGAGACCGACCATGAACGCGATTGATCCCCTGGCCGTCCGCGCCGCAACGCCGTCCCCGGCGCGCCGGGTGATCCTGGTGGTGGACGACGCCCTCGACACCCTGCGCATGCTGTGCGACGCCCTGGCCGGCGAAGGCTATGCGGTGCTGGTCGCGCGCGACGCCGAGGAGGCCTTGCAGCGCTTCGAGATCACCGTGCCGGATGGCGTGCTGCTGGACGCGGTGATGCCCGGGCTGGACGGCTTCGCGCTGTGCCGGCAACTGAAGGGCACGCCGGCCTGGTCGCACGTGCCGGTGCTTTTCATGACCGGGCTGTCGGAGACCGAACAGATCCTGAAGGGCTTCGCCAGCGGCGGGGTCGACTACGTGGTGAAGCCCTTGCGCATACCGGAGGTACTGGCCCGGCTCGGCACCCACGTGCGTAACGCCCAGGCGGCGCGGCTGGCGCGCGAGGCGGTGGACATCGCCGGCCTGGGCACGGTGGTGCTCGACGTGCACGGCCGGATCGCCTGGCAGTCTCCGCAGGCCGGACGCTGGCTGGACGAGGCTTTTGCAGCGCGGCCGGCGCAGCAGCGGGAGGGCTGGGTGCGCTCGGTGCCGGAAGCGGGCGACTCTGCCGTGCCGCTGCCCGCCGGGCGGCGGCTGGTGGCCCGCCACATGGGGGAAAGCGGGTTCTCGGAGGCCATGCTCTTATTGCGCGCCGAGCGCGTCGACGCGGTCGGCGCCCCGCGCCAGCCGGAGGTACCCCTGACGCCGCGCGAGACCGAGGTGCTGTCGTGGCTGGCCAAGGGCAAGACCAACCGGGACATCGCCGACATCCTCGGGATGAGCCCACGAACCGTGAACAAGCACCTGGAACATATTTTCGAGAAGCTGGGGGTGGAAACGCGCTCGGCCGCCACCGCGATCGCCGGGCAGTTGCTGGGGTGATGGCCCGGCCGGTTACAGCCGCAGGTATTTCCGCAGGCAATCGTCCAGCGCCAGCATGTCGTCTGCGGCAAGGACGAGCTCCCGATAAGCCCGGCCGTTGCGCGTCTTGACGTAAGGCTTCGAGAGGCGATCGAAGCCGACCGTGGCGATCATGTCGCACTTGGCCCACATGGCATCGTTCGCCTGCAAGCCTGGCACCGTCAAGTGCGGCAGGCAATGGTGCCAGCAAGCCGGTGGCTCGGGCTGCGTGGTCGAAAACGGAACGACCGTGCAAAGCCTGCGCGCGTTGCTCTGCTTGCTCGACAGCACGACGATCGGACGCCGCTTCACCATCTCGGGCGGCCGGAAGCCGGAGTCGAAATCGCAGATCAGCACTTCGCCGCGACGAGGGTAGTAAGGAAGGGACATGCAAAAAAAAGCCCCCTGGGCAGGGGGCTTGTGACGACGCCCGGGCAGCTTGGAATCGCTTGACCGGGCCGCTACCGCTGTGTTGCAAGCTGCAGACTCAAGCCGACTTTCGTCGGAACCGCTCGATTCTATGGGGAGGTGGCAGACGAAAGGCCTATGTCTGCCACGCGCTTCGGGCGTGCAGGAATGACTTCGCGACGACAGAGCAGAGCGGCATGCCGCGTCAAGTCCTGACCACAAGATCCGCGTAGTCGGGATGCCGCTGGATATACGCCGCGATGAAGCGGCAGGCCGGGACGACCGACAGCCCGCGCTTCCGGGCGTCGTCGAGCGCACGGCGGGCCAGCGCAGATCCCACGCCGCGCCCTTCGAACTCCGGCGAAACCACCGTGTGGGTGAAGGTGATCACCTGCCCGGACAACTCGTACTCGCAGGTCCCCGCGACGGACTTCCCGAGCGTGGCTCGGTAACGGTGGGCGCCCGGGTCCTCGACCACGGAAACATCGGCAGCAGCTTCGGACATGAATAAATCCTTCAGATGAAAGAAGGTGATTAGATCGCCAGACCACTCCCCGCAAAATTACATTGCACGCAATTTTATTTGGCGCTACCATTCGGCCCATGGTCACTCAGCAGCCCCCTTCTTCTCCCGCAGCGGACGACGCCGCCGGCATGCTGCGGCTCGACCGGCAGATCTGTTTCGCGCTGTATTCCGCATCGCTGGCCATGACCAAGGTCTACCAGCCGCTGCTGGCCTCGCTGGGGCTGACCTACCCGCAGTACCTGGCGATGCTCATCCTGTGGGAAAACGATCGCATCACCGTCTCGGCCATCGGCGAACGCCTGTTCCTCGACTCCGGCACGCTGACGCCGCTGCTCAAGCGGCTGCAGCTCGCCGGCTGGGTGACCCGCGAACGCGACAGCGAGGACGAGCGCCGGGTGCTGGTCAGCCTGACCGCCGCCGGCCGCGCGCTGCAGCAGCAGGCGCTGGCGATCCCGCCGTGCGTACTGGAAAGCTCCGGCTGCAGCCTGCCCGAACTGGCCGAACTCACCAGCCGGCTGACCACCCTGCGCAACCAGCTGGCCGGCCCACCCGCCTGACGCCGTTTTCATCCGTCTCGAATCCCAGGCCTCATCCGAGGCGTTAACTCCCAAAGGAAGCACCATGACCACCAAGATCGAAAAAGTCCTGTACACCGCCCACGCCACCTCCACCGGCGGCCGCGACGGCGCCGCGCGTAGCGACGACGGCCTGCTGGACGTGAAGCTGGCACCCCCGAAGGAACTCGGCGGCTCCGGCGGCGCCACCAACCCCGAGCAGCTTTTCGCCGCCGGCTACTCGGCCTGCTTCCTGGGCGCGCTGAAGCACGTCGCCGGCATCGAGAAGGTCAAGATCCCGGCGGACGCCAAGATCGACGCCACCGTCGGTATCGGCCAGATCCCGCAGGGCTTCGGCATCGAAGCAGCACTGACCATCCACCTGCCGGGCCTGGAGAAGAGCGTGGCCGAGTCGCTGGTGGAAAAGGCGCACCAGGTCTGCCCGTATTCCAACGCCACCCGCGGCAACATCGAAGTGACGCTGACGGTGGCCTGAAGCCACTGCTGTCCGGCCGCGGCCGGGCCGCGGAAACCGCCTCCTCGCGAGGCGGTTTTTTTTCGTCTTGCGACAATCGTGCGTTCACCCGGAAGAGATCGCCATGTCCCATACGACCCCAGCGCCCCACCCCGTCCGCACCGATGCCGCCTGGCTCGAGGCCCACTGGATGCCCTACACCGGCAACCGGCAGTTCAAGGCCGACCCGCGGCTGATCGTCGCGGCCGAGGGCGCGTATTTCACCGACCACGAAGGCCGGCGCGTCTTCGACGGGCTGTCCGGCCTGTGGTGCTGCGGCCTGGGCCACGGCCGGCCCGAGATCACCGAGGCGGTAAGCCGGCAGATCCATACGCTGGACTACTCGCCGGCCTTCCAGTTCGGCCACCCGCTGTCCTTCGAGCTGGCCAACCTGATCCGCGACCTGACACCCGCAGGCCTGGACCACGTGTTTTTCACCGGTTCGGGCTCGGAGGCCTGCGACACGTCCCTGAAGATGGCGCGCGCCTACTGGCGGGCCAAGGGGCAGGCGAGCAAGACCCGGCTGATCGGCCGCGAGAAGGGCTATCACGGGGTGAATTTCGGCGGTATTTCGGTGGGCGGCATCGGCGCCAACCGCAAGCTGTTCGGCCAGGGCGTGGAGGCCGATCACCTGCCGCACACCCAGCTCGCGGCCAACGCCTTCAGCCGCGGCCTGCCCGAGCAAGGTGCCGAGCTGGCCGACCGCTTGCTGGACCTGATCGCGCTGCACGACGCCAGCAATATCGCCGCCGTCATCGTCGAGCCGATGTCGGGCTCGGGCGGCGTGGTGGTGCCGCCCCGGGGCTACCTGCAGCGCCTGCGCGAGATCTGCACCGCGCACGACATCCTGTTGATCTTCGACGAGGTCATCACCGGTTTCGGCCGCTGCGGCGCCATGACCGGCGCGGAAGCCTTCGGCGTGACGCCGGACATCATGAACATCGCCAAACAGGTCACCAACGGCGCGCAGCCGCTGGGCGCGGTGGTGGCGGGCCGGGATATCTACGAGACCTTCATGGCGGCCGGCGGTCCGGACTACCTGCTGGAATTCCCCCACGGCTACACCTACGGCGCGCATCCGGTCGCCTGCGCCGCCGGCATCGCCGCGCTGAAGGTGCTGCAGGCCGAGGACATGGTGGGCCGGGTGCGCGCGCTGGCCCCGCATTTCGAGGCGGCGGTGCACGGTCTGAAGGGCGCGAAGCACGTGACCGACATCCGCAACATCGGGCTGGCCGCCGGCATCAGCATCGCGGCGCTGCCGGGCGAGCCGGCGCGCCGGCCTTTCGAGATCGCCATGCACTGCTGGAAGCAGGGCTTCTATGTGCGCTACGGCGGCGACACCATCCAGCTGGCGCCGCCCTTCATCAGCGAACCCGCCGAGATCGACCGCCTGGTGAGTGCCCTGGCCGACGCGCTGGACGCAACCGCCTGAAGGCGCCCGGGCGACGGGCGGACAATGCCCGGATGTCACAGCCCTATCCCCAAGACCCGTCCGCGCCCGCCAACCCGCTGCACCCCTACGCCACCCTCGGGCCGGAGACGGTGCTCGACGCGCTGGCCTCGGTCGGGCTGCATGGCGAGGGCCAGCTGATGGCCTTGTCCTCCTACGAAAACCGGGTCTACCAGGCGCGCCTGGAAGACGGCTCGCAGGTGGTCGCCAAGTTCTACCGCCCCGGCCGCTGGAGCGATGCGCAGATCGCCGAGGAACACGCCTTTTCGGCTGAACTCACCGCCGCCGAAGTGCCCGCCGTCGCGCCGCTGGTGCTGCACGGCGCCACCCTGCACCACCACGCCGGCTTCACCTTCAGCGTGAGCCCCAAGCGCGGCGGCCGCTCGCCCGAGCTGGACGACGACGAAGTCCTGGAATGGACCGGCCGCTTCCTGGCGCGCCTGCACACCGTGGGCGCGACCCGGACTTTCGCCACCCGGCCGGCGCTGGACATCCAGACCTTCGGCTTCGAACCGCGCGACTGGCTGCTGCGCCACCAGGGCCTGCCGCTGGACGTGCAGAGCGAGTGGGAAGCCGCCTGCCGCGAGGCGCTGGACGCGGTGGCCGCCAGCGGCCTGGCATCGGTCGCGCCGCGTGCGCCGGTCAGCGACGACGAGGACGACGACGAATACCGCGACGGCCCGCCCGACCAGCCCCTGCCCATCGCCGCGATCCGCCTGCACGGTGATTGCCACCCCGGAAACATCCTCTGGACGCCGGCCGAATCGCCCGGCGGCGGCCCGCATTTCGTCGACCTGGACGACGCCCGCACCGGGCCCGCCATCCAGGACCTGTGGATGCTGGCGTCGGGCGACCGCCGCCAGCGCACCGGCCAGCTGGCCGTGCTGATCGACGGCTACGAACAGGTGCGCCGCTTCGACCGGCGAGAACTCGCGCTGATCGAGCCGCTGCGCACGCTGCGCCTCTTGCACTACAGCGTGTGGCTGGCGCGGCGCTGGGACGACCCGGCGTTTCCGGCGGCGTTTCCCTGGTTCGGCAGCAGCGACTACTGGCGCGGCCAGGCGCGCACCCTGCGCGACCAGGTCGAGGCCATGGCCGAAGCGCCGCTGATGGTCTAGCGAAAAAAACTAGTCCAGGCGAATGCCGGCCACCCGGCCGACCAGCCGCCAGCGGGCGATGTCGGCGCGCAGGTAGGCCTCGGCGTCGACAGAAGCGATGCCGGACGCCTCCATGCCGATCTCGGCCAGCGCCGCCCGCACCTCCGGCAGGCGCACCGCCGCCGCCAGCTCCTGGCCGATCTGCTGCAGCAAGGCCTTCGGCACCGCGCGTGGTGCGATGGCGCCGATCTGCCCGGTGATCTCGAAACCGCTGACCACGTCGGAGGCCCAGGACAAGCCTTTCAAGGCCGTCTGTTCCTTGTGCCCCATCAGCGCGACCAGCCGCAAGGGGCCCGCCATGGCCGCGGGGATCGTGGAGGGCACGGCCATGACCAGCAAGGACGGCTCCCCCGCCAGGACGGCCTTCTCGGCCTGGGCGGCACTGACGAAAGGTTTGTGTGCGACCCGGATACCGGCCTCGAAGGCGAAAGCCTCCAGGGCGACATGCGCGCCGGTGCCCACGCCCGGCGAGGCATACGGCACCGGGGCGCGCGCAGCCTGCGCGTAGGCCACCAGCCCGGCGGCGCTGGTCACGGGCAGGCTGCGGTGGGCATAGATGCCGTACTGGAAACTCGCCAGCAGCGCCACCGGGGCCAGGTCGGCGAGCGTGCTGTAGGGCAGCCTGGTGCGCAATGCCGCATTGATCGCGAGGGCCGAGGTGGACAGGCCCAGGTGATAACCGTCGGCCGGCGCACGCGCCACCGCCAGCGTCGCGGAAACCGTGCCGTCTCCGGGCGCGTTCTGGAGCTGCACCCGCTGTTGCCAGCGCTTGCCGAACGCGGCCGCCAGAATCACGGCGGCATCGCCGATCGCCGCGCCACGGGAAGACGGCACCACGATCTGCACCGCCCGCGTGGGCCAGACCTGCTGCGCCCCCGCGTCGCCGACGGCCCAGCCGGCGAGTGCGGCGAGCGCGGTACGGCGGCGCGGCAGAACGGCGCCGGCATGCGTCTGCTGGATTGAATTTTCGCGTGTCGCCATTCGGGTCACCCGGTGGTCCGGTGGGGGCTTGCGGCTCAGGCCGGGATGGGTGTCGCCGCACGCGGACGACCGGCCGGCATGCCGCAAAACGCGAAGTCTACTTCCGGCCGGCGGCCGGAAATCAACTCGGCCAGCGCACGGCCGGAACCGCAGCCGTGGGTCCAGCCCAGCGTGCCGTGGCCGGTGTTGAGGTACAGGCCCTCGACCTTGCTGCGGCCGATGTAGGGCACGTTGCCCGGCGTGGCCGGTCGCAGCCCGGCCCAGAAACTGGCCAGCTCGGGACGGCTGACGCCGGGAAACACCTCCAGCGTGCGCCGCACGATGGCATCGCAGCGCACCGGATTCAGTTCGAGCCCGTAGCCATTGAGTTCGGCCGTGCCGGCGATGCGCAGCCGGTCGCCGAAGCGCGAGAAGACCAGCTTGTACTCGTCGTCCGTCAGGCTGACGCTGGGGGCTTTGGACGCGTCGAGCACCGGCAGCGTGGCCGAATAGCCCTTGGCCGGATAGATATCCAGCGACACGCCCACGCCCCTGGCCAGCAGCGGGCTGAAACTGCCGGCCGCCAGCACGTAGGCGTCGGCCCGGAGGGTTTCGTACATGCCGTCCTCGTTGGCGATCTCGACGCCGGTCATGCGCCCGCCTTCGGCCCGCAGCGCCTGGATACGCACGCCGTAGCGAAACGCCACGCCGCGTTCGGCCGCCCTGGCCGCCAGCCCGGTGGTGAACTTGTGCACGTCGCCGGATTCGTCGGCACTGGTGTAGGTGGCACCGGCGAGCCTGGGGCGGACATGCGCCATGGCGGGCTCGATGCGCACCACCTCGTCCGCATCGATCACCTGGCGTTCGCAGCCCAGTTCGCGCATCACCCGGGCCGGCTCCAGCGACAGGTCGAACTCCTGCTGGCTGGTGTAGTAATGCAGGATGCCTTTTTCGAGATGGTCGTATTCGATGCCGACGTCGCGGCGCAACTGCTGCAGGCTGGCGCGGCTGTATGTGCCGAGGTTGAGCAGCTGCACCATGTTGTGGTTGGAGCGCGCGGCGGGGCACTCCATCAGGAACTTGAGGCCCCAGCGCCACTGGGCCGGGTCGGCGCGCAGGCGAAACAGCAAGGGGGCGTCTTCGCGGCCCAGCCATTTCAGCAGCTTGAGCGGGGCCGAAGGGTTGGCCCAGGGTTCGGCGTGGCTGACCGAAATCTGCCCACCGTTGCCGAAACTGGTTTCGCGGGCGGCCCCGGCGTTGCGCTCCAGCACGGTGACTTCGTGGCCTTCCTGCTGCAGGTACCAGGCGGTAGCGGTGCCGATGACACCGGCGCCCATCACGATGACTTTCATGGAGGTCTCCCAAAAGAAAATGGGCAGGCAGCCGTGCCTGAAAAGCATACGACCACTGCCCCACTGTCCTTTTGCCTGAGAGATTCACCGTGCTCGGCGAGCACGGCTTGCACCTTCGGCGGCTGCTTCGGCAACGGCCTTGCGGGGCCGCCGGCAGCACTCTCCAGTTTTTGGAAAATTCCAGTCCTGTGACCTGAGCGTTTCGGGGATACGCCTTCGGTAGCCGCCGCGAAGCGGGCTTCTCCTGGATGTCGCGGATTATGCCGGCCGGGCCTGCGGCTGAATACCCCCGGCGGTCTTTTCAGGCACCGGTGCGGCGGACCAATTCAACCGATGCACAAGGTGTTTCGCCCGAGGCGCTTGGCGTGGTAGAGATTCTTGTCGGCCTGCTGGAGCATCGCGCCGAGCGTCGTGCAGTCCTTGAGATGGGCGCTGCCGATGCTCACCGTGACCGAGAAAGCCGGGCCGAAAGCCGAGGCGATCGGCAGGCTCTGGACCGCCATGCGCATGCGTTCGGCGATGGCGTACGCCGTCGACTCTTCCGTGAACGGCAGAAGCACCACGAACTCCTCGCCACCGAAGCGGGCGAACAGGTCGGTGTGCCGAAGCTGCGCCTGGCAACGCACCGACACCTCTTCCAGCGCCTTGTCGCCCCCGGCGTGGCCCTGCGTATCGTTGACGGCCTTGAAGCGATCGATGTCGATCATCAACAAGGACATCGGAAGCCCGCCTTCGGCGGCGGCCTGGACCAGGGCGTCCGCGCGTCCCATGAAGGCCACCCGGTTGAGCGCGCCGGTGAGCCAGTCGGTGCGGGCGACGTGATGCAGCTTGGCGCGGGTTCGTTCGAGGTCGAGCAGCAGGCGCAGAACGAACGTACCGGTCGTGGAGGCGACCAGCAGCGGAACGATCGCCGCGGTGGCGAAGCCGATGGCGGCCTGGCGGTCGGCCGGGGCTTCGAGTACGACATGGATAGCGAGTCGGACGGCGAGCGATGCGCTGACGCTGACAGCCACCAGGAGCGAAACCGATCGCAGCAGGCCGATGGAGACCAGCCACCGCGCCATGCGCCGGGAAAGCCTGGCGGAAGAGTCTTGAAGAAGCTCGGAATGCATACGCGAATGGGCACACGCGGCTGCGTAGAAGCCTGACGAACGGGATTCTGAAGTATGCATCGCGGTCGGCGGGCCTGATACGTTTTACCGTGGACGGCGGTTGAGCTAGCGCATGCAGTTGCTGCTACGCGCGGTACCGAACCTGGCTACGCGCTGCTGGTGGCCTGCCTGAGCCGGATGGGTTTCATGGCTTGTCGCCGCAAGCCATTCGAGCAGAATCAAGAACGCCTTTTTGTTAACGCTGTTGGCGGAAACCAGAAGTGTCCAAAGACAGGCATTTACGCTTTTGATTTGTGTTTAGACTTGGGATATAGGAAACACATATGCGGGGACATGGGAACCGCCTTTGGATCAATTGGACGCGGTCATGTCTATCCCGTTCAGCAGAATAAATCTGTGGTGGCTAAAGAAAACATTCAAGCAGCTGTCCTTCTCCGGATCGGGCCTAAAGGCCACCGGCACCGGGTGCAATGTTCGATAATCATAGGTGATGGCCGCGGAATAACGTCATTCCATTCCAGCCCACAGTCGATACCCTTATCTGATTCTCCAGACTCAATCGGAGCCAAGGCTGCAAGCACGGGGCGAGCATTTATGCGATAGCGCTGAGAAGGAGTTTGCATCGCAATGCCTTCGTAAGACCCCGATGGTGAAGACGGTGCGCCAGTGTTCCATCGCAGCCTGCGCCTGCGTCAAATATTACCGTGCAAGCGCCAGTGCGGAAGCACTGAAATTCAATGCTTCGGCCATCAGTACCGATCCTTCGCGCGAATAGTGACCATTATCCCGATATAATACTTTGCCGTCAATTTGCGTACGGCAGTTAATGCCCGCGCAAAAGAATTCATCAGGATAAAAGACCGCCACATCTAATTCAGCTTCTGCCCGGTGAAGGAAGGCACGAACGGAGGCTTGATACGCAATCGTGTCATCAGCGAAAGTACTGCAATCGGCGTTAACTTTAAAAAGCGGCAAGCCAATTTTCTTGCGGTGGCTACAACGCGCCATATTTTCAGCGGTGCGAGGCGGCGCGGCTACAAGCAACACCTTTTTTCCAGCACTGCGGACTGCGTTAATCGTCCGACCTAAAGCAGCCAAGGCATTTTCGTCCGATAAATCCGAACTAATGATCGCGCCATCAATGCTGATAATGTTATGCAGCCCCTGTGATCCGTAGTTCGTTATAATATTTTGATCGAAAGGGCTGGCCACGATAACCACATCGATATCCTTGTCATTTTGCAAGAAATTAGCCACACTTCGGTTGAAGCCTATGCAATCCCTGGCCCACTCAAGATTAAAAATCGTACCCGGATTCACTTGCGCAATATCCAACAGCGGACTGCAATTTACACGGGCAGCCTGAATGAAGTCGAAAGTCGCATTTGCCTGCATGCCTGGAACCAAATGCATAGCATAGGAGTCACCCCACAGAAGGACTCGCGGCTTTTTTCCATGGCGGCACTCGGCTAGGGATCCAAATGAGGCATCGGAACTGCATTTTTCGCTCAAACCGGTAACGGGAGCAATCTCTTCAGCCAACATTTCGGACGTATCGATAGTGACCATGTTGGCCGTAACCGGCGTCATACCAATAATCGCAGCCAGTACGAAAGCGGAGCCAAACACTTTTTTGTTGGACACCGCCTTTAAACGCATGCCAGGCTGCTCGACGTATTTGCGCAGTAGCCACGCAAGCATGAACGTTAGAAAAACTGCGGCAAACCGCATTTCCAAAGGGGGCGTGGATAAAAAACAACTGTTTAGCCAAGCAAAAAGGGGCCAATGAACCAGATAAAGACAGTATGAACCGTTGCCGACTCTGACCGGCAAAATGTTATAGCGCGTGACCCTGCTGATTCGAGCCGCAGCCAAAATTACTGCGGTACACATGCAAACAACGGCGGCATCCCAGCCAGGATGAAGCTTAGACATTGGAAACAGTGGCAAAAGGAGCAACCCCGCCCATGCCGCCCAGCTCATTTTTCGCAAAGGGGGCACCCATCGCGACATGGAAGGCAATTGAGCAATTAGCGAGCCTGCCAGCAACTCCCAGGCACGGGACGGCAGAAAATAGAAGCCTGCATTGGGCTTGTAAAGCATTAGGGCGGCACAGATCCAAAAACTTCCCGCAAATGCAAGCATCAACCCCGCAGTACGCCAACGCCGCGGCAGGAATAGCAAAAAGATGGGGAGAACAAAGTAATATTGTTCTTCCAGCGATAGCGACCAAATGTGAAGAAGGGGCTTAAAGTCGGCTGAAGAGTCGAAATATCCCGACTGACGCCAAAGCACCATGTTTGCGGTGAATGTAAGCGCACCACCTAACTGTGCAAGGAAGTTTTTTTCTTCCTGGGGGTCAAGTATCCAAGGCGACAAAAGGGCAACGACCATAAAAACGGCATATGCAGCCGGAAGTAGCCGTTTAAACCTCTTGGCATAGAAATCCACAAGCGCGAAATTTCCGGCATTTATGCCGAAGCATATAGTGCGGGTAATCAGATAGCCTGATATTACGAAAAAGACATCAACTCCTAGATACCCACCAGCAAACATATCCAACTTGGCGTGATGCGCAATGACACACAAAATAGCCCATGCTCGCAGCATTTGAATATCTGCCCGAATCCCAGAATGACTCCCACCTGTCATATGAATATTTGTAACAGTGTATGTTGATAGGAAGCAACGTTCCGAGCGCAGGGCTTAGGCCAGTATTCTCAAAAATTAGCGGCTGCGTAAGAAACGCAGGAGGAATTAATTTTGAAGAAAATCGCGGACTCAAATCATTGAGAGTTTTTATGCCGCGATCTACCGAATCAAAGCTTCGACAGGACTTAGGTTCATTGCACTAGCGCACTAGCAAAGTGCGTAGTCGTTAAGTGTATGTTCCATTGCGTAACAAGTCCATCTATTTGTGTGAATTTATGACAGTAGGCTCTAGAACGCATCACGGATGCGCTTGATTGTCCAAAAACGCTTGCCGCTGACTTGCGTCTACCTCGGGTTGTGTCCTACCGGCTTTTTTCAATCAGAAATGTGCGCAGTTCGACCATGTGGCTGCAGCTGATCACGATCACGTAGGCATGCGCAATCCGTTTGATCCGTCATGGAACGCCATGACTGACGAGGGGCGGTAGAAACTGCGCCATCGGCAGCAAGCCGGGCCGGCCGATTCCTTTTCCCCTTCACTTCTCCTAACGCGGTAGAGGCGGAGGGTGACGACCGACGCAAGCAATGAACCTCCTCTTCACCACTCACCGGCCCTCAGACCGCGAATGCATAAATTAAGTTATGCAGTGCTTTCCAATTTGCAGACTATCCCACAGGAGATTGTTTTTTAATCCAGTTTATTTGAGTTAGTAGCTCCTGAAACAAACCATTGATTGGCTTCTCCAAAAATCGGAACACAATCTCAGCGACTAGTAAACAAGAAAATAGGGCAAGCAGCGAAAATATCCAAACGCCAGCTGGAAATGACTCTCCACCTAGTTTTCGCCAAATCTGAAAAACGACCGAAAGCGTAATTAGGTGCGTAAGGTATAACGAATAGGACGAATTACCGAGCGCCTCTAACCATCGCATAGGTCGGAGCCGCGCTTTTTCTTCAAGCGCCAAAAACCCGATAAATACAACGGCAGCAGGCAATCCGGCTGTAACGGCTCTCCACCGAGCATTTGAAATTTCGTCGTTATATATAAAAAGAAAAAATCCCGATGCAATCATTAGGCTAGCAAGCAATGGCCCAATGAAAGCAAGGCGCCCGTTCTGATAGAGCTGGGCGATGCACATTCCAAACACAAACTCATACAGTATAGATGATGTGTACTGCAACGCCCAGATATTGTTTTCTGGAAAAAGCTGGCCTGACGCAACTATCAGGGACATGGTAGCTGAAACCGCAGCTATGCGGAACTTCTTAGGAATTAACAAGCAACATGCAAATATCACATAGAACAATATCTCAAGGTTTAGAGTCCATCCTACGTTTAATACCGGCGTTAGCCAGCCCGAAGAATTAGGCATTGCGACAAATAGATAACTCCCTATGACGTGAGATAAAACAAAACGGCCCGTCATCATGAGGTTGGGCGCAAACAGCATTACCCCGACCACGACGGATGTAATTAGCCAGTACAAAGGTGCTACGCGCACAAATCGTCTGAGTAAAAAATCCTTGGGGCTCTGCGATCGATTTGCCGTAATCGCCCACATCAAAAATCCGCTTAATATAAAAAATACATCAACGCCAACAAACATCCATTCAGGCCAATAGCCGAGGTAACCAAGTCGCCTCGTCTGAGTTTCCAAATGAAAAATAACCACCAACAGCGCGGCAACACCCCGCAAATATTGCAACGTTAAAATCAAAAAATCACCTCTTCTAAGATATTAAAATACGATCCATGATATCTTTGATACTTGTTTTATAGCCGCATACTAATTGCATTCAATTCAGCCAATAAACCAAACTCTTTTAACAGAATTAAAACACATTTCGTTGCCATTGGAAAGTTTATGACGCAGACAGCGAGAAAAATGCTGGCTGTGAAGGTTGTTTATGCCAGCATCGCACCGCCAGCAAATATACGCTGGCGAAAGTCATGCGAATAACCGACCGGCCAAAGGCAAAGCGGGCGCCACCTTCAAATCCATTAGATTCGCTTCTATGCGATTTTCTAAAGAGCCGTATGTTGGGCGTTGGCCTAACGACCGACCGTGCCCCACTCAGAACGCGACGAGACGTCCAGATCCCCCACAAAGCAAAAAGCCCCTGACCATTTCTGATCAGGGGCTTTCACTTTTTTGGTGGCCTGGGACGGAATCGAACCATCGACACGCGGATTTTCAATCCGCTGCTCTACCAACTGAGCTACCGGGCCGGAAGCCTCGCAGTATAGCACGACATTTCGTGCTCCACGATGCAACGATCAGGAAAGATTTCTTTTCGCCCGGCCCAGGTCGACGCCCAACTGCCGCAGCTTGCGATACAGGTGAGTGCGCTCCAACCCCGTCTTTTCGGCCACACGTGTCATGGAGCCGCCCTCTTGCACCAGATGGAACTCGAAATACGCCTTCTCGAAACCATCTCGCGCTTCCCGCAGGGGACGATCGAGATCGAATGACTGGTGTTGGCGCGGCCCGGTCTCGGCCGGTGCCGGCACCGGCGTCGTTGTCGCGTGGCTCGCCTGCACATGTGCCGCAGCCGGTGTCGAGAAGCTGTCGGGCATCAGCACCCGGGGCGCGACCGACAGCGATGCGGGGGCGGCGGCCAGCGGGCGTGCCGGCGGAGCGGCCGGCGGCAAACTGCGCTGCAGGGCGTTTTCGACGCTCTTCAGCAGCTTCTGCAGCGTGATGGGTTTTTCGAGGAAGGCGTGCGCACCGATGCGGGTGGCCTCGACGGCGGTGTCGATGGTGGCGTGTCCGCTCATCATGATGACCGGCATGCTCAGGGAGCCGGCCGCGGCCCACTCCTTGAGCAGCGAGACGCCGTCGGTGTCGGGCATCCAGATGTCGAGCAGCACCAGATCGAATTCACCGGCGGCCCGGGCGCTGCGCGCTTGCGCGGCGTTTTCAGCGAGTTCGACGCTATGGCCTTCGTCGTTGAGGATTTCCGAGAGCAGGTCCCGGATGCCCAGTTCGTCGTCGACCACCAGGATATTTGCCATTGCTAAGACTACGTTGAGCCTTCAGGGAAGACTGCGAAGGAGGTGGTGCCTCGCGGAGGGTCCCGGCGATGAGCTCAGGCTTGGGCCTCCTGGGGCGCTAGCGGCAATGATAGCGACACTTGCGCTCCCGGGGCATTGCCTTCGCCCGTCCGGTTGCCGATGTCGATGCGCGCACCATGCTCGTCGGCGATTTTGCGCACCACCGCCAGGCCCAGGCCGGTGCCCTTTGACTTGGTCGTGACGTACGGCTCGAAAGCCCGCTGCAGGATGTTGTCGGGGAACCCGATGCCGGAATCGATCACCGAGAGGCGGACTCGTTTGGTCGAATCGTTGAAGCGGGTTCTGATGAGCACCGCCGGCGGCAGGTCGTGCTGCGCGGCCTCGGTGGCGTCCTGCGCGTTCTGCACCAGGTTATGCAGCACCTGGCGCAGTTGCTGGGCGTCTCCCAGAACCAGCGGGCAGGCGGTGTCGAATTCGGCGCGCACGGGGATGGCCGAATGATCGGCTTCGTACAGCAGCAATACGTCCGCCACCAGCGCGTTGAGGTCGAGGGGGGCGAGTTCGGCGGTGGGCAGCCGGGCGTAGTCGCGGAACGAGTTCACCAGGCGCTTCATCGCGTCGACCTGCTCGACGATGGTGCGGACGGACTTGGTGAGCACCGCCTGGCTGGCCGGGTCCACCTTGCCGTCGAGCTTAAAGGCCAGCCGCTCGGCCGACAGCTGGATGGGCGTCAGCGGGTTCTTGATCTCATGGGCGAGGCGGCGCGCCACTTCGCCCCAGGCGCGGGCGCGTTGCGCGGAGACGATCTCGGAGATGTCGTCGAACACCAGCAGCCGGGTGGATGCCGGCAGCTCGGCGCCGCGTGCGACCACGCTGGTGGCGTCCTGCTGCGGGCCGGACGGCGCCGCGTGGAGTTCGTACGACTGCTGCCAGTGGCCGATGCGGTGCTGTTCGCGCTCGCTCAGCAGTGCGTCGAACTGCGCCTGGATGTCGCGACCGAAGTCCTCCAGGCCGGGCACCTGCTGCAGCGCCTGGCCCTCCAGCGCGGCCAGCGGCGCACGCAGGATTCGGGTGGCGCCGGGGTTGGACGAGAGGATGTGGCCTTGCGAGTCCAGCACGATCACGCCGGCGGTGAGGTTGTCCAGGATGGTCTGCAGGTTGGCGCGCGCGGCGTCGACCTGGGTCATGCTCTTGTCGACCGCGGCACGGGCGTCGGAGAGTTGCTGGGTCATGTCGGCGAACGATCGGGTGAGCCCGCCGAGTTCGTCCTTGCCCTGCAATACGGCCTTGGGGCTGAGGTCGCCGGCGGCCACCTCGCGCACGCCCTCGGCCAGCACCAGCAAGGGCCGCGCCAGCTGGTTGCCCAGCAGCACCGCCAGCAGCACCGCGCCGAACACGGCCAGGAACAGCGACAGGGTCAGCGTGCCGATGTACATGCGGCGCAGGCCGCCGCGCGCCAGCGCACGTTCCTGGTACTCCCGGTAGGCCTCCTGCACGGCGATGGCGTTGGCGACCAGCGTCGGCGACAGCGCCTGGGTGACCTGCAAAAAACGCGCGTCGGTATTCAGGTCCATGCCGGTGCCGGTGACCAGCGCCAGCGCCTTGATGCGTGCCTGCGGTGCAGGACTGGGCTGGCCGGGCAGCGCCGGTTCGTCCAGGCCTTCGATCTGCGCGGTGGCCCGCTGCGCCCGGGTGTTGCGCAGCAGTTGTGCCGACGGGCGGTCCGGGTTCAGGTCGAAGCGCGACTGGCCGGCGCTGGCCACCAGATGGCCGGAGCCATTCCATAAAACCACGTCCACCGCGCCCAGCTGGTCGCGGATGCGTTCCAGCGCCAGGCCGGCGCCGGCGTCCGACAGGCTGGAGAGCTGGCCGCCCGCCACCCGGGTCTTGCCGGCGAGGTCGTTCGCCAGCGCGTCCAGGGTGGACCGGCCGAGGCTCAGGCCGGCGTCGAGAGCGCCTTCGACTTTCACGTCGAACCAGCTCTCGATGGAGCGCGAGACGAACTGATAGGAGACCGTGTAGATCAGCATGCCGGGCAGAAAACCCAGCACGGCGAAGATCACCGCCAGCTTGAGCAACAGGCGGCTGCCGAAGCGGCCCCGGCGCAGGCGTACGAACAGGCGCAGCGCGATCCAGCCGATCACCGCCAGCAACATGACGGCCACTACCACGTTCACGCTGAACAGACGCACATAGTTCTGTTCGTAGAGGGCCCGGTTGTCGGTGGCCTGGGTCAGCAGGAACAGCAGCACCAGGGTGATCGAGACCACCGTCGCCGCGCCGACGCCGACAGCCCAGCGCCCGGCGCGCGACCCCAGCAGCGAATATCGCTCGAGCGCGTTTGCGTTCGCCGGCGGCTGGGGCTGGGGCGTGGGTTGTGAAGGAGAAGTCACGGCGGGCTTTGCGCGAGCGGGCGAACGAGGGGCGTCAGGCCGTTCAACGCACCAGCATGGCCGGGTCGATCGTCAGGGAACGCTCGACCGACAGGCTCCAGTCGGCGCGACCGGCCACACCCATCTGCAGCGGCCTGGGCAGCTGGGAGGTGTCGAGCCGGAAGCCGAAGTCGATGGTGTAGCGGCCATTGGGATCGAGCTGGGCGACATCGACGACACGCCAGCGTGCGACGCGCCTGACCGACTCGAGCGCTTCGCTCAGGTCCTCGAAGTTCTGTGAAAGCGACACGCCGAGCCCGGAATTGAAGGGCGATGGCGACACGTTGAGGCGAAATCGCCGTGTCAGCGGCTGGTACACCAGGCGCATGTGGCGCTGGGCGAAGGCGACGCGGTCATCGGCCCAGTACCAGCGGTCGCGCATGACCTCGGCCTGCGCGACGAAGAACAGGGCGACCCCCTTGAGCAACGCGTCCTCGACCAGCGGTGGGAGATCGAAGCCGATGTTGGCCCAGAGGTAGAGGCCGTCGTCGTTGCGTTCGATGCGCAATTGGGGAACGTCGACCGCGTTCACGTCGGCATGGGCGGCACCGGCCACCGCGCCTATCAGCAAGGCGGGCGCCAGGCGCAACAGGGTGCGCCTGTGCGCGTCAGGTGCCACGCTTGTACAGCAGGGCGTAGAAGAAGCCGTCGTGATCACCGGCGAGATTGTCGGCGACACCCGTCCCGATGGCGGCATCGCGCGGCAGCAAATGTCCGGGCGAAGGGCGTAAAGCGGCATCGGTGTTGTGCGCAAGAAACGCCTGAATCTGGTGCTCGCCTTCTTCGCGGAAAACCGAACAGGTGCAATACAGCAGCCGGCCGCCGGGTTTGAGCAGGGGCCACAGGCGGGTCAGCAATCCGGCCTGGATGATGGCCAGTTGCGAGATGTCGCTCTCGCGGCGCAGCCAGCGCACGTCCGGCTGGCGCCGCACGATGCCGGATGCGGTGCAGGGAGCATCGAGCAGGATGGCGTCGAAGGGCTGGCGGTCGTGGTGCTGCGGCCACCACCGGGCGGGCTCCTGCGCATCGGCGGCCAGCACCAGCGCCTGTCGCTCCAGGCCGAGGCGGCCGAGTGTCTGATGGATGCGTTCGCAACGTTGGGGGTCGATGTCCAGCGCGGTGACCGATATGGGGGCGTCGTGTCCGGCGAATTCGATCAGGTGCGCGGTCTTGCCACCCGGTGCGGCGCAGGCGTCGAGCACACGCAGCGGCTGACGGGTGTCCAGGCCGGCGAGCAGAAGCGGCGCGGCCAGCTGGGCGCCTGCATCCTGCACCGAGACCACGCCCTCGGCGAAGCCGGGAATCTGGTCGACCGGCAGCGGGTGGCCCAGCACGATGCCCCAGTCGCCGACCGGGTAGGCGACCAGGTTGGCGGCCTCGAAGCGGCGCAGCATGGCGTCGCGGCCGACCTTGAGACGATTGACACGCAAGGTCATGGGCGCGTGCGAGTTGTCGGCGCGCAAGATCTCCTGCCAGTGGCGCGGATGGTCTCGCTTGAGGCGTTCGATCCACCAGCGCGGATGGTTCCAGGCGGCCAGCGGCTCGGAGTCGGTGGCCGCGACCAGGGCATCCTGCTCACGCAGAAATCGCCTCAGGCAGGCATTGATGAACCCGGACTGCGGGCGCATCGCCGGATGGCGCTTGGCCGCCTCGACCGCCTGGTCGACCAGCGTGAACGGCTCGTAAGGCGCATCGGCCTGGCGCCAGATCAGGGCCAGTGCGGTGCACAGCAGGGCGTCGGGAAGGGGCGGCGGCGTGCGGGTGGCGAGCTTTCGTCGCAGCGCCTCCGCACGACCGAGTACCCGCAGCACCTGGAACACCAGGGCCCGCACGCCGGGCCTCAGGCCGGCCGGCACGGCCTCCAGGGCGGCGGGCGCCGAACGGCCGCCCCGCACGGCGGCCAGCACTTCGGCTACTTGCTGGAGTTGCTGCCAGAGTTCCGGGCCGGAGAAGGCGTGCGGAGGGGATGCAGCGGCGGCAGCAGCAGGAGATGGAGAAGATGAAGAGGAGGAGGACACGTTCATAGGACTTGCGCGCGGCGCAGGCGCATCAGCCACGCCAGGATCACCGTTGGGAACTGGCCCAAGGCGGCGTTATAGAGAAGAACCGCCTGGTTGTACCGGTCGGCGGCGAGTTGCACCTGCGTATCGCGCTGCTCCCACACGAGGTGGATGCTGCCCGCCTGCGGTTGGCCGCCGAAGTGCGGCATGTCGACCAGCAGGCGCTGCCAGGCATCCCGAAGCACATCGCGTGCCGCCGACAAGGCGGCGATGTCTGCCCGTCGCTGTCGGCGCTCACGGGCGACGGCCTGGCACGCGGCCAGTTGCAAGGCGGCGGCGCGCAGGCTCGACCAGCCGACCTCGTCGGCCATGGCGTCACCCGTCAGCTTGCTGACATCCGGCGACGCCGGCACCAGTTCGATCCACAGGGTGAGCGTGGTGTCGAGCAGGCTGAAAGCCGACAACACGGAGGCGCGCAGGCGCGTCAGCCGGTTGTTCGCACCGACTGCCCAGAATGCCATCACGGCGGGCAAAACCCACCACCACAAGCTCCAACGCATCGCGGGAGTATCTCCAAAAATATCGGGGGCAAAAAAAACCCCGGCCTGCCGCAGCAGGTCGGGGCTTCATCGCGTCAGCGGGTCGCCTTATTCGGCGGAAGCGCCTTCACTGGTCTCGGCCGTGTCGCCGTCGCCGGCCATTTCGGCGTTTTCAGCGGCGGTGATGGCGGCGCGCTCGGCGTCGTCCATCTCGTCCTTCACCTTGCGGGCGTTGTGGTACGCCATGCCGGTGCCTGCGGGGATCAGGCGGCCGACGATGACGTTTTCCTTCAGGCCGCGCAGCTCGTCGCGCTTGCCCATGATGGCCGCTTCGGTCAGCACGCGGGTGGTTTCCTGGAAGGAAGCCGCGGAGATGAACGAGTCGGTCGACAGGGACGCCTTGGTGATACCCAGCAGCAAGTTGGTGTACGTGGCGGGAACCTTGTTCTCGCCGCGCAGACGGTCGTTGGTGTTGAGCATTTCCGAACGCTCGACCTGCTCGCCGGCGATGTAGCCGGACTCGCCGGAGGCCTCGACGACCACGCGACGCAGCATCTGGCGAACGATCACCTCGATGTGCTTGTCGTTGATCTTCACGCCCTGCAGGCGGTACACGTCCTGCACTTCGTCGACGATGTAGCGCGACAGCTCTTCGATGCCCAGCAGGCGCAGGATGTCTTGCGGATCGGCCGGGCCGTCCACCACGGACTCGCCCTTGTTCACGACCTGGCCTTCGTGCACCAGGATGTTCTTTTCCTTGGGGATCAGTTCAT
>Ga0308164_10000871_pt1 | contig 40547 bp, 33 predicted proteins | sample PhyTR2_FD_201031 | JGI IMG/M metagenome (GOLD analysis project Ga0308164, IMG submission 201031) | Phyllosphere microbial communities from UC Gill Tract Community Farm, Albany, California, United States - DLSLT.R2 | ecosystem: Host-associated > Plants > Phyllosphere > Unclassified | place: USA...
CGGCCGGCTTCGCCTACCTGCTGCTGCTCGACCAGGACAGCCTGCTCGATGCGGACATGGTCGCGACGCTGCGGGATGCCTGCGAGACCCTGGCGCGGACCCGGAAGGTGGGCGCGGTGGGGCCGCAGTTCAGCGACCGCCGCAACGGCCATGTCGCGCCCTTCATCGAGAACGGCTTCCCGCTCAACCGCAAGCTGTTCGGCGGGCCGGGCCAGGTCGTGCCATGCGACTTCCTGATCTCGTCGGGCAGCCTCCTGCCCCTGGACGCGCTGGCCCTGATCGGCGGCATGGACGAGCGCCTGTTCATCGACAACGTCGACATGGAGTGGTGCTTCCGGGCGAAGCATCGCGGCTTCGGCCTGTTCGGCGTCTGCGATGCCCGGATGCGCCACAGCATCGGCGATACGCTGCGCGCCGCCTGGCTCAAGCCCGGTGGCGTGATGATCCACAAGCCGGTGCGGCTCTACTACATCATGCGCAACCGCGTGCTGCTCTATGGCCGGGCGGAGACACCCGCCGTGTGGATCGCGCAGGACCTGCCGCGTCTAGTGCTGAAGTTCGTCGGCACCGCCCTGTTCGTCGCGCCGCGCTGGCAGTACCTGCGCCTGATGCTGCGCGGGCTGTGGCATGGCATCCGGGGCATCGACGGCCCCCTGCCCCGGTAGGACGACCCCGACCGGCCGATGCCGGCCCGGGCCGATGCCGCGTCAGTGCTCCTCGACGGGTTTCGATCCGACGCCCAGGTAGGCGAAACGCCGCGTCTCCTGGCGCCCCCGCGTGACGTTGTCCAGGATCAACCCGCTCTCCAGCGAGAGCATGGCCGCGAGCATCAGGGTCGCCGACAGGATGGCGGTCGGCAGTCGCGGCACCTGGCCGCTGTGCACGTACTCGATCAGCACCGGCAGGGCCAGGACCAGCGCGACGACCACCATCAATGCCGCGAGCCGGCCGAAGAAGGCCAGGGGCCGCTCGGCGAGATAGAGGCTGCCGATCATCCTGAGGATGCGCCAGCCATCCCGGTAGGTGGACAGCTTGCTGACGGAGCCTTCGGGCCGCGCGCGGTAGGGCGTCATGACCTCGCCATAGGGCATGCGCAGCTCCAGCGCGTGCACGGTCAGTTCGGTCTCGGTCTCGAAGCCCTGGGAGATCGCCGGGAAGGACTTCACATAGCGGCGCGAGAAGGCGCGATAGCCCGAGAGCATGTCAGTGAAATGCCCGCCGAAGATGTTCACGACGCTGCCCGTCAGCAGGCGGTTGCCCCATTGGTGACCGCGTCGGTAGGCCTCGCCCGCGACCTCGCCATGCTGGGTCTGGCGGCAGCCCACGACCATGTCCAGCCGCGCGTCCAACAGCTTGTCGACCAGCAGGCGCACGCTCGCGGCATCGTAGGTGGCATCGCCGTCGACCATGACGTAGACATCGGCGTCGACGTCCGCGAACATGCGCCGCACCACGTTGCCCTTGCCGCTCAGGGCGACCTGCGAGACCCGCGCGCCCAGCGCGCGCGCGATGTCGCCGGTGCGGTCGGACGATGCGTTGTCGAAGACATGGATGTCCAGCGCCGGCATGGCCGCCCGGAACTGCTCGATCACCAGCCCGATGGCCTGCTCCTCGTTGTAGCAGGGGATGATCAACGCGACGTGCTGGCCGCGGTAGGTGAGTGGCGTGCGTGGTGGTTGCGCGGTCGGGTTCATCGTTCTCATGAGGCCTCCTGCTTGAAATCGATGCGAAAGCGCACGGCCGCGCGATGCGGCACACCGTCGAGTTCAAACGCGGACGTCGAACCGACTGGCACATGCTGGGTGATGAGCGCCACGGGGACACGGGCGTTCTCGGTCCACAGTTCGAAGGTCAGGCGGGACGGGCCGGCCGGCAGCGTCATCGGCCGGTCGAGCGGCACTGGAAAGTAATCGTTGTCCAGCGCCTCCCGCAGATCGCGCCGCCCGCTCGCGCAGACCTGGGACATCGCATCGCACACCCGCAGGTGGAGGATGCCATCGGCACTGCCCTGGCCGGTGCCGATCAGCACCTGCAGGGCGTCCCACGCGCCCGCCCGCGCGAGTTCCAGGCTGCCGGAGGCATGCCGCCCGGGCTCCAGCCAGGTCACCACCGGTTCGGTCCGCGCCACCGGAATCTCGACGCGATTCGGCCAGAAGTCGTGCAATGGCACGTCGACCACGTCCGGATAGGGCGACACCGGCCGTTCGCCATCGTTCAGGCGGATGTGCGAATAGCGGTTGAAGATGCTCATGAACTCCGCCTCGGGCAGGTCCGGGTAGCGGCTGCGCCAGAGGTTGAGCGCCGGTACCGCCGTGACGTGCGACACCGAGGCATAGCCTAGCCCGTTGAGCACCGCGCCCGGAAAGCCCGGCATGGCGAGCGAGCCGTCGGCGGCGCGCTCGGCCTCGATGGCACGGACCACCGGGGTGTCGTGGCGCTCGAAGATCGGCCGGGCGGACTGGATCGGATTGAAGGCGAACAGCAGGATCGCGCCGGCCAGCGTGGAAGCGCCCAGCAGCACCGTGGAAGATGCCAGGCGCATCCTGCGCCCCACGATCAGGCACGCCAGCAGGACCGGCAGCACGATCAGGTCGTTGCTGCGCTTGGCCATGATCCGGGGTTCCACCAGCGCGCCATGATCGAGCCCCTTGAACGCGATCCAACCCAGGATCACCAGCGCCAGGTAGAGCGCCATGCGCGGCGCCGTCACGACCAGTCCGGCGCTCCGGCCCAGCAGCACCGTGACGAGGAGCATCAGCAGGCCGGCGGCGTATTCCATGCGTTCGGGCTGCACGTGGTTCCAGAGCAAGACCTGGCCCGCCCACGCGGGGATCGGCAGCAGCATCCAGGCATACATCAGGGCCAGCGCGCCGCACAGGATCAGCAGCCGCGTGCGCTGCGACCCCGGCGTGGCCAGCACGCCCCAGGCCCGGCGATGATCCATGAAGCACAGGTACATCAGCGCGAACGCGGCGCCGACCACGCCGACCTCGCAGATGTTCTGGCCCATGACGCTTTCATACCGCCAGTCGAAGCCGTTGAACGGGAACCACTGGCCCCACCACTCGAAGGCCGGAACGGCACCACCCTGGCTGTTGCGATGCCCCGGATAGACCGTGGCGGCCGTTCGCAGCAGATAGTCCTTCAGGTAGAACGCCGCCGTGCCACCGGCGCAGGCGGTCGTCACCAGCAGGGCGATGGCGCGTCCCGGCCGCAGCCAGTCACGCTCGAAGGCCAGCACGATCACCCCGCCGACGAACGCCAGGGAGATGAACACCGGCGGATAGAAGTTGGTGACCAGCCAGGACACGGCCAGCCAGTAGAAGAGGACGAGACGCGCTCCCCAGGGCAGGCGCGCCAGCAACGCCAGGATGACCCAGGGAAAGATCGCGAAGATGGGGCCCTTCTCGTTCCACCAGAACTGCGTGTAGCCGGTGAAATAGATCGCGCCCGAGAGCAGCGCGGCTTCGATGCGTCCCAGGCCCAGACGCTGGAACAGCAGCAGGTGACCGACCAGGAAGAGCGCGAAGATCGCGAACCAGTGCAGGGAGTAGGCATGCGCCGCGTCGACGATGAAATAACCCCACATCGTCGGCTTGAAGATCAGCCCCCAGTCGCGCAGTGGCAAGCCGTAATTGATGCGCAGGTCCTCCTTGTAATAGGAGGACTGGTTGATGCGCTGGAAATCGTTGCGGACCGCCGCCTGCGTCAGCGGTGTGACGACCGCCCATTCATCGGAGCGGATCGGTCGTGGCCGGCTCCAGACCAATCCGGCATCCGCCACCTCCAATTGCCGCAGGACCAGCCCGTAGGAGGATGGAGACCAGCATTGCGACACATAAAAAACACCCAGACATAAAAAGAAGATCCAAATTGTTAATTTTTCTTTACTGAATCTTCTCATTGCATCCCTTTTAACTTATTGGCGGCCAAGCCAGACTGAAATCATCGGCCTGGAGCGTGAGATTTGGATGATAAGCGGGATCTCGACCGATCAAATCGCCCCAGCGCTCCAGCATGTAGGCCACCTCGGATTCGAATCGGAGTTTCTTTTCGGGCTCCAAATCCTCGCCACGCGTCGCGGATTCGTGATGGAACAATTCGGCATAAGGCGTCCAGACATTGCGCAAACCCATTTCCCTGAGGCGCAGGCAGAAATCGACGTCGTTGAATGCGACCTTGAGATTGACTTCGTCCAACCCATGGACCGCCTCGTAATTCTTTTTGGCAATGACCAGGCAGGCGGCCGTGACGGCCGAAAAGGACTGGATGAGATCGGCGCGGCCGAAATAGCCCCGATGGCCGTGCGCCAGGTGCTTATGGGCATGGCTGGCCACGCCGCCGACGCCCAGGATGACGCCACCGTGCTGCAGGGTGTGATCGGGGTACCACAGCTTGGCACCGACGGCGCCCACGCCCGGCTGCAGGGCCAGCGACACCATCTCCGAGAGCCAGTCGGGCGATATCACCTCGATGTCGTTGTTGACCAGACCGACGATGTCGCCCGATGCATGTGCCACAGCCAGATTGTTCAAGGCCGAATAATTGAATTCGTCGTCGTTCCGGATGACAGTGAATCGTTGACGCGACGCCAATTCGGCGAAATAGGCGATCGCCGCCGGATCGTCCGATCCGTTGTCGACGATGATGATGTCGTAATTCGGATAGGTGGTCAGACGCTCGATGCTCTCGATGCATTGCCGGACCAGTGACATGGCATTTCGGGTCGGAATGATCAACGAGACCCGGGGGGCCGGATCCGGCAATTCGTAATGGACCCGATAGCCGTGGGCGAGGGATTCGACATGGCCCTTCACTCCATTGCGCTGAAAGTATTCATTGAGCGCCCGCGCGCCGGCGATCTGAGCATAGGGCTTGGCATCGTTCGAGCTCGCGGTGCTTTCGGCGTGAACGCGCCAGTGATAGAGGACCTTGGGAATGTGATGGATCTGATCCGGGCGGATCCGCTCGATGCAACGCAGCACCAGGTCGTAATCCTGCGAGCCTTCCATGCCCAATCTGAAACCGCCCACCGCGCGCATCAGATCGGCCCGGTAGACGCCCAGATGGGAAAACATGTTCTGCGACAGGAACAGGTCGAAATTCCAGTCGGGCTTGAAATACGCGCCGAAGCGTTTGCCGTCGCCATCGATCTTGTCCTCGTCGGAATAGATCAGCTGGACATCCGGTTGCCGCTGGATGGCATCGGCGACCCAGAAAAGCGCATGCTCGGGCAGCAGATCGTCATGGTCCATCAGGGCGATCCACTCGCCCGTCGCGATCTCCAGGGCACTGTTGGAAGCCGCCGATATATGCCCATTCTTTTCACGATGGACGACCTTGATGCGCCGGTCCTGGGAGGCGAGACGATCGAGCACCTCGCGGCATCGCGGATCGGGGGATGCGTCGTTCGCGATGCACAGCTCCCAATGCGGATAGATCTGCGCCTGGACCGACTCGATGGCCGCCGTCAACCACGACGGATCGGGGTTGTAGGTGGGCATGACGATGGAGATCAGCGGCTTCACGGGCATCGCCATCACCGCCTCCCTCCAGCCGTCGCGCCGCATCGGATCGATCGTGTCGTATCGCAGGACCCACGTTTCGTAGTCATGGCCGCCGTGGCCCGCCGTGCCCATGGCCCGCCGCAATCCTTTCACGCCGGACCTGCGATACATGTCGAGCCCGCGCCGCACGGTCGTGGCGACACCACCGTCGCGCTCCACCGCGCGCATCACGCGACCGGCCATCGACCGGACGCCCACCAGCATGTCCTTGGCGTATCGCAGCGGGGCCGTGATGCGCCAGCTCGACGAACGACGCATCTCCTCCATCTGCATTTGATGCTGGGCGGCGGATTGAGCTGCCACTCGCGTGAGACGAGCGATCCGTTCGTTCAGCTGCACCACCTTCAGGCGCAGCTGGTAGGCCTCCATCCTGGCATCGACCACCTGCATGGCACGCTGCCCGGCTTCATCGTCCAGGTCGTCTCTCAGCGGACTCGGAAGCGATGCTGGAATCTCGGGCTCGGATTTGTTTTTCATGGTTGGTTCCATGGCTGTGGGATTGCGGTTCGGCACGCAGGGAGCGCCACACGTGGCATGACGACCCCGCGTGCTCGGCGGAGCTAGGTCGCAGTGTCGCCGTCGACCCGCGGCGGGGACGGATCCGCAGGAAATTCGCTCATCGCGTGAGACGCACCAGATGACGCGCCAGCTTCTGCGAGGGTTGCTCCACCAGGAGGAAATTCAGGAACGATATCGCGATGGAAAGCGCCAATGCCAGCGCCACCTTGAGGCCGAAGGCGACATCGGTCGTGGACAGCGCGTTCAGCACGCAGATGCCGACCGACAGATGGATCAGATAGAACGAGTAGCTGATCTTGGAAAAGAAGGTGAGCACGCGAGGGCAGTGCGCCGGCCGCCAGGTCATCAGGCCATGGAACAGCGCACAGGCCAGTGCGATGTTGAAGAAGCCGGCGTATTCGGACCGGAAGAGTTCGCCTGGAAACCTGCTGTTGAAGATGGAGAGGAAAAGAATCAGATTGAGCAGGAAAAGCGCGATCAGTCCTTCGCCGGATACCTGCCGCGCATAGTGAAGATAGAACACCCTGCCGATCAGGAACAGCGGCAGGTACACCGTGAAATAGCCCAGATACGACAGGTATCCGAACGCCGCCATGGGAAGCGTCAGCGAGCCATAGAGGGCCATCAGGATCAGCGTCGCGCGCACCGGGGACTTCTTGAGAAGGCCGATGACGATCATCACGAAGCCATAGAAGATGAGTTCCGGCATCAGGCTCCAGGCCACGGAAATGGCTCGCGGCGTTTCGACCACCCAGCTCAGCATGAACGCGCTCTTGATGAAGTCGATCGTTTCCACCGCGTTGTTGCTGTGGATCGGTCCCCATCCATAGGCCTGGGACAGTCGCACCGTGACGAATCCGATCAACGTCGCGGCGAAGAGTGGTGGAAAGATCCGGAACACGCGCTTGATGAAGAATTCCGAGCGGGTCTCCTTCTCGGCCACCATGCTGATGATGAAACCGCTGATCAGGAAGAACAAGATGACGCCGAATCGGCCTCCCGTGTTGTCCAGCTGCAATGGATGCAGGACCATCTGACGATAGAGATCGAAAGGCGTCCAGTTCGCCCGGTTCTCCTGCAGCCACAGTCCGGGAACGTGGGCCAGCACGACTGGGATGGGCGCGAACCCACGCAGCATCTGGATGAAGGAGATGGTGTCTCGGGAGCCGTCGACTGGAGTCATGTGTTCTTCATCTTTGTTCGGCGGCATCATCCGCTGCCCAATGTCATCGTCGCGTCGTGGAAGGCGCTGCGCCTCCCGGAGTCCTCAGAAACGCGGCGGCACGGCCACGCGACCATGGGCGGAGTATCGGCCGGCGCAGCGCAGCCGCGCGGATTCAGAGCGCATCGTCAGGATGGCTCGCGCACAGATCGAGGAGCCCTCGCAAGGTCAGCCGTGCATCGACCTCGCATTCGTCGAGCAGCGTCCTCTGGACTTCGAGGCTGACACGCGTGAGCCGTCGACGCATCTCGATGCGCGCCGCGACCTGCTCATAGGCGATCTTCTTGCTCTCGGACAACACGTCGTCGGTCCAGATGGAATTGCTGCCGTCGGTCTTGAAGTAGTAGTCGCCGATGACATGGTGCAGGGCCTGGAAGTCGGCCGGCTTGCAGGCGCAGATCCGCAGCAGCAGGTCGTAATCCTCCTCCCAGACCAGGGAGGTGTCGAAGCGCAGCACGCCGTCCGGCAGTCGCGCCCGATCGATCAGATAGGAATGGATGGGACAGAAATTGCCCCGCATCAGATCGAGGAGACCGCGCCCGGCGAACGGTGGCTTCGGATGGCTGCTCACGTAGACGAAGTCGGCATGCACATCGGCCCTGACCGTTCGAACGCTCGCGAACGCGATCGCGGCCCGGGTGGTCTTCAGTCGTGCCAGAAGCAGTTCGTAGGCTTCGGGAAACAGGGTGTCGTCGTAATCGAGGAAGGAGACATAGCGGCCGGTGACGGCAGCCAGCCCCAGATTCAGCAACTCGGTCCGCGCATCGGCGGGGGTGGCCGACTCCCAGTTGGCGACCGTCAGCGTGGGCGCGCCGGCCAGCGCCAGCACGGGCGCCAGCGCGGCGCGCACCCCGGCGATCTCGTCGGCCGAGAAGCGTTGCGTGGCCAGGATGATGTGGACCCGCTCGTGCCGCTGGCCGACGAGCGAGAAGACGCATCGCTCCAGCTCCAGCAGACGACGACTGTCGTGCAGCCGGACGATGCAATCGACCTGATCTTCAATCATCGGACAACCAGCGCGGTGGCGCGAAAACGAAATCGTGTTGGAAATCGGCGTACTGCCGCCATGCCATGGGCACCGGCTCGGGTCGCTCCCCGGGGACGTCCATGCCGATGCTTTTCATCTGTGCACCGATCCATTCCTCGAAGGAAACGGGTGCATCCCACCGACGGGCCAGATGCAGAGCCGATTCGAAGATCATCCGCAATGTCGGGACGTGCCGCTCGCGATTGGTCACCGCGTGCAGGAAGATCGCCTTGGGGCAGGTCTTGAGCGACAAGCCCGCCGCGCGTGCGCGCCACGACAGGTCGACGTCCTCGCAGTACATGAAGAAGCTGTCGTCGAAGCCGCCGGTCAGGTCGAAGGCCGTCCGGGACAGTGCCAGGCAACCGCCGGAGACCCAGGGCGTCCCGAAGTCGAAGGCATCGTAGACCTTGGGATGTTCGCGGGGAAACTGCAAGGCCTCGACCAGGACCCGATCGCCATGGGCCTGCGCCATGTCGACCAGGGCGCGGAGCGCCATGGGATGGAGCAGGCCGTCCGGATTGACCGTCACGTAATGCGTGGCGCCCTGGGCGAAGGCCGTTGTCATCAAGCGGTTGTGGGCTGCGCCGAAACCGACGTTGCCCTGAGTCTCGAGGACGTCGATGGCGCCCCGCACCACCGGCAGCAGCGCCAGCGCCGACGGCCCGTTGTTCACCACGTAGAGCCGTCCGGCCGCATCGCCGCCGGCGTGCGCCAGGGCGATCAACGCCGCGTCGATCGCCCTGGCGACCTCGGCGGGCGGGTTCTCGTAGATCACCAGACCGACGGCCACGCGCCGCGACGACGGCCGCGCGTTCGGCATGCCCAGTGCGAACCGCTGGATCTCGCGCACGAAGGCAGCGGTCGGCCGCTCGACCGGGACCGGGACCGTGTCGCGGGGAGACTCACCAGCGCCGTCCAGCAGTCGCAGCGGCTTGCGCGCGATCCATTCCCGCAATGCCACCGGCGTCGGGATCGATTCGATGCCCGGCGTGTGCTCGTAGAACTCGGGCCGCGCGACCTTGAGCCATCGATAGCCCGCATGTTCGCAGGCGAAGTAGTAGAGCCGCTCGATCGCATGGGCGAGCGTGCCGTCCTTCTGACCGGCCTCCGGATCGAAGTCCTCGACGTCCAGCTTCAGATCGAGCAATGGAGCCAGTGCGGCCGAGCGGGCCCAGAACATCGATCCGGCGGGAAAATCGAGAACCGCCGAGCGATCCAGATCGAAGCCCATGCGCGTGGCGAGTCCACGGCAGCGCTCGAAGTTTCCGCCCCAGCCGAGCCAATGGCGCATCGGCTCGAAATGCTGCGCCCCCACCATGCCGAGCGACGGCGACTCGTCGAACATGCCCAGGATGCTGTCGACCACCTGCCGGTTGCCGACCAGGCTCTGCAGCATGAACTGGCGCCAGGGCGCCAGGACCGCGGCATGGTGCGAGCGCTTGCCATGGAGATGGAGCACATGGTCGTGCTTCGCGTAGACGTCGCGAAAGACGACCAGCTTCGGCGCGATGTCCCGGCCACGGTTGGCCACCACGCGCACCTCGACCGCCCCGCCCTGCCAGCCCTCGAAGGCCCGGCGGACCAGCGATGCATGGAACTCGCTGCCGGTGGAGATGTAGACATCCACACCCTCGTCGATGCATGCCAGATGGCGGCGGAATTCGTGGGCCAGTTCCTCGTAGTACAGATGGATGATCGCCGCGATCCGTCGGCGACCGGATGGCACGGGTCGCGCCCACGGCAATGGCAAGGCGATGGAGGCGTCGCGCCAGGGGTCGCGCAACGGCTCGACGGCTGGTGGTTGCAGCGGACCGTCGTCGGCCGGTGGCGCTTCCGGGACCTCCACGTCCTGCACCGGCTCCGGCGGAGATGACGGGATCGGTGGCTGTGCCGGATGGAAGAGCCGTTTCAGGGATTTCGCGGTCCCACGCAGGGTCCGGCGAATGCGCGGCAGACGCGTCAGCAGGCCTCTCAGAGGCGCCGTCAATCGCCAGAAGGCGCTGAAGCGGATGGCGTCGAGCTCCGCGCTCAACTGCTCGATGCGCAGACGTTGACTCTCGTCCTGCTGCACCACATGGACCACGGACGCCGGGGACACGACCGCGGCGCGGCGCGACTCGACGATCAGCTCCATCAGTGCCTGCCGAGGATCGACCGTCAGTTCCCCGGGTACCAGCGACTCCTGTCGATGCGCGCCTGTGACCCGATGCAACTGCACCTGCTCGTTCGACACGATGGCCGCCTGCGACCCGTTCGTGCCGGAATCGGAGCGGACTGGGGCCGGGTGACGTCGAGGTTCGGAGGGGGCAGCAGAGCCTTTATGAATTTTTGACCCCGAGCTTCTTAATCTCCGCTTCAAGACGCTCGACGTTCCTGCGTGCAAGCGGGGCGACGTGCGACATCATCCGCAATGCGCGGGATGCCTTCAGCTCGCGTGCGATCGTGGCGATCACCGTCATGTCGACACGCGAGGGCGTCGGGCTGACTGGCGTCGCCACCCCACTGGCGCGCTGTGCCTGTGCCGGCAGGTCCTTGTCACGAACGCGCTCGCGCAACTGGTGGACCTGCCGCACGAGCTGGATGACATGCGCGCGTTCCTCGACCAGGGCACGCCCGGCTTCCAGACGCTCTTTCTTTTCCTCGGCCTGACGCCGGACATGCAGGGTCCACTGCTCGAGCACCCCTTCGAATTCGCCATGGCGCGACAGCAGCCGGGCGACATCGGGCGTCATCCGCAGCGCCAGGGCCGGGTCGAGATCGGGGCCGAGTTCGGAGAGGAAGCGGCGGGCGACGGGCAGCCATTCCGACTCGCCCGTCTCGATCGGATCGGGCTCGACGACCTGGGCCTGGGCCTGGACCGGCGCGGGCGTGGGTTCGGGCAACGCCTGACCGTCATACAGGCTCAACCTGCGCAGGGCATCCTGCTGGGCGGCCTCCAGTTCGACGATGCGCCAATCACGCCAGTCCCCGCCACGCAGCAGATCGCAGCCATCGAGCTGGCTCGTCATCGATTTGCTGAGAACGCACACGCCGCGCCGGGCGCCATCTTCTCGGCTGGACGGCAGACTGGGGAAATAGATCCGGTAGCCCCTCTCCTTGAGGAACTCCAGCAGTTCGATGGTCAGCGCCTTGCCGGGTCCGTAGTCGTCGTACGCATAGCCGGCATCTCCAGGCACCCGGAAGTCGTCGATCGCGATCACGACCTGCACGTCGGACCTGTCGATGATCTCGAGTTCCTGCGCCAGCGGAAGATCGTTCTTCCAGTGCGCGTCCAGGTAGACGAACACCTTGTCGGATGGCGCTGCGGCATCGAGGTACTTCTGCAGGAACTGACGCGAATCGAGCAGATTCAGCGTCACGTTCGCCTGGTTCGCGAGCCGGCTCTGCGCCTGCCTGAAATAGATCTTCTCCAGCTCGCAACTGGCGATGGGGCCGTCGAAACGCTCGGCCAGCCAATGCGTCGTGATGCCGCGATAGGTACCGGTCTCGAGCACGCTGTCGAAGCCGATCCCAAGGATCTGCTCGAAGATCGCACGCCGTCCGGACTGGCCGTTGAGCGGGCCACCCCAGCACATCTGCAGATCGTCGGAGAGCAGCTCGAAATCCGCTGCCACCTCGACCAGACGATCCGCATGCGCCTCGTCGCCCTGCTGTTTGGCTTCCAGCGACAACCGCATGATGCGGGCGGAGATTTCATTGAATTCGTCAACTTGACTCATGGGCCACCTTGGCTGCCGATTCCGACAGCGTCACGTAACTAAATTTCGACAGGAACACACCCAGATCGCGCGCGTCCTCGCTGGCCACGCCATCGGCCTTCGGATTCAGGGTGTACTCGCAACGCACATTGATGAACAGCATGTTGACGGCGCACGGGAAGTCCAGTTCCTTCTCGACCGTCATCGGATCCCAGTTCTGGACCTTGCCCTTGAAGAACGGCTGTCCGTTGATCTCGATGCTCAGCCGCTGCGATGCCCTGCTCGCGGAGCCCGCGGCCAGGAAGGACAGCCGGATCGTCGCCGACTCGACGCGCTCGGCCAGGCGCAGACTCAGCGTGGCATTGCGGGCATTCGACCAGATGCCATCGGCTTCCGCCGGATGGAAGTTACCCTGGCGTTCCGGCGCCAGGTACTTGCCGGTCAGGCACTGCTCCTCGCCAGGCGGCATGCCGGCCGGCATCGGTGCCCACGACTGCGCAGGCATGTCGCTCAGCATCAGGCGCATGGCCGCGAAGGTCAGTCCGTTGTAGAACTGCTCCTGTGCCAGGCGCGTCAGCAGCTTGTTGCCTTCGCGCACCCAGCCATCGCCATCCACGTTGAGCATCGAATTGCCCTTGCTGGTCGAGCGCCAGTGCCAGGAGGCGGTCGCGCCGCCGCTGCACCTGAACGCACGCTGGCGCGCCAGCATCAGATAGAGGTACATGTCCTCGCCGACGACCAGGTACGGATCGATCAGCAGGCGTTCGTGGAGCGCCTCGGAGCGCGCGATGAAACTGTTGGAGCCGATGAAATTTCGAAAGCCCACGAGATTCACGAGATTGAAGGCGTCGAGGAACACGAGCTCCCGGCGCTCGGTGATCTCGATCTCCAGGGGACCCCGGAAATTGGGTGCGTACACGTGGTCGCCGGCGTCCTCCTCGACCCGGATCAAGCCGCTGTAGTAGAGGTCGTGGTCGGGGAAATCCCTGGCCGTCCGCAACAGTTCGGGCAGGTGGACGGGAGAGAAGGTGTCGTCGTCGTCCTGATTGGCGAAGAACGGCGCGGTCACGTGCTGGAGTCCGGTCCACAGTGCCGTGCTCCGCGCGCCCGTGTCGGGACAGCGCAGGTACTCGATGCGCACGCGCGAGGTCTCCTCCTCCGCCGCGACCCGCCGCACGTCCTCCCGCCCCTTGTAGTCCACCAGCAGGATGCGGTAGCTGCCCCAGGTCTGACCCGTGATGCTGCGCAGGGCGCGTCGCAGCAGATCGAGGTCGCGCCCGCCCGTTCGCACGATGACGTCCACCAGGGCCGCAGGCCGCGCGCCGAGCCGGGTCACCGGCATCGAGCGCGAGAAGTGGTCGACCGCCGCCTTCAGCTCCTCGGCCTTGGCGGCCTTCGCGGCCTCGACGAAGGCGCAGCATCGGGCCAGTTGCGTCTCGAGGCAGTACTGCTCCTTGAGGATGGCATGACTGCGCTGTGCCATCTGGCCAGCCAGCTTCGGGTTCTCGTTGGCCCAACGCACGATGCGCAGCACTTCCTCGGCATTGGCCGCGGCCGGGGCCGAGAGGTCCAGGTAGAAGGCACTGTCGCCGAGGGTCTCCCGGGCGAACGGCATGTCGTCGGAAATGATCAGGCAGCCGGCCGCCGCCGCCTCGAACAATCGCATCGACGGCGTGTTGGCCCGATGGTGTTCCTGCTTGTGGATGCAGATGGCGATCCCGTGACGCGCGAGCGTCTCGGTCACCGCCACGCCGTCGAAGGCGACCTCGCCGCGATACGACTCCGGATAGTCGGCCCACCCCTCGGGCGGCCCATAGAGGTTGAGTTCACCGGACTTGCTCAACTCCGACAGCAGGCCGTTGTGGCGCAGGCCGTCCCAATGCACGCCCAGATAGACGAGATCGAAGCGATCTCCCAATGCACGGGATTTGAATTCCGAACTCAGCGCGGTCGGCAGGAAATGGAAGTCCGAGCGCGGTTTGCGTATGCCGGTGGAGAACTCGAGGTCGTCCAGGAAGCGCCCCACCGAGGGCGCCCCGATCAGATAGGCGTCATAGCTCTGGATCGAGCGGATGCGCCGTGGATCCTGACTGAAGAACTCGGGAGGGCTCCACAGCGTGCCCACCGTGAAGTAGGGCGTCAGCTTGGGTGTGAACTCGTGCGTCACCAGCACGAAGTCGGGTTGGCAGGCGCAGATGTCGTCGGATGTGACGACCTCGTAGGCACGGTGGCCCAGGCGTTGCGCCGCCTTGATGAAACGGGTGATGTATTCGACTTCAGCCGAACTCGCCAGGCGAGGAAACCCATTGACGATGGCAATGTCCATGGACCGGGATCTTTCAGGTGTCACTGGTGCACCCCGCTGGCGGAACGCCCCGCATGTGCCGGCGTCCTCATGGGAGCTCGGCCTCGTCGAAGCGGCGACCCTGCGCGTCCTTGGCGGACAGCACGGGCGCGATCTCCAGGACCGGCCATTCGATGCCCAGGTCCGGATCGCTCCACAGGATGCTGCGCTCGTGCGCCGGCGCGTAGTAGTCGGTGGTCTTGTAGAGGAAGTCGGCGCTCTCGCTGAGGACCAGGAAGCCATGCGCGAAACCGGGTGGCACCCAGAGCTGCCGATGGTTGTCGGCGCTCAATTCCACCCCGACCCACTGGCCGAACGTGGCGGACGTCCGGCGGATGTCGACCGCGACGTCGAACACGGCACCGCTCGTCACCCGCACCAGCTTGCCCTGCGCCTGCTGGATCTGGTAGTGCAGGCCGCGCAGCACGCCTCTGGCGGAGCGCGAATGGTTGTCCTGGACGAACTCCACATGCCGGCCCACGGCGTCGTCGAAGACCCGGCTGTTGAAGCTCTCCATGAAGAAGCCCCGCGCATCGCCGAACACCTTGGGCTCGAAGACGAGGACGTCGGGGATCCGGGTCGCGGTGACCTTCACGAGCGCACTCCTTCGGCCAGCAGGTGGTTCAGGTACTTGCCATAGCCGTTCTTCTGCAGCGGCGCGGCCAGGCGGGCCAGCTGCTCCTTGTCGATGAACCCGGCGCGCCACGCGATCTCCTCCGGGCAGGCGATCTTCAGGCCCTGGCGATGCTCCAGCGTGGCGATGAACTGGCCCGCCTCCAGCAGGCTCTCGTGCGTGCCGGTGTCCAGCCAGGCATAGCCGCGCTGCATGATCTGCACGTTCAGCCGGCCCATGTCGAGGTACGCCTGATTGACGGCCGTGATCTCCAGCTCGCCGCGCTCGCTCGGCTTCACGGCCTTGGCGATGTCGACCACCTGGTTGTCGTAGAAGTAGAGGCCGGTCACGGCATAGCTGCTCTTGGGCACCTTGGGCTTCTCCTCGATGCTGCTGGCCCGGCCGTCCGTGTCGAAGGCCACGACGCCATAGCGTTCCGGATCATGGACGTGATAGGCGAAGACGGTGGCGCCGGACTCCTTGCGATCGGCGTCCGCCAGCAGATGGGCGAAGTCGTGACCGTAGAAGATGTTGTCGCCCAGCACCAGGGCGCTCGGCGAGTCGCCGATGAACGCGTCGCCGATGATGAAGGCCTGTGCCAGGCCGTCCGGGCTCGGCTGCACCGCATACTGCAGGTTCATGCCCCACTGGCTGCCGTCGCCCAGCAGCTGCTGGAAGCGCGGCGTGTCCTGCGGCGTGCTGATGATCAGGACGTCGCGGATGCCACCGAGCATCAGGGTGCTCAGCGGGTAATAGATCATGGGCTTGTCGTAGACCGGCAGCAGCTGCTTGCTGACGGCCAGCGTGGCCGGGTGCAGGCGTGTTCCGGAACCGCCGGCCAGGATGATGCCTTTACGTGAGGTCGTCATTGCGTTTCGTGTCTCTTGTCTCGTGGGTCGGGGTTTCTGGCGGGAGGTGGATGTGACCACGGGGTCACTGCCGGCATGTCGATCAGAGTGTCTCTTGCAGCATGCGTGCCACGCCGAGTCGCCAGTCGGGCAGCACCAGGCCGAAGGTCGACTGCAGCCGACGGGTGTCGAGACGCGAATTCTGCGGGCGTCGCGCCGGCGTCGGGAAGGCGCTGGTCGGCACGGCGTCGACGGCATCGGGTCCGGCCTTGAGTTCGACACCGGCGGCGCGCGCCTGCTCGAGCACGAAGCGCGCATAGCCGTGCCAGCTGGTCTCGCCGCCGGCCACGGCGTGATAGAGCCCGGCCTTCGACGGATCGCGCAGGATGTCGCCGATCGCATGGGCCGTGACATCGGCCAGCAGTTCGGCGCCGGTCGGAGCGCCGAACTGGTCGTCGATGACGGTCAGACGCTCGCGCTCCTTCGCCAGGCGCAGCATGGTCTTGGCGAAATTGCCACCGCGCGCGGCATAGACCCAGCTGGTGCGCAGGATCAGGTGCCTGGCGCAGTGTTGCGCCACCAGTTGCTCGCCCTCGAGCTTGGTGAGGCCATAGACGCTTAGAGGGCCCGTGGCGGCCTCCTCCGTCCAGGGCGCGCTGCCGCTGCCGTCGAACACGTAGTCGGTGGAATAGTGCACGAGCAGCGCGCCGATGCGGTCGGCCGCCCGGGCGACGACACCCGGCGCGGTGGCGTTGAGCTTGCGCGCGAATTCGGGCTCGCTCTCGGCCTTGTCGACCGCGGTGTGCGCGGCGGCATTGACGATGACGTCGGGGCGTACCCGCAGCACGGTCTCGGCCAATGCGTCCGGCTCGCTGAAATCGGCGGCGTATTCCTGGCTGTCGTGATCGAGCGCGACGACTTCACCCAGCGGAGCGAGGCTGCGCTGGAGTTCCCAGCCCACCTGTCCGCCCTTGCCCAGCAGCAGCAGCTTCATGCGGCGGCCTTGGGGTCGGCTGCGTGGTCGTACTGCTTCTCCACCCATTCGCGATAGGCGCCGCTCTGCACGTTGCGCACCCATTCGCCATGGGCGAGATACCACTCCACCGTCTTGCGGATGCCCGACTCGAAGGTCTCGGCGGGCTTCCAGCCGAGCTCGCGCTCCAGCTTGCGCGCGTCGATGGCATAGCGGCGGTCGTGGCCGGGCCGGTCGGTGACGTAGGTGATCTGCTCGGCGTAGGGCTTGCCGTCGGCGCGCGGACGGAGTTCGTCGAGCAGGCCGCAGACGATGTTGACGATGTCGATGTTGGGCTTCTCGTTCCAGCCGCCGACGTTGTAGGTCTCGCCCAGGCGCCCGCCCTCGAGCACGCGGCGGATGGCGCTGCAGTGGTCCTTGACGTAGAGCCAGTCGCGCACCTGCATGCCGTCGCCATAGACCGGCAGGGGCTTGCCGGCGAGCGCATTGACGATCATGAGGGGAATCAGCTTCTCCGGGAAATGGAACGGCCCGTAATTGTTGGAACAATTGGTTGTGAGCACCGGCAGCCCGTAGGTGTGGTGCCAGGCCCGCACCAGATGGTCGCTGGCCGCCTTGCTGGCCGAGTACGGACTGTTGGGTTCGTAGGTGTGTTCCTCGGTGAAGGCCGGGTCGGTCGCCGACAGCGAGCCATACACCTCGTCGGTCGAGACGTGCAGGAAGCGGAAGGCGGCTTTCTCCTCTGGAGGCAGCGTGTTCCAGTAGCCGCGCGTGGCTTCGAGCAACCGGAAAGTACCCAGCACATTGGTCTGCACGAAGTCTTCCGGGCCATGGATCGAACGGTCGACATGCGACTCGGCGGCGAAGTTCACGATGGCGCGCGGCCGGTGCTCGGCGAGCAGGCGATCGAGGAGCGCGTTATCACCAATATCGCCCTGAACGAAAATGTGCGAAGCGTTGCCATCGAGCGACGACAGTGTCTGGAGGTTGCCGGCGTAGGTAAGCTTGTCGAGGTTGACGACCGGTTCCTTGCCTTGCGCGAGCCAGTCGAGAACGAAATTGGCACCGATAAAGCCGGCGCCGCCTGTGACCAGAATCATGTGGAATCGTGTCCTGTTGACTTGTATGACCCCCGATCCGGTGGCCCAGCAGGCGATTATCCACAAGGGCTCCGGATCGAAATCTGACAAAACTAGTCAGTTGGCCTTAAAGCGCAGTGGCTCAGACGGCCCTGCATTTGTTCAACATCCGTGACTTTCAGCCGAATCATGACCTCTTTCATCCGACTTTCACGATTCACTGGCAAGGCTTAAGAAACAATTGAGCGTTACAGTACGCGTTCTTTTGTATTAAGTTGTCACTAAGTCATGTATCGCGGACGACGATGCGCATGACTGCTCCACAACCCGTCCATCCAGACCGATCATTGCTCATGACCACTTCCATTCATCCAGTTGTTCTCTGTGGCGGCAACGGCACGCGCCTGTGGCCGCTCTCGCGCAAGGCGCTGCCCAAGCAGTTCACCCCGCTCATCGATGGCAAGAGCCTGCTGCAGATGACGCTCGAGCGCCTGCGCAGCCTCAACGACGTCATCACCTGCATGGCGTCCGAGGACCATCGCTTCCTGGTCCAGGAGGCGATCGACGCCGCCAAGGTGTCGGGCAAGCAGATCCTCGAGCCGGTCGGCCGCAACACCGCCGCCGCCATGGCCGCGGCCGCGCTGCTCGCCGACAGCGACGACCTGCTGCTGTTCGCGCCGGCCGACCATCACATCCCCGATGCCGAACGCTTCGCCGAGACCGTGCGCGCCGGCGCCGCCGCCGCCCTGGCCGGCCACATCGTCACCTTCGGCATCGTTCCGACCTTCCCGAGCACCGCCTATGGCTACATCGAGACCGGCGCGGCCCTGACCGGCGCCGCCGATGCGGAAGCCCCGGCCGGCAACGCCGTGGTGCGCTTCGTCGAGAAGCCGACCGAGGACGTCGCCCAGTCGATGCTGCTCAAGGGCGGCTTCCTGTGGAACGCCGGCATCTTCCTGGTGCGCGCGGGCACCCTGATCGAGGCCCTGCGCCAGCAGGCCCCGGACATCCTGGCCGCCTGCCAGCAGGCCACGGCCGGCGCCGCCACCGATGGCACCTTCGTGCGCCTGAACCGCGAGCCCTTCGCGGCCTGCCGCAGCGAGAGCATCGACTACGCGGTGCTGGAGAAGCACAAGGACATCGCCGTGCTGCGCTTCGATGGCGCCTGGAGCGACGTCGGCAGCTGGAACGCGGTGGCCAACCTGTACCCGGCCGACGACGCCGGCAACCGCCTCAACGGCATGGCCAGCGCGCTGAACGCCCGCAACACCTTCGTGCATGCGCCGATCCGTCCGGTGGTGGCCCTGGGCACCGAGGACCTGATCATCGTGGACACCCAGGACGCCGTGCTGGTGGCCAACGTCAAGTACGCCGAGCAGGTCAAGGACGTGGTGAGCATGCTCAACCGCGAAGGCCGCCTCGAAGCCGTCGAGCACCGCCGCGTCGCGCGTCCGTGGGGCGCCTATGACGGCGTCGATTCGGGCGAGCGCTTCCAGGTCAAGCGCCTGACCGTCAAGCCGGGCGCCAAGCTGTCGCTGCAGATGCATCACCACCGCGCCGAGCACTGGGTGGTCGTCAAGGGCACGGCCAAGGTCACGCGCGACGAGGAGACGATCCTGGTGCGCGAGAACGAATCGGTCTACATCCCCCTGGGCACCGTGCACCGCCTGGAGAACCCGGGCAAGCTCATGCTCGAGGTCATCGAGGTGCAGTCCGGCGGCTACCTGGGCGAGGACGACATCGTGCGTTTCGACGACACCTATGGCCGCGTCACCCCCCTCAACGCTCGCGCAAAATAAAACAACAATGACCACGACTCCCAAAAAAGCCCTCATCACCGGCATCACGGGCCAGGACGGCTCCTACCTCGCCGAATTCCTGCTCGAGAAGGGTTACGAGGTGCACGGCATCAAGCGCCGCGCGTCCTCGTTCAACACCGACCGCATCGACCACCTGTACCAGGACCCGCACGAGCAGAACCGCCGCCTGCACCTGCACTACGGCGACCTGACCGACACCAGCAACCTGACGCGCATCGTGCAGCAGGTGCAGCCCGACGAGATCTACAACCTCGGCGCGCAGAGCCACGTGGCGGTGAGCTTCGAGGCCCCCGAGTACACGGCCGACGTCGACGCCATCGGCACCCTGCGCCTGCTGGAGGCCGTGCGCCTCCTCGGCCTGCAGGACAAGACGCGCTTCTACCAGGCCAGCACCAGCGAGCTCTACGGCCTGGTGCAGGAGATCCCGCAGCGCGAGAGCACGCCCTTCTATCCGCGCAGCCCCTATGGCGTGGCCAAGCTCTACGCCTACTGGATCACCAAGAACTACCGCGAGGCCTACGGCATGTACGCCTGCAACGGCGTGCTGTTCAACCACGAGAGCCCGCGCCGCGGCGAGACCTTCGTGACGCGCAAGATCACGCGCGGCCTGTGCAACATCGCCCAGGGCCTGGAGAAGTGCCTGTTCGTCGGCAACCTCGACGCCCTGCGCGACTGGGGCCATGCCAAGGACTACGTGCGCATGCAGTGGATGATGCTGCAGCAGGAGGAGGCGCAGGACTTCGTGATCGCCACCGGCGTCCAGTACAGCGTGCGCGACTTCGTGCGCAAGTCGGCCGCCGAGCTGGGCATCGAGCTCGACTTCGTCGGCCGCGGTGTCGAGGAGAAGGCGGTCGTGCGCGCGATCTCCGGCGACAAGGCGCCGGGCGTGCAGGTCGGCGACGTCATCGTCTCGGTCGATGCCCGCTACTTCCGTCCGGCCGAGGTCGAGACGCTGCTGGGCGACGCCACGCTGGCCAAGGAACAGCTCGGCTGGATCCCGGAGATCACGCTCGACGAGATGGTCGCCGAGATGGTCGCGGGCGACCTGGAGGTCTCGCGCCGCCATTCGCTGCTGCAGAAGCATGGCTATAACGTGTCGGTGAGCAAGGAAAACTGATCCGCGTTGCCGGCCTGCCAAACTGAGGGGACGCGCACGCACCGTGCGCGTCCCCTCATCGCATTCAAGGAGCACGTAATTCATGGCAACCCCTGAAGAAGACAAGGCCGCCGAGCGCATCAAGGACTCGGCCCAGCAGATCTGGCTGGCCGGGCTCGGCGCGTTCGCCAAGATGCAGCAGGAAGGCAGCAAGGCGTTCGAGGCCCTGGTGAAGGATGGCGTCGGCATCCAGAAGAAGACGCAGCAGGCGGCCCAGGAGACGCTGGCCGAGGCGCAGGCGCGCATGGCCGGCCTGGCCAGCGAGATCGGCAGCAAGGCCTCGGGCGGCTGGGGCAAGCTGGAGAACATCTTCGAGGAACGCGTGGCGCGCGCGCTGACGAGCCTGGGCATTCCCACGGCCGAGGAGTTCGCGGCCCTGAAGGCGCGGGTGGAGGAACTGGAGGACGAACTCGACGCCCTGTCGAAGCCGCGCGCCGGCGCCCGCGCGGCGCGCCGCCGGGAGCCCGAGGACGAGGCACCCTGACGAACGGTCGCCGCGCCTATGCGGACTTACCCGGCACCAGACCGGGGCCGTGCACCTGAAAGGTAACAGTTGAGCTAGAGTGTCCTGGAGCTATCAACCGGGGCACCATCATGGCCAAGAAGGCGCCTAGACGCACTGCAGAGCGCATCCTCGAGGCGGCGCTGGACCTGTTCAACCGCTTTGGCGAGCCCAACGTCTCGACCACGCTGGTGGCCGGCGAGCTCAACATCAGCCCCGGCAATCTCTACTACCACTACCCGGCCAAGGAGGAGCTCATCAACCGCCTTTGCGAGGCCTACGAGCTCGAGCTCGACGAGCTGCTGCACGCCAGCGAGGGCGTGCGGGACGTGGAGGACGCCTGGTTCTTCATGCACAGCCTGTTCGAGCTGCTGTGGCGCTATCGCTTCCTCTATCGAGACCTGAACGACCTGCTGAGCAAGAACCGGCACCTGGAGATGCGGTTCCAGAACGTGCTGCAGAACAAGACCGATGCCGTGCGCGCCATGCTCGGCGGCATGGTCCGGGCCGGCCACCTCGACATCGACACGCGGGAGGTCGGCATGCTGGCCCAGAGCATGGTGGTCGTGCTGACCTACTGGCTGAGCTACGAATACGTGCGCAATCCGCGCGAGGCGCTGGAGCCCGCGCACGCGCAGGCGGCGCTGTTGCGCGGCGCGCACCACACCCTGCACCTCCTGACGCCCTATCTCGCCCCGGCGCAGCGCCGGCACCTGCTCGCACTGAGCAGCGCCTACGACCGCGACGACCTCGCCATGGCCGCATGAACGGCTGCGACGCACCCACCCCGGAGACTCGCGACCCCATGCCCATCACGAACTTCAGACCCCTGGGCTTCCTGCAGGGCGGCACGCGGGGCGGGGCCGCCACCGCGCCGGTGGTCGAGCCGGCGATCGGCCCCTGGCTGGCGATGCCCTACCCCGACGTGCCGCGCTTCGACGCCGACACCCTGCTGTCGCGCTGGGCGCGGCTGCATGCCGGCCAGGCCCTGCCGCTGCCCTCCTCGTCGGCCCTGATCGACGGCTGGATGCTCTATCACACGGGTCAGTTCGAGAGCGCCGCGGCATCCGGCCTGCTCCAGGGCCCCGAGGGCCTCACGCTGGCCAACCAGGCCACCGCCATCTACGCCAACTACCTGGAGCCGCGCGAATCGGCGCGCCTGGCCCTGTTCCTGCAGGTCGCCGAACGCGCCGCCGCCCAGGTCGCGCGCAATCCCGACGATCCGCAGGCCCTGTTCTGGGAAGCCTACGCGCTCGGGCGCTACAGCCAGGGCATCAGCGTGGCGCGGGCGCTGGCCCAGGGCCTGGGCGGCCGCATCAAGGAGGTGCTGGAACGCGTCGTCGCGCTGGAACCGCTGCACGCGGATGCGCACATCGCGCTGGGCGCGTTCCATGCCGAGGTGATCGACAAGGTCGGCACGCTGGTCGGGCGCATGACCTATGGCGTGCGCGCCGAGACCGCCATCGCCATGTTCGAGCGCGGCGTCGCGCTCAACTCCCATTCCGCCAGCGGCTGGATGGAATACGCCCGGGGCCTGATGATGCTCGAAGGGGATGCGAAGATCGACGAGGCCGGCCGGCTCTACGAAAGGGCCGCCGCCATCACCCCGGCCGACGCGCGCGAGCGCCTGGACGCCGAACTGGCGCGCACCGCGAACATCGGCTGAGGCACGCCCGCGCATCCTCCCGGCCGTCCCGTCCTCCATTTCCTCCGTTCTTCCCGCTTTTTCCGCTTTTTCCGCTCCTCCATGTCCGATCTGAACGCCCTCTTCGATGCCGCCCAGGCCAACTCCAAGCTGCTGACCGAACGGCCCGACAACCCCACGCTCCTGAAGATCTACGGCCTGTTCAAGCAGGCGACGCAAGGCGACAACACCGCCAAGCGGCCGAGCTTCAGCGACTTCGTGGCGCGCGCCAAGTGGGACGCCTGGTCCTCGCACAAGGGCGTGTCGGCCGACGAGGCCAAGCGCAAGTACATCGAGCTGATCGACTCACTGCGCGCCGGCTGAGGCCGTCGGCGCCAGCGCCGGCAGCGCGCGTCGCCGCTCGCCCGCGGGCAGCGCGGCGATGCGGCGCACCTCGGCGTGGAAGCGCGGCCAGTCGCGGCCCTCGCGCTCGAACAGCGCCTCGAACGCCGGCACCAGTTCGTCATAGGCGGCCTGGGCGCCGAACATGGCGTTGTTGGCGCGCCGGACCCAGCCGTCGTAGGCGGCCTGCCGCTGCGGCGGCCAGGTCGCGCGCAACGCGGCGAAGTCGGACCGGAAGGTCTCCATCGCCGCCTGCTTCATCGGCTCGACCATGGCGACGTCGCCGGCGCGGGCGGCGGGCGTGTCGTAGACCGCCTGCAGGCGTCGCCGCGTCGCCAGCGTGAGGGCGCGGAACTGGCGCCGCCGGGCGTCGAACTGCGCGTACTCGGCGCGCGCCGCGTCGCCGGCGCGCTCGTCGAGCCAGCGCATGCCGCCCAGGCGCTCGACCGCCGTCGCGAACGACTCGTTGAACAGCGTGTCGCCCGGCACGTAGACCACCTGGTGCGACAGCTCGTGGAAGATCAATCGCGCCAGCTCGCCCTCGGGATAGCCGATGAATGTGTTGAGCAGCGGGTCGCCGCCGGCCCAGTCGAGCCAGCCGAGCGTCGAGTAGGCCGGCACCGGATAGACCGCCGTCTCCAGGCCCTGGGCCCCCTGGGCCTCGGCCTCGGCGCGGGCATCGGCCTCGGCGTAGTAGCCGCGATAGCCGACGCAGCCCGCGACCGGAAAGCACCAGGTCTTGAGCGTCAGCGAATATGGCGGCGCCGCGACCACGTTCCAGACCGCCGCGTTGCGCTGCAGGTCGGCATAGCCGGTGTAGCTGCGGTTGTCGGGCAGCGCCAGCTCGTCGACGGCGAAGCGGCGGATGCGCTGGGTGAGTGCGAGCTTGGCCCGCAGCGCCTCGCTGGTCGACGGATCGGCGATCCACTGCGACACCGGCCGCGCCGCGCGCAGCAGGTCGACGTGGCCCTGGGCCGACTGCCAGTAGTAGCCCAGGTTGCCGCAGGCGCTCAGCGCCAGCGCGACGAGGCCCGCCAGCGCGGCGGCGGCGGCGATCCGGCCCGCCCGCCTCACGCCGCCGCGCCCCCGGCCAGCCGTTCCACCTCGACCAGGCAGTCGTAGAAGGTCGGCGCCCGGCCCAGGTCGGTCAGGCGCTGGCTGGTGAGCTGGTTGACGTTGGTGCCATCGACGCCGAACTTGCGCCACCAGATGCCCAGGCCGTTGACCACGCCCGGGCGCGCCCGGCGCGAGACCTCGGCGCGGCAGCGATGCTCGCCACGGCGGTTGAAGACGCGCACCATCGCGCCGTCCTCGATGCCGCGCGCGGCGGCATCGTCGGCATGCATCTCCAGCACCGGCTCGACCTCGATGGCGCGCAGGCTGGTGACGTTGACGAAGGTCGAGTTCAGGAAGTTGCGCGCCGGCGGCGAGATCATGGCGAGCGGGAACTCGGTCGAGCTGCCGATCGGCTCGTGGTTGGGCAGGTGGTCGGGCAACCCGTCCACGCCGCGCGCGGCCAGCCGGTCGCTCCAGAACTCGCAGCGCCCCGAGGGCGTCGGGAAGCGCCCCTCGGCGAATGGCGCCTCCGGCAGCGCCAGGCTGGCGAAGCCATGCGCCAGCAGGCGATCGAAGTCGACCACGCCGGGCGCGAAGGCGCTGCGGCACAGGGTCTCGTCGTCGTCCCGGAAGCAGGGTTCGTCGAAGTCCAGGCGCCGCGCCAGCTCGCGGAACACCCAGGCGTTGCTGCGCGCCGCGCCGCGCGGGGCGACGGCGGGCCGGTTGAGCAGCACGTCGGTGTGGCCATAGCTGGTGTGGATGTCCCAGTGCTCGATCTGCACCGTGGCCGGCAGCAGGTAGTCGGCGTGGTCGGCGGTGTCGGTGCGGAACTGCTCGAGCACGACGGTGAAGAGGTCCTCGCGCGCGAAGCCGGCCACCACGCTGGCGGAGTCCGGCGCCACGGCCACCGGGTTGCTGTTGTAGACCACCAGCGCGCGCACCGGCGGGCCGCCGCCCAGGGCATCGGCATCGCCCGCGAGCACCTCGCCGATGCGGCTCATGTTGAGGGTGCGCGGCGGCCGACCGGCGGGCATGAGGTCGGGTCGCTGCAGGGCCGCGCGATCGACCGGGAAATGGCTCGACGCGCTCATCAGCAGGCCGCCCGCGCGATGGCGCCAGGCGCCCACCAGCGCCGGCAGGCAGGCCACCGCGCGCACCGCGTTGCCGCCGCCGCGCACGCGCTGCATGCCGTAGTTCAGGCGGATCGCGGCGGGCCCGATGCGCCCGTAGTCGCGCGCCAGCGCCACGATCTGCGCTTCCGGCACGCCGCACACGGCAGCCGCGCGCGCCGGCGGCCACTGCAGCGCGCGCTCGCGCAGGGCGGCCCAGCCGAGCGTGTGGCGCTCGATGTAGTCGTGGTCCAGCAGGTCCTCGACGATCAGCTGGTGCATCAGCGCGAAGGCCAGCGCGGCATCGGTGCCGGGCAGCAACGCGATGTGCTCGTCGCACTTGTCGGCCGTCTCGGAGCGGCGCGGATCGATGCACACCAGCTTCGCGCCGGCGCGCCTGGCGGCCTGCGCGTGGCGCCAGAAGTGCAGGTTGCTGCCGATCGAGTTGCTGCCCCAGATCAGGATCAGCCGCGACTCGGCGAAATGCTCGACGCGCATGCCGACCTTGCCGCCGAGCGTCATCGTCAGGGCTTCCGCGCCGGCCGAGGCGCAGATGGTGCGATCGAGCTGCGAGGCGCCGAGCCGGTGGAAGAAGCGCCGGTCCATCGACTCGCCCTGCACCAGGCCCATGGTGCCGGCATAGCTGTAGGGCAGGATGGTCTCGGCGCCACCGGCCGCCGTGTCGGCGGCCAGGGCGCGCAGGCGCGCGGCGATGTCGTCGAGCGCGTCGTCCCAGCTCACCGGCTCGAACCGGCCCTCGCCCTTGGCGCCGACGCGGCGCAGTGGCTGCAGCAGCCGCTCGGGATGCGCGCAGCGCTCCAGGTAGCGCGACACCTTGGTGCACAACACGCCGCCGGTGTGGGGATGCGCGGGATTGCCCTGCAGCCGCACGGCGGCGCCGTCGCGCACCGTGGTCACGAACGAGCAGGTGTCGGGACAGTCGTGCGGACAGGCGCCGAGCACGCTGGCGGCGACGCCGTCGTCGGCGCCGGGCGCGGGGAACCCGGAGGTGGAGGCGGAAGCGGCCAGGGGAGCGGTCATCGCGCCAGTCTAAATTCATCGGTCCGTCCGGGTGCGAACCGATGCGCCGGCTGACCACCGCCAGGGGAAACCGCCTGCATGCCGGCACCCGGCCGAGCGGCCTACTCCCGTCATGGATCCCACCGCCGCGCTCGCCGACTTCACCGCCCGCCATCCCCGCCTGTTCGTCCTCACCGGCGCCGGCTGCAGCACCGAATCGGGCATTCCCGACTATCGCGACGTGCGCGGCGAATGGAAGCGTCCCTCGCCCGTGACCTTCCAGGCCTTCACCGGCGAGGAAGCCACGCGGCGGCGCTACTGGGCCCGCAGCCTGGTCGGGTTTCCGACCATGGCGCACGCGCGGCCGGGCGCCGCCCATCGCGCGCTCGCGCACCTGGAGGACGCCGGCCGCGTCGAGCTGCTGCTGACCCAGAACGTCGACGGCCTGCACGAGGCCGCCGGCAGCCGGCGCACCATCGACCTGCACGGCCGCATCGACACCATCCGCTGCCTGGGCTGCGAAGCCCGCACGCCGCGGCCGCTGTTCCAGGCCGAGCTGCGGCGCCGGAATCCGGCCTGGGCCGAGCTGGAGGCCAAGGCCGCGCCCGATGGCGATGCCGACCTCGACGGCCTCGACTTCTCCGGCTTCGACGTGCCCGACTGCCCGATCTGCGGCGGCATGCTCAAGCCCGATGTGGTGTTCTTCGGCGAGAACGTGCCGCGCGAGCGCATCGCCGCCGCCTTCGCCGCCCTCGAGGCCGCCGACGCGATGCTGGTCGCCGGCTCCTCGCTGATGGTCTATTCCGGCTTCCGCTTCGTGCAGGCGGCCGCCAAGGCCGGCAAGCCCATCGCCGCCGTCAACCTGGGCCGCACCCGGGCCGACGACCTGTTCGACCTCAAGGTCGAGCGGTCGGTGGGGGAGACACTGGAAGGCCTGGCGAAGTCGCTCGCGACGTGAGAGGGCAGTAGCGAAAGGACGTTGGCGGGGGTGGCCGGACGCGCCGGACCTCGATCGGCGAATCGGCATTCGATCGATCGGCCACCCCTGCCGATCATCGACCGACCGACCGACCCATCGAGCCCGGGCTCAGGCCGGCACGGCCTCGATGCCAGCGCGATCCCAATGGCGGTGCTTGCCGATCGCCGCCACGAAATCGCTGGCGATCTGCAGCGCGGCGGTGGCGTCTCCCAGGTTGGTCACCGGGGTCGGCGCCACCACCACGCCGGCGGGCTGCGCGCCCTCGGCCAGGCGCAGGGCGTCCAGCAGCTGCACGCCCTCGCCGATGGTGCAGATCGCCTTGCAATGCTTGAAGGCCTCCAGCACGTAGTGCACGGCCTCGCCGTTCTGCGCCAATGCCGCGATGCCATCCTTGCCGGCCGGCACCAGCACGGCATCGAACATCACCGAGGGCATGGCCGAGAACGTCGCGTCGACCTCGATCTGCCGCTTGGACGCGCTCGACACCGTGCCCAGGCGCGGACCCACCACCTTGCAGGTCAGGCCGGCGTTCTCCAGCGCATCGCGGATCGGCTTGAGCGATGCCGAATCGACGCCGTCGGCCACCAGGATGGCCACCTTGCGCGTCTTGACCGAGCCCTCGCCCGTGTCGACCATGCTCAGAGCGCGCGACTCCTCGATGGTGGTGGTGATCTGGTGGTCGCGGAAGCCCGAGCGCCCGGCCGCGGCGCGCGCATCCGGCGCTCCGATGCCCAGCGGCTCGGCCACGCGGCGCGCGAGCTTCTCGTCGACGTGGGCCAGGTTGTCGACCATGCGCTGGCGGATCGCCGGCACTTCCAGCTTCGACAGCTCGAAGCGGAAGGCCGCGACGATGTGCTCCTTCTCGGCCGTGCTCTGGCTGTTGAAGAACAGGCGGGCCTGCGTGAAGTGGTCGTCGAACGACGGACTGCGCCGGCGCACCTTGGGCGACTCGAGCGCCTCCGGATAGGACTGGAAACCGGCGCTGGCGCCATCGACCCGGTACTCGGCGCCGGTGCCCAGCGAGTTGGGCTCGTAGGCGACCTGGCCGCGCGCGATGGTCTGGCGATGCATGCCGTCGCGCTGGAAGTTGTGGGACGGGGACACCGCGCGGTTGATCGGCAGCTCGTGGAAGTTGGCGCCGCCCAGGCGCGAGATCTGCGTGTCGGTGTACGAGAACAGTCGGCCCTGCAGCAGGGGATCGTTGGAGAAGTCGATGCCCGGCACCACGTGGCCCGGATGGAAGGCGACCTGCTCGGTCTCGGCGAAGAAGTTGTCCGGATTGCGGTCGAGCACCAGGCGGCCGATGCGCTGCACCGGCACCAGTTCCTCGGGGATCAGCTTGGTCGGGTCGAGCAGGTCGAAGCCCAGCGAATGCTCCTTGTCCTGCGGAATCATCTGCACGCCCAGCTCCCACTCGGGGAAGTCGCCGTTCTCGATCGCCTCCCACAGGTCGCGGCGATGGAAGTCGGCATCCTTGCCGGCGATCTTCTGCGCCTCGTCCCAGACCAGTCCGTGGACGCCCAGCTTGGGCTTCCAGTGGAACTTGACGAAGTGCGATTCGCCGCGCGAATTCACGAAGCGGAAGGTGTGGACGCCGAAGCCCTCCATCATCCGGTAGCTGCGCGGGATGGCGCGATCGCTCATGGCCCACATCAGCATGTGGGTCGTCTCCGGCATCAGCGAGGCGAAGTCCCAGAAGGTGTCGTGCGCGCTGGCGGCCTGCGGGATGGCGTGGTGCGGCTCCGGCTTGACGGCATGGATCAGGTCCGGGAACTTGATGGCGTCCTGGATGAAGAACACCGGCATGTTGTTGCCCACCAGGTCGTAGTTGCCCTGCTGGGTGTAGAACTTGACCGAGAAGCCGCGCACGTCGCGCACCGTGTCGGCCGAGCCGCGTTCGCCCGCCACGGTCGAGAAGCGCACGAAAACGGGCGTGCGCTGCGACGGGTCCTGCAGGAAGTCGGCCGAGGTGAACTGCGACATCGACTTGTAGACCTGGAAGTAGCCATGCGCGGCCGAGCCGCGCGCATGGACCACGCGCTCCGGGATGCGCTCGTGGTCGAAATGCGTGATCTTCTCGCGCAGGATGAAATCCTCCAGCAGCGTCGGTCCGCGCACGCCGGCCTTGAGCGAGTTGTGGTTGTCGGGGATGTGGACCCCCTGGTTGGTCGTGAGCTGGGAGATCGGCTCCTGCATGAAACCGGCGAGCTGCTGCTGCTTCGGGTTGACGGTATCGCCGGCTTTCGGGCGGCGGCCGGCAGCCGCCCTGTTTCTTAGCGTCATTCCAAGTCCTTGGTCAAAAACGTCGATGCGCAGACTCCCTTGTGAGGAACCCACGACAGATTGCGGGAGAAAGCGGAAGGGGAAGAAGCGGCTGGCACAGCCGATACCCTCTTGGGCCATGACGAGGCCGTGTCGAGCCGCGTCTTAGGGATAGGGTAAGCGCCACCGTCCACCGCCCTTGTCGCAACGACCGATGGCCGGCGTAGGACGCTGGATGGATTCCCAGTAGGAAATAGGCATTGGCGGACGCCATCAGCCTTGGCCTACGTCAGCACGCGTCGGCCCTGCTCGGCCGAGCCGCCGCACACTGCATACCATCGACTGCAGTTTGGCATCGGGGCGGCACGTCTCGTGCTTGCATCGATGGTGGTTTTTCCAGTGAACCACTCCTCGTTCCCTATCCGCTCATTCTTTTCCTGCGAGGCGCCATGCTCATCAAAATCGGCTACGACATCGAACTCGGCATCAGCGCCCCCACCGCGCTGATCTACATGCTCAAGGTGCATCCATCGCGCGCCGGTGACATCACCCAGGGCGAGAACATCACCATCAGCCCGCCGCTGGTCACGGACTTCTACCGCGACAGCTTCGACAACGAATGCGCGCGCGTGCACGTGCCCTGGGGCGTCAACAGCGTGCGCCTGCGCAACGAGGCCGTGGTCTACGACAACGGCCTGCCCGATCCGGTCGACTACGGCGCCAAGGAGCATGCGGTGGCCGACCTGCCGACCGAGGCCCTGCCCTTCCTGCTGCCCAGCCGCTATTGCGAGGTCGATGGCCAGCTGCTCGGCTTCGCCTGGAGCCAGTTCGGCAATGTCGCGCCGGGCTGGGCACGCGTGCAGGCCATCTGCGACTTCGTCCACAACCACCTGCGCTTCGACTACCAGCAGGCCCGCGCCACCCGCACGGCGCAGGAAGGCTTCAACGAACGCGTGGGCGTGTGCCGCGACTTCACGCACCTGGCCGTCACGCTGTGCCGCTGCATGAACATCCCGGCGCGCTACGTGACCGGCTACCTGGGCGACATCGGCATTCCGGCGGTGCCCTATCCGATGGACTTCAGCGCCTGGTTCGAGGTCTACCTCGGCGACCGCTGGCACACCTTCGATGCGCGCCACAACACGCCGCGCATCGGCCGCATCGTCATCGCGCGCGGCCGCGATGCCGCCGACGTGCCGATCACGATGGTCTTCGGCGCCAACACGCTGCAGCGCTTCGAGGTCGTGACCGACGAGGTCGTCGGCCCCCTGTGAGTCGGCGGTAGGCCGCTCCGCCGGATCGCTTCGAGCCGGGCCGTCTACCCGCCGTACTGCTTCAGGGCGAGCGCGCGCAGCAGCTCGGCCGCCAGCCGCTGCGGCCGCGTCGCCGGCCGCGCCTTCGGGATCGCCAGCACCACGCGGTTGCGCATCGCGGGCGACACGATGGCGGCCTGATGCAGCGTCTGCGGATAGCTCCAGAGCCGCGACGCGCTCGCCGGCAGCACGGTGTGCGCCACCCCGCGCGCCACCAGCGACAGCACGGTCGAGACCGAATCGACCTCGGCGACGATGTCCAGCGCCAGCCCGCGCGGCCGCGTGTGCGCCTCCAGCAGCTGGCGCAGGGCATTGGGGCCGCTGGGCATGACCAGCGGCAGCCGGCTCAGCTCGGCCAGCCTGATGCGGCGCGGCAGGGCCTGCGGCCCGAACAGCAGCAAGGGCTCGCGCCCCAGCGTCTCCTCGGCGAGTTGCGGCGATGACGGCGGATCGAACAGGATCGCCATGTCCAGCGTGCCGGCCACCAGCCATTCCCGCAGGCGCAGGCTCAACGACTCGACGATCGTCACCGTCGCTTCCGGATACTGCTCGCGGAAGCGCTGCACCAGGTCGGCCGTCAGCACCTGCGCCACGCGCGGCGGCAGGCCGATCGTCACCCGCCCGCGCGGACTCGCCTGGCGCTCGCGCATGTCGGCACGCGCCTTGTCGGCCAGCTCGTCGATGGCGCGCGCATGGGCCAGCAGCGCCAGTCCGGCTTCGTTGGCCGACGCGCCGCGCCCGTTGCGCACCAGCAGCCGCTGGCCCAGTTCCTCCTCCAGCAGCAGCACCTGCCGGCTGAGCGCCGGCTGCGACATGTGCAGGGCGGCGGCGGCGCGGCTGAAGCTGCCGCTCTCGAGCACCGCGACGAAGTAGCGCAGGCGGGTCAGATCCATGGTGTTCCTCGTGAGTGGCGATCGCGCCAGGCATGCGATCGGCGGATAACTGCTATCGATTCCTCCGATGGTCCCACGCCGGCGGCGGCCGGACAATGAAGCCATGCCGGACATCCTCACCTACGACCCCGAACCCCGGGCCGCGAACTTCACGCCACCGCCCCTGAGCTGCGACAGCCATGTGCACGTGTTCGGTCCGGCCGCGCGCTTTCCCTATGCGCAAGGCCGCGGCTTCACCCCCGTGGATGCGCCCAAGGAGACCCTGTTCGCATTGCATCGACTGCTGGGCATCGAGCGCTGCGTGATCGTGCAGTCGGCCGTGCACGGCATGGACAACCGCGTCGTCGAGGACGCCATCGCCGCCGGCGGGGGACGCTACCTGGGCATCGCCCTGGCGCCGGCCTCGGTCCCCGATGCCGAACTCGCCCGCCTGGCCGCCGCCGGCTTCCGGGGCGTGCGCTTCAACTTCATGGCGCACCTGCCCGGCACGCCCGTGGACGACGTGCTGGCGCTGAGCCGCCGGCTCGCCCCGCTGGGCATGCACCTGCAGGTGCATTTCGAGAGCGCCCTGGTGCACACCGTGGGCGCCGCGCTGGCCGCGAGCGCGGTGCCGGTGGTGATCGACCACATGGGTCGGGTCGATGCCGCGCTGGGGCCGGACCACGCCGATTTCGTGGCCCTGTGCCATCTGATGGCCAACCCGCTGTTCCGCGTCAAGGTGAGCGGCGTCGACCGCATCGCCACGGCCGGCACCTATCCCCAGGGCGTGGCCCTGGCGCGCCGGCTGGTCGAGTCGTTCGCCGACCGTTGCCTGTGGGGCAGCGACTGGCCCCATCCCAACCACACCCACGTGCCCGACGACGCCGCGCTGCTCGAGCTGCTGCCCGAGATCGCGCCCGATGCCGGACTGCGCCAGCGCCTGCTGGTCGACAACCCGGCGCGCTTCTACCGTTTCGAGTGAAGGAATACCGATGAGCGAGGAGATGGACTTCAGATACAACCCGGCCGGCCGGCTGCAGGACCGCGTGGCCTTCGTCAGCGGCGCCGGTTCGGTCGGCCCGGGCTGGGGCAACGGCCGGGCCATCGCCGTGCGCTTCGCCGAGGAGGGCGCGCTGGTGTTCGCCACCGACCGCGATCCGGCGCGCCTGGTGGAGACCGCCGAGCGGGTGGCCGCCGCCGGCGGCACCCTGGTGACCTGCCAGTGCGACGTCACCGACAGCGCCTCCCTCGCCGCCGCCGTGGCGCAATGCGCCGAGCGCTTCGGCCGCATCGACGTGCTGGTCAACAACGTCGGCGGCTCGGCCAAGGGCGGGCCCGTCGACCTGTCCGAGGAGGTCTGGGATGCCCAGGTCGACCTCAACCTGAAGAGCGTGTTCCTGGCCTGCAAGCACGTGCTGCCGCTGATGGAGCGCCAGGGCGCGGGCGCGATCGTCAACATGTCCTCCACCTCCGGGCTGCGCTGGACCGGCGCGGCGCAGGTCGCCTATGCCGCGACCAAGGCGGCGGTGATCCAGCTCTCCCGGGTGGTGGCGGTGCAGTACGCCGATCGCAACATCCGCTGCAACACCGTGGTGCCGGGACAGCTGCACACGCCGATGGTCGAGGCGCGGCTGGCCGGGCAGCGCGCCGGCGGCGACGTGCAGGCCCTGCTGGCGCAGCGCCAGGCGCGCATTCCGCTGCCCTTCATGGGCGATGGCCGCGACGCCGCCGCCGCGGCCCTGTTCCTGGCCTCGGACGAGGCCCGGTTCATCACCGGCACCGAGCTCGTCGTCGACGGTGGCATGTCGGTGCGTTGCGGCTGACCCGAATCCTTCCAAGAAACCCAGAGATCCACGGAGACAAGAACACCATGCACATCCCCTCCCTCCTGCGCCGCGGCCTCGTCGGCCTGGCCGCCGCCGCCTGCCTGGCCGCGCCCGCCGCCTGGGCGCAGGGCGCCAAGATCACCCGCCTGGTGGTGGCCTTCCCGCCGGGCGGTCCGGTCGACTTCGTGGCCCGCACGGTGGCCGAGCAGCTCTCCAAGGAACTCGGCCAGCAGGTCATCATCGAGAACAAGGCCGGCGGCAACGGCGCCATCGCGGCCCAGTACGTCTCGACTGCCGCCCCGGACGGCAACACGCTCTGGCTGACCAGCGTGGGCGCGGTCGCCATCAATCCCTCGCTCTACGAGAAGCTGCCCTACGACATGCAGCGCGACCTGCAGCCGGTCTCGCTGGTGGTGCGCAATGTCGAGGTGCTGGTGGTGGCGGCCAACGCGCCCTACAACACCGGCGCCGAGTTCGTGGCCGCCGCCGCCAAGGCCAAGCAGCCGCTGACGCTGGCGTCTTCCGGCACCGGCAGCGTGCCGCACCTGGCGATGGAGCTGCTGTCCGACGCCACCAAGGTGCCGATGCTGCACGTGCCCTACAAGGGCGCGGCGCCGGCCATCACCGATGTCATCGCCGGCCACGTCAATGGTTTCTTCGGCGACGTCCCCGGGCTGATCTCCTTCATCAAGGGCGGCAAGCTCAAGCCGATCGGCATCGCCTCGGACAAGCGCAACCCGCTGCTGCCGGAGGTCAGGACCTTCGCCGAGATGGGCATCAAGGGCGTCGACTCGGACAACTGGTATGCCGTCTTCGCCGGCAAGTCGGTGCCCGCCGCCGAGATCGACAAGGTGAGCGCCGCATTGCGCAAGGCCCTGGCGGACGAGGGCGTGCGCAGCCGCCTGATGTCCCAGGGCGCCGAGCCGGCGTCCTCCACGCCGGCCGAACTGGCCGCGCTGCTCAAGAAGGACGGCGACAAGTGGGGCCGTGTCGTCAAGGCCAAGAACATCAAGCCCGACTGAAGCCAGGACAGGAGAAAGAATTCATGCGCATCCCAGCCATCGAACCCGGCAGCCGCCCCGAACTGGCGGACCTCGAGACCCGCATCCAGGGCGCGCGCGGGCGCATCTCGCTGCTCTACCAGGTGCTGCTCAACAGTCCGCCGGTGGCCAACGGCTGGGAGCAGATGCTCTCGGCCATCCGCAACCACAACAGCCTGCCCGCGGGCCTGCGCGAGATGATCATCCTGCGGGTGGCGGTGATCAACCGCGCGCCCTACGAGTTCGAGGCCCACGTGCCCCACGCCCTGGCCGGCGGCGTGCCGCAGGCCACCATCGACGCCCTGCGCTCGCCTGGGCTGCCCACCGATGCCGGCCTCGACCCGGCCGAGGCCGTGGCGCTGGAATACGCCGACGCCATGACGCGCGACATCGACGTCCCCGATGCGCTGTTCGAGCGCGTGAACCGACATTTCAAGGACCAGGCGCTGGTCGACCTGACCGCCACCGTGGCGGCCTACAACATGGTGTCGCGCTTCCTGGTGGCGCTGCGCATCGGCCACTGAGGCGCAGGAGCGATCCCATGACCACCATCGACACCGATCACATCCTGCTGCAGGCCCGGCTCGACGAGGGCGCCTCGGCGACCTGGACCGCGGCCTGCGCGGCCGCGGCAGCCGCCCGGCCCGGCGCCCGGCTGCGGCGCATGGCCTGGTCGCCCACGAGCGGCGATGCCTATGCCTACCTGGCGCTGGCGCGGCCCGAGCCATTGGAAGCCGGCGACCTGGCTCCGGTACGCGACGCGCTGGCCAGGGCGCTGCCGGCGGACGCCGCGCCACGGGTCTCGCGCCTGACCCAGGCCTTCGACGTGGCCGGCGCCAGCCAGGACGCGCCACCGGCCTGGCACTACGTGGTCGAGATGGACCCGGAGGCCGGCTGGCGCGACGAACTGCTGCGCTGGTACGACACCGAGCACATGCCCGGCCTGGCCGCCGTGCCCGGCAGCATCCGCGCCACGCGCCTGCTCAACCACGACCACGGCCCGCTCTCCCTGGCCTGCTACGACCTGATCGCCCCCGACGTGCTGGGTTCGCCCCCCTGGCTGGCGGTGCGCCACACGGCGTGGAGCGACATCGTGCGGCCACACTTCACCAACGTCCGGCGCACCATGTTCAGGACCCTCGGCTGAGGGCGCCGCGCTCAGGGGTGCGCGGGCAGCATGGCATCCAGGCTGCCCATGATGACCAGGGAGCCGAACACCACCAGCGCGACCACGAAGACGCCGAAGGCCAGCGCCAGGATGGTGTTGGTGCCTTCCGGCCCGCTCGAGATGTGGAGGAAGAACACCAGGTGCACGCCCATCTGGCCGATGGCCAGCGCGGCCAGCATCACCGGCACGCCACCCGGCCAGATCGCCGTCGTGCCGGAGACCCAGAACGACGCCAGCGTCAGCACGATCGACAGCGCCAGCCCGCCGGAGTATTTCCACAGGCCCGTGCGCAGGTCGCCGGCATCGCCCGGCGCCTCCTCCATCTGACCTTCCGGGACCTCGGAGGCGGTGGCGGGTCGGCTCATGAAAACGCTCCCAGGTAGACGATCGTGAAGACACCGATCCAGACGATGTCGAGCGCATGCCAGAACAGGCTGAAGCACAGCAGGCGGCGCACCGTGCGCGGCGTGAAGCCCAGGGTCGCGATCTGCAGCAGCAGGACCACCAGCCAGGCCATGCCCACGGCCACGTGCAGGCCGTGCAGGCCCACGAGCGCGAAGAAGGCCGACAGGAACGCGCTGCGCTGCGGCCCCGCCCCCTGCGCCAGCAGCGAGGCGAATTCCGACAGTTCCAGCGCCAGGAAGGCGCCGCCCAGCAGCAGCGTGAGCCCGCCCATGGCATAGCTCGCCAGCCTGGCCTTGCGGTCGATGGCCAGCGAGAACAGCGCGCAGCTGTAGCTCGACAGCAGCAGGCAGCCGGTCTCCAGCAGCACCTTGCTGCGGTCGAACAGCGCGCGGCCGTCGGGCCCGTCGGCGACATGGGTCCGGAGCACCGCGTAGGTCGCGAAGAAGGCGGCGAACATGACGATGTCGCTCAGCAGGTAGAGCCAGAAGCCATAGGTCACGACCACGCGCGGCGGCGCCGGTCCGCGCTCCGAGCGCGGCACCTCCTCGGCGCGATGCCGCGGGGTCCCGGCGCCGCCGTGGACGGCCGTGGATGGTGTCGCCATGCCGCTCATGCCGCGCCTCCCGGCGCCGGGCGCGCCATCGCCGACCGGGCGAGGGCCTCCGGCGCGACGACGATCTCCTCGCGCTCCAGCCACGAGAAGCGCAGCACCGTCGCCACGATGCCCAGTCCACCCGCCAGCGCCAGCCAGCCGATGTGCCAGACCATGCCGAAGCCGAAGGCGACCGCGAAGAAGGCGATCACCACGCCCACCGCGCTCGGTGGTGGCACCGTCACGGATGGCTCCGGGCGCGCGCCGGCGGCCGGGTCGCCGGCATCGGCGCCGTCGCCATGCCCCGCGCGGCCCGGCGATGGCGCGGCGGCGGCCGTGGTGGCGAAACTGGCATCGACCACCTCGGGCTCCTGGCCGTTCTTGACGGTCCAGAAGGCATCGCGTCCGTTCACCACCACCGGGCTGTCGAAGTTCCAGGCCGGCGGCGGCGAGGCGACCGACCATTCCAGCGTGCGGCCGTTCCATGGATCGCCCGTCCGGTCGCGCCGCCGGTCGCGCGTGCGGATGCTCACCACCAGTTGCACGATGGTGCAGGCGATGCCCGCCAGGATCACCACCGCGCCGACCCAGGCGACCACCATCAGCGGCTGCCAGCCGCGCTCGTCGTAGTGCTGCATGCGGCGCGTCGCGCCCATCAGCCCGAGCAGGTAGAGCGGCATGAACGCCAGGTAGAAGCCGACCACCCAGCAGCCGAACGAGGCCCGGCCCCAGCCCTCGTGCAATGTGAAGCCGAAGGCCTTGGGGAACCAGTGGTTGTAGCCCGCGAAGGCGCCGAACAGCACGCCGCCGATGATCACGTTGTGGAAGTGCGCGACCAGGAACAGGCTGTTGTGGACCTGGAAGTCGACCGGCGGGATGGCCAGCAGCACACCCGTCATGCCGCCGATCACGAAGGTCACCATGAAGCCCAGCGACCACAGCAGCGGCACGCTGAAGCGGATCGTGCCGCCATACAGGGTGAACAGCCAGTTGAAGACCTTCACGCCGGTCGGCACGGCGATGATCATGGTCATGACGCCGAAGAAGCCGTTGACGTCCGCGCTCGCGCCCATGGTGAAGAAGTGGTGCAGCCAGACCATGAACGACAGCAGGCAGATGGCCATGGTGGCGATCGCCATCGAGCGGTAGCCGAACAGCGGCTTGCCCGCGAAGGTGGCGATGACCTCCGAGAACACGCCGAAGGCCGGCAGGATGAGGATGTAGACCTCCGGATGGCCCCAGGCCCAGATCAGGTTGACGTACATCATGGCGTTGCCGCCGAGCTCGTTGGTGAAGAAGTGGAAGCCCAGGTAGCGGTCGAGCAGCAGCATGGCGAAGGTCGCCGTCAGGATCGGGAAGGCCGCGATGATGAGCAGGTTCGAGGCCAGCGCGGTCCAGCAGAAGATCGGCATGCGCGAGTAGCCCATGCCGCGCGCGCGCAGCTTGAGGATGGTGGTGGTCAGGTTGATGCCCGACAGCAGGGTGCCGACCCCCGCGATCTGCAGCGCCCACAGGTAGTAGTCGACCCCCACCTGGGGCGAGAAGGCCAGCTCCGACAGGGGCGGATAGACCAGCCAGCCGGTGCGCGCGAATTCGCCTACCACCAGCGACAGGTTCATCAGCAGCACGCCGGCCGCCGTCAGCCAGAAGCTGACCGAGTTGAGCACCGGGAAGGCCATGTCGCGGGCCCCGATCTGCAGCGGCACGACGAAGTTCATCAGCCCGACCATGAAGGTCATGGAGACGAAGAACACCATGATCGTGCCGTGCGCCGAGAAGATCTGGTTGTAGTGCTCCGGCGGCAGGAAGCCCGGGGCCCCGGCGGCGGCCAGGGCCAGCTGCGAACGCATCATCAGCGCGTCGACGAAGCCGCGCAGCAGCATGACCAGCGCCAGCACCACGTACATCACGCCGATGCGCTTGTGGTCGACGCTGGTGATCCAGTCGCGCCACAGCACCGGCCACCAGCCCTTCCAGGTCACCAGCGCGAGCACCGACAACGCGGTCAGCACGACCATCGCGCCGGCCGCCAATGCGATCGGCTGGCCCAGCGGCAGGGCCGACCAGCTCAGTTTGCCCAGGAGGGACATGGCGCGACTTTCATGGCGAGGCGGCGTGGGGGGAATGGGAAGGATGGGAGGGAGCGGAAGCGCTGGCGGCCATGCCCGGCATGGCGCCGTGGCCGTGGCGCCGCACCAGCGAGCCGAACAGGTCGGGCAGCGCCACCCGGTAGCGCTCGCGGCCGGTGGTGCCCGGGCGCTCGAGCAGCCGCAGCGCCTCGGCGTCGAGCGGACGGCCCTCGGCGGCGGTGGCGGCGAGCCAGCCGGCGAAGGCCTCCTCGGACACCGCCTCGACCTCGAAGCGCATGTCGGAGAAGCCATCGCCACTGAACTGCGCCGACAGCCCCGGATAGACCCCGGCGCGATCGGCCCGCAGGTTGAGCTCGGTCGTCATGCCGGCCATGGTGTAGATCTGGCTGCCCAGCTGGGGCACCAGGAAGCTGTTCATGACGGTGGTGGAGGTGAGATGGAAGCGCAGGGGCCGGCCGACCGGCACCACCAGGTGGTTGACGCTGGCGACGCCGGCGCGCGGCAGGATGAAGAGCCATTTCCAGTCGAGCGACACCACCTCGATGTCCAGCGGCGCCACCTCCGAGGCCAGCGGCCGGCGCGGATCGAGTTCGTGCGAGCCGATCCAGGCGATGCCGCCGAGGAACAGGATCACCAGCAGCGGCACCGACCACACCAGCACTTCCAGCGGGCCGGAGTAGGCCCAGTCGGGCCGGCGCCGCGCGCGCCGGTTACCGGCGCGGAACCACCAGGCGACCGCCAGCGTCAGCACGATCACCGGCACGATCACCGCCGCCATGATCACGCTGGCATTGAACAGGATCAGGCGCTGCGACGCCGCCACCGGACCCTGCGGATCGAGCACGCCGGACTGCAGCACCGCCAGGGATGGCACGACCGTCATGGCACGCCCTCCGTCCAGCGATGGCGGTGGCCGTCGGGGTCGGCGAACGCGCCGGTCGATGGCATGCCGATCCAGTGCGCGCGGTCGGCCAGGGCATGGTCGTCGCCGTCCTCGCGGTCCGGCGCGGCGGCGACGACGACCGGCGCGGGCCGGCGATAGCCCAGCAGTTCGAGGTGGGGCCCCGGCGCCCTCGGCAGCCGCAGCGCCACCACGTCGACCGCCACGTCACCCTCCCCCTGCGCTCCATCGGCTGCGCCGAGGCCGTCGAGGCGGGCCTGCGCCACGCCGGTGTTGAGCTGCCGGCCGGCCACGCGGAAGCCCAGGCGCTCGTAGAAGGCCACGCTGCGCGCGACATCCGCCACGGCGAGGGCGAGGTGGTCGATGCCCAGCGTCGGTCCGGCCCCGGCAGGCCCCCGCCAGCGCGCCGGCACGTCGTCGGCCGGGAATTCGAGCAGTTCGAGCGGATGGCCGTCCGGATCGCGGAACTTGAAGGCCGTGACGCCGCCCGAGGCCACGGGCAGGCGCTGCGGCCCGCCCC
>Ga0308164_10000872_pt1 | contig 40529 bp, 33 predicted proteins | sample PhyTR2_FD_201031 | JGI IMG/M metagenome (GOLD analysis project Ga0308164, IMG submission 201031) | Phyllosphere microbial communities from UC Gill Tract Community Farm, Albany, California, United States - DLSLT.R2 | ecosystem: Host-associated > Plants > Phyllosphere > Unclassified | place: USA...
TGCAATCACTGTAGGGGCTCCTGCGGTTAAAGGTGCTAAAGTTTCAGCTACTATCGTATCTCATTTAAAAGGTGATAAAGTAATTATTTTCCACAAAAAACGTAGAAAAGGTTACAAAAAGAAAAACGGTCACCGCCAGTTTTTCACCAAGATTCAGATTTCTGACATCACTCTATAATTAATTGTTAACCCAATAATTCACTTTTTAGTGAGTTACAAAATATAAAATCATGGCACACAAAAAAGGAGCCGGTAGTTCGAAAAACGGACGTGAATCGCATAGTAAGCGTTTAGGTATTAAAATTTTCGGTGGGCAATTAGCTATCGCAGGAAATATTTTAGTACGTCAACGCGGTACAAAACACCACCCTGATAAAGGCGTTGGTATTGGTAAAGATCATACTTTATTTGCTTTAGTTGATGGAACTGTTATTTTCAAAAAGAAACAAGATAACAAATCTTATGTTTCTATTCTTCCTATCACTGAAGCGGAAATTGAAGCTGCAGTAGCAAAAGCACCAAAAGCTAAAAAAGAAGTTGAAGCTAAAGAAGTTGTTGCAGAAGCACCGGCTAAAAAAGCACCTGCAAAAAAAGCAGCAACTAAAAAAGAAGAGTCTGCTGAAGAAGCTGCACCTGCAGAATAATTAGTAATTAACTTTATATGAAGAAGCTTCCGGATTTATTCGGAAGCTTTTTTGCGTTACAGCTTTTTCCGCCTAGCTAAGGAGCGGTGATGCAGACTATTTTCCTTATAGTTTAGTTACGATTGCTGAAGGAGCGCTTCGTGCGAAAAGATAGACCTATTCCTAAACCAATAAAATGATGCGGGAGCCCGTTCTGCGTAAAAATATAAACTTTAACAGGCTGGCCGATAAAAGCTGGATGTTAACTATTGTAGCGGCTCTTTAAAATTGCCTCGCCATTAACTGTTTCGTCAGATCCAAGATATTCGCTTTTGCTTCTTCGCTAACATTTATCAGTTCCATCAAAGCCAAGGCTTTATTCATGTAATTGTCCATAGTTTCTTTGGCAATGTTTTGAATGTCTAAAACATCGTAAACTTGTTTTATAGCCTCAACTTTTTCCTTTACATCAAACGCTTCACATTCGGTCCACGTTTGAAGTGAATGCAGATTTTCTCTATCGGCAAGTTCAAATGCTTTTAACAACAGAAATGTTTTTTTGTTGGCAATAATGTCTCCGCCAACTTGTTTTCCAAACTTCTCGGGGTCGGCGTAAACATCCAAAATATCATCCTGAAGTTGAAAGGCAATGCCAATGTTTTCCCCGAACTGATAAATTAAATCGGCATCTCGTTCTGAAGCTTCCGCGATAATTGCACCTAACTTTAGTGCGCCACCTAATAACACCGCTGTTTTTAGCCTGATCATATTGATGTATTCATCAATAGTAACATCATCACGCTCTTCAAATTCCATGTCCAATTGCTGGCCTTCACAAACGCCTTGAGCGGTCGCATTAAAGGTATCAAGGGCATTCTTTAGAAATATCGGGTTTATTTTTGCCAGGTTCTTGTTTGCCTCAACCATCATTACATCACCGCTTAAAATCGCGGTGTTGGTACTCCACTTTTCGTGAACAGTGGCTTTCCCTCGCCTCAAAGGGGCATTATCCATAATGTCATCATGAACAAGCGTAAAGTTATGAAAAACCTCTATGGCCATTGCAGCATGAACAGCATCATTGGGGTTTTTGCCAAATAATTCGGTTGACATTAAAACCAATAGGGGACGAATTCTTTTGCCTCCTAAATTTATGATGTAGGTTATCGGATCGTAAAGTTGTTTTGGATTTTCGGGAAACTTTAAATTTTTAATTGCCGTTTCTAAAATTTCTTGTAACTGTAATATGCTTGACATTCGTGGTTTTAAGGGTTAATCATTGTTCCGAAGGCGTTCTGACCTTCCATCAACTTACTAAATTTGTCTTCAAGCGATGTTTGCTTAACAATTTGATTATTTCGCCAAAAATCGGCATTATATTTTATAGATTCTACAACATTTTTATCTTTCGTATCTCTTCTTACATTCCGGAAACTTTCATTCTTTAAATCATTGTCTTCCTGGTAGACTGTTAACAGTGAACCAACAATTGCACTTAAATCATTTGAGCGCATTCGATCCATAGTGCTTACCGATAAATACATTTTCGTTGAGATACTTTCTAGAATATTCACGCTAGATGAACCGCTTTTAAAGGTTGCAACGGTTTTCACAATTGGAGGATATTTAAAGCTCGAACCTGCCTCCAAATCCATTGGCAGGTTTACAATATTATTTTCTACACGGTAAATTTTTAAATCGTCCATGCCAACAAAAAAGGTAGAATTTGCGTAAAACTGATTTTTTCCCGCTTTCTTAATCGTGCATATAATTACAGCAATATCCTGATCTGGCTGTTCAATGTATCGCTCAATCTCGATGCCATATTTGTCGAGCGTTTTTTCGGTAACAAAAGTTCCAGAATTTGGTTGAGTGAGATAGCCGCTTGAGCTAAAAGTGAAATAAGATTGATTACTTAAATCAAAGGCCGGTTGATTTCGAGTTTCAGCAAATCGGGTCTGTCTCGCTATCCAACCCTCCGTCTTAGTTATATTCCATTTAATATCGTAGAATATCTCATGTATTTTGGTCGGCGTGTTGTTTATTGATGTCAACTGCCTGTAAAAGGCTTTCAAATAATAATTGTTGTCTTTATATTTCGCAGCCTTTTCAAAAGCGCTTTTTAATAATTTTTTACCCCGGTAAGGATCAATTGTTACTTCCGTTAGATTTATGGCCGCTTGTTTCAGCCTTACCACGAAGTTTTCTGATGCACTTTTCACTTCGGCTTCGCTGTTAAGATAACTTATGTGGCTAAACTTCAATTTAAAAGGAAAGGAAGTTGCTTTAATTACAAAATCGCCATTTTCATTTGTGATTGAGGTCGTTTGCGTCCCGGTGATCATTAACGACACAAACGGAATTGGCGTTCCTGAAACCTCGTCGACAACTTTGCCTTGTATGGTTTGAGAATAGCCTTTTACCGCACACGAAAGAAGTAGAAACAGAATAATATTTTTTAGCATTTATGAAACTAATGAAAAATCTATTTGCCGTTTTGCCAAGTCTACTTTTTTAACTTTTATCACCACCTCATCACCCAATTGATATTTTTTCTTTTTACGTTGGCCAACAATACAATAGTTCTTTTCATCGAGCACATAAAAATCATCAGAAATTTCACGTAGACGAACCATACCTTCGCATTTATTTTCTTCAATTTCCACATACATTCCCCATTCGGTAACGCCGGTAATAATGCCAGCATAAACGTTGCCGACATTTTCTTCGAGATATTCGGCTTGCTTGTATTTAATTGACGCTCTTTCGGCCTCTGCAGCTCGTTTTTCCATCGCCGAAGAATGTGCACTCGCCACCTCGTAAAATTCAGCATCAGCCGATTTTTCTCCTGCTAAATAATCCTGCAATAATCTATGCACCATAACATCGGGGTAGCGGCGTATTGGTGAAGTGAAATGGGTATAATATTCGAATGCAAGTCCGTAGTGGCTTGTTTTTTTAGTGGTGTAAATGGCTTTGGCCATAGAACGAATCGCTAACGATGTTAATACATTCTGTTCTTTTTTACCCTCAACATCAGCCATCAAATGGTTAAGTGATTTTGCAATTTCCTTATCAGATTTGGTGTTTATTTTATATCCGAAACGAGAGGCAAAGTTTGCAAATGTATTCAGCGTTTCCATATTCGGCGAATCGTGAACACGGTATACGAAAGTTAGCTTGTTTTTTCCCTTTAATTTGGTCGCGATAAATTCAGCGACTTTTCTGTTAGCCAAAAGCATATAATCTTCAATGAGTTTATGTGCATCTTTTCGCTCTTTAACATAAACGCCAATTGGTTTGCCGTGTTCATCAAGTTTGAATTTTACTTCAGTGCTTTCGAAGCTTATGGCGCCGTTCTTAAATTTCCTTTCGCGGAGAATGTAGGCAAGTTCGTTTAGCTTTAAAATCTCTGTAGCATAATCACCCTGTTTATTTTCGATAACTTCCTGGGCTTCCTCGTAACTAAAACGCCTGTTTGAGTGGATAACCGTTTTACCATACCATTCTGATTGAATATTAGCATGATCATCAAGTTCAAAAACAGCCGCAAAGCAAAGTTTGTCTTCATGAGGACGCAAAGAGCAAACACCGTTACTCAAGCGTTCGGGAAGCATCGGTATAACTCTGTCGACCAAATAAACCGATGTTGCACGACTGTAAGCCTCTTTATCTAATTCAGTTCCTCTAAGTACGTAATGAGAAACATCAGCAATGTGAACGCCGATTTCATGATTTCCATTAGGTAGCTTTTGATAAGAGATGGCATCATCAAAATCTTTAGCGTCTGCAGGGTCGATTGTGAAAGTTAATATCTCTCGAAAATCTTTTCGTTTAGCAATTTCGGCTTCGGAAATTTCATCAGGAATTGCATCGGCTTCCTTTTCAACGGCAGGAGGGAACGATAGTGGAAAGCCATATTGTGCCAAGATCGCATTCATCTCGGTATTGTTTTCACCTTGGTCGCCCAGGACATGCTTTACAGTACCTATTGGATTTTTTGCACCTTCGGGCCAATCTGTTAAACTAACTAAAACCCTTTGACCATTTTTAGCACCTAACGTATCAGAAAGTGGCACAAAAATATCGTGCATCATTTTCTTGTCGTCGGCAATTACAAAGGCAAAACGTTCGGAGATTTTAATAACGCCTGTAAAGTCAGACTTTGCCCTTTTAATTATTTCAATAACTTCGCCGTCATTCTTACGGCCATGTTTTTTTGCGAAAACGTAAACCTTCACTAAATCGCCGTGAAGTGCATTTCTTAATTTACGCGGGGCAACAAAAACGTCTTTTTCAAACTCATCATCAGGAATAATGTAAGCAGAACCATCGGCAGTCATATCTACCCGGCCGGTTAAGAAATTTTGTAATTCCTTTAGCTTAAACTTTCCTTTTTCGGGCTCCAGAAAAATTCCCGCTGCTTTGCCTTCTTTTAAAACTTCGAGAATGGTGTCGCGAGATTCCTGATCGTTTAAATTTAATTTGGCAGAAACCTGCTTATAATTTAGTGGTTGATTACTGTTTTTTTCGAAGACATCACTAACCAGTTGATTAAGAACCAATTTTATATTTGCAGTTTTTTTCTTTGCCATATGCTAAACGTATTTTATCGAAGATACAGAAAAGATGGAAAGTATGGATAATGTAACATTGAAAATGGGTGATGGAACTGAATGCTATCGCCCAAGTCTACATCTGCATACCGCCCAAATTAAGAACCGGGAATTGCATTAATCAGCCTTTTGGTGTAATCCGCTTTAGGCGAATTAAAGATTTCTTCAGGAAAACCTTCTTCCTCGATTTTTCCCTTATTCATAACCAAAATACGATCGGAAATGTGCTTAACAACGGCCAGGTCGTGTGAAATGAAAATATAGGTTAATCCGAATTCCTTCTGTAAATCTTTTATAAGGTTCAAAACTTGTGCCTGTACAGAAACATCCAATGCAGAAACGGACTCATCGCATATAATAAACTTGGGCTCTAAGGCTAAAGCTCTGGCGATTACTACACGCTGCCTTTGGCCGCCACTAAATTCGTGAGGATATCGATTATAATGTTCTTCTTTTAGGCCTACTTTGTTTAATAATTCCAAAACCTTTAGTTTGCGCTCAGCTTCATTTTTATATAGCTTGTGCACGGTTAAAGGTTCGATAATGGATTGCCCGATGGTCAGTTTCGGATTTAATGAGGCATAAGGGTCCTGAAAAATGATTTGAATATCTTTTCTCAACTTTCTCATCTCTTCTTTACCCGCATGCGTTATGTCCTTACCATCAAAAATTATGGCTCCTGAAGTCGGTTGAATCAATCTCAGAATGGTCCTTCCCAGTGTGGTCTTTCCACAACCCGACTCACCAACCAAGCCTAATGTTTCGCCGGGAAAAACTTTGAAATTAATTCGATCAACCGCCTTAACAAATTCTTTATTTTTGCTGAAGAACCCGTTATTTAGCGGATACCAGGTTGATAAATCTTTTACTTCCAGTAGTGGTTTTTTTGCATAAAGTTCAGCTCGTCTCAATTGGCTTTCTTCCTTCGTTACTTGATTGGACGGATTTAAGTGTGCAGAAGCGTCTGCTATAACGCCGGTTAAAAAATCGGCTACAACCGGTAGTTTTTTCAATTGCAAACTGGGAGAGGGGCGACAAGCCAGTAGGCCTTTCGTATATGGATGCCGGGGATTTTGAAATATAGATCTTGCATCGCCTTGTTCTACAATTTCCCCTTTGTACATAACAGCAACCTCATCGGCAATTTCATGGACAACACCCAAATCATGCGAAATAAATATCATCGCCATGTGCCGTTCTTCTTTCAGCTTTAAAAGGAGCTGAAGGATGGTTTTCTGGACCGTTACATCTAGCGCCGTTGTTGGTTCATCGGCAATTAAAAGTTTTGGATTGCAACTTAAAGCCATTGCAATCATTACCCGTTGTTTCTGTCCGCCTGAAATTTGATGCGGATAGCTTTCAAATATTTTCTCCGGCCGCGGTAGCTGAACCTCCTTGAAAAGTTCTATTGTTTGTCTCCTTGCTTCATCTTTGCCAACTTTCTGATGCAGAATAATTGCTTCAGCAACTTGATAGCCGCATGTAAAAACAGGATTTAAGGATGTCATGGGTTCCTGGAAAATCATTGAAATTTGATTTCCTCGATATTCGCGTATTTCGTTAGCACTCAAGTTTAGTAAACTTACACTGTCGAAATCTATATCACCCGTAATTTTAGCTGAACGTTCATCATGCAAACGCATAATTGAAAACGAGGTTACCGATTTGCCCGACCCCGATTCGCCTACGATACCTAAAACAGTACCTTTTTTAACATTAAAACTAACCTCTTTTACGGCTTTAAACCAGGTTCGTTCATCCTGATTAAAAAAATCGATATTTAAGTTTTCTACGTTCAGCATTCAATTTTTTAAAATAATAAGTTTATCAGAAACGTGTTCCGGGCGATTGTATTTCGCAAAGTACTCGTCACTTCCTTGTGGCGGTTCCTTCCGTAGTAAATGCTTACCGGGAGAAATAAGTCCTGCTTTATCGACAGCAGTTAAAAGTTGATTCTCAACTACTTTTTTTTCAATAAGATAACCGTCTTTCCCCTGAAATCGCAGTCGTTTCGTAGACCTAAATTTAGGTATGTTAAGTTTTAAATCAGTCATTTTTTAGATTACAATTGTAATGTTTTCCGTCGGGATTACATTCATTCCTTTAAATTTTAAAAGCACCTGAGCAGTAGTAATTACATCTTTCTGGCAATAGGTAACAATTCGGGGCAAGTTTCTTTCCTCATAATATACCTGTCTTACCATGCTGCCGTCAATATCATCTTTTGGCGTTGGCACATTCAAAATAGCGGCTAATAAGTTTAGCGATGTGTAATGTTTGTAATCACCAAATTTCCAAAGCTCCATGGTATCAATATGGTTAACTTCCCAGGTTTTTTTGCCCGAAATTTGAAGCTGGACAGGAATCTCGATGCCGTTAATTAATAAACGTCTGCATAGATAAGGAAAATCGAACTCTTTTCCGTTGTGCGCACAGAATTGCAGCGTAGGTATTTGCTTGTCCAACAAAGCTGAAAATTCCTGGAGAAGCTTGCTTTCATCATCTCCCGAAATAGATTTTATTCGTAAATGCTGTACCTTATTTTGTGTGTAAAATATGCCCAAACTAATGCAAATAACCTTCCCGAATTCCGCTAATATGCCTGCTTTCTCATAAAAATCGTCAGCACTCTGGTCGGGCTTGCGCTGGTAATGCGTTTTCTGCTCCCAAAGATCTTGCAGGTGCGGAGGAACTTCATCGTAGGAAGCGTATTGCGGTACAGTTTCGATATCGATTACCATTACCTGATTAAGATCCAGTGTTTTTAGCATAAAACAAGATAATAATTAATTCTAACTTATTGTTTGTTAGGAAAACCAAGCAACGAATTATCTACATTTGGTTTATGGCTAAAAGTAAATTCGAAATATCGCTCGAAGAAGGCGCACATAAGGTTTTGTCAAACCTAACCGGAAGTTGGGAAGGAATAACTAGAACCTGGTTTGAAAAGGACATTCTTGCCGATAAATCTCCCGTGAAAGGTACATTTTCTTCAATCTTAGGCAGCAGATTTACAGCTTACGACTATCGGGGAAGTTTAAATGATAAACCGATTGAAGGAAAGATGATAATTGGTTTTGATATTCCTTATCAACAATTCACCGCCAGTTGGATTGATAGTTTTCACATGGGAACGCAAATTATGTGCTCAAGTGGCCCTGCAACAGAAAGCGGGTTTTCGATTACAGGCACTTACGGCAGCCCCGAATATGGCGAACAACTTTGGGGGTGGCGAACAGAATTGGAAATTATTAGTAAAAATGAAATTGTAATTACTGCCTGGAATATTTCACCCGAAGGTGAAGAAACAAAAGCAACGGAAACTGTTTTGAAAAGAACTTTGTGAATTACCGGTCGCTAAGTTAAACCTGCGTAAGCGCAAGGTTTAAGTATTTAACGGGCTCCATCCGTCGATAAGTTTAATATTCGTAGGTTCAGAACGAGAGCGTTGCTAAGATAGTGTAGCAGGAGTAACACCATTGGCCATAACCGGAATTGTTAAATCTGTTCCGATTGCTTTGTTCAATTGTTCGGTAAAGTAGGCCGAAAATAATGGTGAAGAAAGCTCGATATTCTGGTGAATAAAAAAGTATAGATTTTCAAGCCCTTCTTTTTTCCATTTTACAATTCTTTCAATCCACTCATCTAAACGTTTCTTATCAATTTTATCGTCATTTACACCTACAAAACGAATAAAAGCCGTTGGTGTAGTTAAGCGCATGTGTAACATGTCTCTTCGTCCTGCTGTATCTACAATAATGTTTGCAATCCCATTATCTTCAAACAACTGTGCAAACTCAGTTGCCACAGCCGCATTTGAAAACCATTCTTGGTTTCTTACTTCTACGCCCAAAGGAATTACTTTGGGGAACTCTTTAACCACAATTTTCAGTCGTTCGAAGTCTTTAGGCTTAAAGTTATCATGGAGTTGAAGAAACGCCATTCCGAGTTTATCTTCGAAATTGCTTATCGCATCGCAAAAAGTTTCAACGGGTTCTTTAACGTTAATCAATCTTTTGAAATGACTGACGCTATTTGTAAGTTTCGGGAAGAACTTGAAGCCATCAGGTGTTTTTTCCGTCCAGGTAATTACTTGCTCACTGCTTGGCATGCCATAAAATGTAGCATTAAGTTCTATAGAATTAAATTGGGTAGAATAGTAGGCCAGCTCATCTTTAGTTCCTTTAGGATAAAAGCCTTTCAGATCGGCTTTATTCCACTTAGCGCAACCCACATAAGCCTGGAAATTCTGTTGAGGTTTATTCGCTGCTAAGGTCGCTGCTGTTTCAGGGGCATCTGCCGGAAGGATGAAATTTATAACTGAAGGGTCGTCTACTTTACCGAATTGCATATTAATCTTTATTTATTTCAAATATATCAGATCTCCATAGATAAGTTGAGGTATTGCATTATAAATTTTAGTTTGTAGTTTTTGGTAGAGAACCTTATTTGAACAATTTCCATATTGGATAAGAAGATCAATTTAGGTGGAGTTCCATTCCATGCAGCTGGTTCACGAAAGTCGATATCTTTCGAAATGATTATTGTCTTCCTTCTAATTTGAGCTAGATTATAGATTTCGATATCTGACGTACCCATAAATCCAGGTATGAACGTAATTCTTTCTTATAATTTACTTTCCTCGCTTTGCATAGAATATACAATATCAACATAACAAAAAGGCGCTGAGTAAAATACTCAACGCCTTTGCTAAACTTTATGTTCTGTGCGGTAATTAATAACCCAATATCTTCAACACTTGCTTACTATTCTGCTCTTCACCAAAAACTTCGAAGTTGAAACTTTCATCGCGATTTCTGCGAATTAAAACGTGCTTTGGACTTGGCAGTAAGCAATGGTGAATACCACCATAACCACTCAAAACCTCTTGGTAAGCCCCTGTGTGGAAGAAACCAAGGTACTGAACCTTACGCGTTTTAGGCATAAATACACTGTTCATATGCGCCTCCTGATTGTAGTAATCCTGCCCGTCGCAAGTAATACCACCCAGGTTAACACGCTCATACTCCGCATCCCAGTTATTTATCGGTAATAAAATATATTTTTGGTTCAAAGCCCAAACATCAGGTAAGTTTGTAATGAAAGAACCATCTAACATTAACCACCGCTCGCGGTCGTTTTGCTGCTTGCGGCCTAATACTTTGTACAAAATTCCAGAGGCTTCGGCAACTGTATATTTCCCAAACTCAGTAATGATATCAGGTTCCATAACATCATGAATGGCACAAATTTCCTTAATCCGTTTTACAATCTCGTTAACCATGTACTCATAATCGAAATCAAAAACCAAAGAATCTTTAAATGGCATTCCGCCACCAATATCTAAAGTATCTAAATCAGGATTAATTTTTTTGAACTTACAATAAAGCGTTACATATTTTTCTAACTCGTTCCAATAATACGGCGAATCGGTAATTCCAGAGTTGATAAAAAAGTGCAATAACTTAACGCGAAAATTAGGGTTGTGAACGATTTTATTGTTGTAAAAATCAATAATATCTTCCATACGCACACCTAACCGCGACGTATAAAATTGCGAATCTGGCTGTTCTTCAGCTGCAATACGGATACCCAAATTACAAGGTGTATCAATATCAACCTCATCATCAAAAAGATTAAATTCCTCTTTGTTATCTAAAACCGGGATGATGTTGGTATACCCGTCGTGCAACATATCAATGATGTATTGCTTGTACTGGTAGGTTTTAAAACCGTTGCAAATAATGGTTGTATCCTTCGTTAGGTGACCTTTTTTCTCCAATGCATCAACCATTGGCATATCAAAGGCGGAAGAAGTTTCCAGGTGGATATTGTTTTTCAACGCTTCTTCTACAATATGCTTAAAGTGTGAGCTTTTAGTGCAATAGCAATACTTGTAATCGCCACGATAATTATTCTTTAAAATGGCAGTTTGGAAAAGAATTTTCGCTTGTTGAATTTTCTTACTCACCAAAGGTAAGTACGTGAAACGTAGGGGTGTACCATAAGTTTCAATCATTTCCATCAGGTTTAAATCCTGAAAATATAATTCATCCTCAATGACATCAAAGCCTTCTTGTGGAAAGCCAACGCTTAGATCGAGAAATTCTGAGTAACTCTGCATTTACTTTTAAATAATTTTTGCAAAAATGTAATTTTAAATCGAGAATTAATCCTTATTAAAGATATTTTTACTGTAGGGAAACGCAATAGTTTTACACAGAATATTTCGGCAGTGCGTTTCTAAAATCTGATTACGAAAAATGTGTTCGGTTATTTTCCATGAGCGCTGACCTTTTCCCGCAAATCAAGAAGATTTACGCAGATTTTAAGTAGTTTACTATGCAAGAATCATTTAAACCTGCGGGAGAAAGTTTTTTTCAATTTGGAAAGCAAAACCTGTATTTAAATTATTGTCCGTCCTGCTTTCCGTTTTACGCTCCCGATAGAAGAATCGGGATTCGTGCCACTTCAATCAGGTTTAGATAAAATCTTTTTTGCTGCTGTGTGCGTTTGCATAGCAATGAGTTGAAAAAGCCGTGATTGAAACCAAAGGCACAGAAATGGCCTGTGTTGAAGATATCGCTCGCCTTCCTAGGCCTTAGCTGTGAAATTGCCAGGCGCCTCAAAATAACATATTGTTTACCAATGGTTTAACAATTTAAAACTACTTCAAGGGCAAATGAATCTCGGCGAGCATACACCTTGCACTACCGCCGCCGTTTTTTTCAATCGTGTAAATAGGCGCATAAATGATTCTACTATATTTTTCCAATTTTGCTATCTGCTCAACATTTAGAGAAAGGTAAGCCTGTTCAGACATCACCAATAGTTTTTCTCCCTCGCTGTTTGCAATCTGCAACATATTGCCCGCGAAACGGTTCATCTGTTCAAGCGAAATCTCAATTATTTCTTTACCGCTATTGATTAAACTTAAAGCAACCGTTTCCTTTTCATCAGGATTTGGAATAGAATCCATACAAATTAACGCGAATTTATCGCCGATGCACATCATTACGTTCGTATGGTAAATCGGGAAACGGGTGTTATCAACAGCCTGGAAAGAAACAGGTTTGTAACCTGTTAGCATGCAGAAATTGTTTAAAACCTCCTCGTCCGTTCTTACACTTAAGCAGGCGTAGGCAACTTTACTAACCCTATCTAAAACCATACTTCCGGTACCCTCCAGAAAAGCATACTGCATTTCGTAAAAGCTAATGTCGCTAATGTGATTTAGCTCAAACCTTGCTTTTAAATTGTCTAAAATTTCATTTCTGCGTTCCAATCTGCGATTTTCAGAAAACATCGGGTAAAGAAAAACTGAACCGTCTTCATGAAAAGAAACCCAGTTGTTAGGAAAAATAGAATCAGGCGTTTCTGGTTGCAATGTGTCATCAACAACCGTCACATCAACATCATTATCTCTTAATATCGAAACAAAGCCATCAAACTCTTCGAGCGCCTGTGCTTGTACATTTGTTTCCGTAGATGCGACCTGAAATTTGTTGTTGCCTGCGGTTTGCTCGTTGAATTTAAAATCAACAGGGCGAATCATTAAGATATGGTTAGTTGTTTGGCTCATTAGTTTAATGGTTCAATAGTTCATTATTTAAATGGTTCGTTTGTTCAATAGTTTTTCGGTTTAATCGTCCATTTGCTCAAAGTTTATGCATCATACCCAATTATTAATGAACCAATAACTAATGAACGTCCTACAAATCGTCTCTCAATATAGGTAAGCTCATACAATGAAAACCACCGCGGGCACGGGAAAGTTCTGCAGACGGCATTAATATTAACGTATCTGTCATGGTTTCTGCATCGGCTTTTCCGCTTTCCAAATCCTGAATTAAATCTTTTACATCAACGATTGTAAACCCTGCGGCTTTAAAAGCTTCTACGGTTTTGTCGTTTCTGTCGTAGCCTAAAACAACGCCTTCTTTAATGGCAAGAAGGTTACAAGAATCTGTCCATTGCTCTCTCGAATCGTAAGGGAAAGTATTGTTGCCGCTGTAAATTACTTTAGTCGGTTCGCTGCTTTTTAAATCGTTCTGACTAATGTCGTTCAATAGCGCCTCAACGTTTTCGAAATGTTTTGGTTCGCCTGGATTGGCTTTCGAAAACTGGATTGCCGTTGTTGCTTCCAATCTTTCGGGCTCCTTCAAAAAGTTAATCGGCTCATTCTGGTTGAATTTTGGTGAATGTGCAATTGTATTTAAAATTACCCAGGTGTTGCGCTTTACTTGGGTAAACACAGTATCTAAGTGCATATAATCGCGTTTGCTCGGAATTTTTACAACCGTAACCTTCTCAACAACATTATTATCAAACAGCAATTTAATCGCTTCATTTGCCCCATGTTCCGACGTCCGTTCGCTGCAACCGATCAATACATGGTTCGGGCTCACCATCATCACATCGCCACCTTCTAAAGTGGTACTGAAAGCAGGCTCATCACCCGGACGTAAAAAGTGCATTGTAACATCAGGAATCTCCAAAATGTTGTTGCGGTAGCCTTCAAAAAGTGGATGATTGAAGAAAATATAACGCATTAAAAGTGTTTCGCGAACGCGTGCTTTTTTTGCAGGTTTGTTTAATAAAATGTGGTTATTTATCGTTGTACCCACATCTCTGGTGAAAATTAAATTAGGTATCGGCGCAAAGATCATGGTGTCGTCTGCTAAGGTGCCCGAAATGAAAATTTCAGCTAATTGCTTCGGGTCTGTATTTGCTAACTCGATTTGAACCTTATAAGTGCAACCTTCAATAGCGCAAACTGCGGCTACGAGTTTGTTGCGAATAGCTTCATTTTCAAGCATCTCACTCAACAGATTCTGAATCTCAATTACCGACGCCGAATTGTGAAAATCGGGGTGATTGGGCTTATAGAAATTACGATTAGCCTCTTCCGAATCTATTTTTGCAAGCTTTCCTTTGATCTTTTCGGGGTCGAGAAAATACATTAATAGCTTAATGTAATAATCGTACTCGCCTTTTCTTATGGTATCGAGATGTACAATATCTTCGAAAAGCCAATCTTGTGCCTTAGATGGTACAACTTTGCCCAAACCACTATCAGGGCTATGGATTAACAATTTACGCAACCGGCCGATTTCGGTTTTTACGTTGACCTTAAAATTTTGATTTTCTGCGCTCATAAAAGTTAGTTAATGCAAAGCTATCAGAAAAATTTAGATATGAGAATTGCGATGGCAGATTTGGGCCCGACCTGAAGGAGTGAGGCTGTTAATTGCAAAGGCCTAACAATTTAAACCTCATTGCAGCGGCAGCTCCCGATTTTCGATTCTTCATCGAAATTAATCGGGACTATAGCGGAAAGGAGGACTAAACAAACCGATAAGCACAGGAGTACCTTTTCAAAATATTTAAAATTTAAGCCGGCATTTGAACTTAGGACTTCTAACACCGACTTCGGACTTTTTTCTTATTTTTACGCCATGAATTTTATTATTACTGCCACGCTTGATGCTGTTAAAAAACTTTATAACGAAGAAGTAGCCGAAAGCGTAATCAATATACAAGAAACCCGTAAAGAATTTGAAGGTCAGGTTACGATTGTTGTTTTTCCGATTACAAAAATTTCAAAAAAATCTCCTGAACAAACTGCGCAAGCCATTGGCGAATACTTAGTTGAGAACGTTAAAGAGGTTACTGCGTTTAATGTTGTTAAAGGTTTTTTAAATTTAAGCATTGCTGAAAGCTATTTCCTTAATCTTTTTAATGAGGAAATTTTGGCGCCCGAGTTTGGCTTTTACAAGCCGAATGGTAAGAAAGTTATGGTCGAATATTCGTCGCCTAACACAAACAAGCCACTTCACTTAGGTCACGTTCGTAATAATTTACTGGGTTATTCGGTTGCTGAGTTGCTTAAAGCCTACGGTTATGAGGTTACTAAAGTGAACCTTGTTAACGACAGGGGAATTCATATTTGTAAATCGATGTTGGCCTGGCAAAAGTGGGGGAATGGCGAAACACCAGAAAGTTCGGGCTTAAAAGGCGACCATTTGGTTGGAAAATACTATGTTATTTTTGATAAGGAATATAAGAAGGAAATTGATGTTTTAAAGGCTGAAGGACAGAGTGAAGAGGATGCTAAAAAAAATGCACCACTGATTAAAGAGGCGCAAGTTATGCTACAGCAGTGGGAGGCAGGCGATGAAGCTGTTGTTTCGCTTTGGAAAACCATGAACAGTTGGGTTTACGATGGCTTCGCTGTAACTTACAAAAACCTGGGTGTAGATTTCGACAAGTTTTACTACGAAAGCAATACTTATTTACTGGGAAAAGATACCGTTGAGGAAGGGCTTGAAAAAGGTGTTTTCTTTAAAAAGGATGATGGTTCTGTATGGATAGATTTAACGGCTGATGGTTTAGACCAAAAACTTGTATTGCGTGCCGATGGAACTTCGGTTTACATTACCCAGGATTTAGGAACCGCTAAAATGAAGTTCGATGATTTCGGAATGGATGAGTCTATTTATGTGGTAGGAAATGAACAGGATTACCATTTTAAAGTTTTGTTTTTAATTCTGGAGAAACTTGGAAAAAGCTGGGCAAAAGGACTTTATCATTTATCTTATGGCATGGTAGATTTACCTAACGGGAAAATGAAAAGTCGTGAGGGAACAGTTGTTGATGCTGATGAGCTGATTGCTGATATGGTTGCCACCGCTCAGGAAAAAACCGAAGAGTTAGGCAAAATCAACGATTTTACAGAAACTGAGAAATCTGAATTGTATAAAAATATTGGTTTGGGTGCGTTAAAATACTATCTGTTAAAGGTTGAGCCGAAAAAACGTTTATTGTTCGATCCAAATGAAAGCATTGACTTTCAGGGAAACACAGGGCCTTTTATTCAGTATACGCACGCCCGCATAAAATCACTGTTGAGCAAGGCGGGTTATCGATTTGCAGTTGATGGAAATCAGCTTTCGGGCATCTCTGAGGTAGAGTTGGAGATGATTATGCTGTTGGCTAAATACCCTTCAGAAATTGAAATTGCGGCAAAAGCGCATAGTCCTGCGAGTTTGGCAAATTACTTATATGAGCTTGCCAAGCTGTTTAACAAGTTTTACCATGATGTACCACCGATTGTTAAAACTGAAGAAGGCGAGGCAAAACAATTCCGTTTAAATTTAAGTAAGAAAACGGCTGACATTATCCATGCGGGGATGTTGATTTTAGGCATTGTTTCTCCTGAGCGAATGTAATAGGATTTTAGAAGTGAGATTTCAGATGAATCAATCGTTCTGTCACCTCGAAACATTTAATCTTTACAACGCTGATCAATGATTAATGAACTTATTTTGCTTTGCCTGGTTGCTTTTTGCGCAGGTTTTATAGATGCTATTGTAGGTGGCGGCGGTTTGTTGCAAACGCCCGCCACCTTATTAATTTTACCGCACTATCCGGTTGCAACCCTTTTAGGAACAACCAAAATTCCATCAATTGCAGGAACAACCTTAGCTGCCTTTAAATATTCAAAACGAGTAAAGTTTAACCTTAAAGTGCTGTTTGCCTGTGCAACAACTGCTTTTATTGCAGCTTTTGCCGGTGCTTTTTTAGTAAGCCGGATAGATAACGCAGTTATAAAACCAATTATTTTGGTTGTGCTTATCCTTGTTGCCGTTTACACCTATTTTAATAAACAGTTTGGCATTCATCAGGAGAAAAATCATTCAGTAAAAAAGCAAGTTTTGATGGCTGCTATTTTTGGCTTAATGATTGGGTTTTACGACGGCTTAATCGGACCCGGAACGGGTTCTTTCTTAATACTGATTTTTATTGCAGTTCTTGGTTTCGATTTCGTTGGAGCGAGTGCGCATGCTAAAATTGTTAATATGGCTACCAACCTTGCGGCAATTATTTATTTTAGTATTAGCGGGCATATACTTTTTGAATATGCACTTCCAATGGCTGTTTTCAATGTTGGTGGGGCTTATTTTGGAACCAGACTGGCGCTATTAAAAGGGAATAAATTTGTGCGGGTGTTTTTCCTGATTGTTGTTTTTGGCACAATTTTAAGGTTTGCTTATGATCTATTTAAGGGAGGCTTTTTCTAGCGCAGTATTAAGCAATTTTATTTTACGTGACCATTAAAAAAAAAATGCATCGCTGATTTAATTCAGCGATGCATTTTGACAGTCTAAAATAAGTTATTAGATTCCGAGGTCATCTTTTGCATAAGATGTTCGGGTTTCGAACTCGCTTTTGTAATCTTTTGCTTTTTCCATCCATTCAGGAGCCTTGTCCTTAATATCATCTACCACTGATTTTCCCGTAACCGGATCTTTTTTAGTGATGTATTTAAAGCCTGCATATAATGCAGCGCCAATTACTGCTGTTTTTATGAATCCCATGTTTTTATCTTTTAGTTAATTAAGAACATCAATCACTTACAGATGGTTTTAAATAAGATTTATTAATTCGTAACATTAATTTTTAGGCTGTCGGCAACAACTATTCCGCTGATTGCAGATGAGTTATATTTAATTGTGTATACACCCGGTTTACTAATCGGATATGCATCTGCAAGGTTGAAGCTTGTACTTGTACTGTCGCCCTTTTTTAAGCTTACATAACTATCTGCCGGTGGCGGCATAACCCTTTTTGCCATCGGGCCACTGTAATCTACATTAGTATGATCTTCCAAAGCAACATCAAGGTACTTACTCATCAATCGCTCAAAAGGAGTGTGCCATTTGCAAAATTTGACAACGCTGTCTGTATTGTTATAGACTGAAAACGTGACGTTAATGGGTTGCCCGATTTTAGCTGCGCCTGTGAGTACCATTTTGCCTGTAACAGGGTCTGTTTTTTCATTCATTTTAGCTTCGGGAACGAGCGTTGTATCGGTAGTGGCTGCTGTTTTTTCTTCATCAGACTTCGAATTGCATGCCGTAATGAACATGCCTAGCATTGCAACAACTGCAAATAGATTTTTCATATGTTTTATAGTAAATTAAATTTATTCTTTTTCTATTCCAGACTTAATAGGAACGGCCTTTTTTCGTCTGAAGATCGGAAAACTCATGGGGCTTCGGGCGGGTCTTTCATCACCAAGTAGAACGCCCCATTGTTTAAAAGATTCTGTTCGATCGAAAATAATTTTTAAAACAGCTACACTCGGCAGTGCTAAGAACATGCCTGATATACCCGCAATGCTACCTCCAATGAAAACGCCTAAAATGGCGAATAATGCATTAATCTTTACTTTGGAACCAACAATTCTCGGCATCAATATATTGTTGTCTAAAAATTGTACAAAGGCGATTACGCCTAGTACCGTTAACACAGGCCACAATTCCTGAGAAGAAGTTAGTGTTAATAAAACGCCTATCAAGTTGCCTATTAAGGCACCTACATAAGGGATTAGATTCAGTATGGCAAAAATAACACCGATTAAAAGGGCGTGTTTAATACCGATCAGCATTAAAATGCCGCCCAACAAAATCGTCATGTACGTTATCTGGATCAGCAAACCAATTAAATAACTTTTAATGATAGATTCTGTTTCATAAATCGCTTCCTTAACCTTTGGATGGTCGTCGGTTTTAAACCACATGAAAATGAATCTCAATAAAATATCTTTATAAAAAAGCATTAGGTAAATGTATATGGGAAGCAAACCTATAAATACGAAGATTCCACTTAACGTTACGGCCGCACCACCCGCAAGCGAAGTTCCCATGTTCATCAAATCATCACTTTTATCCTGAATAAAGGCTTTTTGTTCCTTATCGTTATAGTGCGTTATTCTGCTAACCCAGTCGCTCAAAGAATTAATATGTTGCGTAACGTTACTTTTAATTTGGGGAAAATCTTTAACCAGCATCCCAATTTGATTTGAGAAAAACCAAACAATTAACGCAACGAAAAGGGCGACAAGCATTATTGCCATAATAATTGATAAACTTTCCGGAACCTTTTTACTTTTCAAAAAACGGTATACAGGCAGCAGAACAATGCTGATAAAGAAAGCCATTAAAATCGGCATAATGATGTCTTTTCCGATCACCACAACCGTTACCAAAGCAATTAAGCCAAGTAATTCAATGGATCTTTTTACTGTGAGTGGTAAATTATTGGTCATAGTTTTTCGGTTTCAAGTTAAACATGGTTTGGTGATAAATGTTTTTAAGATAAGGATAAAAAGCCGTTGATTAACAGAATTTGAAAGGTTTCTGTCTAAAAAGAAAATCCGAGACGTTTAGCAGAAGAGTTTTTAAAACCTTATTTGCAGACAAAAAATTACTTCGCACTAATGATATACCCGATGATTAACTTTATTTTTGCGCTCTCAGGAAATCAACATGAACGATCAGGATACTATTATTGCTTTGTCTACGCCTCAAGGTTCGGGTGCTATCGGCGTTATTCGCCTTTCAGGGCCGGACGCAATAACCTTAACAAATTCTGTTTTTGCAGGAAAGGATTTGGAGAAACAGGCATCGCACACCCTGCATTTCGGCTTAGTAAAGGATGGCGATAACATTGTTGATGAAGTTGTGGCAGGTCTATTTGTTGCCCCGAAATCTTACACCAAGGAAAATGTTGTTGAAATATCCTGTCACGGTTCAAACTATATTATTCAGCAAATCATAAATCTGTTAATCAGCAAGGGTGCCCGAGCAGCAAAGCCAGGAGAATTTACGTTAAGGGCATTTTTAAACGGCGCTTTTGATTTAAGTCAGGCAGAAGCCGTAGCAGATTTAATTGCTTCTAACTCTAAGGCATCTCATGATGTTGCCATGCAGCAAATGCGTGGTGGTTTCGCCACTGAATTGAAGGCTTTACGCGAACAATTAATTCATTTCGCCTCCATGATCGAACTCGAACTTGATTTTGCTGAAGAGGATGTTGAATTTGCCAATCGTGAGCAATTAACCATTCTCGTTAGTAAAATAAACCATGTTTTACGTCGCCTGATTTCTTCTTTCGAGCTCGGAAACGTAATTAAAAACGGCGTACCGATTGTAATTGCAGGCAAACCAAATGTCGGCAAATCAACTTTACTAAATGCTTTGCTTAATGAGGAACGTGCAATCGTATCAGACATTGCAGGTACCACCCGCGATACAATTGAAGATGAACTGACCATAGGCGGCATTGTTTTCCGTTTTATTGATACTGCAGGAATTCGAGATACCGCCGATATTATTGAAGCTTTAGGTGTAGAGCGCACTTTGGAGAAAATGAAGCAAGCCAGGCTTATTATCTACATGGCCGATGCTGCCCAAACCGTCGCTGAAATTGAAGAGCAGGTTATGGGATTGGCACAATTGGAAATACCGTACCTTGTTTTAGTTAATAAAGCTGATTTAATTTCTGCTGAACAGCGTAAGGCTTTCGGAAATTTAAATGTGGTGTTTATTTCTGCAAGGGAAAAGCAAGGTATAGAAGAACTTAAAACTACCTTATTAGAACAGGTTAACTTACATCATATCAACACGGGTGAAACGCTGGTAACCAACATCCGCCATGTCGAAGCGCTGAAGCAAACTGAAAATGCTTTGCAACGTGTGCTGGATAATGTTGATAATCCTGTTACTTCTGATTTCTTAGCCATGGATATTAAACAGGCTTTACATTATTTAGGCGAAATTACGGGTACTGTGACTACTGATGATTTGTTGGAGAATATCTTTACGAAGTTTTGTATTGGTAAATAGATAGGACAATTCAAGCATAGTAACGACAAGTTACGATAACTAAATCGCTAATTATAAAATAGTTAGCGATTTTTTTATTTTTTCACTTCTTGCAATTTACCATTGTTTTGCATAATTTTGGTACATAGTTGGTTACGTTTTTAAAGAAATTGATTTGAATCTGTGTTATATGCTTAATGTTAGAAATTAACTTCGCTTAATGATTCTTAAAGTCACTTATGTACACTTAAAGACACTTAATTGAAAAATGAGTAGTAATATGCAAATTGTAAAAGTATGTGAAGAATGCGGTGCTGATTTTATCGCCAGAAAAACAGTTACTAGGTTCTGTTGCATAGGGTGTAATCGGAAATTTTATAAGGCAACTGCTCGCAGCGCCAAGATCTTGAGTGCCGATATATCTACAGTTCTTAAAAGAAAAAGTATCCAATCAGAAAGGAATGATAAAGAATATCTCAAAGTTAAAGAAGTGGCTGAAATGTTTGGAATTTCTAGTCGGGCCGTCTATAATCTGATCAAAAACGGTAAACTTCCTGCAACAAATTTGTCATCGCGTGCGACCAGAATATTTCGTAAAGATTTAGATGCTTTTTTTGTAGCACAAAAAATAATCATTACTGTGAATACTTCCCCGAAAGAAGTTGTGATAAATAAACTTTCGGAATTAGATGTTGAACTACAAGTTAATGATTGTTACAGCATGCCAGAGCTCATAATTCTCTTTGGAAAAAATAGAACTGCTCTCTACACTGCGTTTGCGCGAGCTGGCGTACGGAAATTAAAGATTGGAAAGGAAGTTCTTTTTGAAAAAAATGGTGCAGTAAAACTTCTAAAGAAATACAACGAGCCTAATGTACCTGGTCTTGAGAAAGAAAAAATTAAAAATCAGAAATTAGCTGAACAGGAATTAAAAGCTTCGCAATGTTATAGCATTGATGAATGCGTGAAAATGTTTGGCAAAGACAGGTCCTTGCTATACGGGATTTTTAACAGACGATTGATCCCGAAAATCAGGGATGGACATAATGTACTGTTGTCAAAAAAAGCAATAGATTCACTTCTAAAGACGTTCAAGAAAGAAGGAATGATCTAGCTGTAAGTTGACGACTATTGGGAATAGTTTATTTCATATTATTAACATCTAACTTTTAAGCCATGTCTAAAGTAAAAATTCGCAATCGGCCCCTGAAGGATAACAGACACTCCTTATACCTTGATTATTATCCACCGCTGCGACATCCAAAAACAGGGAAGATGGTAAGAAGAGAAAATCTCAAACTCTATCTCTACGATAAGCCGAAGAACGATTCACATAAAAAACATAATAAGGAAACCCTGCTTTTAGCAGAACATGTAAGGTGCAACCGTCAGCTTGATGTACAGAATAGAAGATTTGGATTTCTTTCCGATGATGCCAGGGATGCAGACTTTATCCAATTTTTCGCAGAATTTAACAGGAAGAAGCAGACTTCGTTATCCGATCAGGCGGCCATGTCGGTAAAGTATTTTCAGGCATTCGCCGGGGAGACGCTAAAGTTCAGTGACTTGGATGAATTTCTCTGCGAAGACTATAAATATTTTTTACTCAGTGGTCCGGGAATTAGTAGGAGAGGAAGACCGATTAGCCGAAACACTGCAGTAAGTTATTTTGCAAAATTCAGAACAGCACTCAAGGAAGTTTATCGGAGGAATTTGGTTAATGAAGATCTTTATTCTAAAACGGATCCGATAGATCCAAAAGAAACACATAGGGAAAGACTGGAACTGGAAGAATTGCAGCTATTAGTTAATACTCCTGCAAAATCAGATTTGATGAAACGGGCCTGTTTATTTTCAGCATTGACAGGCCTCAGGTTTTCGGATGTACAGTCGCTGACCTGGAATGAGGTTAGGGGTTATAAAGGGAAATATAGTCTGCAGTATTTTCAGGAAAAAACTGAAGGAGCAGAAAATTTGCCAATTCCGGACCAGGCTGTAGACTTAATGGGAAAACCAGGAAGTGATAGTGAGCCTGTTTTCTATGGGCTGGTATATTACAGGCTTAAAGATTTTTTACGAAAATGGCTGGCGTCAGCGGGTATAAAGAAAAATATAACATTCCACAGTTTCCGCCATACCTACGCAACACTTCAAATCGAGATGGGAACGGACATTTACACGGTCTCAAAAATGCTAGGGCATAAAAGCATCAAAACTACTGAGATTTATGCAAAGGTTGTTGACCGCAAGAAAATTGAAGCTACAAGAAAAATAAATCTTGATCTAAAGGGTTAGCGTGAATCGAAATTAAATACCTAATTCGGTAGTTTTGCTAAATAGTTTGAGTGCATAGCTATTTTGTGAGGATTTGTTGCCATTAATAGAGGAATATTCTCACAGATAGTGATTCGGGCATTTCTTAGCATCACAGTGCATTCTTTCAATTCCTCAGAAGCTGCTTGGATTATTTGTTGCAAATACGTTGGCAACCCGCATATTCCGGCCCGTTAAGCATATGTTATTTTCCAATGGACTTAAATGATTGCTATTCAAATTTAGTATCAAAAAGATTTTGTTGCGTCCGAAAGATTTTTTCGATCATAACCAAAGGAAATGTTGAATTTGAACCAATTTTTTTGGTTTTATTTCAAACGACATCGACTGAATAAATGCGTACCTATAAATCTTGGCGCTTATTTAATATCTTTATGGTTTAAATTTAATATGTTCGAGTTGAATTATATGAAACGAGCGATTTTATATATTATTCTGTTTTTTGGAGCCACATTGGCTAATGCTCAAACAAGTGAGCTGGACGAACTTCCCATGCCTGTATTGCGGCAAAAACTTGCTACCGCCAAGGAGGATACGACTAAAGTAAAATTACAGCTAGCCTCCGGACATTTGATGCTATTGAAGCCTACCAAGGGACAACGAGATGTTGATTCGGCGATCAACTTTGCTAATCAAGCCCAAACACTCAGCCGTCGGCTCAATTACCATTATGGAATTATTAATGCAATGCTATTGGAGGTGGAAACCTTGTATGATCGTGGGAAGTATAAGGAAGGAGTAAAACTCGCTGAGCGTGCCCTTTCCTTTTCCCGTCAGAATCAGAATAGCGATGGAGAGGCGAGGTCATACCATTTGCTATCAAAGCAGTATAACACGAATTCACCAGCCGAGCTACGTACCCGAATATGGGTTAATGATAAAGCCATTGCCATATTCAGGAAAAATAAGAATATCCATTCCCTTGCAGATATGTTAACGGTTAATGCCGACATGCTCTTCCAGGCTGACCGGACTACAGAAGCCCTGAGATTTCTTTTTGAAGCATTAAATTTGGGAAAAGGAGTAAGCTTAAGAACTGTAGAAGGTATATACTGGAATATCGGTAGAAATTCCTTTAGATTAGGAGACTATGATAATGCCCTAAAATACAGCTTGCGAGCCCTGGAAACCGCCAGAAAGGTTAATGACACCACTGCCCAGGTATGCGTAATCAATTTAACCATTGCATCCAGTTACATTAAGAAACAGGATTATTACCGTTCGATACCTTATTCTAAAGAAGTAATCAGAATTGCCCAAAAGTATAATCATGAGGGCTTCGTACGTGAAGGGGGCTACCAACTTGCATCGGCCTATACACACACCAAGCAAATTTCCAAAGCTTTAGCTGTACTGGATGAAATTAATGGCCGTCCAGGTGGTTTTTTAAAAAATATAGCGCTAAAGATAGAGTATATCAATACACTGACTTATGCTAAACAGTTTCAGCGCGCCACAGTATATGTAAATGAACTGGAGCGTTTATTGCCAAAAATCTTCCCTGAGAACATTCAGCACATTATGAACGTTCATAATGTGCTCGCCTATTTCTACACCGAGACAGGGAAAGTTAATAAGGCTTATCAACATACAGAGTTACATGCTCAATTAGCACACAAATTAAATTATGCCAGAGGTGTTCAGACTGCCGAATATAGGTATTATCAGCTGGTCTCAATAAAAGGAGATAAAAAGTCTGCCCTGGCGCATTTTCAAAAAGAAAAAGCGATTAAGGATTCCATTGATAATGTTTCAAAAGCATATCAGATATCTCTTCTTAGCATAGAAAATGAGGCAATGGAGAGAAACCGGCATATCGAACTGCTTACAAAGGATGCACTGATCAAAGATATCAAAATGAAGCGAGTGGAGCTTATGCAACGTGTGGCGGTTGGAGGCATAATTGTGCTGTTTGTTGTAACAGCCCTAATTTTTAGCAGGTACCGGCTGAAGCAGAAAAACAATGCCATGTTATTAACACAAAAGTTGGAAATTGATAAGCAGAATGATGCCCTTAAGCATCTGGTATCCTATAAAAACCAGCTTTTAGGTGAAAAAGATCTACTTTTGAAGGAAGTAAATCATAGGGTTAAAAATAATTTGCAGATTGTAATGAATCTGCTGGCCTCCAAATCTGTCTATTTGTCCAGTGAAAGCGCCCAGCAGGCAATTTTAGATAGCCAGAGCAGGGTTCGCTCGATTGCCCTTATCCATGATCAATTGTATAAAACAGATAATATTACTCAGATCAGTATCTTTTTATACATCAATGAACTAGTCGATTCCTTCTACGACTTTTTAGGTAATGATATCAATAACATTGAGATACTGTGCGAGGTTGACGATTTTATGCTTGATGTTTCACAGGCCATACCCATAGGTATAATTTTAAACGAAATGGTGACCAATGCTTTAAAATATGCATTCCCTAATCACCAACAAGGCACGATAACGATTTGTGTTAAAAAAGTAAATCAGTTTGTAGAGGTAGAAATCAGTGATGACGGTGTAGGAATGCCCATGAATTTTGACATGTCGAACGTGAATACGCTTGGGATCAATCTTTTAGAAGGATTAACGGCGCAGCTCGGCGGATCACTTCAGCTTAAAAATAAAAACGGGTTGACCATATCCCTTAGATTTCCATTAAAATCGGCATCCCAGCTTGAATATGGTGGTTTAGCTAACGAGTTGGCGGGTACACAATAAAAGCTGGAAATGCAATACCAATGGATTTCCAAACAATGGTGTTGGCGGCTTTTTTTATTAGGGAAGTTAATGCGGCTAACCAAAACCGCTAAGTCGAATTTACAGGCAGTTGAGGCTATTATTAACACAGATCTCAAAATTCATCAGTATTACAAAGCCAGATATACTTCTGAGATAAGAGGAATATAACAACATTTTGACTCAGGTTAACAACCATCCGGCCCGCTCATTTCTATCAATTGGGGGCTATAAAATTTTTCAAAGATTATTTACTGAATTTCTTAGCGTGTTGACTTTACGAATCCTGGGATGGAAGATAATCCTGCCGCCTGATGTTCAATTTCAATAATTTTGATTCCAGTGTTGTAGGCTTAATTTTGAGTAATTCTGCAGCACCATTCTGCCCCCTTATTCTGCCTTTCGCTATCTTAAGCACCGCTATCAAATGGGACCGTTCTGTTTCCATCTGCATCTGCTTAACATCATCCAAAGTTTCAATTGAACTTTTGTGAGGATTGCTGATTGAGTTGTCGATCAGTGGTTGCTTTAAAGTTAATTTATTTTTTCCCTCATTTAATATAACAGAACGCTCAACTATATTTTCCAATTCCCGAACATTACCTGGCCATTGATACCCCAACAATTGTTGCATCATTGACTCATCAACTTCAGGAATGGGCCTATTGAACTCTCTACAGAATTTATTAACAAAAAAACTCACCAAAGCCGGAATATCACTTTTTCGCTCCCTCAAAGGAGCAATCGTTATTGGAAATATGTTCAGCCTATAATATAAGTCCAGTCTAAATTTTCCCTCAGCAACTTCTTTTTCCAGATTTCGGTTCGTAGCTGCCACTATTCGTACATCCACTTTAAAAGGTATATTACCGCCAACAGCACTTATTTCTTTTTCCTGTAGTACCCTGAGTAATTTAACCTGCATATCCAGCGGCAGCTCTCCAATCTCGTCTAAAAATATGGTTCCCCCGCTGGCAAGTTCAAACTTTCCTTTTCTTTTTTCGGTTGCACCTGTAAATGCACCCATTTCATGTCCAAAAAGTTCCGATTCTATAAGAGATGAAGGTATTGCCCCGCAGTTCACTTGAATAAAGGGCTGGTCTCTTCGTGGTGATAGTTGATGAACGGCCCTTGCAATTTTTTCTTTACCCGTCCCACTTTCGCCCAGTATCAAAACTGATGTGTTGTAAGGCGCAACCTGAATGGTTAGATCCAGGGCGGCAAGTAATAAGGAGTCGCGGCCAATTATACCATTGAATTCAGGACGCTCAGGATATTCTGATCCAGTATTGGCGTATTCCTTCAAAGTTTCGCTGGCAAAAGGTATTTCGGGATGGAACATTTTCTCGGTAACGTTAGTCAGGCATTTGGTGAAGAGTTTCAATACACCTGCGTGTTTCTCGGTATATAATTCCCTTTGCCGACTGTAGAAATTGTAGGAGAATTCTGTTCCGGTAACGATCTTTAACCTGAAGTTCAGGCTAGATTCCATTTTGAAATAATCCATCCAAATCTTTTCATTGGCTACCGTCGAATTTCGGATGAACTCCAGGTTGTCTGCATTAGGCTGAAAGCTATCTGGCTTTTTTACTGTGCTGCCTGTTTTTTTTCCTAGAGGCGCTTTCGGGCTCGCAGAGTCCATTAAATCAGCTTCAGTAATAAATTCGTATTCGCTGAAACCCGTTCTCAGATAGCCACAATTTACATAGCCACTGTCTGAGTCAGCTCGGGTAACAATTAAATCGAAAGGAATAAACGTTCTTATCGCCTGACTAACTTCCAATAATTTTTGCTTTGCCTCAGATTTGCCATTACTAATATCCAATAGTTGTTTTTGTAAAGATACTTCTTGTAAAAGCCTGGCCTCGACACTGTTTTTCTGCCGGTACCAGGCAATATCCAGCGTGACAATTAGGTCTTTTTCGCGAAATGGTTTAACCAAAAAACCATATGGGTCTGTTTTTTTTGCTTCTTCTAATATCGTCTGGTTGGAATTAGCCGAAAGATAAACGAAAGCGATATGCTGTGCAGTTAAAGTTTTTGCTAAATCAATTCCAGAACGTTCACCATTAAGCATGATGTCAAGCACGACAATATCAGGCTTCTGCTTCTCCATATGTTCCAGCGCATCCTCAACAGATATTGCAATGCCGACTATGCTATAACCTGCTTTTGCTAAAATTAAACGAAGATTATTCGCAACGACATATTCATCCTCAACGATAAGCACTTTCTTTGCCATATAAATATAAATTTAACTAAATAGTTTTTTTTGGGTGTAAAAATCTGATTTTTATTTGGACGCCATTCTTATTTTTAATCTCAAATGTACCTTTCAACTGTCTGGCAAGTCCTTGCATTAAATCTAAACCGAGGGAATTCAAGGGGGATTTGTCTATGCCTTCGGGTAAGCCGCTTCCGTTGTCGGCAATGAAGAGCAATAGATGGTCAGTTCCGTCTTGTCCTAATGAAATATCGACAATTCCTGCTTTGCTGTTCAGGAATGCGTATTTTATGGAATTTACTATACTCTCCGTTAAGATAAGACCCAAAGGAATTGCCTGCGTGACATCCAAATTCAAGCTTTCGATATTCTGATTAAAAATAATCCTGTGCTTATCATCAAAACTGTCACGAAGGTAATGAATAAGTTCATCAATATATTCTGGCATAAATATCGTTGATACGTTATCATCCTGATACAACTTCTGGTGAATCATTGACATAGCCTGCATCCTGCGTAAACTGTCATTTACAGCTAAAATCGCCGCATCATTATCAAGATATGTGGTTTGCGAACTTAATAAGCTTGTTACCATCTGGAGATTATTCTTGACCCGGTGATGCACTTCTTTGATTAACCACTCTTTCTCTTTCAACAACTTCTCCTGTTCGGTATTCAGCCTTTCCAGATAGCTATTTTTCTGATCCAATTCGCGCTGATTTTCTTCAAGTTTCTGGTTGGTTCTTTGTTTAAGTTGATACCGGCTAAAGATAAGTGCAGTAATTATGGCCAGTAAAACTGCGCCGCTAATGATGCCTTTCTGGATTAATTTCGTACGTTTCAATGCAGCGTCCTTAAGCTGCCCCGCTTTGGTAAGTGTATCAATATCATTATTCTTTTTCTCCGTATCGTTTTCGATCTGCAAAAGCGATACCTGATAGGCTTTAGTCACATTATCTATCGAATCCTTGATTCCCTGGGCTAGTAGGTGATGTTTAATAGCGGATTGGTAGTTGCCTTGTAACGAATCAAGCTTAAAATACATGTTTTCAACTGACCTGACGCCTATAGGGAAATTGAAAGACCTGACAACAGCTTCGTAGGCCTCTGCATATTCGTAGGCTCGCTTTATCTGCCGGGTGTCAATATAATAGGAGGCAAGAAAATTATATGCTGTAATTCTATTATTAAAATTATCCGGAGGTAACTTTTTTAGCAGCCGCGTCACTTCATCCGCATATAATGCCGCCTGCTTATATTTTTTTGCATGGTTAAGGCTTCCCAGAAAGTAGGTCATAATGTAAAGTGAATCGGCATCATTTTTTGCAAGCGGCCAAATATTCCGCAATAACTTCAGCGACTCTTGCAGTTTATTCACCCTGGAATAGTTGAAAGCAGCAGAAACAGATATGGTAAATATATAGTCAGAATCATTATAATGCCGGGCAATTTCCAGGGCTTTCATAGCATAGGGAATCGCCTGCTTATAATCTTTCATATAAGTATAGACGCTTGAAGTAGTAAAGTTTATACTGGCAACTGTCAAGGTTGTATCCTTAACCATCTTTGCATGTTTAAGGGCAAGAAGAGAGTACTTCAATGCGCTGGGAAGATCGCCAAGTTCATTTAATGTCCGGCCGATAAGCCAGTATATTCCCTGAATAGACTTATTTCCGATTGTCTTATTAACGTTGATTGCCTCAAAAAGTATTTTTATTGCTTCCATGTGCTGTCTGTTTAATAGCAACATTTCTGCATCACCCTGCAGGGAAGAGGCAAGACGGTACAAGTTCCGGGTTTTTCTGAAAATCGAACTCGCTTTTCGATAGTAGTTCATTCTTATAATCAGTTCCTCTGGTTTGGATATTGAATAGTGCTGGCCGATTACGATATAAGATTCTGCAATCCCGGTTAAATCCTGTACTTTAGTGGAATACGCTAGCGCCTCTCGCGCCAGGCTCAAACCGGCATCAGGTTCATTTCGTTTGTTCAATGCAAGTGCGTTGAGCAAAATTGAGTTAATGAACCCTCTTCTATAACCGATTCTGCTACTGGTTGCGCCGGCATCCGCGGAAAGCCTTATGGCTGAATCTATCTCAGCACTTCCACTACCTGGTTTCAGCAGTAGCACCCTGCCCAAGGCAATTTTTAAATTTATTGCCGTCGTGTCTGTGTTTTGCCTTGCCAGCTTCAGTTTTAACTGTGATATGGAAAGTTCTTCCAGTCGGCTGTTTTGCGCAGCTAGAGTAATGCTTGAGAAAATAAACAGCATCAGCAGATTAAAAATTTTCATAAACATAGTTCGGCGCTTTGGTTTTTCAAATTAAGGAATAGCCAGAGGAAACCTGGCAAAACACCAGTAATAGCATTTATCAGAATTATAATAAATAGCGTGTAGTCTGTCTGGATCTATAAATAAAATGATAGCATTTATGAAAATCATTATTTCATATTATTCCGCTATAGTCTGAACTTCATTTACTCGAAAATAACCTTTATAGAATGATAAAGTTAACCATCAATATCAGATTACATGTCCTCTATATTCTCGCTATTCTTTCAACCTCACCCATAGTGAAAGGCCAGAATCTGGAGCTGGATTCAGTTACGATAATCCCTCTTAAAAAATATGATAGTGTGGGCAGGCTGCACCGAAAAGTTTTTGGCGAGAACTATCGGAAAGATTATGCCCGTCCTGTCAGTGTGCCTGTAATCCGGCTGTCCCAAATATCCGGTGGACTAACCGCTATTCAAGCCGGTGGGGGAAATCAGTCCAGGACGCTAAGGTTGAAGGACACCGCAGGTAAGGAATGGACCCTGAGATCGGTACAGAAGTTTCCTGCAGTCTTACTTCCAGTTCAACTCAGGGAAACATTTCTATTGGGGATTTTAGAAGATAACATGTCCGCTCAGCATCCTTTCGGAGCCCTTGTTGTACCCGTCTTGGCGCAAGCCGCGGGCATACCCCATAGTAATCCCGTGATCGGCATTGTCGCCCAAGAAGCTGGGTTAGGCATTTACGAAAAGGATTTTGCCAATACATTATGTCTTCTGGAAGAGCGGGAACCCATAGGTAAATCAGATAATACAGCGAAAATGCTAAAGCAGGTAGCCAAAAGCTATCGCAACCGGGTAGACTGGGAAACCTATTTAAAGGCCAAGGCGTTGGATGTGTTAATCGGTGACTGGGATAGGCACGAGGATCAATGGCGATGGGCCATACACATAGATGCGGGTGGCACAATGTACTCGCCGGTACCACGTGACCGGGATCAGGTATTTTACCGTTCGGATGGTATTGTGCAACGGCTCGCCCAGTCCAGCTGGTTATTGCCAATGATGCAGGGTTATGAACGAGATATTAAAGATATTAACTGGTTTTTATGGGAAGGCAGAAATCTAAACTCGCAGATATTTTCAGGAGTCAGTCAGGCGGATTGGAAAAATACCGTTAGGGAATTTTGTTCAACCATGACAGACTCATTACTTGCAAAGGCATTACTCAGGCTTCCCGATTCGAGCGACCTGGAAAGCATCTCGCAGATACTATCGCAGATGAAGAAGCGGCGAGAATCTCTGCCTGGTTTAATGGATCAATATTATCTATTCTTAAACAGGATCGTGGATGTGCCGCTCAGTGATAAGGACGAATTGGTCTCTCTGGTAGAGAAAAGTAATGGAAATATACAGCTAAAGGTGTCTGGCCACGGCATGGGGGGACTTCAATCAGTGCCAATCCTACAACGAGAATTTAAGCCGGAAATTACTAAGGAATTGCGCATCTTTCTACGGGAAGGAAAGGACAGTGTTTTTCTGATGTCTGATCATTCAAAGATTAAGGTCCGTTTGGTTGGTGGATCCGATACAAAAACCTTGAATGTTCGATGGAATGGTAAGTCTTTAGTTTATTATGGAAATCCTCAGGATCGCATAATTGGTACGCACAATGATCTGACCGCCAGATTATCAAAGGATACGGCTAATTTTACCTATCTCGCTACTGATCTTTATTCTCGAAAACTGACCCTGGCCAACTTTGGTTTTAACATAGACGATGGTACAATGATCGGTATCACTCACAGATTTACAGTCCCTGGTTTTAGGAAACAGCCCTTCTCAAGCACCCATTCACTTTCAGCATTATATGCATGGAATACTTCAGCTTTTAGCCTGCAATATTTGGGTGAGTGGCTGCACGCTATTAAAAACAATGATCTACTTATCGATTTGAAACTAAATGCCCCGAATAATACACGTAATTATTTTGGCTCCGGGAATGAAAGTATGTTTAACCGGAATGAGGCACCCATCAGCTTCTATCGTGCGCGATTCGACTTATATACCTTAAAGGTTTCGATGAGGAAGCGTTGGGCTAATCATCACTTTTTATTCGGGCCGATGTTTCAATATTTTTATTATTCAGATTCAAAAAACAATGAAAAATTCATAAATGGTTATTTAACGCAGAATAATTCCGATTTACTTTTCAATCCACGTAAATTTCAGATCGGCGCCTCATTCCAACTGCATATCGATAACAGGGACAGGGCAGTTCTGACCCGGTCGGGAACACTCTTTAAGTCAACGCTCGAATTGTTGACCGGACTCGGACAAGCCACCAGGCGAGCCGGAATACTGAATTTAGATTTTACATTTTTTACCAAACTGGATAATAACGGTACCGTTGTCTTTAGCAATCGCATAGGCGCGGGGCTTAGTGCAGGACGACCATTATTTTTTCAGTTGCCGTATCTTGGGGGGAATGAGAATTTAACCGGCTATAGAAACTTCCGTTTTGCAGGTGATTACAGCGCATTCAACAATGCAGCGATCAGGATAAAAATGGGAGAGTTTTTGAGCTACATTCTCCCGGGAGAATTTGGGTTCCATGCACAATATGATCTTGGCAGGGTTTGGGTAAGAGGGGAACATAGCGACCGCATGCACCATGGAGTTGGAGCTGGACTTTATTTCGCCCCGGCATCTTCTGCGCTAATTAATTTGACGGCTGGATATTCAAATGAAGGCTTTTATCCGACATTGTCCTTGAAAACCCGTTTGTAATTTTCGCTCAAATTAACGAGATAGTGTACTGATGATGTTCAGCTTAATGCTATTTTTTATACAGTGTCGCTATAGCACAACTCGAAGATATGACCAGGAAAAATATACCTAAATCATTTGTTCAACATCTAAACCAGTGGCGATGACTCTGCTTCTCCATAATAATATTCTGAAACCTGGTATGATACCCATTCATCACCTCGATAGTATTTGCTATCATTTTTCTGATTGATGAATTCACTTTCAGGCACAATTAATTTAATAGGTTTACACTAATAGGAAAAAATCCATCCACAACAGAAAGAATAATCAAAATCATATGAAAAAAATTGGAATAAACGGTCTGGGCCGTATAGGCAGGGCATCATTGAAATTAATAATGGAAGCTGAGCATTTAGAACTTGTTGCTGTAAATGATCTTATGAGCATAGAAAATGCAGTCTATCTACTTAAGTATGATAGCATTTACGGTCGCTACGACCACGAAATCACTCACAGTGAAAATAGGATTTACATTGGGGATAAATCTTTTCATTACAGCTCCCTGCGTGAAATTTCAGATTTACCCTGGAGCGAATTCCAAGTGGAGGTCGTAATCGAAAGTACAGGACTCTTCACAAACAGGGCCGATGCTGAAAAGCACCTGATTTCGGGAGCAAAATTTGTCGTCATATCAGGCCCGACAAAGGATACCCCGACAATTGTCCATGGTGTAAATACCGGGGAAGGAAAAGTTAATATATTCTCCTGTGCAAGTTGCACCACAAATAATATAAGTCCGATCATCGAAATCCTGGGACGCAGAATCGGGATAAAAAAAGCAATCTTGAATACAACTCATGCATACACTGCGTCTCAAACCCTAATGGACGCTCCCTCAAAGAAAGAACCAAGAATGGGAAGGACCGCGGGAATTAACCTTGCGCCTGCCGCTACCGGCGCAGCAATAGCAACTACCAAAGCACTCCCGCAATATGCTGGTAAATTTGACGGTGTTGCGGTAAGGGTGCCGGTGTCTGTAGGATCGATTTCTGATGTAACATTCATCTCGGAACGAGTGACAAGCGTGGAGGAAATAAATGCGATTTTGATCGAGGAGTCCAACTCCTCAAGGTATCAAGAAGTCGTTGGTACCACAGATGAACCACTGGTCTCAACGGATATTATAAAAAGCCCTTTCGCCTCAATTGTCGATTTGGCCATGACTAGAGTCGTTGACGGTGATCTGGTAAAGGTTATGTCCTGGTATGACAATGAGTGGGGATTCACTAATCAAATGATCAGGCAGATTGGTACGCTGTAAAGAAGATAAAGCTTAAATTTAATCTATGAATTACGCACAGTTGGCATTTACGGATGCCGTGAAAGATCTTCAGGACAGGCTTGGTAGCCGACTTAGTTATGATCGCATGGAAAAAAGAAACTTCGTGGACGGGCTAACTGATTCGGAAATTGACTTTATCGGCGAGATAGATAGCTTTTATATTGCCTCTTTTGGCGAAAATCAATACCCTTACATACAGCATAGAGGAGGCCCCAAAGGTTTTATCAAAGTCATCGATGAGGCTACCATTGGTATAGTTGATTTTACAGGTAACCGGCAATATATAACTGCAGCCAACATTTCCAAAAATCCAAATGTATCACTTATACTTCTTTCATATCCGCTAAAAGCGCGGTTGAAGATATACGCAAAAGCTGAAGTGGTGGAAATCGATAAAAATCCTGGTCTTTATGACCTGTTAAAACCCGATGCCTATAAATATAAGCCGGAATGGATGTTGATCTTTAAAATATCTGCTTACGACTGGAATTGTCCACAACATATCGTACCAAAATATACAATTGAGGAGATTGAGGAACTATTGAAACCGCAAAAAGAATATATCGGTAGATTGGAAGAGGAAATAAAAAGATTAAAAGAAAAAGGTAGTATAGAACAATAAGTTTAACAGGCTTTCAAGGGAAGTGATACAGCGGCAAAGAAATTTGCCGCTGTTTTTTGTATTGATTAAATGGAGCATAAGCACTCAAGCATTGAGAGCTTGGTATATGGCGCTTTAATGTTGCTGTATTATTTTTTTCAAAAATCTTTGTATTAAAGCTGCAACTTCCTCGCCGTTTTCCTCTAAAAGGAAATGGCCGCCGTTGAAAAGATGTACCTCGGCTTGGGGCAGGTCTTTCTTATAAGCAGTTGCTCCAGCGCCGGGGAATATTTTATCATTCTTTCCCCAGACTAATAGCGCTGGCGGCTGATGTTTACGCAAATAATCCTGCCATTCGGGATATTTGGTGAAATTATTCTCGTAATCCCTGAAAAGCGCTTTCTGGATTTCCTTAATACCCGGCCTTTCAAAAAAGAAATGATCCATATTATAACTATCCGGACTGATGCGATTGGGTTGGGATGCACCATATAGGTACTGCTCTTTTATTCCATCAAATGACATCATGAAATTCGTAGCTGCCTGAAGGCCTGCAACGTCTTTTGCCGCACTCAATGCACCAATTTTTTGAACGTCCGGCCCGATACCCTCCAGATACATATTTGCGTTTTGAATAATTAATCCCTTAACTAATTCTGGCCTGCGCTTAGCGATTCGAAATCCTATCGGTCCACCATAATCCTGAAGGTAAAAGATGAGAGAGGTTAGCTTAAGATTATCGATGAATTTCTCTATGATCTCAGACAGGTGGTCAAAGGTGTAACTGAAGGTTTCGGGCGATGGACTGCTGCTCATTCCAAAACCAGGATAATCAGGTGCGATCAAATGGTATTCCGAGCCTAGTTTCGTAATTAGATTCCTGTACATATGGGAGGATGATGGAAATCCGTGCAAGAGCAATATCACCGGTTTCCCAGGGTCACCAGCCTCTCGATAAAATATTTCAGTGTCCTCTACCTTAGCTCTTCGGTATTCCGTAAAAGTGGATTTTGAGGATGGATTTTTCATGGCTTGTACGTTCATCTGCTTTTTAATGCCCTTGAGCGTTTGTCCATGCGTGGCAGTCAGGCCGGAAGCTGCGACCAAAACGGTAATAATCAGAATGCTGAATCTTTTCATTTTTTCATTTTTATAGTTTTTTTCTTAAGGCCCACCTTGTGGCTGATATAGTTTATGCTTATGGAAGGTTAGAACGCGTATGTTAATCAACTAACTTTGCTAAAGACGTCTTTCTGATTCATGGATGGAAAGGTCATTTATGCTTGCATATCTCTTAGTCATCAGCCCGTTCTCATCGAACTCCCAGTTTTCATTGCCATAGGCCCTAAACCACTGGGACTGTACATTTTGATATTCGTATTCAAATCTAACAGCGATCCGGTTTGCAGTAAATGACCACAGTTCCTTTTTAAGACGATAGTCTAGCTCTTTTGACCATTTTTTACTTAAAAATTTTACGATTTCTTCTCTTCCATTTATGAAGGTATCCCGGTTGCGCCATTCACTATTTACCGAATAGGCTAGGGAAACGCTTACAGGATCCTTTGAGTTCCAGGCATCTTCGGCAATTTGAACTTTTTGTAGTGCCGTTTCCAGATTGAAAGGGGGCAAGGGTAGTTTTGTTTCCATTATATTAACATATTTCAAATGTTTTAATTGAATAGTTTGGTAGGTATTCCAGGTTCGAGCACTTTCAGGCGCTTACCTATACCCAGAATATCGAAAGCTTCATGTAAATTATCATTGTTTTCGGTGTAATGTGACCAGCCATCGGAATGGATAGGTACGATCATGGCGCTCTTAAAGGCAAAAGCAGTATCCAGCGCATCATTGGTGCTCATTGTCAGATTGAATGGCCCTCTGGGACGTGCTGCTCCGGCAAAAATAAAAACATAGGCAGGATTAATCCGCGCTGCCAGCTTTTCGATCTCATTATAGTAAACTGTATCACCGGTTATGTAAATACTCTGCGAGGTTTCTTGCAGGATGCTAAGGTGAAAACCAATGACTTCGCCCGTAATTGGTTCAATACCCGCTGGTCCATGTCTGGCAGGTGTGGCTTCAATAATTAATTTTCCTCCGGTAGGAAGCTCAAATTCCCGGAAATCCCCGGGCTTTAGCCCGATGCTATTCGCTCCCAGTCGTTCTGCGCCGGATTTGGTTGTCAACACCAAACCTGCCTTGCTCAAGTAGGACCGACCGGCATTATCGAGATTGTCAAAATGATGATCATGGCTTAGCAAAACGATATCCACAAATCCTTCCGGATTTATCGCTGGTCCCTTGAGTTTCTTTTCAGTCATACGCTCATTGAGCCGGATGAAGCTTCCGGCCTCGTCCAGGGTAGGATCTGTCATTAACCTTAATGCTCCTATCTCAAAAATCACTGTCGGCCCACCGATGTAGGTTACTGACAAAGGCTGATTGTTCATATTATAATTTATTTAATGATGACCGGATATTTTATAGCGACTTACTCGCTCCCAAAAATTGATTTTGATGATTTAGTTTGAGATTGTAACATTCATCTAATCAGAGGTGTTAGACAATAATTCAAATTCTGATTGTATTGACTTGTTTTGTTTCTCTGTTAAGCCCTTCTCGCTCAATAATTTGCTTCTGTGCGCACTTGAGATTTGCAGGCGAACCAAAATACGCTCACCAGGAGGTAAAAAGCTTATCCGGCCGAAAAAGAATATACTGAAATATGCAAGTGCCACTCCGGCAAAACAAGCTATTTTTTTCATTTTAACATTCATGGCTTAAATTTTTGTAATGGTTTAAGTTGTATTTCTTGCATCCATTTTTCTACCAACCCGACGCTATCAGGATCTGTACCTTTATTTCAAGAATATACCCCCCTGCTTATATAAATCAATTGCTGTTGGATCGTAGCCTCGCCTACAATTTTTTATCCGCTACAAAATGATCCGCATCCACATCTTTTAAAAATCCAACAAGTGAATTGAAGTAATTGCTCTGATCATCATACATAGACATATGACTGCCTTCCGGACAGAGGTACAGCCTGCTGTTGGGAATAAGCTGCGCTTCTCTTTTCATACTTTCCGGGTCCATCTCATCATACACTCCTCCAAGTACCAATGTTGGTACTTTTATTCTGGGCATTTTATCCCAAAAATCCCAGTTCATCAAGTTGCCGGTTACATGAAACTCATCTATTCCCTGCATTTGCAGATATACGCTCTGGTTTGGCTTTTTAAACGCCCTCATTAATGGTTCCGGCCATTGCTCCAATGGCATCCTGCAAATTACTTTCGTATAAAGTTTTTCATTTAATAGCGAAGTGTATCGTGGTGATGAATAAGCTTTTGCCATATCTAGGGAGTCGAACAATTGTTTTTCAATGCTCGTGAATAGCTTCGACTTAAGCACTGCACTATAGTTGATAAAGTCATCTATGCTTCCTGTCATGTTTGACAGAACTGCTCCCTTAACATGTTTCTGGTATTTGTTCAGATATTCCATAGCCAGCAAACTTCCCCAGGAGTGGCCTAAAATGTAAAAATTCTCCAGTCCCAGACCTTTTCTGACCTGCTCGACTTCTTCAACAAAACGTGCGGTGTTCCACAGCGTGGTATCTGTAGGAACATCGGAATTTCCACTGCCCAGCTGATCATAGTAATAGAATTCAATATTTTCTTTCGGGAGAAAGTCTTCGAAACATTCAAAATAATCATGTGAAAATCCTGGCCCCCCATGTAGCAGCAAAACTTTGATCTTACCTTCTCCAACCTTTTTAGTCCACACCTTATATTTCCCGTCAATGGAGATAAGTTTACTGCCACCTGTTTTTATTTCCCCAACATTTTGGTGATGAGATTCCCTTCTGTTTTCGGTAGGACCGCAGGCAACCATTAATGACAGGGATGCAATAATTAACATTGTTTTAGAATAGGATTGTTGTAGTGTTTTCATCTTTTTGGGTGTTGGGGATTATATTAAATTGTGCAATGTATTTTAAAGTCAATAGGGGTATGCGGTTATTCCTCAAGGGGTATTTTATATTTAGTTTCTAATGTTCTCAATTCCCAATTATGGCAATGGAGCAGGAAATCTTACAAAACAAATTTAACCCACGACCGATTATCATTTATATAATGCAAATCATATGACTTATCAGCATTTTGATAATGAAATATTGGCAGTCACTTTTTATCCCGCATAAATATTTTTTTTGATTCCATGCGATTTTCTGCTCACTTAGATCGCGCTTTTGATTCTGCTCCCCTTGAATTTTCGCCCGACAAATAAGGAAATAGCCACCGCAAACTTCCAAAGGATAAATCCGTTGCGCATCAGGCGAAACCAGGAAAGTTTTTTGTTTGGATGGAAGCGTTGACTGTAATATGGTTGGATAATAATGTTACTTCAACAGATTTTCTCCCGGTTAATCTACTCCCTTTCCAATAGAATTGCTAAAGAATAATTCTTTAAAAAGCTGATTAGACCAAAGAGGCTAGCGGAATCCTGATTTTTATTTTAGTTTTTACTCTTCTGGATTCGCCTGTAATCAAAAAACTGATATATCATATCATTAAAATGAGAACAATTATATGGCTATCCGCAGTAATTTTAAGTGACAATCAATGATTCAATCTTCTTATCCCTGATAAATATTATTCGGATAAGTGTTTCTTATTGATCGAAAGTCAGTTTAATAAATTTTCACTTAAAATTATCGATTATGTCCAAAATTCTCCACATCATTTCAAGCCCGCGAGGAGAAGCTTCAAACAGCATAAAACTCGCAGAAGCAATTATTGAAAGGCTTCAGCTAAACTATCCATCTGCTGCCCTTCACACCAAGGACCTGACTAAAGCGCCCTTTCCTCACTTAGAGGAAGTTCATCTCAATGCCTTTTTGACGCCTGTAGAACAGCATAGTGAGGAGCACCGGGAAGCCATAAGACATTCCAACTTAGCAATTGAAGAGTTGATGAATTCAGATTTTATAGTTATAGGCGCGCCGATGTACAACTTCGGAATCTCCTCAACGCTTAAAGCCTGGTTTGACCACATAGCGCGTGCAGGAATTACTTTCAAATATACCCAACAAGGACCTGTAGGGCTGCTTACCGGAAAGAAGGTTTTTCTTGCCATCACCACCGGAGGAATATATAGCTCCGGGGAGGGAGTTGGAAATGACTTTTTGACTCCATATTTAAAGTTTATGCTGGCTTTTATCGGTATCACTGATATTACAGTATGCAGGGCAGAAGGATTCGCTATAGCAGAAATGCGTGACAATGCTTTAGAAAAAGCGATAGGAAAAATCCAAATTTGATCCATAGTGCAAATCC
>Ga0308164_10000875_pt1 | contig 40489 bp, 41 predicted proteins | sample PhyTR2_FD_201031 | JGI IMG/M metagenome (GOLD analysis project Ga0308164, IMG submission 201031) | Phyllosphere microbial communities from UC Gill Tract Community Farm, Albany, California, United States - DLSLT.R2 | ecosystem: Host-associated > Plants > Phyllosphere > Unclassified | place: USA...
GCGGAATTGCGCCGCCGGGTCGGCATGGTGTTCCAGAAGCCCAACCCGTTCCCCAAGACCATCTACGAGAACGTGGTGTACGGCCTGCGCATCCAGGGCATCAACAAGAAGCGTGTGCTCGACGAAGCCGTGGAGTGGGCGCTCAAGGGCGCGGCGCTGTGGGATGAGGTCAAGGACCGCCTGCACGAGTCGGCCCTGGGCCTGTCCGGCGGCCAGCAGCAGCGCCTGGTGATCGCCCGTACCATCGCCGTGGAGCCGGAAGTGTTGCTGCTCGATGAACCCTGTTCGGCGCTGGATCCGATATCAACCTTGAAAGTTGAGGAGCTGATATTCGAATTGAAATGTAAATATACGATAGTCATCGTGACCCATAATATGCAGCAGGCGGCGAGGGTGTCCGACTACACGGCTTTCATGTACATGGGGAAGCTGGTGGAGTTCGGAGATACCGACACGTTGTTTACCAATCCGGCGAAGAAGCAGACCGAAGACTACATTACCGGTCGCTACGGCTAGAGCGTAACCGCCAGCCGTTCGCGACCGGTCGTTCGCTTCTGCGGCAGGGCAAAAATGGGCGAAAAATACACACGGCGGCGTTGCCGCGTTCAACCGGTTGCTCCAGGAATATCGACATGATCAGTAAAGACAGCCTTGCCCATCACATTTCCCAGCAGTTCAACGCCGAGTTGGAAGAGGTTCGCAGCCATCTTCTGGCCATGGGCGGCCTGGTGGAGAAGCAGGTCAACGACGCCGTGACCGCCCTGATCGAGGCCGACTCCGGCCTGGCCCAGCAGGTGCGCGACGTTGATGACGAAATTAACCAGATGGAACGCAATATCGACGAAGAATGCATGCGCATTCTCGCCCGTCGCCAGCCAGCGGCCTCGGACCTGCGTTTGATCATCAGCATTTCCAAGTCGGTGATCGACCTGGAGCGCATCGGCGATGAATCCACCAAGATCGCTCGTCGCGCCATTCAGTTGTGCGAAGAAGGCGAGTCGCCACGTGGCTACGTGGAAGTGCGCCACATCGGCGACCAGGTGCGCGCCATGGTGCGTGACGCGCTGGACGCCTTCGCCCGCTTCGACGCCGAGCTGGCGCTCTCGGTAGCCCAGTACGACAAGACCATTGACCGCGAATACAAGACCGCCCTGCGCGAGCTGGTCACCTACATGATGGAAGACCCGCGCTCGATCTCGCGCGTGCTCAACGTCATCTGGGTGCTGCGCTCGCTGGAGCGTATCGGCGACCACGCGCGCAACATTTCCGAGCTGGTGATCTACCTGGTACGTGGCACCGACGTGCGCCATCTGGGCCTGGAGCGCATGAAGCAGGAAGTGCAACGTGACGACCGGGCTAATGTTTCGCCGCGCTCTGACGATAAGTAAGATTGCCCCGAGTATCGACGCCCGGCCTTGGCCGGGCGTTTTCGTTTCGGGCGCACGAATTTTTTTGCAGGCACCCCGCGAACGAAAAGTCCCGGCGTGACGCAACATTTTGGCAAATGGCCAGTAGTCAGCGCTATGCTTGCCGGGATTTCAGAGGAGTGGTCGATGGCTAAGGTCAGTGTTTTGGTAGTGGATGACGCGCCGTTCATCCGCGACCTGGTAAAGAAGTGCCTGCGCAACGCCTTTCCGGGTATGGCGATCGAGGACGCCGTGAACGGCCGCAAGGCCCAGGCGCAGCTGATGCGCGAGCCGGTCGACCTGGTGCTGTGCGATTGGGAAATGCCGGAAATGTCCGGCCTGGAATTGCTCACCTGGTTTCGTGCCCAGGAGCAGTTCAAGACAGTGCCGTTCATCATGGTCACCAGCCGTGGCGACAAGGAGAACGTGGTTCAGGCGATTCAGGCCGGCGTTTCCGATTATATCGGCAAGCCGTTCACCAACGAGCAGCTGCTGACCAAGGTCAAGAAGGCCTTGGCCAAGTCGGGCAAGCTCAATGGCGTGATGGATGTGCCTAGCCGCGCCAACTCGGCATTCGCCAACGATTCGTTGAGCGCGCTGACCGGTGGCAAGCCGCAAGAAGCGGCCCGGCCTGCCGCCGCACCAGCAGCCGCGTCTGCGGGGCTGCTCAATCGCGCCCCAGCGGCCGCGGCACCGTCAGCTGCACCGGCCGGCCGTGGGCAAGGGCAATTGCGCCTCGCCAGTGGCAACCAGGCTTGCGTGATCAAGGCCCTGAGCCTCAAGGAAGCGCTGCTGCTGGTCAAGCGTGTGGACGTGCTGCCGCAGGTACTGGAAAGCGCCGTGCTCGACCTGGAGCAGGGCGAAAACGCCGAGGTGGCGCGCCTGAACGGCTACCTGCACGCGATCGTCGCCCATGAGCAGAAGCCTGACAGTGAATGGCTGCAGCTGACCTTCCGCTTTGTCGACCAGGATGCGCAGAAGCTTGATTACATCTCGCGCCTGATCGCCCGTGGGTCGCAGCTCAAGCACTTTGTGCCTGGGGCTTGATGGCGTCATAGCGACTTCTTGGTCGACTGTTCGGCCGCCAAGCTCGCAGCCAAGGCAGCTCCTACCCTGACCGTATTCCACCCCCGCATTTCGGTTTGCCAACGGTCGGGGGCGCCGCTTGAATCGCGCTGCGTTTCGGTTGCCAACCCGGTCGGGGCGCCTTTTGAATCACGCCGCATTTCGGTTGCCAATACGGTCGGGGCGCCTTTTGAATCATGCTGCATTTCGGTTGCCAATACGGTCGGGTCCGCCTTTTGAATCACGCCGCATTTCGGTTGCCAATACGGTCGGGGCGCCGCTTGAATCGCGCTGCGTTTCGGTTGCCAACCCGGTCGGGTCCGCCTTTTCAATCACGCCGCATTTCGGTTGCCAATACGGTCCGGGTAGGAGCTGCCTTGGCTGCGAGCTTGGCGCCGGTATTGTCAAAGCAGATGTTACGGTTGAATGATTGCCCACCCACATCTGCTAGGCTTGCCGCTGATTCTTTGACCTGATTGCCTACCCCCCCATGCGCCTAAGCCTGCTCGTGCTGTGCAGCCTGGTGCTGTCGACCAGCGCCGTTGCCGCACCGACCATCTACAAGTACACCGACGCCAACGGCGTGGTGACCTACACCGACAAGCCCACTCGCGGCGCGTCGATCTTCGTGTTTCGCGACAACATGGTCGAGCACCTAGAGCAGCAGGTGCACCTGGACGTCGATAAGCAGAAGGGCAGCGCCACCTTTATCGCCCGCAACGAGCTGTTCGCTCCCGTGGAAGTCGAATTGCGCCTTAGCGGGCTGGGCAATGTGGCGCCGGGCGCACCGCAAAGTGTCCGCAAGGTGGTGCCGGCGCGCAGCAGCGTGGCCCTGGTAGCGCTACGGGCGCAGGACGCCAGCAAGGCCCTGCGTTACACCCCGGCGTTCAAATATGCCCTGGGCAACCCTTCGGGGCAGGCCCAGGCCTATCTCTACCCGTTGCCATGGGTGGGTGGGCCGTTCCGCTTGAGCCAGGGCGCCAATGGCGCCTTCAGCCACACCGGGGTCAAAAGCCGCTACGCCATGGACATCGCCATGCCGGTGGGCACGCCGATCATCGCTGCCCGTGCGGGCACTGTGGTGAAGGTCGAGAATGGCCAGTCGGGCCGCGGTAGCGACCCCTCGGGCAACTTCGTGCGCATCCTGCACAGCGACGGCACCATGGGCGTGTACCTGCACTTGAGCGAGGGCTCGGTGGTGGTCGGCGAGGGGCAGCAGGTCAGTGTGGGCACGCCGCTGGGGCGCTCCGGCAATACCGGCAACAGCAGCGGGCCGCACCTGCATTTCGTGGTGCAACGCAATACCGGGATGGGGCTGGTGTCGATTCCCTATCAGTTCAACCAGCCGATCCAGGCGCTGCCCAACTTTGCGGTCGGGGCACGGCGCTAGCAGGACCGGCCCCTCGCCGGCAAACCGGACTCCCACAGGTACGGTGCGCACTTTACCTGTAGGAGTCCGGCTGGCCGGCGAGAGGCCACCATCAATCGATCTTGACCACCTTGGCCAGCACGATTTTCGGGCCTTTCATCTTCTTGAGGATGATGCGCAGGCCTTCGACCTCCAGCACTTCCTCTTCCTCGGGCACACGCTTGAGGGTTTCGTAGATCAACCCCGCCAGGGTTTCCGCCTCGATGTGGTCCAGGTCGATGCCCAGCAGGCGTTCCAGCTTGAACAGCGGCGTGTCGCCGCGCACCAGCAGCTTGCCCGGCTGGTAGGCCAGGATGCCGCGCTCGGCCTTGCGGTGCTCGTCTTGGATATCGCCCACCAGCACTTCCAGCACGTCTTCCATGGTCAGGTAGCCGATCACCTTGGCGTCGGCTTCCTCGACCAGGGCGAAATGCGCGGCGCCCTTGCGGAACTGCTCCAGCAGGCGCGACAGCGGCATGTGCTTGCTCACGCGCTCCAGCGGCCGCAGCAACTCGCCCAGGTTGAAGGACTCGGGCACGTGGTCCAGCGCCGCCAATTCCAGCAGCAGGTCCTTGATGTGCAGCAGGCCGACGAACTCGTTGCGCTCGCTGTCGTACACCGGGTAACGGCTGAACTTGTGGCGGCGGAACATCGCCAGGATGTCCTTGAGCGGCGCGTTCACTTCCAGGGTGATCAAGTCTTCCCGGGAGTTGGCCCAGTCGACCACTTCCAGCTCGCCCATTTCCACCGCCGAGGCCAGCACGCGCATACCTTGGTCGCTCGGGTCCTGGCCCCGGCTGGAGTGCAGGATCAGCTTGAGCTCTTCACGGCTGTAGTGGTGCTCGTGGTGCGGCCCGGGCTCGCCTTGGCCGGCAATGCGCAGGATGCCGTTGGCACTGGCATTGAGCAGGTAGATGGCCGGGTACATCACCCAGTAGAACAGGTACAGCGGCACGGCGGTCCACAGCGACAGCAGCTCCGGCTTGCGGATGGCCCAAGACTTGGGCGCCAGCTCGCCGACCACGATGTGCAGGTAGGAAATCACGAAGAAGGCGCTGAAGAACGACACCCCCCTGATCACTTCCGGCGATTGCACGCCCACGGCGCCGAGCAGCGGCTCCAGCAGGTGAGCGAAGGCCGGCTCGCCGACCCAGCCCAGGCCCAGCGAAGCCAGGGTGATACCCAGCTGGCAGGCGGACAGGTAAGCGTCGAGCTGGTTGTGCACGGTACGCAGGATCTGCCCGCGCCAGCCGTTCTTTTCGGCGATGGATTCGACCTTGGTGGCGCGCAGCTTGACCATGGCGAACTCGGCGGCTACGAAGAAGCCGTTGAGCAGTACCAGTACCAGTGCGAAAAGAATCATGCCGAAATCGGCGAAAATCGAGGCGAGGGACAAGCCAGGGGAAGGGTCCATGATGGAGTTTTACGGGTTCCGTCTTTGATGTTCAACAGGGCCGGTGGCATCCACGCCACAGGCAAGAAGCGACCAATGTAGCGGCTGCCGGTTGCCTTGCATAGTGGGCGGCTGCCCAGCGGCGTGATGGGGGCTGGTCTAGTCCGGGGTGTAGGCTTCCAGGCGGGTGGCCACCTGCTGCAACGGGAAATGGCAGGTAAAGGTGCTGCCACGGCCCGGTACGCTGCTGATTTCCAGGCGCCCACGGTGGCGCAACAGCACATGCTTGACGATCGCCAGGCCTAGACCCGTGCCGCCGGTGTTGGAGTTGCGGCTCGAATCCACGCGGTAGAAGCGCTCGGTGAGCCGCGAAATGTGCTTCTTCTCGATGCCGATGCCGGAGTCCTGCACGCTCATGTGCGCGCCCTGGGCATCCTGCCACCAGCGCACGTGAATCTGGCCTTCGTCGGGGGTGTATTTCACCGCGTTGAACACCAGGTTGGAGAACGCGCTGCGCAGCTCCGGCTCGCTGCCCTTGAGGTGCAGCGCAGGGTCGGCTTCGAGGGTGATGGTCTGGTTGCGCGAGCCGGACAGCGCCCGGGCGTCGCTCTTGATGATGCTGAGCAGGTGGTCGACGGCCACCGGGTGGCTGTCCGAGGGGTAGTCGGTGGCTTCCAGCTTGGCCAGCAACAGCAGGTCGTTGAGCAGCGTCTGCATGCGCTCGCCTTGCGTCTGCATTTGCTGCAGCGGGCGCTGCCAGCGCGCGGGCAGGTCGTCGCCGTTGTCGAGCAGGGTTTCCAGGTAGCCGGTGATCACCGTCAACGGCGTGCGCAGCTCGTGGGAAACGTTGGCGATGAAGTCCTTGCGCATCTGTTCGAGCTGGTGGAGGCGCGTCATGTCGCGTACCAGCAGCAGGTGCTCGTTGTTGCCGTAGCGGGTGATCATCAGCTGCAGGCGCACTTTGTCGTTCGCCGGGGAGGGAATCTCCAGCGGGTCCGAATAGTTGCCGTTGGCGAAGTATTCCTTGAAGCGCGGGTGGCGCACCAGGTTGGTCACGGGCTGGCCGGTGTCTTGTGGAGTCTTGAGGCCTAGCAGTGTCTCGGCGGCGGGGTTCCACCATTCCAGGTTGCCATCGCTGTCGAGCATCACCACGGCGTCGCGCAGGGCGGCGGTGGACTCCTGAATGCGGTCGATCACTGCCTGCAGCCGGCCACGGGCGCGCAGGTCGCGGCGTTGCAGGGTGTAGAGGCTGTCGAACACGTCGCCCCACAGGCCGACGCCTTCGGGCGGCGCTTCATCGGGCTTCTGGTCGCGCAGCCACAGGTGCAGGCGCAGCAGTTGCTTGAGGGTGTAGGCCAGGTACAGGCCCAGGCCGATCGCCAGGCTGAAACCATATTGGCCGGTGAACAGCCCGGTGAGCAGGCAGGCGCTGAACAGCAGCACCATGTGGCGAATCAAGATACCGTGCCAGTTTTGATTCAATTGCTGTCGCGTCCTTACACGTCACGCCCGGGGAGGGCGCTTGTTCAGCTTTTGGTGGAGAACCGGTAGCCGGTGCCGCGCACGGTCTGGACCAGGTTCTCGTAGGCATCGCCCAAGGCCTTGCGCAAGCGGCGGATGTGCACGTCCACGGTGCGCTCTTCGACGTAGACGTTGCCGCCCCATACCTGGTCCAGCAGCTGGCCGCGGGTATAGGCGCGTTCCTGGTGGGTCATGAAGAACTGCAGCAGGCGGTATTCGGTAGGGCCCATGTCGGCGGGCTTGCCATCGATGGTCACGCGGTGGCTGATCGGGTCGAGCAGCAGGCCGCCGATCTCGATCGGCGTTTCACCGTCGCTCGGCCCGGCGCGGCGCAGCACGGCCTTGAGGCGCGCGACCAGCTCGCGGGGCGAGAACGGCTTGGTGATGTAGTCGTCGGCGCCCACTTCCAGGCCCTGGATCTTGTTGTCTTCCTCGCCCTTGGCGGTGAGCATGATGATCGGGATATCACCGGTCATCTCGTCACGCTTGAGGCGCCGGGCCAGCTCGATGCCGGACGTGCCGGGCAGCATCCAGTCGAGCAGGATGAGGTCGGGCTTGCGGTCGACGATGATGGCGTGAGCCTGTTGTGCGCTGTCTGCCTCAAGGCAGTCATAGCCGGCCATTTCCAGCGCGACGGCGATCATTTCGCGAATGGGCGCTTCGTCGTCAACGATCAGAATGCTCCTGCCAACCATGCTCAAGCCTCGTATCAATCCAGTGTCTTGCGCCGCATTAGATAACGGAATTATTGCAGTCGTGTGACACCGCGAACTCTAGGGTACCAAGATAGTCGAATCAGGCTAAGCTGTTATTCCTTCAAGGCATCAAACAAGAGGTGATATTCAATGGTTCAACGTACCTTGAGCTGGATGGCGCTGGCTGGCGCCGTGGTGTTGGCCCTGCCGGGAATGGCGATGGCCGAGAAGCCGAAAGCGAACGACGGCATGGTCGTCGATAGCAAGGGAATGACGCTTTACACCTACTCCGATGACACCGCCGACAAGTCCGCCTGCTACGACAAATGCGCGCAGAACTGGCCGCCAGCACTGGTCGGCGCCAGCGACACCGAATCCGAAAATGGCGATTGGACCATCCTCACCCGCACCGACGGCAAGAAGCAGTGGGTACTGATGGGCAGCCCGCTTTACACCTACGTGGGCGACAAGAAGAAGGGCGACATGACCGGCGACGGCAAGGCCCAGGGCAAATGGGCCACCGCCACCATGGACGGTGCCGACTGATACGCCTTCAGCGCAGGGCGTAGTCCAGCACTATGCCCAGGAATATCAACAACCCCGCCCAGTGGTTGTGCAGAAACGCCTCAAAACACGCCATGCGCTCGCGCTGGCGTGTTTTGCGATACTGCCACACGAAGCACCCCGCGGCCCCCAGCAGCCCCAGCTGGTACCAGTGGCCCAAACCGAACCGCGCCCCCGCCAACAGCAGGCACACCAGCGCCAGCCCTTGCAGGATGGCGATGATAAGCCGGTCGGCCTCACCAAACAGAATGGCCGTGGACTTGACCCCGATCAGCAGGTCGTCGTCGCGGTCGGTCATGGCGTAGTAGGTGTCGTAGGCCACCGTCCATAGCAGGTTGGCGATGTACAGCAGCCAGGCTGCGGCGGGCACGTGGCCGGTCTCTGCGGTGAAGGCCATCGGCATGCCCCAGGAGAACGCCGCGCCCAGCACCACCTGCGGGTAGTAGGTGTAGCGCTTCATGAACGGGTAGCTGGCGGCCAGCACCAGGCCACCGATGGACAGCCACAGCGTGGCGGCGTTGGTGCACAGGGCCAGGCCGAAGCTGATGACGATCAATACCGCGAACAGTACCAGCGCCTCGCGGGTGCGGATCCTGCCGGCCGCCAGCGGACGTTGCGCGGTGCGTTTGACGTGGCCATCGACCTTGCGGTCAGCGATGTCGTTGATCACGCAGCCAGCGGCGCGCATGAAGAGCACCCCCAATATGAAGATCACCACGTTGGCCAGCGACGGCTTGCCTTCACCGGCGATCCACACCGCCCACAGGGTCGGCCACAGCAGCAGGTAGATGCCGATGGGCTTGTCGATGCGCGTGAGTTGGACGAAGTCCCAGGCACGGGGGTGCAGGCGGTTGAGGGACTTGAGCAGGTTCAGGTACATCAAGGGGTCTCCTGACAGGGAAGGGCGGCCAGCCACAGGGCGGGCAGGAATATTTCGGCCACCAGTACGCCGAGGCCGTCGCGGTCGAAGCGCGAGCGGCGGGCCCACAGCGCCTCGCTGCTTTGCGCGGCCGGCAGCCAGGCGGCGGGGTAGCGGCAGGTTTCAATGGGCTGGCGGGTAAAGGCTGGGTCGCTGAACAACAACTCGCCAAGGGAACGCTGGCCCAGCACTTCCAGCCCCAGGTCGTGCTCGGCCAGCGCTGCCTGGCCGGCTACGCTGCGGGCGAATACCCAAGGTTGATCATGGCCCAGAAGGTAGACCTCGCGCACCCAGCCAATACTCCCACGCGGTAACCGCAGCGCCGCGCACTCGTCGTCGCGCAGTGGCTGCCAGCCTTCGAGCAGTGGGGTGACCTGGAAATGGCCGTCGGCGAGGTGCGTCAGGCGGCGGGTCAGGGAGCCTTCATCCAGTAGCCAGTCGAGGATTGGCGCAGTGGTATGTGGGGTGGCATGGGCCCATATCGGAACAAGCAATTCGTGCGGCACAAGGCAACATCTGTGACGGCCAAAGAGGCCGCGAGCTTAGCATGCGTGGGAACGCGCCGGGGGCGGACGTGCATTCGGGCCCTATCGCGAGCAAAGCTCGCTCTAACAAGGTGACGCGTGACACTGTCGGAGCGAGCAACGCTCGCGATGAGGCCAGCCCAGGCTTGCGCAATCCCACGTCACAGGGCTTGCATCGTCGCGGCTGCCCCAGTACAACGACCTTTTCGAGCGCGTCGGCGAGCCTTCATCCACCGACCGACGTGCCACAGCACCTGGTTTGCGAGGAAACAGCATGAAGAAGTGGCAGTGCATCGTCTGCGGTCTGATCTACAACGAAGCCGAAGGCTGGCCAGACGACGGCATCGCTCCGGGTACCCTCTGGCAGGACGTGCCCGAAGACTGGCTATGCCCGGATTGCGGCGTCGGCAAGATCGATTTCGAGATGATCGAGATCGGCTGAACAAGACCATTCAGAGCGTGGAAACGCCCTACGGCAAAATTAGCGGCCTGTCTGTCGGAATAAACCTGATTTTTACGTCACAAAGCGCTGTCGGCCACTGGCGCGGCACCGTTTGCCGTGCCATTCTCACTCGGTCTGCCGCGGCTTAGAGCCTGCGGCGCTCACCGCGCCGTTGCGGGGGTTACGGCAACGGACATAAAAACAATAACCGACAAAGAGGCTTCACCCATGCGCAAACCAGATCTGGCAACCGCAATCGCTGAAAAAGCAGACCTCACCAAAGACCAGGCCAACCGCGTACTCAACGCCGTGTTGGAAGAAATCACTGGCGCCCTTCATCGCAAAGACAGCGTCACCCTCGTAGGCTTCGGGACTTTCCTGCAGCGCCACCGTGGGGCACGTACGGGCAAGAATCCACAAACGGGCGAGCCGGTGAAAATCAAGGCCAGCAATACCGTGGCGTTCAAGCCTGGGAAGTTCTTGAAGGACAGCGTCAACCCTTGAAGCTGAAGGCTTCACAGCGGTAACGCAAGCCAGAAAAATGGGCATGCCGGGCGGGCCGGGATGCCCATTTTTTTCGTCTCGATTTTTTGCAAATGAGCGTCGTGGCTGCCGGTTTGGGACTATATACTCGCCATCAGTCACTTTTAAGTCGGAGCAACACCATGAAGTTTCGCTTCCTCCTCTGGGCCATGGGCCTGCTCATGGCCCGTGCCAGCCGTAACAACCCGGCGTTCCAGCAGCAGCTTGCCGGCAAGGACCTGGTGTTCCAGCTGCAGACTCTGGACGGCAAGGTGGCCCGGCACTTCAGGGTGAAGAACGAGCGCATCAGCAGCAAGGGCGGCACGGTGCCGGAACCGGCGTTCGCGATTGCGTTCAAGGATGCGGAATTTGGCTATGCCACGTTGCAGGCGAAGAACAAGCAACTGGCGTTCATGCAGGGGATTCAGGACAAGACCGTTCAGATCAAGGGCAACCCGGCACTGGTAATGTGGTTTCAGGGGATGATGAAGTATTTGAAGCCGCGCAAGAAGAAATGACTGAGACGCCGGCCTGAAACTCGGTCGGCGTAGAAGCTGGCGTAGAAGCTGGAATAGCCTGCGAGCTTTTTAGCGGTTTCAATGCCGCCAAAAGCTCGCAGGCTGCGCCAGCTCCTACCCCGATCGCATTACACGCCTTAAATTGGCGTTGTAAACACGGTCAGTGTAGGAGCTGGCGCAGCCTGCGAGCTTGGCGTCGGTGGGTTCGCCACAGATGTCGGCAGACAGTTGCTCCTACTCCTGATTGCACTCCAACCCTTAGCCAGGGGCAGGCAGCGCTTCAGTTATTGAACTGCGACGCCAGCTCGCGCAACAGCGCTTCCGCTTCGATCACCTTGCTCACTACATCCTCCGCCTTCTCACGGGTCAGGCCGACGCGTTCCAGCAGTTCATCCGGGATCTCGGACTCGCTGTCGGCGCCGATCCCACGGCTGCGCAGCAGGCGCACGGCCAGGCACACCAGGTTCGGGTACAGGGCGTTTTCGCCGTCGTAGTACGGGTCTTGCTGGAAGCGCAGGGCCGCCGACAGTTCTTCGGGCATGTCCCAGAAACGCATCAGCCAGGCGCCGATCTGCTCGCGGCTGATACCCAGCAGGTGCTGCTCGATATAGCTGTGGCTCAGGTGCGGGTTGACCTCCAGATGCCGGCAGATCAGCGAGAAATGCGGCGGGAATACGTGGGCCAGCAGCAGGTAGCCGAAGTTGTGCAGCAGGCCGGCCAGGTAGGTCAGGCCGGCTTCCGGGCGCTGGGCGCGTGGTATGGCGCGGGTCAGGCCTTCGATCACGGCGGCGGTGTAGATGGACTGCTGCCAGTACGGCGTGGCGTGCTGCGGGTGGTCCTTGGGCAGGCTCAGGGTCTTGCCCAGGGCCAGGCCCAGCGCCAGGTTGATCACCAGGTCGAAGCCCAGCACACGCACGATGGCATCTTCCACGGAGCGGATCTTGCCCGGCGAGGCGTAGTACGGCGAGGCGGCCCAGCTCACCACTTGGGCAGCCAGGGACGGGTCGGTCTCGACCACGCCGGTGATGTCGTCGATGGTGGCGTTCGGGTCGACGCGCAGCTTGATGATCTTCTGCGCGGTCTCGGCCAGCGGCGGAATCTCGATGGTCGCTTCCAGGCGTTGCTGGATGCGGCGCGCGGTGAACTTCTGCACGGCCTGGGTGATTTCCGCCGGGTCGTCGTTGGGGCGATCAAGATTGCGGGTGATGGTGACTACGGGCTCGCCGAAGTTGCCGGAGCTGGCCTTGACCAAGGTCTTCTTGAAGTCTTCGCTGGCGATTTCCAGCCACAGGCCCGGTTCGCCGGAGCTGATCAGCAGCGACTCCGGTTGCAGCAGGCGCTCGTCGTAGAGGCACGGCGAGCTGGTCAGCGTCGGCAGGCCCGGCAGCAGGCTCAGGCCATGCTCGTTGAGCATGCGCTTGAGGCGCGCCAGGGGCAGGGCGGTGAGCTTGCGGCCGGTGACTTCTTCGAGGCGGTTGAGGTCGATGAGCTGGTTCTGAGGCACCAGCACCATCAGCGCGCCCACGGCGTCGGCCAGCAGCACGGCCTGAACCTTGTGGCCACGGTCGAGGCTCGGATGGTCATGCACTTCAGTGAAAGGAATGCCCTGTTTCTCGAGCAACTTCTGGATGACACTCGGGGCAATCGGTGCGGGAGCGTCCAATGCAACTTCAGTCATGTGCTGTATCCGAATTCCTACATTGGCGACAGTATATCCAGCTTGCCAAGGCAGCGGGACCTGATCGCTTGGACTATTTTTTGCGGCCATTTTTCAGACGAATGGTCGTATTTTTAGGGTCAAACCTGCCCGTATTGCTGCCCGTGCCGCAGCCAACGGTCCAGCAACGGGTTTACATGTTCCGGCCACCGGGCGATCAGAGCCTGCGCGGCATCCCTTACGGACGGCAGCAGGTCGGCATCGCGCATCAAATCGGCCACTTTGAACTGTAGCAGCCCCGTCTGGCGCGTACCCAGCATCTCCCCGGGCCCGCGAATCTGCAGATCCTTCTCCGCTATTATAAAGCCATCATTGGTTTCGCGCATGATACCCAAGCGCTCGCGGCCAATCTGCGAGAGTGGCGGATGGTAGAGCAATACGCAATGGCTGGCGGCGCTGCCACGGCCGACCCGGCCGCGTAGCTGGTGCAGCTGGGCGAGGCCCAGGCGTTCGGGGTTTTCGATGATCATCAGGCTGGCGTTGGGCACGTCCACGCCGACCTCGATCACAGTGGTCGCGACCAGAAGCTGCAAGTGGCCTTGCTTGAACTCGGCCATCACTGCGGCTTTTTCCGCCGGTTTCATGCGGCCGTGAATCAGGCCCACGCGCAATTCACCGAGGGCGCTGCCGAGCTCTTCGAACGTGGTCTCGGCGGCCTGGCAGGTGAGTTCTTCCGATTCCTCGATCAGCGTGCACACCCAATAGGCCTGGCGGCCTTCGGCGCAGGCGGCACGCACCCGCTCGATGACTTCGATACGCCGGGTGTCGACCACCAGCACGGTATTCACTGGCGTGCGCCCGGGCGGCAGTTCGTCGAGCACCGAGGTGTCGAGGTCGGCGTAGGCGCTCATGGCCAGGGTGCGCGGGATCGGCGTGGCGGTCATGATCAGCTGGTGCGGGCAGAGTTTGCCGTCCACGCCTTTCTGGCGCAGGGCCAGGCGCTGCTGTACGCCGAAGCGGTGCTGTTCGTCGATGATCACCAGGGCCAGCTTGTGAAACTGCACCTCGGGCTGGAACAGCGCGTGGGTGCCGACCACCATGGGCGCGCCGCCAGCGATGCGTTCCAGGGCGTGGGCGCGGTTCTTGCCCTTGAGCTTGCCCGCCAGCCAGGCCACCTCGATGCCGAGCGGCTCCAGCCAGCGCTGGAAGGTCATGAAGTGCTGCTCGGCGAGAATCTCGGTGGGCGCCATCAGCGCCACCTGGTAGCCGGCTTCGAGGGCTTGCAGCGCCGCGAGGGCGGCGACCACGGTCTTGCCGGCGCCCACGTCGCCCTGGATCAACCGCAGCATGGGCTCGGGCTGGCTGAGGTCGTAGGCGATCTCCTTGCCGACCCGCTGCTGGGCACCGGTGGGCGGGAAGCCAAGATTGGCCAGGTACTGCGTGGCCAGCTTGCCCACCACCGGCAGCGGCGGCGCGCGCTGGGCCTTGAGGCTTTCGCGCAGGCGCTGCTGGGACAGTTGGTGAGTCAGCAACTCCTCGAACGCCAAGCGGTGCTGGGCCCAGTGGTGGCCCACGGCGAGTTCTTCCTGATCAGCGTCGGGCGGCGGGTTGTGCAGGTAGCGGATGGCATCGTCCAAGGGCGCCAGTTGATAGTCGCGGGCCAGTTCCTGGGGCAGCCAGTCGGGCAGGCTGCGCGGCCCGAGCATGCTCAGGGCCTGCTGCGAGAGCTGGCGCAGGCGCTGCTGGGTCAGCCCTTCGGTGGTCGGGTAGATGGGCGTGAGGGTCTGCTCCACCGGCACCGCTTCGTCACCGGTCAGGGCGCGGTATTCCGGGTGGTAGATCTCCAGGCCCGAGGCCCCGGGGCGCGCTTCGCCGTAGCAGCGCAGGTGGGTGCCGCGCTTGAGCGCTTCCTTCTGGGCGTTGCTGAAGTGGTAGAAGCGCAGGCTCAGGGATCCGGTGCCGTCGCCCAGGCGCACCAGCAGGCTGCGGCGCTTGCCCATCGCCACGTCGGCACCGCTGACCACGCCTTCGATCACCGCGTCCTGGCCGGGCCGCAGCGCTCCGATGGGCACCACGCGGGTGCGGTCCTGGTAACGCAGGGGCAGGTGGAACAGCACGTCCTGCAGGTTTTCCAGGCCGACCTTGGTGAGCTTTTCGGCCATGGCTTCGCCGACGCCCTTGAGCGCCGTGACGCTGACCCGGGACAGCTCGGTCATGACGCCACTTTGGCCGCAACCAGGGGCTTGGCCACGGAGCACAGGCGCACCGAGTCAGCGAGGATCTCGATTGCCTTGGGCCGCGGGAAGCTGGCGCGCCAGGCGATGGCCACGGTGCGGAAGGCGGCCGGAGGAGTCAGCGGCCGCACTTCGATCACGCCGGGGGCGTAGTGGTGGCTGTCGACCGCCGACAACGGCAGCACCGACACGCCCAAGCCCGAGGCCACCATGTGGCGGATGGTTTCCAGCGAGCTGGATTCCACCGTGGTGTGGCGCGCCGCGTCCGAGCCCTTGGCCAGGGTCGGGCAGGCTTCCAGCACCTGGTCGCGGAAGCAGTGGCCTTCGCCCAGCAGCAGCAGGCTCTTGTCGTTGAGCAGGCCGGCGTCGATGGTTTCCTTGCGTGTCCAGGGATGGTCGCTGGGCATCAGCACGTAGAACGGCTCATCGTACAGCGGCAGGGTCAGCACATCTGCTTCGTTGAACGGCAGGGCAATGATGATCGCGTCGAGCTCACCGTTGCGCAGCTTGTCGCGCAGCACGTGGGTGAAGTTCTCTTCGATGTACAGCGGCATCTGCGGGGCGACCCGGTGCAGTTGCGGGATCAGGTGCGGGAACAGGTACGGGCCGACCGTATAGATGGCGCCGACCTTGAGCGGGGCGGTGAGCTGGTTCTTGCCGGCCTGGGCCAGTTCGCGGATGCCTTGGGCCTGCTCCAGGACCTTCTGCGCCTGGGCGACGATGCCTTCGCCGACCGGGGTCAGACGCACCGCGCTCTTGCTGCGTTCGAAAATCAGCACGCCGAGTTCGTCTTCGAGTTTTTTCACTCCGACCGACAGCGTGGGCTGGCTGACATGGCAACGCTCGGCCGCGTGGCCGAAGTGTTGTTCCTGGGCGAGAGTGACGATGTAGCGCAATTCTGTGAGTGTCATAACGTGCGTCCATGTAGTAGCGGCCCCAGCATAGCGGCTGCGTTCGATAGACGCACGTTATCAACAGTGCTTCTTTGAGACAACGCGATGAATCAGCGTTTATCCAGGGAATACACGAACGGCGCAACCACTTCCAGGCTGCCGTTGTTGAGCAATTCCTTGGGTGGAACCGGCAACGGCTGGGCACGGCGGATCATGTCCAGGGTGGCGCGATCCAGCGACGCACTGCCCGACTCGCCAGCCAGGGCGTACGACAGCACCTTGCCTTCGCCATCCACGGTGAAGCGCAAGCGCACCACGCCTTGGGTGCCGCGACGGCGGGCGTCTTCCGGGTACTTCTTGAACTTGGCCAGGTGGCGCAGCAGGTCACTCTGCCAGCTTGGCAGGGCGTTGCTGTTGGACGGCATCGGCGGTGCGGCTTGCGGCGCTTTTGGCGCAGCAGGCGGTGCCGGTGGGGTGTCCACGGTCTTCTCCGAAGGCGGTTCTTCCTTGGGCGGCTCGGGCTTCTTCTCAGGCTTGGGCGGCTGTGGCTTGGGCTTGGGTTTGGGCTTGGGCGGCGGTTTCGGAATGGCGATTTCCGGCTTTGGCGCTTCCGCCAGTTTCGGCAAAGGCACTTCGTCGACAGGCTCGGGCGGCGTCGGTGGCGTGATGACCTTGGGCGGCGGCGGTGGCGCCACCTCAGGCAGTGGCGCGATCTCGACCATCATGGCCTGGGGCGGCAACTCGATGGGCGCGGGGGCCGGCCACTTGAGCGCGACCAGGATCGCCAAGGCATGAATGCCCAGAACGACCACCAGGCTGCCACCGAAACGCGTCATGCGTTGGCGGTTTGTGATCATTTCTTCGGCGCCGTCTCAAGTCCCACCAGGCCGACCTTCAGGTAGCCGGCGGCCCGCAGGGAGTTCATGACGTCCATCAGGTCGCCGTAATCGACGCCCTTGTCGGCCTGGAAGAAGATGGTGGTGTCTTTCTTGCCCTTGGTCTTGTTGTCCAGGTAAGGGCCGAGCGCGGCCGGGTCGACCTTTTCGTCGCCGATGTACACGCTCTTGTCCATCTTCACGCTAAGGAACACCGGCTTTTCGGGCCTCGGCACCGGCTTGGCGGTGGAGGCGGGCAGGTCGACCTTGATGTCCACCGTGGCCAGTGGCGCCGCGACCATGAAGATGATCAGCAGCACCAGCATGACGTCGATGAACGGCGTGACGTTGATTTCGTGGTTCTCGGCGAGATCGTCGCCGCCTTCGTTGAGATGCAGGCCCACGGCTTAGCCCACCTTGACCATGTGCGGCGAAGCGGAGCGCTCGCCTGGCTGGTGGTCGAGGTCGCGGCTGACCAGCAGCAGGACCTGCGCCGAAGCGTCCGACACCTGCGCCTTGTAGCCAGCGATGGAGCGGGCGAAGACGTTGTAGATCACGACTGCGGGAATCGCCGCAACCAGGCCCAGTGCGGTGGCCAGCAGGGCTTCGGCGATGCCGGGTGCGACCACGGCGAGGTTGGTGGTCTGGGTTCTGGCGATGCCGATGAAGCTGTTCATGATGCCCCACACGGTACCGAACAGGCCGACGAACGGCGCGGTGGAACCGATGGTGGCCAGTACACCAGTGCCCATGCTCATGTTGCGACCGCAGGCGGCGACCAGGCGCTCGAGGCGAAAGGCCACACGCTCCTTGATGCCTTCTTTCTCGCGGGCGTTGGTGGACAGGCGCATCTCTTCGAGGGCGTCATGCACCAGCAGGTTGGCTAGGGTGCCTTTCTTGCTGGCGCTTTCCGAGGCTTCCCTGAGGTTGGTGGCGCGCTTGAGGGCGGCGATCTCGCCTTTCAGGCGACGCTTGGCGCCGAGCAACTCGAAGCCCTTGGCGATCCAGATGGTCCAGGTAATGACCGAGGCGATGGCCAGGCCGATCATCACCGCTTTGACGATGATGTCAGCGTTCTGGAACATGCCCCACGGCGACAGGTCGTGGCCCATCCCCAGGGTGGTGTCTTCGGCGAGAGTGGCGTCTTCGGGTGCCACTTGCGAAGCGGCGTCAGCAACAGGCGCGGCGTGGCTGGCATCGGCCGGGGCGGCTGCAGCTGCGGGTGCTGCAGCGGCCGGGGCGGTGGCAGGGTGCGCCGGGTCTTCAGCGAACGCGTTCGGCATCAGTGCCAGGCCGAGCAGCAGTGCCGCAATACCCCGCCATGCGCGTGGCAGGCTGTGAAGCTTGGTTGGCGATGTTTGAGGTTCAGTACGCGTCATGCTGGCAGGACCTGATGGAATGGAAAAGGAAAGTGCCCATGTAAGGCCGCGAGAAGGGCCGGGGGCAAACGGTCAAGTATTATTGCAACTAATTCTTGTTAGCAAAAGCGAAAACGAGCATTTTTTACCAAGTGGTGGCTGTTTTGCCCCTTGTAGCGCTAGGCTGGCGCTTTGGAATTGGAGTTTTAACGATGCCCGCGCCCACACTACTGATCGCTGGTTGCGGCGATGTCGGCAGCCGTCTGGCCCAGCAAATGCTGGGTTCTGGCTGGAACGTTCACGGATTGCGGCGAACCCCTTCCGCGCTCCCGGGCGGCGTGCGGCCCATAGCAGGCGACCTGTTCGACGCGGCCTGCCCGAGCGCCTGGCCCAAGGGAGAACTGGATTATCTGGTGTACTGTCTGTCGGCCTCGACACACGATGAGGCCGGTTATCAGGCGGCCTATGTGCAGGGCTTGCAGCATGTCTTGAGCTGGTTGCAGCAGAACGGACAACGGCCTCGGCGGGTGTTTTTCGTGTCCAGCAGCAGCGTGTATGGCCAGCAGGAGGGCGAATGGATCGATGAGTCGTCGCCAGCCCAGCCCGGCGGGTTCTCGGGGCGCATCATGCTCGAGGCGGAAAACACCTTGCTTGAGAGCGCCTTCCCGGCCACTGTCGTGCGCCTGACGGGGATCTACGGCCCAGGCCGCGAGCGGCTCCTGACCCAAGTGCGGGAGGGCTACCGCGTGGCGGTCGAGCCACCGTTGTACGGCAACCGTATCCACAGTGACGACGCGGCCGGGCTGTTGACCTTCCTGTTGCGCGCCGATGCTCAAGGCGCGCCCTTGGCGCCCTGCTATATAGGCGTAGATGACGCGCCTGCACCGCTGGCCGACGTGGTGGCCTGGTTGCGCGAGTATATGGGGGTTACGCAGTGGCAGGAGGAAGCCCAGGTGCGGCGTACCGGCAGCAAGCGCTGCAGCAATGCGTTGGCTCGGGGGTTGGGCTGGGTGCCGCGCTATCCGAGCTATCGTGAGGGTTATGCGGCGATCTTGAGCGGTGGGGTGTCGCAGTAACATGGGTGTAGGCCATGGCGCCGCCAAGCTCGCAGGCTGCGCCAGCTCCTACCCCGACCGCGTACATTCGCACATTCTGGGTTGGAATAAGGCCGGGGGTTAAAAGCGCCGGCCGGGTGCATCCGTACATTCTGGGTTGGAATATGGCCGGGGGTTAAAAGCGCCGGCCGGGTGCATCCGTACATTCTGGGTTGGAATACGGCCCGGGGGGTTAAAACCGCCGACCGTGTTCACAGCGCCAATTCCGGGGTGGAATACGGTCGGGGTAGGAGCTGGCTTGCCTGCGAGCTTCTGGCTGCATCGAAACCGCCGCAAGCCCAAGCCCAAGCCTTACTGCTTCTGCAGCAACCAGCGCCGCTCGCCCGGGTGCAGGTCCGGCATATCGGCGGATTGTGCCTGGTTCAGCGCTTCGAGAATTTCCAGCTGGTCGCCGTTGCGCACGAAAACGTACGGGCGGCCCTGGCCGTCTTTCTCCAGCCACATGCTGTCGTACTGGCCGCTCATGGCCGCGCAATCGCCCGCCAGGCACAGCGCGTAGCGGTTCAGGTCGCCGAGGCCGGTCACTTGGCCGAGTGGCGAAAAGGTCGCCATGCCGCCCTTGCCCGGGCCGTCGATGATCTTCCAGTTGCCGCCCATATAGGCGGTGTATAGCGCCCGCTCGAAGGTGGCGCCCTGGGGAGCGCCGGCTTCGGCCGGGATCGGCGCCTTGACGAAGTGCTGCTCGTTGCCGGAATCGCTGGCGGCCTGGTCCAGGTCATCACCCTTGATGGCCAGGGTTTCCTTGTAGTTGCCGTAGAAGTCCACCTCCCAGACACGGTCCTTCACGGGCTTCATCTTGCCTTCGCCCATTTCGAAGCCGTTGCTGTAGGTGGCCTGGCCAGCCTTGGTGTTGAGGGTCCATTCCAGGTTCGGGCCGTTGGCCAGCAGCGACTGGCGCAGGTTGGTGCCTTTGGCGGCGGTGTCGATGGCGTTCTGGTTGATCCAGATGCCGTCCGGGTCGACCGGCGGCTTGCTGGCGCAACCGCCCAGCAGGCCGGCAGTGATCATGAGGGCAAGCGCGTAACGCATGGCGGGGGTCCTTCCGAAAAGGTGGGGCGAAACGCTGGCGTTTCGCCCTGGGGGAGGGTTATTCGATGACCAGGATCGCGTCCATCTCGACCTGCGCGCCACGGGGCAGGGCGGCCACGCCGATGGCGGCGCGGGCTGGGTAAGGCTGTTCGAAGTAGCGGCCCATGACTTCGTTGACCTTGGCGAAGTGGCTCAGGTCGGTCAGGAAGATGTTCAGCTTGACGATGTCCTTGAACGAACCGCCGGCGGCTTCGGCCACGGCCTTGAGGTTCTCGAACACTTGTACGGTCTGGGCTTCGAAGCCTTCCACCAGTTCCATGGTTTTCGGGTCCAGGGGAATCTGCCCGGACATGTAGACCGTGTTGCCGGCCTTGATGGCCTGGGAGTAGGTACCGATGGCGGCTGGGGCCTTGTCGCTGGTGATCACGGTCTTGGTCATGCTTGACTCCTTGAGGGGGCTATGAGCGGCTGTGGCCAGGCGTCAGGCCCGCATGCGAGTGATGCGGATGACGCCCGCCAGGGCGCGCAGTTTCTTGATGACCCGGGCCAGATGGATGCGGTCGTGAACGCTGACCACCAGTTGCACCACGCTGATGCGGCCGTCGCGTTCGTCCATGCTGATCTTCTCGATGTTGCCATCGGCGGCATTGACGCTGCTGGCCAGCAGGGCAATCAGGCCGCGCTGGTGTTCCAGCTCGACGCGCAGTTCGACGTTGAATTCGCCGGTGACGTCCTTGGCCCAGGACAGCTGGATGCATTTTTCCGGGTTGTGGCGGATTTCGCTGATATTGCGGCAATTCTCGAGGTGCACGACCATGCCCTTGCCCGCCGACAGGTGGCCGACGATCGGGTCGCCCGGGATCGGCGTGCAGCACTTGGCGTAGCTGAGCACCAGGCCTTCGGTGCCGCGAATGGCCAGCGGCCCCTCGGGGTTGGGCAGTTGCTCGCCTTCGGTGGCCAGCAGGCGGCGGGCCACCACGTAGGCCATGCGATTACCCAGGCCGATGTCTTCGAGCAGGTCGTCGAGCTGTTCCAGGCGGTATTCGCCCAGCATCAGCTGCACGCGTTCCTGGGGAATGCGTTCCAGCGCGCTTTCGAAACCGTTCAGCACCTTGTTCAGCAAGCGTTCGCCCAGCGCCACCGATTCGGAACGGCGCTGCAGCTTGAGGGCGTGGCGAATATGGGTGCGGGCCTTGCCGGTGACCACGAAATTGAGCCACGCCGGATTCGGGCGCGCCCCCGGGGCGCTGACGATCTCCACCGTGGAGCCGCTTTGCAGCGGTTCCGACAGCGGCGCCAGGCGGCGGTTGATGCGGCAGGCGATGCAGCTGTTGCCGACGTCGGTGTGCACCGCATAGGCGAAGTCCACTGCAGTGGAGCCTTTGGGCAGCTCCATGATGCGGCCCTTGGGCGTGAACACATAGACCTCGTCCGGGAACAGGTCGATCTTCACGCTTTCGATGAATTCGAGGGAGTTGCCTGCACGTTGCTGCATTTCCAGCACGCCCTTGACCCACTGGCGCGCGCGGGCATGGGTGCCCTTGGGCTGTTCGTCGTCGCTGGACTTGTACAGCCAGTGGGCGGCGATGCCGTTGTTGGCCATCTCTTCCATTTCGCGGGTGCGAATCTGGATTTCGATGGGCACGCCGTGCATGCCGAACAGGGTGGTGTGCAGCGACTGGTAGCCGTTGGCCTTGGGGATCGCGATGTAATCCTTGAAGCGCCCCGGCAACGGCTTGTACAGATTGTGCACGGCGCCCAGCACGCGGTAGCAGGTGTCGACCTTGTCGACCACGATGCGGAACGCGTACACGTCCATGATCTCGGTGAAGGCGCGGCGCTTGCCGCGCATCTTCTTGTAGATGCCATAGAGGTGCTTCTGCCGGCCGCTGACGTCGCCTTCGATGCCGTCCACCGCGAGGCAATGGGCCAGGGACTGCTCAATCTTGGTGACCAGTTCCTTGCGGTTGCCGCGGGCCCGCTTGACCGCCTGGAAGATGCGCTCCGAGCGCATGGGGTACATGGCCTTGAAGCCGAGGTCTTCGAATTCGATACGTACGTTGTGCATGCCCAGGCGGTTGGCGATGGGCGCGTAGATTTCCAGGGTTTCCTTGGCGATCCGCCGGCGTTTTTCCCCGGACAGCACTTCCAGGGTGCGCATGTTGTGCAGGCGGTCGGCCAGCTTGACCAGAATCACGCGAATGTCGCGGGCCATGGCCATGGCCATCTTCTGGAAGTTCTCGGCCTGGGCCTCGGCCTTGGTCTCGAAGTTCATCTGGGTCAGCTTGCTGACGCCATCGACCAGTTCGGCCACGGTCTCGCCGAATTGCGCGCAAAGCGCTTCCTTCGCAATACCGGTATCTTCGATCACGTCATGCAGCATGGCCGCCATCAGGCTTTGATGGTCCATGTGCATGTCGGCAAGAATGTTTGCCACCGCCAGCGGGTGCGTGACGTAGGCTTCGCCGCTACGGCGGCGTTGGCCGTCGTGGGCTTGTTCGGCGTAGAAGTACGCTCGGCGGACCAGGTTGACCTGGTCTTTGCCGAGGTAGGTCGACAAACGATCGGCGAGGTGGTCTATGCTCGGCAAGAGAAGGACTCCCGCCGATGTTCATCGACTTTCGCTGGGCTACGTCGACCTGAGGGCATGGACTTAGAGAGCCTCGTTGGACTCGTCCTCGAACGCCGCGAACAGAGGCTCGTCTTCGACGATCTCTTCGTTGGCGATCATTTCGTAGCTCACCAGGCCTTCGGCGATTTCACGCAGGGCAACCACGGTCGGCTTGTCGTTTTCCCACGCCACTTTCGGCTCTTTGCCGCCGGTCGCCAGCTGGCGAGCGCGCTTGGTGGAGAGCATGACCAGCTCGAAACGGTTATCCACGTGTTCCAAGCAGTCTTCAACGGTTACGCGGGCCATGGTATTCCTCGTAGCAAATGCGATTGCGCGCCGCCCGGATGGGCGAGCGGACTCGATAGTTTAAAAAATCACCAGCAAATAGGGAAGCTTTTGTTTACTGGGCGGTTACAGGGCCGCCCAAGCCGCTCGCGGGTCAGGCGAGCAGGCTGCTCAACAGGCCGCTGAAACGCTCTTGCTGCGGCTGCTGCTGTAGGCGATTGGCACGGAAGATGGCTTTCAAGTCTTCCAGGGCCGAAGCGAAATCGTCGTTGATGATCAGGTAGTCGTACTCGACGTAGTGGCTCATCTCGCTGACGGCTTCACGCATGCGGCCCTCGATGATCTCGTCGCTGTCCTGGCCGCGGTTGGTCAGGCGCTGGCGCAGGGCCTGCTGGGATGGCGGCAGGATGAAGATCGAGCGGGCCTGGGGCATCAGGCGGCGCACTTGCTCGGCGCCCTGCCAGTCGATCTCGAGAATCAGGTCGTGGCCTTCGTCGAGGGTCTGCTGCAGGGTGCTTTGGGAGGTGCCGTACAGGTTGCCGAACACTTCGGCCTGCTCGAGAAAGTCGCCGTGCTCGATCATGCGCACGAATTCGGCGCGCTCGACGAAGTGGTAGTTCACCCCGTTGACCTCGCCCGGGCGCATGGCGCGGGTGGTGTGCGACACCGATACGCGAATGCTCGGGTGGGCGCCGGCGTCGGCGACGCTGTCGGCGTCGATCAGGGCCTTGACCAGGCTGGTCTTGCCGGCGCCCGAGGGGGCCGAGACGATGTAAAGGGTGCCGGTGCTGTGGTTCATGTCGGGGTTAACCTTACTCAATGTTCTGCACTTGTTCGCGCATCTGCTCGATCAGGACCTTCAGGTTCACCGCTGCCTGGGTGCTGCGCGGGTCGAAGGCCTTGGAGCCCAGGGTGTTGGCTTCGCGGTTGAGTTCCTGCATGAGGAAATCGAGGCGCCGGCCAGCGGCGCCCCCGGCCTTGAGCACACGCCGCACTTCGGTGACGTGGGTGCTCAGGCGGTCGAGTTCTTCGGCGACGTCGCTTTTTTGCGCCAGCAGCACCATTTCCTGCTCCAGGCGCTGCGGGTCGAGCTCGGCGCGCATGTCGGCGACGCGGTCGAGGATTTTCTGCCGCTGGGTGGCCAGCATCTGCGGTACCAGTTGGCGCATGGTCGCCACTTCGCCACTCATGGCGTCGAGGCGGTCGTTGATCAGCCGGGCCAGGTCGGCGCCTTCGCGGTCGCGGCCGGCCTTGAGTTCCACCAGCGCTTCGGCGAACAGCGCCAGGGCCTCGGCGTTCAGGGCTTGCGGATCAACCGCATCGGCCACCAGCACGCCGGGCCAGGCGAGCACTTCCAGGGGGTTGAGCGGCGCGGGCTGGCTGATCAGGCCGGCGACCGTTTCGGCGGCGGCGATCAGTTGCGTGGCGCGCTCGCGGTTGACCTGCAGCGGCTTGCCGGCCGATTCCTCGGCGAAGCGCAGGGTGCATTCCACCTTGCCGCGGGAAATACCTTGGCGCAGGGCGTCGCGCACGCCGCCTTCGAGGTCGCGCAAGGCCTCGGGCAAACGCAGGTGCGGTTCCAGGTAGCGATGGTTGACCGAGCGTATTTCCCAGCTCAGCGTGCCCTGGGCGCCGGCGCGTTCTACGCGGGCGAAAGCGGTCATGCTGTGCACCATGGAATGGACCTCGCAGGAAGTGGGAAAGCCGGACGGCTGCAAAGGCGCAAGATTGTAGCGCAACCGGCGGCTGGCTCCCAATGCGGCGATGCAAAACAGTGCGCGCCACCGAGCGGAAATTGTTACCGGGATTTTGTCTCGGGCATTAACCGGCTCTAGCCCCTATAATGTTCGGCAGTTTTAATCCCAGTACAGGTATCTCAGATGAAACGTCCAAGTGGTCGCGCTGCCGATCAGCTCCGCTCGATCCGCATCACCCGCAACTACACCAAACACGCCGAGGGGTCTGTGCTGGTCGAGTTCGGAGACACCAAGGTCATCTGCACGGTCAGCGTCGAGAACGGCGTGCCGCGCTTCCTCAAAGGCCAGGGCCAGGGCTGGCTGACCGCCGAATACGGCATGCTGCCGCGCGCCACCGGCGAGCGTAACCAGCGCGAAGCCAGCCGTGGCAAGCAGGGTGGCCGCACCCTGGAAATCCAGCGCCTGATCGGCCGCTCGCTGCGCGCCGCGCTGGACATGAGCAAGCTGGGCGACGTCACCCTGTACGTCGACTGCGACGTGATCCAGGCCGACGGCGGCACCCGCACCGCGTCCATTACCGGTGCCATGGTGGCCCTGGTCGATGCCCTGAAAGTGATCAAGAAGCGTGGCGGCCTGAAGGGCGGCGACCCGCTCAAGCAGATGATCGCCGCCGTTTCCGTGGGCATGTACCAAGGCGAGCCGGTACTGGACCTCGACTACCTGGAGGATTCCTCGGCCGAGACCGACCTCAACGTGGTGATGACCAGCACCGGTGGTTTCATCGAAGTGCAGGGCACCGCCGAAGGCGCGCCGTTCCAGCCGGAAGAGCTGAACGCCATGCTCGACCTGGCCCGCAAAGGCATGAATGAGATCTTCGAGCTGCAGAAGGCTGCATTGGCCGATTGATCGCCGCCTGGCCTGCTCCTGCCCCGACCGTATTAACAACCGACTTTGTGCGTTGCCAATGCGATCAGTGTAGGAGCTGGCGAGCCTGCGAGCTTGACGTCCGAGCAGGCGCCAAAGCGGGTTGGCTATGCCACAAACAAAAAAACCGACGCGGTTCAACGCGTCGGTTTTTTTAAGCCCGCCACCATCAGATGGTCAGCGTCCAGTCGTAGTCGACGATCAGCGGCGCGTGCTGGGAGAAGCGCGGCTGGCGCGGCAGGCGTGCGCTGCGCACGAAGCGGCGCAAGCCCGGGGTGAGGATCTGGTAGTCGAACCGCCAGCCCAGGTTGAGCATCTCGGCCTGCTCGCTATCCGGCCACCAGCTGTACTGCTCGCCTTCCCGGCTGACTTCGCGCAAGGCGTCGACATAGCCCATGTTGCCGACCATCTCGTCCATCCAGGCCCGTTCGGGTGCCAGGAAGCCAGGCGACTGTTGGCTGTCGCGCCAGTTCTTGACGTCGAGCTTCTGCTGCGACACATACAGCGAGCCGCAATAGATATATTCACGGCGCTTGCGGCGCTGTTTGTCCAGATAGCGTCCAAAGTCGTCCATCAACTTGAACTTCTGGTTCAGGTCTTCATCGCCGTTCTGTCCCGAAGGGAACAGCAATGTCGCAATACTGACTTTGTCGAAGTCGGCTTGCAGGTAGCGCCCATAACGGTCGGCTGTTTCAAAGCCCAGGCCGTTGATGATCGCCTTCGGTTGCAGCCGCGAATAAAGTGCAACGCCCCCTTGGGCGGGTACTTCGGCATCGGCTGCGTACAGGAAGTAACCATCCAGCTGGTAGGCTGGTTCGTCCAGTTCGAAAGCCGAGGCGCGAGTATCCTGCACGCAGATGACATCGGCATTCTGGGCTTGCAGCCAGCTGAGCAACCCGCGCTCGACTGCAGCCTGAATGCCATTCACGTTCACACTGATTATCCGCATAAATGGCCCCATAAATCTCGTGCGTGTATGATACCCGAGCTCAACTTAATTAGCTAAAGCCGTAGTGTCCGGGACTTTTAAATGCACGCCTATCAGCGCGACTTCATTCGATTTGCCATTGACCGCGGCGTGCTGCGGTTTGGCGAGTTCACCCTGAAATCCGGGCGTACCAGCCCTTACTTCTTCAATGCCGGCTTGTTCAACAGTGGTTCGGCACTGGCACAACTGGGGCGCTTTTATGCCGCAGCCATTGTCGAGAGCGGCATCCCGTTCGACGTGCTGTTTGGCCCCGCCTACAAGGGCATCCCGCTGGCGGCGACCACCGCCGTGGCGCTGGCCGAGCATCACCAGCTCGACGTGCCATGGTGTTTTAACCGCAAGGAAGCCAAGGATCACGGCGAAGGCGGCAGCCTGGTCGGCGCGCCGCTGACCGGCGACGTGCTGATCATCGACGACGTGATCACAGCCGGTACGGCCATCCGCGAGGTGATGCAGATCATCCAGGGTGCCCACGCCAAGGCGTGCGGCGTGCTGATCGCCCTGAACCGCCAGGAGCGCGGCAATGGTGCATTGTCGGCGATCCAGGAAGTGGAGCGTGATTTCGCCATTCCAGTGGTCAGCATCGTTTCCTTGAACCAGGTGCTCGAATACCTTGCTGACGACCCGCAGCTCAAGCAGCACTTGCCGGCCGTCGAAGCCTACCGCGCCCAATACGGTATTTGATTGCATGCCTGTGCTCCGTACCCTCAGGTCTTTGTTGCTGGTCGCGCCGCTGCTCGCCCCTGCGGCCTGGGCGGCGGACAAACCGCAGATCCAGCTTTACCGCTACGTCGACAGCCGTGGCGTGACGGTACTGGATACCCAAGGCGTGCCTCCGGAATACGTCGCCAAGGGCTACCAGATCCTCAATCAGCAGGGCCGGGTGGTCCAGACCGTGCCACCGGCGCCGACCGCTGAAGAAATTCAGCGCCAGGCCGTGCAGAAGGCCAAGGCCGATGCCGATGCCGCATTGCTGCATCTGTACCCCAGCCTGCAGGAGCTGGACCGCTCCCATTCCCGTGAGCAGGCCGAGTTCGACACCCGTATCGCCGTGGCCAATACCAGCCTGCAGGGCCTGCAATTGCAGCAGAACAGCCTGCAGACCCAGGCCGCCGCCCAGGAGCGCGCCGCCCAGCCGGTGCAGGCCTCGATCGTGCAGGAGTTGGCGAATATCAAGGATGAGCGGGCGAAGCTGAACCAGCAGATTCTCGGCTATCAGCAGGGCAAGGTCGCTTCAGACAAGGCCTACGCCCAGAGCCGGGCGCGGCTTGTGCAGTTGCTGGGGACTGGGCAGTAGCACTGGCCTGGATTCAATTCGCGCAGGCGGCGAAAAGCTCGCAGGCTTGCGCCAGCTCCTACATCCCTCGTGTTCACAACGCCATTTTCGGGGTTTAAGCGCGTTCGGGGTAGGGGCAACTGTCTGCCGACATCTGTGGCGAACCCACCGACGCCAAGCTCGCAGCCAAGGCAGCTCCTACCCCGACCGTGTTCAGGGTGGAATGCGATCGGGGTAGGAGCTGGCGTAGCCTGCGAGCTTGGCGCCCGGACGGGCGCCGCAGGAATATCAGGCGTGCCGCTTGCGGTTGCTGATCATCGTGCCGTTACCGATATCGGTGAAAATCTCCAGCAGCACCGCGTTCGGCACTCGGCCGTCGATGATGTGCGAGCTGTTCACGCCGCCTTGCACCGCTTCCAGCGCGCATTTGATCTTCGGCAGCATGCCGCCGTAGATGGTGCCGTCGGCGATCAGGCCGTTGACCTGCTCGGTGGTCAGGCCGGTCAGTACCGTGCCTTCCTTGTCCATCAGGCCGGCGATGTTGGTCAGCAGCATCAGCTTCTCGGCTTTCAGCGCTTCGGCGACCTTGCCCGCCACCAGGTCGGCGTTGATGTTGTACGACTCGCCATCGGCGCCCACGCCGATCGGCGCGATCACCGGGATGAAATCGCCGGCCACCAGCATGTTCAGCAGGTCGGTGTTCACACCCACCACTTCGCCGACGTGGCCGATGTCGATGATTTCCGGCTTGGTCATCTCCGGGGTCTGGCGGCTGACGGTCAGCTTGCGCGCGCGAATCAACTCGGCGTCTTTACCGGTCAGGCCGATGGCGCTGCCGCCGTGGCGGTTGATGAGGTTGACGATGTCCTTGTTGACCTGGCCGCCGAGGACCATCTCCACCACGTCCATGGTTTGCGCGTCGGTCACGCGCATGCCGTCGATGAAGTGGCTTTCGATCGACAGGCGCTTGAGCAGGTCGCCGATCTGCGGGCCGCCGCCGTGCACCACCACCGGGTTGATGCCCACCGCCTTCATCAGCACGATGTCGCGGGCGAAGCCGGTCTTGAGCTCTTCGCTCTCCATAGCGTTGCCGCCGTACTTGATCACCAACGTCTTGCCGACGAAGCGGCGGATGTAGGGCAGCGCTTCGGATAGAACCTTGGCGACGTTGGTGGCGGCATCACGTTCGAGGGTCATGCGGGGCTCCAGGGTGAGGCAATCAGAACGGAAGTGTGAGGTCAGGGGCGACACGGTGCAACTGCGTGCGGAACACGCCCTGGATGCGTTCGAGCTCGGCTTGGTCTTCGGCCTCGAAACGCAGCACCAGCACGGGGGTGGTATTGGATGCACGCACCAGCCCCCAGCCACGAGGGTAGTCCACTCGCACCCCGTCAAGGGTGGTCAGGTTGGCTTCGCCCCATTGCGCGTCGCTTTGCAGCGCATCAATGATGCTGAATTTACCCTCATCGGTCACATCGATGTTGATTTCAGGGGTGGAAATATCATCCGCGAAGGCGGCGAACAGCTCTTCGGCACTGGTTTTCGCCTGGCTGAGGATCTCCAGCAACCGCGCGGCGGCGTACAGCCCGTCGTCGAAGCCGAACCAGCGCTCCTTGAAAAAGATGTGCCCGCTCATTTCTCCGGCCAGCAAAGCGCCACTAAGTTTCATCTGTTTCTTGATCAGCGAGTGGCCGGTCTTCCACATCACCGGGCGGCCGCCGTGTTCCTTGATCAGCGGGGTCAGGCGGCGGGTGCACTTGACGTCGAAGATGATGTCGGCGCCGGGGTTGCGGGCCAGCACGTCCTGGGCGAACAGCATCAGCAGGCGGTCAGGGTAGACGATGGTGCCCGCATTGGTCACCACGCCGACGCGGTCGCCGTCACCGTCGAACGCCAGGCCGATATCGGCGCCGGTTTGCGCGACCTTGGCGATCAGGTCGGCAAGGTTCTCCGGCTTGCCGGGGTCCGGGTGGTGGTTGGGGAAGTTGCCGTCGACCTCGCAGAACAGCGGGACGACCTCGCAGCCCAGGGCTTCGAACAGTTGGGTAGCGATCACGGCGGCGGCGCCGTTGCCGCAGTCCACCACCACCTTCAGGCGCCGTGCCACCACGATATCGTTGGCGATGGCCTCGAAATAGCGCGGCAGAATGTCCAGCTGCTGCACGCTGCCTTTGCCCGCAGGCAGGGCGTTGATGCGGATGCGGGTGTGCAGGGCGAGGATCTGGTCGTTGGCCAGGGTGTCGCCGGCGATGACGATCTTGAAGCCGTTGTAGTTCGGCGGGTTGTGGCTGCCGGTGAGCATCACCGCGGATTTGCCTTCCAGCACGCTGGCGGCGTAGTACACCGCCGGGGTCGGCACCAGGCCGACGTCGGTGACGTGGCAGCCGCTGTCGTGCAGGCCCTGGATCAGTTGCTGCACCAGCATCGGGCCCGACAGGCGGCCGTCGCGGCCGACGCACACGTTGGGCTCGTCCAGCGCCAGGCTCTGGGCGCCTACCGCGCGGCCGACCCAGTAGGCGGTCTCGGCGGTGAGGGTATCGCCCACCACGCCGCGGATGTCGTAGGCGCGGAAGATGCTCAAGGGCAACAGCGGGGCGATCTGAGCAGGTTCGGCAGTGAAGGCTTCGGGCTTGCTCTGTGGGCTGTCGTCGCTATCCAGAATATCGATGTCGAGCACGTCGCCTTCCTGGGCGCCGCCATTCAGCCAGCTGGGCAGGGGCTCGTCCGAGGGGGTTTGGGGCTTCTTGCCAACCGGCTTGGGCTGGTCGCGCAGGGAGAAGCGCGCCAGGCTTTGGGCCAGGCCGTTGAGTTCCGGGAGGCTGAGGCTGAAGGACTTCACGGCTTTTCCGCCGGACAGCTCCTGGAGCATCTGCGACAGTTGGCGGGCGTCGCTCTCGACTTGGCCGCGCAAGCGGCGGCAGGTGAGGGTTATGCCGGCCCACAGGGCGGCGACGGCGATCAGCAGGGCGATGATCAGCAGGCCGATGGAGATCCAGGGCGTCTGAAAGATATAACCAGGACCAGGGGTGAACTCAATGGTCCAGTTCGACGAGCCGGCAGCGAATGGGTATTTGTATTCCGAAGTGGCATTGCCCACCTGGAACAGCGTTTGTGGCGCGTCATTGCCGAAGTGCTGCAGCATCCGGAACTGGCCGACATGGGCCAGCATTTCCGCTGGCTGCAGGGTCTGCACCAGCGGGTCGAGCAGGGTTTGCAGGTCGTAGGCCAGCAGCACCGAGCCGATCACCTGCTGGTCGGGCGCGGCGCGCACCGGGGCAACGCTGTAGATGATCCAGCGCTGGCCAACCTTGTGTGCTTCCAGCGGCGGCGTGTTGTGGGTTTCCGCGCGGCGGAGCAGGTCGAGCGCCGAGTAGCTGATGGGCGCCGGGCGGTTCTCGTCGAGTTCGCCGCGGCCAAGCAGGTTGATATGGGCATCGAGCACCACCCCGGTGCCGATCAGGTCCGCTTCCACGGCGCGCAGTTTGCTCGGGTCCTCGCTTTGCACGGCTGCGACCACGCTGGGCGAGCCGCCGATGTGCGCCGTCTGGTGGACGAGCTGGTCGGCCGCGCGCGCGACGACGCTGGTGGCGTTGACGCCCGCCGCTTGCGCCAGCTGCTGCAGGTAGAACTGGTTCGACTGCCCCGGCAAGCTCATCCACGCCAGCGCCGCGGCCGCCAGCAGGCCGACCACTGCCAGCAGGAAGCCCGGCCGCATGAGATCGAAGCTGGGGGTAGTCGCGGCCTGGCTGCTGTCAGGCGGGGTGACCGGGGTTTTGGCGCTGCGCGTGAGGCCTTTCACATAACATCTCCGCAAGGGTCAACCTGGAAGCGGTGCAGCAGGGTAGGGCCGGGGCTCAGTGGCTGCCCGAATGCCCGAAACCACCGGCGCCGCGCTGGCTTTCGTCGAACGTATCGACCAATTCGAAATGCGCTTGAACTACTGGCACCAGCACCAGTTGGGCGATGCGCTCGCCCACGGCGATATTGAACGCCGTTTGCCCGCGGTTCCAGCAACTGACCATCAGTTCGCCCTGGTAGTCGGAGTCGATCAGGCCTACCAGGTTGCCCAGCACGATGCCGTGCTTATGGCCCAGGCCGGAGCGCGGCAGGATCAGCGCCGCCAGGCCCGGGTCGCCGATGTACACCGACAGGCCGGTGGGTATCAGCAGGGTCTGGCCAGGCTCCAGCACGGTGTCCTGGGCCAGCATGGCGCGCAGGTCGAGGCCGGCCGAGCCGGGGGTTGCATATTGCGGCAGCGGGAATTCGCTGCCGATGCGTGGGTCGAGAATCTTGGCTTGCAAAGCGTGCATGGTTAAACCTGATGAATGCGGTCGGCGATAAAGGCGACCAGCTGGCGGGCGATCTTGCCCTTGCTGGTCTGGGCGAACAGTGTGGCGTGCAACTGGCGGTCGATCACGCTGCAGGCGTTTTCTTCGCTGTTGAAGCCGATGCTGGGGTTGGCCACATCGTTGGCGACGATGAGGTCGAGGTTCTTGTCCTTGAGCTTGCGCGCGGCATAGTCGAGCAGGTGCTCGGTCTCGGCGGCGAAGCCGACGCTGAAGGGCCGGTCGGGGCGCGTGGCGATGGTAGCGAGGATGTCCGGGTTGCGAACCATCTGCAGCAGCAGGCCGTCGCCCTTGGTCGGGTCTTTCTTCAGCTTCTGCGGGGCGACCACCTCAGGGCGGTAGTCGGCCACGGCGGCGGAGGAGATGAAAATGTCACAAGGCATGGCCGCTTCGCAGGCCGCGAGCATGTCGCGGGCGCTGACCACGTCGATTCGCGTGGTGCGATCCGGCGTGGGCAGGTGTACTGGCCCGGTGATCAGCGTGACCCGCGCGCCGGCTTCCACCGCGGCTTCGGCGAGGGCGAAGCCCATCTTGCCCGAGCTGTGGTTGGTGATATAGCGCACCGGGTCGATGTTTTCCTGAGTCGGGCCAGCGGTGATCACCACATGCTTGCCAGTCAGCGACTGGCGCTGGAAGCACTCGGCGGCGCACAGGGCCAGCTCGGTAGGCTCAAGCATGCGCCCCAGGCCGACGTCGCCGCAGGCCTGGCTGCCAGCGGCCGGGCCGAACACCTTGAACGCGCGGCTTTGCAGCAGCTCGAGGTTGGCCTGGGTGGCCGGGTCGCGCCACATGGCCTGGTTCATGGCGGGTGCCAGGGCCACGGTGGCGTCGGTGGCCAGCACCAGCGTGGTCAGCAGGTCGTCGCCCATGCCTTGGGCCAGGCGCGCGATCAGGTCGGCAGTGGCCGGAGCGATGAGGATCAGGTCGGCCCACTTGGCCAGTTCGATATGGCCCATCGCAGCTTCGGCGGCAGTGTCCAGCAGGTCGAGGTGCACCGGGTGGCCAGAGAGCGCCTGCAAGGTCAGGGGCGTGATGAATTCGGCGCCGCCACGGGTCATGACCACGCGCACTTCGGCGCCGTGTTCGAGAAGCCGGCGCACCAGCTCGGCGCTCTTGTAGGCCGCGATACCGCCGCCAACTCCGAGAACGATGCGTTTGCGATACAGCCGCTGCATAGGCCTGCCTTTTTGATTCGATGATGACGCGACGGCGACGACGCTTGCCCAGGCCGGACGCCGCGCAAAAAAAGTTGCGCTAAGATATCACAGCGCCCGCTAGGGAACAGCGGCGCTCACTCACACAAGGAAGGTGTCATGAGTATCAGAGACTGGCCCGCGGCGGAGCGTCCGCGGGAAAAACTGTTGGCCATGGGCTCGGCGAACCTGTCCGATGCCGAGCTGCTGGCGATCTTTCTGCGCACCGGAGTGGCCGGAAAAAGCGCCGTCGACCTGGCGCGTCATCTGCTGAATCAATTTGGTGGGCTGCGCAGCCTGCTGTCCGCTGACCGCGTGGCCTTCAGCCAGGCCCTCGGCCTCGGCCCGGCCAAGTTCGCGCAACTGCAGGCGGTGCTGGAAATGGGCCGGCGGCACCTGGCGGAAGCGCTGGTGCGCGGCTCGGCGCTGGAAAGCCCGCAGGCTGTGCGCGACTACCTCAAGGCCATGCTGCGCCACGAGCCCCACGAAGTGTTCTGCTGCCTGTTCCTCGACAGCCGCCACCAGGTGATTGCCTTCGAAAGAATGTTCGAAGGCTCCATCGACAGCGCCAGCGTGTACCCACGCCAGGTGGTCAAGCGCTCGCTGGCGAACAACGCCGCCGCGCTGATCCTTTGTCACAACCACCCTTCCGGCGTCGCCGAGCCTAGCCAGGCTGACCGCGATCTGACGCGGCGGCTCAAGCAGGCACTGGCGCTGATCGAGGTGCGGGTACTGGACCATATCGTGGTCGGCGAGGGGGAGCCGCTGTCGATGGTCGAATACGGCTGGATCTGAAATGACGCGAAGCAGTCCTACGCCTTCGTCCAGCAATGACGCCAGGGGGCTGGCAGCGGCGCCAGCCCCCTTGGGCGGTCAGGGCGCGACCGTGACCTTGGCGAAGTCCTGGCGGCCGAACGGGCTGGCGTTGTAGCCCTGCACCTTGCTGCTGGTCAGCACGGTAGCGGTCGGATGGGCCAGGGGTACCCACAAGGCCTGCTGCTGGATGATTGCCTGGGCCTGGTGGTAAAGGCTGCTGCGCTTGGCCTGGTCGCTGAGGGTCTTGCCCTCGCTGATCAGCCCGTCCAGCTTCTGGTCGCAGTAGCGGGCGAAGTTGGTTCCGGATTTCACCGCCGCGCAGGAGAACTGCGGCGTGAGGAAGTTATCCGGGTCGCCGTTGTCGCCGGCCCAGCCCATGAACAGCAGGTCGTGCTCGCCGGCCTTCGCGCGGCCTATCAGCTCACCCCATTCGATCACGCGGATTTCCGCCTTGATGCCGACCTTGGCCAGGTCCGCCTGCAGCAATTGCGCGCCGAGGCCGGGGTTGGGGTTCAGCAGGCTGCCCGAGGGGCGGGTCCAGATGGTGGTCTTGAAGCCGTCTTTCAGCCCGGCCTTGGCCAGCAGCTCGCGGGCCTTGGCGGGGTCGTAGGCGTAGCCGGGCAGGTCCTTGGCGTAACCCCAGGTGTTGGGCGGGTAAGGCCCGTTGGCGGCCTCTGCGCTGCCTTCGAACACGGCTTTGAGGTAGCTGGCCTTGTCGAACGCCAGGTTGATGGCCTGGCGCACCTCAGGCTTGTCCAGCGGCGGGTGCTGGCTGTTGAGGGCGATGAAGGCGGTCATGAAGGCGGGCGTCTTCACGGCCTTGAGCTTGCTGTCTTCGGCGGCGGCGACGATATCCGTAGGCTTGGGCGACAGCGCCACCTGGCATTCGCCAGCCTTGAGGCGCTGCAGGCGCACGTTGGCGTCCGGGGTGATGGCGAAAATCAGCGGGTCGACCGCGGGCTTGCCCTGGAAGTAGTCGGGGTTGGCCTTGTAGCGCACCGCCGCGTCCTTCTGAAAGCGCACGAACACGAAGGGGCCGGTGCCGATCGGCTCGCTGTTGAGCTGGTCGGTCTTGTTGGCCTTGAGCAACTGGTCGGCGTACTCGGCGGAGTAAATCGAGGCGAAGCCCATGCTCAGGGTGGCCAGGAAGGTCGAATCCGGGTGGTTGAGGGTGAAACGCACGGTCAGCGGGTCCGGGGCGTCGATCTGCTTGATCAGGCTGGGCAGCTGCATGGATTGCGCGTGGGGGAAGCCGCTCTTGTTGACCTTATGCCAGGGGTTGGCCGGGTCGAGCATGCGCTGGAAGCTGAACAGCACGTCCTGGGCATCGAGCTCGCGGGTAGGCGTGAACCATTTGGCGGTGTGGAATTTCACCCCGGGGTGTAGCTTGAAGGTGTAGGTCAAGCCGTCGGCGGCCACGCTCCAGCTGTCGGCCAGGCTCGGCACGACCTTGCCCGCGGCGGCGTCGAACTCCACCAGGCGGTTCATCAGCACATCGGCGGAAGCGTTGGTGGTGGTCAACGAGTTGTACTGGACCACGTCGAAGCCTTCCGGGCTGGCCTCGGTGCACACGCTCAACGGCGCGGCGAGGGCCAGCGCGGGGGCGCACAGCGAAGCAAACAGAAGCGGCAACAGCGCAAGACGCATGGGTTCATTCCTTTGGCGGTTTGACGGACCATCTGCCCGAGCAGTCTGGAAAAGAGTTACCCTAGAGGTCTGCGGCAGGATTGGCTACGCAATTTTGAATATTATTGCGACGAGTGGTTCCCGCCCCTGAAGCCCGCCTACCAGCGCCGGCCCGGGGTTCGGTAGCCCTCGCGAAAGCCTTTGCGCGTATATTGCTGTTGTTGCATCAAGGTCTTTCTGGTATAAAGCAGCGCTCTTTTCTAGGGCCCCGTTCCTTTGCCATATGGCGGGGTGGGTAAGACCCTGAAGAAACGCGGCGCCTGGCGCCAAGACTGAGAGATTAAGCGGCCAACCCATGCCGGGTTGGGCATGTGGTTTTAGAGGGCTGAGGCATGTCGAGAGTCTGTCAAGTTACCGGTAAGGGTCCGGTAACCGGGAATAACATTTCCCACGCGAACAACAAAACCCGTCGTCGTTTCCTGCCGAACCTGCAGCATCACCGCTTCTGGGTCGAGTCCGAGAAGCGTTTCGTGCGTCTGCGCGTATCCGCCAAAGGCATGCGTATCATCGACAAGCGCGGCATTGATGCCGTTCTGGTTGAAATCCGCGCTGCTGGCTCTAAGGTCTAAAGGAGAAAGTCATGCGTGAATTGATCCGTTTGGTGTCGAGCGCCGGTACTGGCCACTTCTACACCACCGACAAGAACAAGCGTACTACCCCGGACAAAATCGAGATCAAGAAATTTGATCCGGTTGTTCGCAAGCACGTGACGTACAAAGAAGCCAAGATCAAGTAATTGGTCCGGCTTCAAGAAAAAGGCCCGTATCGCGAGATACGGGCCTTTTTTGTTACTGGGGTGCCGCGGTGGGCCGATCAGTTGAAGCTGAAACCTTCGATGCAACCCGTGTCATCCAGCATCAGGTTCACACGTTCAGGTAGAAAGTCCATTGTGCTCCCATAGCCGACCCCGTAGGGGCGGGCGGGGCGCTGGGTGCGTTCCTTGACCAGCTCGAGCATTTCCACGGCATATTGGCGGCCGATCAGGTCGGCTAGGCGTTGGGTGACTTCTTCATCGGTGTAGTACGGCAGAATGGACATATCCATGGTGTGGCTCCTGGCAAAGTGATTCGGCGCCCGGATGAGCGCCGAAGTCAATTTTGCGTGGCGAGCTGTGGTTGCATGCATTAGATACTGCTATCAGGCACCCGCCTTCTGCTCGAACACCACGTAAATCTTGCGGCACGCCTCCAGCACCTCCCAAGTCCCACGAAAGCCTGCGGGAATCACGAAGCGGTCGCCAGCGCGCACGGTCTTGGCCTGGCCATCAAGGTCGCGCAGTACCGACACGCCCTGAACGATCTCGCAATACTCGTGCTCGGTGTAGTTCACCGACCACTGGCCCACTTCGCCCTCCCACACCCCAGCGCCGAACTGGCCGCACGGGCTGTTGTAGTGTTCGTACACGGCTTGTTCGGGCTGGCCCTTCAGCACTTTTTCCGCTGCCGGGCTGTAGCGTTGGGCGGGTGGGGTGTTGAGGCCGAAATCGACGATCTGTTCGATGTTCATGGAAAAGGTCCGCAGGGTAGTGGCACACAGGCGTTTGATAAAGCGCACATCACACGAGCTTACAGGCTGAAATGTCAAATATATTGAAAATTTCGCTGTCGGTGGTTTAGGGTGGCTGACGCTACCGACCCGAGCAAGGGGCGCCTGGCAAAATTTCCACAGCCCGTGCGCTAGTATCGTAGGGGCCTGAAATCCACCCTCGAAGGAGATTCGTAATGACCACCCTGACACGCGCTGACTGGGAACAAAAGGCCCAGCAGCTGAAAATCGAAGGTCGCGCGTTTATCAACGGCCAGTACACCGACGCGGTGTCCAAGGCCACCTTCGAGTGCCTCAGCCCGGTTGACGGGCGCCTGCTGAGTAGCGTCGCCAGCTGCGATACCGCCGATGCCGAGAAGGCCGTGGCCAACGCCCGCGCCACCTTCGATTCCGGCGTGTGGTCGCGCATGGCCCCGGCCAAGCGCAAGACCATCATGATCCGCTTCGCCGACCAGCTGAAACAGCACGCCGAAGAACTGGCCCTGCTGGAAACCCTGGACATGGGCAAGCCGATTTCCGATTCCTTCGGCATCGACGTGCCAGGCGCGGCCAATGCCCTGCGCTGGAGCGGCGAAGCGATCGACAAGATCTACGATGAAGTCGCCGCCACGCCCCATGACCAGCTCGGCCTGGTCACCCGCGAGCCGGTGGGTGTGGTCGCGGCCATCGTGCCGTGGAACTTCCCGCTGATGATGGCCTGCTGGAAACTCGGGCCGGCCCTGTCTACCGGTAACTCGGTGGTTCTCAAACCGTCGGAAAAGTCGCCGCTCACCGCCATTCGTGTCGCCGAGCTGGCCATTGCCGCGGGCATTCCGGCTGGCGTGCTCAATGTGCTGCCTGGCTATGGCCATACCGTCGGCAAGGCCCTGGCCCTGCACATGGACGTCGATACCGTGGTGTTCACCGGTTCGACCAAGATCGCCCGCCAGTTGATGGTCTATGCCGGCGAGTCGAACATGAAGCGCGTGTGGCTGGAAGCGGGCGGCAAGAGCCCCAATATCGTGTTCGCCGATGCGCCCGACCTGCAGGCGGCTGCCGAATCCGCCGCCAGCGCCATCGCCTTCAACCAGGGCGAAGTGTGCACCGCCGGTTCGCGCTTGCTGGTGGAACGTTCCATCAAGGACAAATTCCTGCCCCTGGTGATCGAGGCGCTCAAGGCCTGGGCGCCCGGCAACCCGCTGGACCCCGCGACCACTGTGGGGGCGCTGGTGGATACCCAGCAGATGAACACCGTGCTCTCGTACATCGAGGCCGGCCACACCGATGGCGCCAAGCTGGTGGCCGGTGGCAAGCGCACGCTGCAGGAGTCGGGCGGTACCTACGTCGAGCCGACCATCTTCGACGGCGTGACCAACGCCATGCGCATCGCCCAGGAGGAAATCTTCGGGCCGGTGCTGTCGGTCATCACCTTCGACAGCGATGAAGAAGCCATCGCCATCGCCAACGACACCCAGTACGGGCTGGCCGCTGCGGTATGGACAGCGAACATCTCCCGCGCGCACCTCACCGCCAAGGCCCTGCGCGCCGGCAGCGTGTGGGTCAACCAGTACGACGGCGGCGACATGACCGCGCCGTTCGGTGGCTTCAAGCAGTCAGGCAACGGCCGCGACAAGTCGCTGCACGCGTTCGACAAGTACACCGAGCTGAAATCCACCTGGATCAAGCTGTAACGCCAGAGCGGCGGGGCAGGCTGCCCCGGCCCGAACAGGGTGTGCTCTCGCAGGTGGGGGCACACCCTTTTTTTTATCAGAACAAGAGTGCCAAGCAATGCGTTGGGGGACCTATTTTGCCGTCCTGGCCTCCGTCCTGAGTGTGGGTTTGGCACTGGGCGTGAGCATGCCGCTGGTATCTTTGCGCCTTGAAGGATGGGGGTATGGCAGCTTCGCCATCGGTGTGATGGCGGCCATGCCCGCGGTCGGCGTGCTGTTGGGCGCGGGAGTGGCCAGCCGCCTGGCGTCGCAGCTGGGTACGGCGCGGCTGATGCGCTATTGCTTGTGGAGTGGGGCGTTGTCGATCGGCTTGCTGGCATTGTTGCCCAGCTATGCCTTGTGGGTGCTGCTGCGCTTGTTGATTGGCAGCGTGCTGACCATCGTGTTCATTCTTGGTGAAAGCTGGATCAACCAGTTGGTGGTGGAGCACTGGCGCGGGCGGCTGGTGGCGCTGTATGGCTGTAGTTATGCCTTGAGTCAGCTGTGTGGTCCGCTGCTGCTGGGCGCGTTGGGTACCGACCATGATTATGGTTTCTGGGTCGGCGCGGCCTTGCTGGTGGTTTCGCCCCTGTTGCTGCTAGGGCGCAGTGGGGCGCCGAGCAGCCACTCGGCCCATGTCAGTTTTGCCGACCTGGGTGGTTTCTGCCGGCGGCTGCCGGTGATCGCCTGGGCGATCGCGCTGTTCGCCAGTTTCGAAGCGCTGATCCTGACCTTGCTGCCGGTCTATTGCCTGGAGCAGGGGTACAGCGCCTCGATCGCCCTGTACATGGTCAGCGCCGTGGTGGTGGGCGATGCCCTGCTGCAATTGCCGATTGGCGCGCTGGCGGATCGCATGTCGCGGCAAAGCCTGTTCCTGGGCTGCGCGGTGGCGCTGTTGCTGTCTAGCCTGGCGATACCGGTGCTGATTCATACGGCGTTGATCTGGCCGCTGTGGGTGCTGTTCGGCGCCAGTGCCGGGGGTTTGTTTACCCTGTCGTTGATATTGATCGGCGAGCGTTATCGGGATGACGCGTTGGTGCGAGCCAATGCCCATGTGGCGCAGCTGTGGGGTATTGGCTGCTTGATCGGGCCATTGGCGGCCGGGGCGGGCAGCCAATGGGTGAGTGGGCATGCGCTGCCGCTGTTGATGGCGGCGGGGGCGCTTGGGCTGGTATTGCTGGCGCGGCGGCCGGGAGCATTGGCGTTGCCGGCTTGAAGATCAAGAGCTCGCAGCCAAGGCAGCTCCTACCCGGACCGCATTCCACCCCACGATTGGCGTTGTGAGCACGATCGGGG